>Ga0210391_10003673_pt1 | contig 12952 bp, 10 predicted proteins | sample IncBWC12OmetaG_FD_160573 | JGI IMG/M metagenome (GOLD analysis project Ga0210391, IMG submission 160573) | Forest soil microbial communities from Barre Woods Harvard Forest LTER site, Petersham, Massachusetts, United States - Inc-BW-C-12-O ... | reverse complement strand
GTCACCGGCCTTGGATGGCTTGACGCGCAAAGCAAGTATCAGTTCGGAGTAGAGTTTCTCCAGGCTTCTACGGAACAGCAGAATGATCTTCTTGAAGAACTGGCTTTGCCGGCGAAGTATAAGCCCCAGACTGCGGAGGGCCGCGAATTCTTCCAGCTTATGCGTGACTACACCGTCGCGGGATATTACACGACCCGGATTGGTCTGGAGAGCCTTGGTTACCCAGGTCTGCGGATGTTTTGGGACAAGATGCCAGGCTGTAGCCACGCTGATGATCCGGAGCACGCACATTTAGTGGTTTCCGGCAGTGCCAACGTTGCGCAGCTCGAGCAGGCGAACTAGAGGAGAAAACATGGCGGGGACACAGGTATACGACGCAATTGTGGTGGGCACAGGGGCCGGCGGCGGCACTGCCATGAAGATTCTTTGTGAAGCTGGGCTAAAGGTGCTTGCCCTCAATTCAGGACCTCGCACCATCCCGGCCAAAGATTTTCGCCAGCATCGCCAGGTTTATGACCTCAAGTATCGCGGTTTCGGCGATCCGGAGATTCTTGCCCATTGTGCACACCAGGAACACTACACAGTGGAAGAAAGTGAGTTTGATGACGGCCCTCATTTATGGGAGCACGATGTGATTTACACCAATGCTCCGGGTACCGATTGGTATTGGAAGAGATGTAAGGGCACTGGTGGTAAGGCGAATTTCTGGGGCCGCTCCTCCGCCCGCTTTGGTGATATCGACTTCAAAGCGGCCAGTCTGGATGGGTTTGGAGAGGATTGGCCGGTCGATTACGCCGAAATTTCTCCGTGGTTTACGAAAGCCGAGCGCTATATGGGGGTGGCGAGCACGATTCAGAATCGGCCCAGCAATCCAGATGGCGAATACATCGCGCCCATGCCCTGGCGCTGCCTTGACTACATCCTGGAAAAGGCGGCGCAGAAGATCGGGGTGCCGTACCTGCCAGATCGCTGCGCTCAACTGACGGAATCGCACAACGGACGCCCTCGCTGCCATTATTGCGGAAATTGCAGCCAGGGGTGCGACTCAGGCTCATTCTTTTCACCTACCTGGTTCACCATCCCGGACGCAGAGAAAACAAAGAACCTTACTTTGTTGACCAATGCTCTTGTCCGAGGCGTGCTGGTGGATGAGAACGGTAAGGCAAAGGGCGTGGCCTACGTTGACCGCGAAACGCGGCAAGAGGTGGAAGTCCAGGGTAAGGTCGTCATTCTTGCTGCATCGTGCATCGAGACGGCGCATATCATGCTCAATTCGCGTTCACGGCAATGGCCTACCGGAATCGCTAACTCCAGTGGCCAACTGGGCCGCAATTTATGCGACCATCTTTACGGCAATCCGGGTTCCGGCTACCTGCCTCAGCTTGTCGGGCAACCGCCCACGCCGGATAATATTGCAGACTCCACCATTGTCTGGATGCCGCGCTGGCAAAACCTCACCAATCCCCACCAGGAAAAGTTCATCCGCGGGTACTCGGTATACCTTGGCGGGGGCTGTGATCGTTTTCCTTGGTATTACCGGCACCTTGAGGGTTTCGGTAGCCAATTCAAAAAAAATATCAAGCGCTATTACCCTTCACCCATTGGATCGTACATCCAGGCTCCCTCGCTCCCAAGTGCTACCAACTACGTAGATATCGATCCAGAGGTGCGAGATATGTTCGGTATTCCTGCCCTGCGTTTCCACTTCCAGTGGGGAGAGAACGAACTTCTCATGTGGGAACACTCCAAGCAAATGATGGCCGATCTGTTCAAGGCCGCCGGAGGGGAACTGTGGGATGTCGATACCGAGCCAAACCGTCCGGGCACCAGCCTGCATGAAACCGGCGTCTGCCGCTTTGGAAAGGATGCAAAAAACTCGGTTACCAACAAGTGGGCACAGACGCATGACGTCTCGAATCTCTACATCTGTGATGCGAGCATCTTTCCCAGCCAGACGGACAAAACCACGACGATGCCGATCATCGCGTTTACGATGCGGACCTGCGACTATATCCTGCAAAACTTCAGCAGCGGCTTACATGCGCGAGCGTGAAAGAGAGGCCCGGAAAGATGCGTAACCCCGGTTTCGATCTACTGCGACAACTTGGTTGCTGGTTGTCCGGGAGGACGCGCAGCTGAAGCGTAGACAGAGGTAGTGGCGCGCGGCACATAGCGAAACCTGCGATATAACCAAGAACGTCCGTTTCGGGATGGTGCGGAACTCGTGCGCATCGTCTGATGTACTTTCGTGATTGCCAAGGAGCGCTGCTTGAAATTGTTGGTGAAGTTCAACATTCTGCTGATCGTCGTTTTCGGCCTGGGCCTTTCCCTCATTGCTTACCAGGCGAGAAGTTTTTTACAGGAACAAGCGCAGGCTGAGGTGCTTCGCCAAGCCGGCCTGATGGCGGCCAGCGCTTTCGCCACTCGAAATTACACCGAGCACTACATCACTCCAGTCATCGAGAAAACTACGGAGCACACAACAACGTTCCTGCCGCAGGCAATCCCTTTTTTTGCATCCACCACCACCTTTGACCAGATCCGGCAAACCTATCCCGACTACACCTACAAGGAAGCGGCTCTGAACCCGACCAATCTCCGTGATCGCGCTACAGATTGGGAGGCAGATATGATTAATTTCTTCCGCAATTCCCCAAAGCAAACCGAGTTGGTGCGGTTGCGGGAGGCAGCTACCGGACCAACTCTTACACTGGCTCACCCGATTAAAGCGGAGAGCGGGTGCCTTCAGTGTCATAGCAGTCCAGGAGCAGCTCCCAAGGCGCTCATCAGGCACTACGGCTCGCAGAATGGATTCGGCTGGAACCTGGACGAGGTGGTTGGCGCCCAGATCATATCGATCCCCACCTCCGTCCCGATCAAGATGGCCCAGCAAGGACTAATGCGGTTACTGATCAACCTGTCCGTAATTTTCCTGGCGGCGATTCTGTTGATCGATATAGGGCTGTATTTCGTCGTGATCCGGCGGCTGGCCAAGATCTCCCATTACGCAGATCGCATCAGCCAGGGCGAGATGGATCTCGAGCAGCTACCGGTTCGGGGTAGTGATGAGGTTGCAGAAGTAACCCGCTCCTTTCACCGTATGCACACCAGTCTTAAGAAAGCACTCGATCTGCTCAATGGATGAGCCGGCAAAGATGGCTTACGCCGGTGGACGGGTAGCGAGAAATTTTTTTCGGTCGCCCTCTTTGTCGATCTGTTTGGAAGCTTCCAGGTAAAGCCGGTCGAGATCGGTGTACTGCTTCGCCAGGCGGCCTACGATGATCTTGGCAATGGGGCCGATGAATTTTGCCAGGTGCCTCACCAGCTGATCGACCGGAGGACTAAGGGGGCCGGTAATGGGCTGACTGCTAACCTTGCCCGTAGTCACGCTTCCCCAACTGGCCGGAGGAATGATCGTCGTTGTCCCGGCAAGGTCCGGCATATTCTGCGAGCGGAGCGCCTCAAGGAATTCGGCGGCAGTAGCGAAGCGTTTCGCCGGTTCCTTCTCCAGTGCCCTGGCGATGATGTCCGAGAGCCGAGCTGGAACGTCGGGCCGCAACTCGGCAAGAGGCGTTGGCGTTACGTTGAGGTGCGCCATCATTAACTCATAGGTGGTGCCGCCATTCAGTGGGGGGCGGCCGGCAATCACCTCGTACAGGGTCACGCCAAGCGAATAGATGTCAGAGTGCCGGGTTGCTTTTTCGCCGCGGATTTGTTCCGGCGACATGTGCAGCGGGGAACCGATCAGAGAACCGGCCTTGGTGAGTTCTACAGAACCCTGGGAGATGGCAATGCCGAAGTCCAGCACCTTGACCAGGTTGGCAGGAGAGACCATGATGTTTGCCGGCTTTATGTCACGGTGAACCACGCCTCGGTTATGCGCGTACTCGAGGGCGGCAAGCACTTGCATGGCAAAATCCATAAGCACCGACAGCGGAATAGGAGCATTCTGGCTGCGCGTGCGCAGATCCTCCCCTTCCACCAGCTCCATCACCATAATGAGCTGATCTTCGAAGTAGAAGGCGTTATGCAGGCTGGCGATGTTGGGATGATTCAGGCTGCCGAGTAGCTGGATCTCCCGGCGAAAGCGCTCCTTCATTTCCGGCGTGCCGGTTTGTTCCGGCAACATCACCTTCATCGCTTCAGCGCGTTGCGAGATCAGGTGCATCGCCTGGTAAACGGCTCCCAAGCCACCCCGGCCCAAAACCCGCACAATCTTGTACTCTCCGACTACCTGCCCAGCCTCAAACGCCATCGATTGATGATACTGCTAGCTCTCTCGCCGGTGACACTGGCTTTTGATCGGTCCTGGTTCCGGAAGGACGATTTGCAGTCGTGTACTTACTCAATGTTTACGATAGCCTCCATCGCGAATACCAATTCCGCTTGCACTAGACAAGGTTCCGCGCCGGCAACATGGCAGGACTCCACGGCGACCGGCTCTACCACTCTCGGGTCTCATGCTAGAATCGTTCCCGTTCCGGACGAAGAACTGAAAGTTTTCGGACCTGAGAGAAGAGCTGGGAATGTTCGACTTCAACACATTCATGGCCAAGGTCAAGCAGGATAATCCCTCGTTCAAGAGATTCACACAAACCAGCAGTCTCGACCCCTTGATCGCACAAGTGCGCGGACAGACTGTCTTCCCGGCGGCCAGCAAGGCCAGGGTCGAGCGGCTTATCGCCTTTATGCCCTTTCAAAAGCAGACGGAATATAAGCAAGCCTTGGCTTATCTTGCCGCCCAATTGGGAGTTCGGATTGGCGCGATCCCCTGCAACCCTGTTATGAAATTCACCCAGTTCAAGATCGCCAACAGCGGCTACAAGGGATACAACAACGCCGGCCAGCAGCGTTTTGTGATGTTGGACCCCGATACTCCAGGAAGTCCGGGGCCGCGCTCGTTCGTGCACGTGCACAAGATCACCTGGTCTTCGAGCAACGGCAACCCCGCTTCGTTGGCCACCGTACGAACGCGTGAGTATGTAAAGTTTCTTCAGGATACGCAGGCGCCGCCGTTCAACAAGATTCAGGATCCGGACCGCGAGTTCTATGCCCCGGGAACTGCGGGAACCACGGGAGCGACGGAAGGTACGGATGACCACACCACCAAGCTGCCGGCTTTGATCTGCTGCTTTCCGCGGCAGGCCGGCAGGCTCCAGGGCGAGCAGTGGTATCAGTATTCGGTCGACAACGGCGTCACCTGGAACAACATCGAGGGAGCCGCCTATCTGCTCGAAAAGAAGGTGGCGAAAGTAGGCATCGACTGGGTGTTCACATTCAAGAAAACTAACTGGGCGCCGCACAACACCAAGCCATTCCACTTCGAAGTGGAATATACGGTTGGGCCGCCGCCGGAATTCCTGCCGCGCGATATCACCGATGTTGCGCAGGGACTGAATCAAGATGCTGACATCAAACGCTGGGCCCGGCGGGTAGTCTCCACAGCTTGAACGTGACACAAAGAGAGGAACAGACACACATGCCAAGTTGGACCCTGGAAAAATTGTCGGCAAGATTCAGCCCGCTGAACACAACAGCAAACTTCGGGCACAATTTTCACGCGAACTACCTGATGAAGTATTCGACTGACGCCTTCGGCAAATTCGTGGAGACACCCAAGCTGGACTGGCACGAAAAGGTGATCAAGGCCGAACTTAACGACGGAGAATGGCACGAATACGAGCTGAACATGTACACCTTGAAGCCCAATAGCAAGACGCTCGAGATATGGAGCCGACGGTACATCGAAGCATATCTAAAGGCTTTTGGAAGGCCGACTTCCCCCGCAGTGTTGAAGGGCAGTTCGACCCTGTTAGACAAGTCCGGCATGCCCGTACCGGGTACGAGGCTGGAGAAGAACCTCTCGGATGGAGGGAAGCAAGCCGATGCCGTGCGCAGCTATCTGAAGCGGTACGGGGGAATTCTGTCCATCGAAGTTCATGATATTCCCTCGATTTCGCTCCCACTACAGGCGAACAGGCACACGGAGCGCCTGCTCATTTTCAACGTCGGCGTAGAGAACGGGGCACTGCGCCAGCAGGCCGAACAGTACCTGAATGTGGATGCAAATACGCCGCAAGCGAACTGGACGCAGCATTTCGCCTTGAACTGGGCGAAGAGCTGGAGTTCACGCGGACTAAGAAAAGTGCAGGCGCCGGGGAACCTGACGACGCCGGTGGCGCCGGTGTGGAAGAGCGGGGAGTGTTGGTGAAGCAGGGGTCACAGCGGCAACTGGGAAAGAGGGGGTGGGAGTTGGGTTGAGGCGGCCCATTATTACCTCCTGCGTGGTTTCAGTCTCTTTATAGCCGCGGTGTTGCTGCCTTCTGTCCGCCCCGGTTCCGGCGTAAACTCGAAGCCATCTCTCAAGGAGCCCGATCATGCCTCTACAAGTGTGTATGGGAGCAATGATGCAATGCAGCTTCGGGATGGCGCCGAGTTCGCTGGTGGTGCTTCCTACCAACAGGGTAATGACCAACCAGGTCCCGGACGCCAACATCATGGACCATATTCCAATGACGAATATCATGCCCTTCGGCATGTGTACGTCCCCCTCCAACCCAGTGGTGGCTGCAGCGACTGCGGCCGCCCTCGGTGTGCTCACTCCGATGCCCTGCATCCCGGCGACACCGGCCCCCTGGATCGCAGGTGCACCCACCGTGTTGCTGGGAAACTTTCCCTCGCTCGATAACGTCTCGCAACTGATGTGTATCTGGGGCGGAGTCATCACCTTCAATGATGCAGGGGAAGAGACGGTCGAAATCCCTTAGGCAAGACTGCAGGATCCGGAGCGATTTCCCATGCAAAAGGAACAGCTTCCTGTTAACTTTGCTGCGCCACTCAATCTCACTCCCATGAACCGACCAGCCACACTCTCCCTGGCGTTTGCGGCAGCAACCGACACCGGCTGCAAGAGGGCAAATAACCAGGATAGTTTTGGCTATAACACTGATCCACATCTCTACGTAGTCTGCGATGGTGTGGGCGGCGCCTTGGGCGGAGAAGTGGCCAGCAATACAGCGGTGCGTAATTTCATCGAATCCTTCGACGCACAAAGCGGGCCAACGCAGCAGCCGGAGTTGCCGATCGAGAGCAGATTGCTGTACTCCATCGAGCAGGCGAATCGCGCCGTGCGCGATCTTTCCGCGAGCGATCCTCGATTCAGTAATATGGGCACAACGCTGGTATGCGCCTGCATTGACGGAACTCGGGCTGTCATCGGGAACGTTGGTGATAGCCGAGCGTATTTGATCCGGGACGGTGTTTGCGTTCAGATTACCCACGATCACTCGCTCATCGCGGAACAACTGCAACACGGGCTGCTGACCCAAGAGCTGGCAGAAAAGTCCAGCCTGCAGTCGGTGATCACCCGGGCAATCGGCATGGCGGAGACTGTAGAGCCCGACCTTTTTGCCGCCACACTGCAAGCGGAAGATATGCTGCTATTGGCTTCGGACGGTCTTACCCGCTACCTGAAGCCCGCGGAGATAGCCGCAGTTGCATCAGCGGACCTTGAACTGCCGGTGATCTGCAAACAATTCGTGGAATGTGCCAAGCAGCGAGGCGGAGCAGACAATATCACCTGCATCGTGCTGCGCGCCACTTCAGGGGTGGACGGGCCGCCTTCGCTCACTTAGTAACGGATACACTGCAATTCCCTCCATATAGTCCCAGAGGCGCCAGCAGCGAAGCTCCCGGACCCGTAATCTCGAAGCGGACGACTTCGGGAGTACCGTCCGGCAGCAAAATTGGGCGCCCGGAGACCTGGAGCGGAAACGCGAGCTGCAGAGCTGATCCGGCGCGCGTAGCCTGGCCCGCCGCAACCAACTGAAACAGCGCCCAGGGACCCTGGAACTGGAGAGCTTCTGCTGAGTTATAGGCCAGCGAGGCCTGGTGCGCCGTGGTCCCATTCCAGGTAAACTGCTGCACCGTTGCGCCGGCTGGAATTCTCTGGCCGTCGACTACCAGCGTGGAGTTATCAACTCCTTTGCTGGGCACAGAACGAAGGCTGAAGGTAAAAGCCGGCATGTTGCCCCCGGAAGAATAAAGGGCGGATGAAATTTCAGCCGCGTGGTTGAAAAATTGCGCAAACGCGGGGCCGACGTGTCCGGCTGCGTTGGGAGCCAGAACGTACTGCGTCCCTTGCTGGATCAACCACGGTTTGAGGCTGGCGTTGTAATACATCCACAGGCTGCCCGTGCCCGGAGCAAACACGGCATTCACATCAGCGACAGAAGCCTGCTCGTTGGCACTAAGATCTCTGTTGACCTGGGCCCTGGACAAGGGTTGGAAAGGGAACTTGCCCAGCAGTGAGCACAGCGAGCCGGGCGCACCAGGAGGAGGAGGCGGCGGTGGCGGAACAGCGCACTTGATGGGTGCCTCCAGCAAGGCAAGAACCGTCTTCTCGGTATGCATCTGGGGATCGATGTTGAAGGGCTGCGCGGTCTGCTGGACGGCGATGTCAGCCGTAGAAACCGCGGAGCCCAGCATGTCTCCCGAGGTTTGCGGGTTTTGATTGAACTGACTTACGGCGGCTGACAGGGCAAGCAATGCATTGACATAGGCAGTATTGCCCGCTCCGATAAAGCGTGTAATCGAATTCGGATCAACCAGGGCCTGCGTCGGCTGAAAGATGTTCTTGATCTGGAGGTCGGGCACAGCAGTGTTGTACGAAGCAGTGCCGAAGAACTCGAGCAGGGGCGAGTCGGGACCGGCGAGCGCACTCAGCTTACCCGGCAGTTCGTGCAAAGGTCCACACCCCGTAAAGCGTGCGTCCATCAAAAACGCGTGCCACTCCTTGAGAAAATCGGCGGTGTACTTCGCCGCCAGGCGCTTGCTGACGCCGGCAGTATCGAGCGACTGTGCGGCTTGATCACCCAGTACCCAGGTTTCTCCGCGGAAATAATGCTCCGGATGCTGCATTGCGGTTTGCATAAACGCAAAGCCTGCCCGCGTATATGCCCCACGGACAAGATGCGGCTCGACGATCAATGGGCCCGCGTTCGGATAAAGGCGATTGAAATCGACGCCCGGGCCCGTCTTGTCCGCAGCGGCAAGCATGTCCTGGTAAATGCGCGGCTCGGCTCCGAAGTTGGTTAGATAACTGCGCGCCCTCCCCACTGCCGCGGTATCCGGACTGATCGAGTACGGGTTTTGGCGGAGTAGCTCCGCCGCATAAAAATCAATTTGCTGCCGAGCAAGCTGTTGCTGTGCCGGATCCTTGACACTGGACCCCATCCAATATTGCAAAAAGACCGGAGTAAGAAATTGAGCCTGGCTTTTCTCCGGGTTACTGGTCGTAATCAGGTAAGCCTTGAGGGGATTGTAGGCAGCGGTGTAATCGGCGCCCGGTGCGGGCAAGGCCGGCAATCCCCGCAAATAGCCCGCAAAGTTCGCTTGCGCAGGATTGAGCAGCATCACGCGAAAACGATCGAAGTAAAGTTGGCGCGCCGGTACGACTAGCTTGTCGCCCTGGTACAGTCCGAAGCGATAGCTCCACGGAGGGCCATTTTGCTGGTACCCCTGTAGCCGAAGGAGGCTCAGACGTAGCTGATCAAGCGCCTTCAGATCGCCCATGCTGGCTCCGCTCGCGGCGCTGGTCGCCGGTAATGTCTGGGCTGCACTCTGAATGTCGCGTTCGAGGGCCGCGTTGTTCAGGTAGGAGAGCGCCAGGCACAAGGTGTACGCGGCGAAGACGAAGGCCAGCAAAGCGAAGAGGATTCTGCGGAAAAGTCGCGCCGGCGCGGTCTGTTGCGTGGCCGAGAGCGCGCTCTTGTCGCTAAGAATCATTTCCGGAAAGAGCCGGGGAAGAAAAGCCCACTGGGGCGCACGCGTGGCGCCCATTTGCTGAGCCGGGGGACGGCCCGCCCTTTGCACATCCTGCTGGGAGAACATTCGCGTAGCGCCGACGTCAAACCCTGCGTTTTCCAATGGCGCAGCGGGCGCGGCCACCCTTTGTTCCAGCATCTGGGCGCGCAGGCCGGTAAAGAAAAATCCCCTCAGGTAAGGATTGGCGCTAAGTTGGCTGGGCTTGCAAAGTTCCACCAGGTACTGGTTCAGGTTCTTGCGCAGCTTGCCAAACTCACGGGGAAATTCATACACCCCGGGTGCGTTTCTCGGCTCGGTTTCCCGGTTCAACGCTTCAATACGGAACTCACCCAGGGAATACGTGAGCACATCGAGCGCGCTCCCCAGCTCGCGCGACATCGTATCCGCATAAACTCCGGCGGATGTTTCGCGCGCCGGCAGCACTTTGCCCAGGACCTGCCGCACCTCATCGCTGGATAGGTTGCGGACGTATTCCGCGAAGTAAGGGACACGATCGAGTTTGGTGAAGATGACATAGACGGGCAAGGCTGCGCCCAGCAACCGGCTCATCTCGCGCAGCTGCGCAGCGATGACGCGGGCCGAGGCCACAGAGGAAGTAGCGGCATCGGCGGCCAGAAACTGTTCCACGCTCACGCAAACCACCGCAGCCCGCGCCGGCGCGCCGGATCCAAAGGTGGAGCGGTAAGCCTTGGGGCGCGTGCGCGCAATCAGCCTGCGCAGCACTCCGGCATTCTGACGCACTGCGTCTCCGGCTTCGAGGATGGCTGCTTGCCGCGTAAACCAAAGGTTGAGTACAGGTGTGGGCGCGACATTTCCTTCGCGTGGTGCTGCACCCGCGATCAGCTCCGGATCCAGGCCGGAGCGCACCACCAGAGTGGTCTTAGCCGAGCCGGCTTCCCCCAGCAGGTAAAGCAGGGGCAGCCCATCGAGCGCCTTAACGCCTTGTTGTGAATGGCGCAGCTTGCGATTAGCGTCGTTCAGCAAGACGTCGATCTCACTGCCGGCGTCGGCCCCGGAAACTTCTCCTTCCCCTGCATGGCGCTTCTTAGCGCGGAAGTGAATCACCAGGATCACCACCGCGGCAATGATTCCGGCCAGCACGATGAGCGTCGCCAGCACGATCAGCGATGTGCCGTGCAAATGGAGAAGGATTCCAGCTGCGTAGGCAAGCAGCAGGGAGAGGAGGAAAACCACGAGAGCGAGCAGATAGGCGAGCAAAAATCCTCCCGGCGGTGGCCGTCAACCCACTGGGGAAATCCCCGTGCTGAGCGCAAACCAGAAAGCGCCATAGGCCGCCAGCATCGCCAGGAACATAAACAAAGCGGCGATACCCAAACCCCGGCTCCAGCGATCTATGGCCACCTTCCGCTTGACTTCCAGCGGCGGAGCGATAACGCGAAAAAGGAGAGCCTGGCCACGGATGCGCGCGATCTTGTCTCCAATCTGGCGAATGAAGGTCTCGATCTCTCCTCCTCTCCCCAGCGCATATTGGCCTCGGTAGCCGAGCAGAAGGCACAAGCAGTAAACCTCGATACAATCGGCGACGTCCTGCGAATCCTGTCTGGCCAGCAAAGCGCGCAGGTTTTCAAAAAACACTTCGCCTGCGCGATGGTGACCGAAGAGCTCTTCCTGCAACGGACGCTGCGACCAATCCGCGAAGATTGGACTTTGCAGTCGGAGTACGCTCTCATCCAGGAAGGCAACCAGAGCAAAAACCGACAGTTGGATCATCTCCCCGCTATATCCAAATCCCTTGGCTTGCTCCATCGCTGCCTTCAAGGCCGCTCGAATGTTGTTACGAAATATCTGCGATTCTTGAACCGCCTGCTGCCGTGAGCCCAGCCGCAGGATGGTGGTAAAGGAGTTTTCGTAGCACGAGGCCAAGCTGTAGGTGCGCGGTAAGGGATCCGTCATGCGAGCTTTCCAGGGTGATTGATTGGATCACGCTGAGGATACCTCAAGCCGGTGTTGCCGTATATCCTGCGAACGGAAAGGAGATCGCAGATCTCTGCCATGTTCACCCGGCTCGATCACTCATTTCTGAACGGCAACCCTTGGGAAGCGTGGGATCCGTAGGATTGGCCCAAAGCGCAGCGCGAGCGCCTCCGGAAAACTGGGCGCGAGCAGCTTCGGGACGCGAATAAACGGATCGAAACCAGGCGCGATTTGGTCCCGGCGTCTAAAAGTCTCCCCGGGTCACCGCGTCGATGATGTCGGCAATTGGCAAGCTTGTCGTCCATCTCCTCGGTGATGTTTCGGTAGGGAACTACCGAGCCTAATACATTTAACTGCTTGTAAAGCTCTTCGACGGCGCCATCCCATTCCTTACACTGCGGTGCCAGTCTTGACGCTCTTGTTCTGCTCATCAATCCAACTGATCAGCCCCGCGCCGGCGATTCAACCAGTCCCGAACTACTGGATAGATTCCCAGCCAGGCAGCTTACTTTGTGAGAACTACCGAACTCATGCGTTACGATCAGGAGCCTGGGGCGATCGCGTAGCTTGCCCTCAGTTGTTGCGCAATAGCACTTTTTGTAATCTTTACGGCGTCCGCCGGAGGAGTGTAACCTGCGCACATATCAAGTCGCGATGAGGGTCAGATCCGGATGACAGAAAAAGGCAAGAAACCGGGAGCAGAGGCCGCCGGTCAGCCCGACCCGCTGTCGGCCACGGGAATGTTCCTGAATGCCTTCCGAACCCAGCCAGAAGAGCCCGCGGAACAACCGCTGGAAGGCCCAGCTAGGGGCCCAGCCAAGCCTGAGCCGCCCGGCGAATTCACCCAGATGTTTCACAAGCTGGAACCTCCTCCGTCCGCGCCACCGCCGCAATCCAGCTCGACAAGCATCCCTCCACAGGAACCGGGTGATTTCACGCGCATGTTTGTTGCCGCTGCTACGTCCCCCGGTGTACGGCCCGCTCCGGCTACACCTGCTCCCGCACCGCTCGCTCCTCCGTCTCCACCGCGGATGAGAGGCTTTTCTACACCCGGCATTTCAGACTCGGCCTCCGCTGAAGGTAGCTTCACCCAGCTTTTCCGCACGCCTCCTTCACCCCCGCAGGCGCCCCCAGTTCAGCCCTTCGCCCCTTTGTCCAGCGCCCCTCCTCAGGCAGAGCCCGCTTGGCCGCA
>Ga0210391_10003671_pt1 | contig 12958 bp, 12 predicted proteins | sample IncBWC12OmetaG_FD_160573 | JGI IMG/M metagenome (GOLD analysis project Ga0210391, IMG submission 160573) | Forest soil microbial communities from Barre Woods Harvard Forest LTER site, Petersham, Massachusetts, United States - Inc-BW-C-12-O ... | reverse complement strand
CGCCCAATTGCAACAGCAAGGGATGCAGACGGCGGAGTTGTCCGAGATGGTCAGACAGCGTGAGCCGACACTGGCCAAGGCGGCGCGGCTGTCAGTACACGAGCCCGCACGCGCTCTGCAGCTGCTGCCGGTCATCGAGGAGAAGGATGCCGCCGCGCGCCACGCGCGCATGGCGCGCGACTTCGGCGCGCTGTCACCGCCAGACCAGGCACAGACGCTCCTGTTAACCGGCTCGCATGAAGCTCGGCGCGACATCAACGAGCGCGTTCGAGCCGAGCTGGGCCTTGCGGACTCCGGTGAGCACATTCGAGTATTTCGTGGCGTGGACCTGACCGCAGCGCAAAAGAAGCAACTCGAAGCGTATCAACCGGGTCTCGCCATCCGCTTCGAGAAGGATTATCGAAGTCTCGGGGCCCGCCGCGGTGACACAGCGCAAGTGGAGCGCGTCTACTCAGACGCGATGATTGTGACCCTACCCGACGGCACACACCGCACCATGTCGCCGCGCCGCTTAAGCGGGAAAGGCTGGTCCGTTGGCGTCGTGGAAGACCTCGAGGTGGCGGCCGGGGAGCGAGTCCGATTTACCGGCACGAATTCCGACGCAGGCTACCGGAACCGGGAGCACGGTGTCGTCGGAGAGATCACCGCCGATGCGCTGACAATACGCCGATCGGACGGCAGCAATTTGAAGCTTGGGCGCGATCGAGTGTTATCGCTCGACTACAGCTACGCAGTGACCGGCCACAGCGCACAAGGCCAGGACGCCTCGCGCGTCATCTTGGAGAAGGACACCTATTCGCGCACGACCGACCGCCGGTCCTTCTACACCGACCTCACGCGTGCCCGGGATACGGCTGTAGTGGTAACGGATTCGGCGGCCCGACTCGCTCAGCTTGTGCATTCGGACCGAGCCCAGCGTGTAGCCTTGGACGTGGTGGGGTCGTCGGGACTTACTCGCGAGCGCTAGCCACGTGCACTCCGTGTGCGCCAAAAAGACGAGACCGCCCACAATCAAGGGAAAGGTACTTCCGGATCGAGTCAGAGGTTGCTTGATTACAAGCGCTAAGCAGAAGGGCGGGATTGCCTGTTTTTCTTTGAGGGTACCACGCCGTTCTCGCCGTCAAGGCGCTCCGTTGCTCGCTCGGGGAGCGGCTGGTTATCGTGGTTGTCGCTCCCCTCGCTGCGCTACTCGCCGGGTCACGCCGGCGACCGGCGCGAGCCTGTGACGGCTGCGCTGCGGCGTGGGTTTTCGAGTCCCGTGGGCAATCCCGCCCACGCCAAGACACAAGGACTCGATCATGAATACTTCCACCATCTCGCTACTCGCTCAACTCGACGACGGTAGCTCGCGGCCGGCAACATCTGAGGAAATCATCGCGGCGGCTCGGGAGCATATGTCCCGTCGCATTCGACGCGGCACGCAGCTCACCAGCCCAAAGGCGACTCGTGACTACTTGAGCCTGAAGCTCGGAACGCTCGAGCGAGAAGTTTTCGCCGTGATCTTCCTCGACAAACGCCACCGCGTGATCAGCTATCAGGAAATGTTCCAGGGCACTATCGATGGGGCGTCGGTCCATCCGCGGGAGGTCGTGAAGGAAGCCTTGAGGCAGAACGCTGCCGCGGTAATCCTGGCCCACCCGCATCCGAGTGGAGTCGCCGAACCGTCCCAGGCCGACGAGGTCATCACTCGGCGTCTCAAGGACGCATTGGGGCTGGTCGACATCGGCATCTTGGATCACATCATTGTCGCCGGTGGCGATACAACCAGCTTCGCGGAAAGGGGGCTCTTGTAGCCGTCGACACCGCTCGTTTCCTCGCGGCGCCGTTGCAGAGGTCGGCTCACCACCAGCCCGCCCCTTCGCCTTGGGGCTGGCGTTCAGGAATTGTGTTGCTCATGTGCGTAGGTTCTCCTGCTAAACAGTCAAATTCGAGCTGGAACTTGTCGACACAGACATTGTAAACATGCCTAACTCGCCATACAATGACTATCTCGATATATCACGAGTCTGCCTTTACTAATATGCGTGACGACATTTTTCCTGAGCGCCTGAAGGCCGCCCGAGAACTTAGGGGCTTGAGCCAGGCAGCGCTGGCTGAGAAGGCTGGGGCGCCCCCCACTACTATTTCGCACTTTGAAGCGGGGTCGCGGAAGCCATCATTCGATTCGCTTAGACGATTGGCTCAAGCCCTTGAGGTGACCACGGACTACTTACTGGGCCTCGCGGAAACGCCAATTCAGAGCGTTGAAACCGACCCGCTTTTTAAGGGCAGCCAAAACTTGACCAATAGAGATCGCGAAATTGCACTTGAGATAGTGCAGCTCCTGGCTCGTCGAAGCGATCCTCAAAAGAATTCGGAGGAATAGTTGTGAGTGCGCCCCTAGCCAAGATCGAGTACCAACTGGCGACTATGAGACAAGGATCAGGCCGCCGTGCGTGGTCCGTTGGAAGCGGCGATGCCCGAGCAACGAATGGTCAGTGCTCGCATGTGAACATGAAAGTAGATACCAAGAGGTGTTCCCGAATCAGGGAAGATTCGTTGCATGCCGATTGAACCAATCACAGCGATGCTCATCCACGCCCTGGAGTCCCTTCCAAAATTTGAGGGTCGCTACGAGAATCTGAAAATCGTGAACGTCGACCCGGTATCTGGCGTACGACAGGGTGTCCTGTCATTAGTGTTTAGGGGTTTCGATACCGTTGATAATACCCACGTCGCGATAAAGTTCTTTGACCCAGCCAGGTTGGGTGACAGTTACCGGCTCCTTTGTTTTGAGCGGGAAAGTGATCTGCTGGAGAAGTTACCGTCGCAAGATCGACTTTTGAGGCTGCTCAAACCACAGTCCAATTACCTGTGGCAATTATCGCTCGCAACTGGTGTCGTCGTGCCACTTCGTTGTCCTCATTTCGTCTTGGAATGGGTGCCGGATTCCATCGATGATTTCTTCCTGTCCCGGGCGAGTATACCCGTGGCAGAAAAGCTGAGCCTATACTCCCAGATCGTCTTGGCAGTGGAGGCCCTGCACAACAGAGGCATATTTCATAGAGACTTGAAACCGGACAATATCCGATTGACCTCTAGGAACGGTAAGAGAGTCGCGGTCGTAATTGATCTTGGGACCGCCGCACGCGTCGCTTCCCCTCCGTACGCATCAGCCTATATGAATGAGGTCGGTGCACCCGGGTATTCCCCGTGCGAGGCCAGATGCGGCTTGGCCGGCAATCGCCGCTTGGCTCCATATACAGACTACTATGCCCTCGGATGCTTACTATTCGAGTTGTTTAACAGTGATCTGTTTTACGCAGCGCAACATACGTTAAATCCCGGCCTAGACGCTCGGTATCTCGCGATTCAACAGGACGTCCGTTCTACGGGCGATGAGGCAAAGAAGTTGCAGCATTTGCACTCGGGCCTTGACCGGTTTGCTCTGGGGGTAGCACCAGTCCCAATCGACGGAGCAGGAAGCACATGCGACCCCGCAGTTGCTTCATTGTTGAACGACTTATTGCGACGGCTAACACAAATGGACTATCGCCATCGTGCGCAATCACTGACCTGGGTGAGAGAAAGACTTCAGGTTGCTATCGTGGTCTTGAATAATGAGACTGAATACCAACGTAGATTGAGGCGATCCAAGGAAATGCGGCGATGGCGTATTGCGCACGCGAAGCGACGCGACGAGCGGCTACACGCTTGGGCTCTCCTGAGTAACTCCGATGCTAAATAACACCCTTCCGAAGGACCAAAGCGACGTGCTGGTCCCTGACCAACCGCATCGAACCGTGCTTATCGATGAGGACGTCAATCCGCTCTCATTGATACTACCTCCCATCGAAGATATTCAGGCCATAACGCATCTGCGGGAGTCTGATCGTTCGCTTTCGGAAAGGCAGCCTCGTATTGATGAACACAATCGAGTGGCCTTTCAGTTTGAATTTGAAAAGGAACTGCAAAAAGCCGAACGATTCGCTGATTCGCCGGTCTATTTCAATAAGCTGGCCAGCCTCGCGCGAGCCGCGGGCAATTCCGAAGAAGAATTCAAGCACGTTGCCAAAGCGCGCGAGCTCTCGAAAGAGGCTTTCTTTGAGCATCGGTACGGTGACACTCTGATTGCCGATAACCGTGAATCTGACGCCGAGAGGCTATTTAGATCGCTCGCAGCTAAAGATGACTTGTATGCGCTGTTGAAAGTAGCAGCCCTGCACGTACGAAGGTCCGAAATTGTAGAAGCACGCTCTCTCGTCGATCGCGCGATCGGGATCGATCCAATAGATTTCAGCGCTAGGCTTTTTGACGGCGGTTTGGCGCTGATCGCTGCGGAATATTCGAGGGCGATCCACAGCTTCAGAATGGCTCTAGAGGAAAGGCCGACATCATCCGTAGTTTTCGAGAATATGGCTACTGCGTACCTCCGCATGCGACAATCGGAAAAGGCTTTTGCTGCCCTTAAGCGTGCAGTGGCACTCAATCCGCTCAATGCCTCAGCCCTCTTCGTGCTAGCGGACGAGGCGTTTCGGCAGAATCGCGACGACGACGTCATTAACTCTCTCCGGATATATGTCGAATTAGACGCTCGGAATCCTGACGCCTGGGCTCGCCTGGCGCGTGCATGCATGAAAATTCTCGATTACGAAGGCGCGATCACCGCACTACGTCGAGAAGGAAGTATTCGTGATAGCAGCTCCGTGTGGAATAATTTGGGAGCGGTGCGAGCCACTCAAGGAATAAGGTTAAAGGCGCTCGAGTGCTTCCATCATGCAGTTGAGAAGGCCACCGGAGCGCATGATCGTGATGCTCAGGTCGCAGCGAGGAATATTGCACAGCTGATTTCCTCATTGAGGAAGCCACGTATTTTGCTTTCGTACACTTCAAAGCTGATTCGATCAGATGTAAATAACGATTTCTTGAGGGACATCCAGCTCTCAGATGTGTACGCGTTTCATATAGATGCACTAAGGGCGGAGAACAGAGAGGCAGAGTTACTTCGGCTTTCGACTGCAATTCTTGAGGGGACAAGTGCTGCTTGGACGATCCGTCACTGGGTGCTTTCGACGCTGATCGCACATTACTCGATGCAGTCTGATGAGGGAATCCAAAAGGCTGTAGCTGCGCTTAAGAAATGGCTACCACAAATCAGTAAGGAGCTCGATACGCGTACACTGGGAGATCCCATGCTGATAAACAATGTCGCATTCGTACTCGCTGAATCGGGAGACACCGTGGCTGCTTCGGAGTATATGAGTCGCGTCCAAGTTTTAGTGCATCGAGATCCTTACGTCACGGCCACCCACGGACTCTTAGTGCTACGAAAGGGCGATATTCTTCGTGGTACGGCGCTCTACCGAGAGGCAATTGGCTTGATGCGACTGCCGTTAGAGAGGGCCAAACTGCGTCAGAAGTTGTTTCTTGAGCTTGGTAAGTACTTTGCGCCAAGCGATACAAGGAAGGCGCTCGTGTACTATAACCGGGTGATCAAAACGCCAGGCGCAGATAACTATCTCGTTGATCAAGCTAGGCGCCTTGCGCGCCACATCAATGGACATCAATAGACATTCCCTAGAGAAGATTGAGGCAACCGTCGCAGATTGAGACGCAATCGGCAACCACGGAGATAAGTCAATCGCTTCTTGACCCCTGAACTTTGACCAGTCAATTTGGAAGTCCACTTATTGATTAGTCTTTGGCCAAGATAATCTGCTGTACTGCTGTACTGCTGTGGTGTTTGTAAGTCAAACAATAGCAAGAATCTCAAATATGACGATGGTTCCCGTCGCCTTCCAATCAGACAGATCGACAGATCATCGTCGCTGATCCGTCGATCCGACTGTCCCGCAATGGATCATTTGATCACCGGGTGCGACATGGTTCACGTGAGAAGATACGGGGTGCCAAACCGGATTGGGCAGAATCGCGAACAGCTGGAACAGCTGGAACAGCTGGCGGCCGCCGCTTTTCGAGAGCAACCTGTGCTGGCGAGCACCGATACATATGGGAATCTATATGCGCAACATCACGCTGCTCTGTACATCGCATGGGGAAGGTGGACTGTGCAACGCAGGAGAGTTGCTGAGACTCCTTCGAGCAATAGACCCTAACGTTATTTTCGGCGAAGTTCATCAGTCGGACATCGACTTCTACAACCCTAGAAGCTTGGAAGGCCAGGCAGTGACAAAACTTCTCGCATTCAAGTCATGTCAACGGGTGCCGGTCGATCGATACGACATGCCGCCGAATTTTCGCGCTCTCACTGACTCGGTATTTGATTACGTGGAACGGCACAGCCACGAATATCTACTTCTCCAGAACCAAAGGGACAACGCCACCCACCTGCATGGGTTTATGTATCTGAACAGCGCCGCCGTCGCACAGGTCATGTCACGAATGTCAGCAATTGAGGAGGAGACCATCAACGGTGCGGGAAACCCAGAATTAGTTCGTGCACTGGCAACGTGGCGGCAAGTTATGCAAGGGCGAGAAAAAACCATGGTCGACAACATCTATCGGTACTGTAGGGAGAATATCTTTGATACCGGCGTTTTTCTGGTGGGAGCCGCCCACCGGAGTGGCATCGTTAAGGCAATCGAAGAATTGTCCCATGCGGACGCAGATTTGATTGAGTGGAACCTCTACCTTTGATAGCACGCTCGCCGACAACAAACACTATGTCCGCTTCGCCGGAAACGAATAAACGGAGGCGCGGGCCGTCCAAGTCTTATGCGGTATGCATATCAATTGAGTTAATTCAAAAATCGCCTCGCCGGGACGCATTGCGCATGACAATTGGCGGTTATCAATCACAAAGTCGCGCTCCTCATGGAGTTACCGTTCAGCGCAGATTGACTTTAAGACGGCCAAGTTGAAATTACCCTTCTCAAGTGGGCTAAGGTGGCCTTCAAGGACGAAACATGACTAGACGAAAGGATAAAAACATTTGGAAGGACCGATTTCTCGCAGCCCAGGCAGAGTTATCTCAAATTGTTGGCACCGCTACCGAAAATGAGGTGTGGCTCAGCCGTGTGGTGGCAATGGGCTTAGCTGTGCTTCGTCAGAGGACACTTGCCGAATTGTTCGCGTTCATAACGAGCCAATTCGGTGGTCAATATCGGGAGCGCAGCACCGTTGTTGTCCGCATAGTTGATGTGGACGGCGAAATTAGCAATCTCCTCAAAGTTCAAGGATCTTCAGCAGAAAGGTTTCCGGGAGTGTTGGTCAAATCATTGGAGCAATGGGCCGACATGCTATCGATGACATCCCAGAAAAGTGAGGTGCACGAAAGCGCGACGAAATTATTGGCGCGCAGCTTCAACGGGGCTGATTTCCATGCCACAATTCAACCATATTCGATTCAAAACCACTCAAGCCTATTTTCCGAGACTGGCCTTTCGAGTGTGGTCGTTGTGCCGCTCGTAACTTCTACCACCGTGATTGGCCTTCTCGCGATCGGCAGCGAGGATGACACCAGGCTGTCTCCCAAACACGCTACCGACTTCCTGGAATTGCTCGCGGCATTAAGTGCGTCTGCAATCGAGAGCCAGGTAAACGCAAGTCGATTGCAACTTACGGGATTTGTCGATCCGCTCACTGGGCTCTTTAATCGACGATATTTGGATGCCAGGTTATCTGAAGAGATCGAGAGCGCACGGGAAGATTGTGACTCTCTAACATACCTCATTATCGATGCTGATCATTTTAAGGGAGTTAACGACAGCTTAGGGCACCAAGGAGGGGATTGTGTATTACAGGCAATCGCCCAGCGAGTCCGGAAAAATATCAAATCCCGCGACCTAAGCGCACGATTTGGCGGTGAAGAATTCGTCGTGGTCGCAAGACATCTGACCGAAGCAATGGCTCTTCAGTTAGCGGAACGCATTCGAGTTGCTGTTGCGTGCGAAGATGTTGTCGCGGGGGCCGACGGAGCTCGGTTGAGCGTTTCTGTCTCCATTGGGTGTTGCTGGATAACTGGGAGAACCCTTGTCGGATCCACTAGCGATATCGCAGCTCTACTTAACAAAAACGCGGACTCGGCGCTATATGCAGCGAAAGCGGCCGGCAGGAACCGTGTTGAATCCGTTTGCATTGGCTGACAGCAACGTTCTGTCCAAAATGGCCTGCTCTGATGGATCGCAGGGAAGACAAATGTGTCGGTGTCGTTCTATCTTGATAACATATTTTATCAATATAGAATAGAATAGGACGTATGCACACCCCCATATTTGTTCTTTTAATCGGGCTGGTTCTGATCGTCGCAGCCCTAAGCGTCCTGGCCGCCAAATTCAAACCCCGCGACGCCTCACTCGCAAAACCTTGGCCGCTCGAGGCGAAGCGCCAGTTGCTGACCGAGCGAGAACGCGCGCTGTACCAACGGCTCATCCAAAGTTTGCCGAACCATATTGTCCTAGCCCAGGTGCAGCTCCTGCAGGTCCTCAATTTCCAGCGCGGCCGCCGAACGCAAACGATCTTCAACCGCATCAGCCAGCTGTCCCTCGATTTCCTGATTCTAAACCCCGACACGAGCATCGTCGCGGCCGTTGAACTCGATGATGCCACGCATACGCGCGAGGACCGGCGCCAGGCCGATGCCCGCAAGAGTCATGCATTGCAATCCGCCGGCGTCCCCTTGATCCGCTGGAACGCGAAGAGCCTGCCCGACGCGTCCGCCATTCTCGCGGCGTTACCGGCGAAGACATCTGCGGCGCGAGCCAAGTCATGACCTCCAAGCAGCTCACCGCAAAACCCGTCAAGCTGCCGCGCCGGGCGCTGACCTCCACGGAATTCTCCCAGCTCGCCGACGTGCCGCCGGAAACCGAGTGGTTCACTAACATCGACAATCCGCACACCCGCCGAGCCTACCGCAACGACCTCAAAGAGTTCATGGCGTTCGCCCGCATCCGCACGCCCATCGAGTTGCGCCTGATCACGCGAGCCCACGTGATCGCCTGGCGCAAGGACTTAGACCGCCGCCAGCTCGCACCAGGATCCGTTCGCCGCAAGCTCTCCGCGCTCTCTTCTTTATATGAATTCCTAACCGACCAGAACGCGGTCCCGGTGAACCCAGTGAAAGGCGTCAAACGTCCCAAGGTCGACAGCTACGAAGGCAAGACGCCGGCAATCGCCGACAAGGAAGCCCGCCAGCTGATGAACCTGCCGAACGACAGGAGCCTCAAGGGCCTGCGCGACCGAGCTTTGCTCGCCACACTTCTCTATCACGGGCTTAGGCGCGAAGAACTCTGCCGCCTGAAGATCAAGGACATCCATCCCCGCCGCGGTGTGCCGCATTTGCGAGTGCACGGTAAAGGCGACAAGACCCGCTACATCCCTCTGCACGCCGGCACCCAGGAGCTACTGAACGACTACCTCGACGAAGCCCGACACGCCGCCGACACCGAAGGCGCGCTGTTTCGCCCCGTCAGCAACAACCGCACCGGTGAGATGGACAACACCATCACGCCGGACGGCGTGTACAAACTCGTACGCCGTTACGCTCTGGACCTGGGGCTCAAGATTGGCGCCCACGCGCTGCGCGCCACCGCCGCCACCAATGCGCTGGATCATGACGCGGACATCGCCGAGGTTCAAGAATGGCTCGGCCACGCCAATATTGCGACGACTCGAATATATGACCGGCGTAAAATGAAGCCGGAGGATTCCCCCACGTTCAAGGTGAGTTACTAATTGGTTGTTGTCAGCGCATGAACCCTACCAAAGAACTATCGCAAATTGCGGATATGCTGACAGCGCTCGCGACCACTGGCGATTCGGCAGAGGTCGCCGAACCCCTTCGTGCTATCAAGCAAAGTGCCACCAACATTGGGCGCTCATTTTCGGGCTCATGGCTTGGATACCATTCCAAAGTCTATTACGCAGGGTTTGCACCGCCGCCGCCCGGGGCTAATTTTAGCCAGGAATGGGGCCTCCAAGACGTATCCTATACGAGCTTGGGCTCCCGTGGTGACTGGCGACAATTCGATTCGGTTGACGTCAAAGCTCGAATCGAAAAAGATGCCGGTGGCGTCAATTTAAATGCTGCTAAAGCTGCAAGCAAAAAAGCCGCGGACGACGTGGCCTCCGCCAAACTTGAAATGTTGTCAATTCTTGAAAATGCATTGGCGACGGATTCAGACAATTTTTTGGAACGTCTTAAGAGGGACTTAGAAAAAATCGATGCACTGTCGGGGTATGAAATAGCCCGAATATGGTCTCCTAAGGGCCAAATGATCACCCGCGATATGGTGGCACTAGGACAAGGCAATAATGTACCACCGCATATCCAAGAGTTGGCGGACGTCGCCTCGATAAGCCAATCCTTTGAAGCGTGCAGAGCCGCGGCTTCGATTTGTGAAAAAGCGATATCTCACCTTAAACGGAAAAGCAAGAAGGTAGAGAAGCTTGGCAGACTGGGGTCAAACGTCTTTATCGGCCACGGCCGGTCACCCGCATGGCGCGAACTGAAGGACTTTGTAAAGGATCGTCTTAGTCTTCCTTGGGATGAATTTAATCGCGTCCCGGTCGCTGGTATAACCAACATTTCCAGGCTCTCAGCGATGCTGGACGATGCTGCAATAGCGTTTCTTGTTATGACTGCAGAGGATGTTATGGAGGATGGAGAGGCCCAGGCCCGCTTGAATGTCGTTCACGAGGCTGGCTTATTTCAGGGCAGATTGGGATTTACCAGGGCGATCATCGTGATCGAGGATGACTGCAAAGATTTCAGCAATATTCAGGGACTCGGACAGATCCGTTTTCCAAAAGACAATATCGCCGCGGCCTTCGAGGAAGTCAGAAGGGTCCTCGAACGCGAGCGGCTGATTGAGTGATTGGCGCCGGCGCTAACGCTGACCATGCATTTTCCGGAGGGTTTGATGCCGCCTCATGTTCACATCGATGATGCGCTCAACTATCTGATTCAACATCTTGCAAAAACCCCCGAACCTGGAATTGGTGAAGCCCATGCCAGAGAACAGAGAGCGCACGGGTCGGATATTTGGATCGCAACAGTCAGCACCGCCTATTGGCATAATCGTGAACGGACCATTAATCAAATGTCGCAAGACGAAAAGGAATCATACTTGGCTCCGTTTTATGATGCTGCTTGGGAACTCTGTCGACGCGGAGTGCTCCGACCGGCGGCCGCCATGCCCGACGGACAGTCGTCGGCAAGTCACATAGGCCCCAGGGTAAATGCGGCGCCCTTTTTCGGCGACGGTTATTCACTGACCGCGTGGGGTCGCGAATGGGTTCAAAAGGCTGCGTCCGAACACGGGGTAATGCCCACGGACCCCAGTCGGATTAGCGAGGTGCTCTCCCAATTCCAAAGTCTCTTTGGTGACGGGTACGCGCAACGCGCCGCTGAAGCAGTTTCCGACTGGCGAACCATGAATTACCTTTCTGCATGTACGATGGCTGGCGCCGCCGCCGAATCCATTCTGATTGCCGTAGTAATTGCAAAGACAAGGGACGAAAAAAAGGTTCTATCGGAATACCAGTCATCCCGTGGCAGGAACCGCGTAATTAAACGTGTGATTGCGGGCAGCACCTCCGTGGTGGGGGAGCGATTCAACAACGCCCTCGGAATCTTGAGCTTTTGGCGCGACGAGGCCGGCCATGGCATTGCCTCCAATATCGGTGAGATTGAAGCGCACGAAGCGATTTCGCGCCTGCTGCGACTTGCGCGATTCACATCCGATAATTGGGCCGCCTTGACAGCCCCACGCGACTCAGTAGATTGAAGACGAAGCCATGAAGTAATCGTCGACCTTGCCACCGTTAAACGCATGAACCATCCAAGCCTGATAGAACGGATTGCCAACCTGGAAGATGGCCTCACCGAGCGTAAGCGGGGATTTCGGAGCGATGATGAGATTCGCAAGACAGTTGTGTCCTTCGCAAACTCGGTGCGAGAGGGACACACGGGCGTGCTGTTCATCGGCGTTGCAAACGACGGCGCTGTAACGGGCGTTCCAACGGATGATACAGACAAAATTCAGCAAAAAGTCCGGCGTGTCTGTGAAGAAGACTGCTTCCCAGCGATCGCCATTCACCTGGTCAACGTGATTACGATTAACGGGAAGCATGTTATTGCCTTTGAGTTTGGTCCAAGCCAGAACCGACCACACTTCGCAGGGCATGCCTACATTCGCGTCGGTTCTGAGAGCGTCAAAGCATCCGCGTCAAAGCTCGATGAGCTCATTGCCAGCAAGAACACCACTGCCGGAAGATTGCTCGCCGCCAAGGACGGACGCGAACTTCTCACACTGGTCATTCCAGTTGGCGCCAGTATCCCTGGCCAATACCCGTTTTCTAGTCGGCGCGAGTGGGAGTGCACCGTAGAGCACTGTGATGCTCAGGTCGCGAGGTTCTACGACACCGCTGCGCAACGCTATTGGGACCTCCCTCTGGAGTTTCTGTTGTTCTCCAGGGACCCAAACCTTGATCGGCTGCTGATCGAGTACACTCGCATGGCAAGACGCTAACCACCGCGCAGGCTCCCACGTCTCGACGCGCATGCGGCGGCCAAAGCAGAGCCCTATGCCGGTGCAATGAGTCCGGGATCGGACGTTTGGCGTGAGATCCGATCCCCAATTGTTGCGCATGATACCCTTCTTTATCATGCGCAATAGCAGCGGCCCGGCGGAGCTTCGAAAAGCCAATTCTCAGGCAGTAGCAAATGTGGTTCCGACTACTGCCGATTTTTCCAGGCATAGTAAGGCGTATGGCGGATCTGTTAAAGCGCTTTGAAACATTCATTAAGACGGTGCACGGCTTCGAGAGCATCGATGAACTGCTCAAAGGCGTACACGTCGAAGGCAGGAAGCGAGCGGATTACTTGCTTTGGGATCGGCAATTCATCGTAGAGCAAAAGATTCTTATAGCGGATCCCTCTTACAAACCACAAAAGTTCGTAGACGACCTGATTAAAAAAAGAGGAATTCTGTTCTACGGGACCCTCTCCACTGACCAT
>Ga0210391_10003669_pt1 | contig 12958 bp, 12 predicted proteins | sample IncBWC12OmetaG_FD_160573 | JGI IMG/M metagenome (GOLD analysis project Ga0210391, IMG submission 160573) | Forest soil microbial communities from Barre Woods Harvard Forest LTER site, Petersham, Massachusetts, United States - Inc-BW-C-12-O ... | reverse complement strand
CAAGGATCCGTTACTTCCGTGCCGCTCTTTGAAATCTGCGTCTCTGCCGTCGGCTCTTGCCCTTAGCCTCAGACTCGCAGCTCGACCATCTCCGAAAGCGGCGCCTCATCCGTCATCTGCGAAATCGTGACCTTGCCCAGTACTTCCAGAATGCTGTCGTTCACGCGCCGCAAAGGCTCGCGAATCGAGCAGGTCGTCGCCACGTCGCACGCCCCCCGCGAAGTCACACAGGAGGTGATGAACAAGGGGCCGTCAATCGCCTTGATCACATCCAAAGCCGAGATCAGCGAAGCGTCGCGTCCCAGCGTGTAACCTCCGCTTGAACCGTGCCGCGCCGCCACCAGCCCAACCTTCGCCAGTTTCTGCAGCACTTTCGCCATCAGCGGGGTGGACATTTTGTACAGCTCGGCGATGTCTCCCGCACTGCACGACCCGTGCCCGCCATGCATCGCCAAATGCTTCAGCGCAATCAGTCCGTAGTCAGCTTTCTTCGATAGCTTCATCATAGATGCATATACGACTTATACGGTCGCATATTGATTCTACGGCCCGCCCGCCAAGAAAGTCAAGTAACCTAATTACCCACAACCCCAATTGGCGCAATACCTTAAACAACGACCATTTTAGTCGTACTCGTCAAGGTTCGTCGGTCCAACGGGGTAAATCCCGACCCTAACAGTGGTTTCGGCTTGTTAAACGGCTGGAGGGGGCCGGGGCGGGTGGAGGTTCGGGCGCAGAAGGCGTCGTGGTAATCCGCAAAAGCCCAGAAAGGATGACTCGTAGTCTAATTTCACACCGATCTACTATGCGGGCCCCACCCGTTGCCACGATTTTTCTGCCCGCGACAAAGTATTTTCTAGGTTAGAATCGCGTAGCGAATGGATTCCAGCGCCTCCAGACCCGTCACTGCGATTTATCCGGGTTCGTTCGATCCGGTCACCAATGGTCACTTGGATCTGATCACCCGCGCGTCCAATATTTTTGACAAGCTGGTGGTAGCGGTCGCGCACAATCTGGAGAAGGATCCGCTGTTCACCGAAAAAGAACGCGTGGAGATGCTGGAGACGTCGACGTTCAAGTGGGTGAACGTGGAGATTGACGTGTTCGACGGACTGCTGATGGATTACGCGCGTGCGAAAAAAGCCGGCGTAATTGTGCGTGGCATTCGCGCTGTCTCCGACTACGAATACGAACTGCAGATGGCCATGATGAATCGCAAGATCGAGCCGGACATCGAAACGGTTTTCATGTTGCCGGCCGAACAGTACAGCTATCTAAGCTCGCGGCTGGTGAAAGAATTGGCGCGGCTCGGTGGCCCCATTAAGGACTTTGTTCCGCCGATCGTACAAGAACGGCTCGGCGCTAAATTCAAGTAGACTGCTGGTAGTGGCTTCCCGCCGCGGACCAGGCCCTGCGGCGATTTCGCGGCACTTCTAGACTTGGGAGCGTGTGATGGAACTGGCCACGGAAAAGAAAATGGAAAAAACCATTCAACTTGCGGATCGTGTGAATCGCATCAGCATCTCGCCAACGATGGTGGTGCTGCAAGAAGCGGAAAAGCTGAAAGCGCAAGGGATTGACGTCGCGGACTTCGGCCCCGGCGAGCCGGATTTTCCGACGCCCGAGCATATCAAGCGCGCGGTGGTCCAGGCGCTCGAGGAAAATCGCACGAAGTACACGCCGGTTGCGGGCATCGCTCCGTTGCGCCAGGCGATTTGCGATTGGCACGCCGCGCAGTTGGGATCTGCCTATCAACCGTCGGAGTGCGTCGTCAACGTAGGCGGCAAACACGCGATTTTCAATGCGATTTGCTCGCTGATCAATCCGGGCGACGAAGTGATTATCGGCGCTCCGTACTGGGTCAGCTATCCGGATATGGTGAAGTACGCCGGCGGCACGCCCGTCTTCGTCCAGACGCTTCCGAATGATGCGTTTATCCTGCGCGCTTCCCAAGTGGAAGCAGCGTTCACGCCGAAGACCAAGATCGTTATTGCTAATTCTCCGAACAATCCCACCGGCTCGGTGATTCCGCCAATGGAATTCGCACGCTTGCAGGATTTTTGTAACCGCCACAACATCTGGCTGCTCTCCGACGAATGTTATTCGCATTTCGTGTACAAAGATGCCAAGCCTTTTTCCGCCGCCAGCATTCCTGGTCCCAAGGATCGCTTGATTGTGGCCGGCTCGTTTTCGAAAACGTTTGCCATGACCGGCCTGCGGCTCGGTTACATCCTGGCGCCCAAACCGCTGGTGGACGCCATCGCCAAGCTGCAAAGCCAGTCCACTTCGAACCCCACTTCGATCATTCAGTACGCCGGACTGGCGGCCATGCGCGGTTCCATGGATTCGGTGACGGCCATGCTGGAGGAATATGCGCGGCGCCGCGAACATATTCTGGCGGGCCTGCGCGCGATTCCCGGAGTCACCTGTACGCCGCCGATGGGCGCGTTCTACGTGTTCCCGAACGTCGCGGCGCATTTTAATCCGCAGATGCCGGACACTACCGCTGTCGCGAAACAACTTCTCGAGCGTGAACACGTCGCGGTCACTCCCGGCGAAGCGTTCGGCGCGCCGGGATTTCTGCGCCTCTCCTACGCCACCTCCATGGAGCGGATCGACGAAGGCCTGCGCCGCTTGGCGCGCTTCTTCGGTAAGGCCGCGTGAGTTCGAGCAGCGCCTCCCTGTGCCCGGCGCGGCTGGAGCCGATTTTCAGCCCGCGTCCCTGGGGCGCACGCACTCTCGCGCCATTATTCCCTGAAAAATCCAATCTGGCTGAACCGTTGGGCGAAGCCTGGATGACTGGCGCGGAATGCTGCTTCGCTTCGGGCCCTTTTGCGGGCAAGACTCTCGGTGACGTGTGGCGCACTTTGCCCGCTGCGTGGACCGGGACGAAAATCGCTGCTTCTGCTGGCACGTTTCCTCTGCTGGTAAAATTTATTTTCGCCGACGAAAAACTCTCCGTGCAGGTTCATCCGGATGATGAATACGCCGCGCGCCACGAACAGGCTGCCGGAGGCCGCGGCAAGACGGAAATGTGGTACGCGATTCACGCTCGGCCCGGGGCCGAAGTGCTGGCCGGCCTGAAACCCGACGTCACGCCGGAAATATTCAAGCGCGCTATTGAGGATGGTTCTGCGGAAGATTGCCTGCAGCACATTCCGCTGCGCGGGGGAGAAGCTATTTTCGTTCCTGCCGGCACCGCGCACACCATCGGCGCCGGATTGGTGCTCTGCGAAATTCAGGAATATTCGGATCTTACGTATCGCGTCTTCGATTACAACCGCCGCGACTCGCGGGGGCGCTCGCGCGATTTGCACATCGAAAAAGCCCTGCAGGTGATGCGCTTCGGTGCACAGCAGGGCGGAAAAATCGAACCGGCGCGGATCGTACGCAGCGGCGTGACGGAAACGTTTTTCATCGCCTGTCGTTATTTCGCTGCGGAAAAATGGGAACTCGCTGCAGACACTGCCGCCGCCACCTCGCCGGAACATTTTGAGCTGCTGATTATTCTCCAGGGCCGCGGCTCGATCCTGTGGGGCGGCGAACCTGTGGCATACGCGGCGGCGCAAACCTGGCTGCTCCCAGCGGCGCTCGGCGCATATCATTTGGCGCCGGACCAACGAACTTCGCTGCTCCGCGCCTACGTTCCCGTGCCCTTCGACGAAGTCGCGCGCAAGCTCGCCGCGCGAGGCGTCAGCGAGGCCGCGCTGTCACATCTGGTGTATCCGTGAAAAAACGCTCCGCACCAAATCGCGCATCGCTTCCAACATGCGCCGTGCTGCTTGCCGGAGGACGGGGTACTCGTTTCTGGCCGCGCAGCCGCACGCGCCTGCCCAAGCAGCTGCTGAATATCACCGGCGGCGACACCATGCTGCGCGAAGCTGTCTCGCGCCTGGAGCCGATTTTCGCGCTGCGCGATTTCTGGGTGGTCACCAATATCGAGCAAGCTGGAGCCGTCCGTCGCCAGCTACGCGGCGTGCCCGCCGCACACATTCTCGCCGAGCCTGTTGGCCGCAACACGACTGCCGCCATCGCCCTGGCCGCGATTCACCTCTTACACGAACATACGGACGCGCTGATGACCGTCCTCCCGTCGGACAGCTACATCGCCGACGCCGCGCGCTATCGCCAACTCGTTCGAGCCGCGCTGGATTTGGCGCGCTCCCCCGGCAGTTTGGTGGTCTTTGGCGTTCCGCCCACGCGCCCCGAAACAGGCTACGGCTATATCGAAGCCGGGGTGCCCAGCGCGCGGGTTCGCGGCAACCGCGCCTGGGCCGTGCGGCGCTTCACAGAAAAGCCCGCGCTGCCGCTGGCGCGCCGCTACGTCGCCTCCGGCAAATATTTCTGGAACGCAGGAATATTTTTCTGGCGCGTCTCGACGTTTCTGGAATGCCTACACCGCTTTCTTCCCGCAACCCACAATGCGCTCATGCGGCTCGCGGATACCATTGGCACGCGAAAATATGCCGCGGCCCTTGGTCGCATCTATCCCAGGCTCGAAAACATTTCCGTGGACTACGCCATCATGGAGCCCGCCGCACGCGCCGGCGCCACCACGTGCGTCTGGGTGATCCCGGCCAAAGTCGGCTGGAGCGACATCGGCTCCTGGAGCGCGGTGTACGACTTGCTTGCGGCGCAACGCGGCGCAAACGTCTCCGCCGGCCCTTCGTTCACGCTGGACGCCAACGGAAATTTTTTCTGGGCACCGGGTAAATTCGTCGCCGCAGTCGGCGTGCACGATCTCGTCCTGGTGGAAACCGGCGACGCCATCCTCGTCTGCCCGCGCGAACGCGCCCAAGATGTTGGCAAAATCGTCAAACATCTTGAGCAGCAGAAACTCGCGCGCCTGCTCTAGCCCACGCCATTTTGGCGCCTGCTGTAAACCAATTTATTGCCCGACGCAGCTTCCCGCAGGAATTTCCTTCGCTTATACTGGCTTATCGTGAGCGACATACGATTTGGCACCGACGGCTGGCGCGCCATCATCGCCGAAGATTTTACCTTCGCGAACGTGCGCACCGTGGCGCACGCGATCGCGCGTTACGTAGTGCGCGCGGAAAAACCAGGCGCCGGCATCCTGGTCGGATACGACACGCGTTTCGGCTCGGAACGCTTCGCGCGCGCGGCCGCCGAAGCCGTTTCCGCCGCCGGGATTCCCGTGTGGCTCGCCGCGGAAGCCGCGCCCACTCCCGCGATTTCTCTGCTCGTAAAACTGCGCGGCGCGGCCGGCGGAATTCAGATCACCGCCAGCCACAATCCCTATCAATGGAACGGCGTAAAATACAAAGCCAGCTACGGCAGCTCCGCATCGCCCGCCATTGTCGCGCAAATCGAATCCGAACTTGCGAAAGTGCTGCGCCAAGGCGTTCCGGCTCTGCCGCCGCACATGGACCAGATTCATTCGCTCGACCTGCGCGCCCCGTATCTGGAAGCGCTCGACGCGTTGGTGGATTGGGATCGCCTGCGCGCCGCCAAATTCCGGTTCGTCATTGATCCCATGCACGGCGCAGGGCGTGGCCTGCTGCGCGATCTGTTGCGCCGCCACGAAATCGCCTGCGAGGAAATTCGCGGCACGCGCGATCCGCTTTTCGGGGGCGTAAATCCCGAACCGATCGAGCCGCACATCGCAGCGCTGCAACGCGCCGTAGTGCAAGGCAAGTTCGATGCCGGCTTCGCGCTCGACGGCGACGCCGATCGCATTGGCGCAGTGGATCGCGACGGCGCATTCATCAACCCGCACCAGATTTTCGCGATCCTGCTGTGGCATCTGGCCGGCACGCGCCATCTCGCGGGCGCGGTGGCCAAAACTTTTTCCACCACCAAAATGATCGACAAGATCGCCGCGAAATTCGACCGCGAGGTTTGGGAAACTCGCATCGGCTTCAAATATATTTGCGACCGCATGCTGGAAAGCGACATCCTGCTGGGCGGCGAAGAAAGCGGCGGCATCGGAACCAAGCTGCACTTGCCCGAGCGCGACGCCACCGCCAACGCGTTGCTGCTCGCCGAAGTGATGGCCTGGCACGGCAAAAGCCTCGGCGAACTTGTCGCCCTGCTGCACGCGGAATTCGGCGAACACCATTACGGCCGCGTGGACCTGTACGTGAAAAACGGCCAGAAGGAAAAAGCCATCGCCCATTTTTCCGACGCGCAATTGCAGCGCCTGCTCGATTGGCCCATTACCCGCCGCGAAAATCTCGACGGCATCAAAGTGTATTTGGGAGACATCGGCTGGCTGATGCTGCGGGCTTCCGGCACCGAAAACATGCTGCGCATATATTCCGAGACTACGCGCGCGCAAACGACAAAGCGCGTGCTCGACTCGGTCGTGGCGTTCGTGCAACAAGTGTGATCAACACACGGCGGGCTTTCCGGGGCGGTGGCCTGCTGCCAATGCAAAAAGGAGACTGGCGATGGAATCGGTAAACCTGAATGAAAGACTGTCCCGCGTAAATGAGCACTGGAGCCCCACGATCATCGGCGAGCTGAACGATACTTACGTCAAGATCGTAAAGTTCACCGGCGAATTCGTCTGGCATCATCACGACGACGAGGATGAAATGTTTCTGGTCGTAAAAGGCCGGCTGCGCATGCGCTTCCGCGATCGCGATGTCACCGTGCTGCCGGGTGAATTCATCATCGTCCCCAAGGGCGTCGAGCATATGCCCGTGGCGGAGGAAGAAGTGCACGTAGTGCTGATCGAACCGAAAACGACTCTGAACACGGGGAACGTGCGCAACGAACGCACCCGCGTCGAACTGCAACGCCTCTAGAGCGCAACAATTTTTCATTCGTCGCACAAGCGCTGCCTGCCGCGCCGAGCGACCGCGGTTTATTTCCGGAACGCAGCGGCGGAAAGCGTTATCATTCATCACGCGAGCGCCCGCCGCCGGGCCACGCCAGAAAGTGGAATCAAATGAATCGCCGACTCTACACCCTCGATGTCTTCACGACAAAGCGCTTTGCTGGAAATCCGCTGGCTGTCGTCACCGATGGCGACGGCATTGCCACCGCAAGAATGCAGGCTATCGCGCGCGAGATGAATCTTTCGGAAACTGTTTTCATCCAACGGCCCACGAATAATCGCGCGCTCGCACGCCTGCGCATTTTCACCACTACGCGCGAACTGCCGCTCGCCGGCCATCCCGTAATCGGCGCGTGGTTTTTGCTCGCTGAACTCGGCGTCGTCCCCGCCTCCGAAGGCAGCGTGCACATTCTGCAGCAGACCGGTGCCGGAATTCTTCCTGTGGAGTTGGCTTTTCACAACGGCCGGCCCGTACGCGTCACCATGACGCAGCGGCCGGCGCGATTCACGCGCGCAACCTTCTCGCGCGCTACGCTCGCTGCGGCGCTCGGCCTGAAACCCAGCGACCTGGCACCCTCTCTGCCGATCGAATTCGCCTCCACGGGAATTTCCAACCTGATGGTTCCCGTGAGTCGTCGTCCGGTGCTTGCGAAAATTCAGATGAACATGCGCGCGCTGGCGCATTTGGTTTCACCGCACGGCACCATGGCGTATTGTTTCGCGCTCAGCGGCCGCGGACGCGCCTACGCGCGCGGCATGGTTCCCTGGGGGACAATCGAAGATCCTGCGACGGGCTCCGCCGGCGGCTCGCTCGGCGCCTACCTCGTGCATCACGGCCAGCTAAGACCTGCGGAGCAATTGCAAATCACGCAAGGCGTGGAAATGGGCCGCCCTAGCGAAATTCTTGTGCAGGTGGGCGCCGATAGGGGAAAGCTAACGCCGAAAGTCAGCGGCTCGGCGGTTCGAATCTTCGAAGGCCACATCGAAGCGTAGGCGAACCCTACTTCTTTGCGGGATGCGCCGCCTCGAGGCTCTTGCGCGCGGCATCCAGAATGCCATTCAAGAACGCGGGAGAATCCGCCGAGGAAAATTTCTTCGCGAGCTCCAGCGCTTCGTCGATCACCACTTTCACCGGGGCGGTGCCGAAGCGCAATTCGTAAATCGCCAGGCGCAGGATACTGCGGTCCACGGCCGCGAGGCGCTCGAGCTTCCAATTTTCAGAAAGCCGCTCGACGGTTTTGTCGCTTGCGTCCGCCGCGGCGACCGCGCCTTCGAACAGTTGATTGGCAAACTTGCGCGTAGAATCCGCCGCGCGCGCCTGCTTCCAGAAACTTTGCTCCACCAGCGACGGCTTGCGCCGCGTCATGTCCCACTCGAAAAGCATTTGCAGCGCGAACTCGCGTGATTTGCGGCGCAGCGTCATGCTAACGGCGCCGCCCACGATGCGACGAGCTTTTCGCACCGCCGCCGGACGCAGCGCCGGAGTTTCCAGCGATCCTGCGCACCAGCTGCGCCATCTCGACCGCCGCAAGTCCCGCCTCGTAACCCTTATTGCCGGATTTCAGCCCCGCACGATCAATCGCCTGTTCTAAAGTGTCGCAGGTCAGCACGCAAAAAATCAGCGGTACACCGGTATCGAGCTGCGCAAGCTGAATGCCGCGCGCCGTTTCGGACACCACCACGTCGTAATGCGAAGTCTCGCCCCGCAAAACGCAGCCGATGCAAATGATGGAGTCGAAGCGTCCGGTCACGGCCAGTTTTTTCGCAACGATGGGAAGTTCAAACGATCCGGGCACGCGCACAATCTGAAGCTGCTCGTCAGCCGCGCCCGCTTGCTGCAGCGCATCGAGCGCGCCCGCCAGCAGCCTGTCAGTAATAAAATTATTGAACTGGCTCGCGACCACGCCAATTCGCAACCCTGCCGCGCTCAAACCGCCCCGCACATTCGCCGGCTTCAGCTTTTCCGCCATTCTTCAGCGCCCCTCGAATTTCGGCGACCGCTTCTCCAGAAATGCGCGCGTGCCTTCGCGCATATCCTGCGTCGCGCAACACAATCCGAAAAGCGTAGCTTCCAGGTACAAGCCTTCTTCCTGCGGCATTTCCATCCCGCGCTCCACGGCTTCCAAGGCATACTTCACGGCCAGCGGCGCGTTCGCGACAATTTTTTTGGCGAGCGCTTCCGCCGTCGCCAGCAATTCGCCGGGCTCGACCACGCGATTCACCAGTCCGACGCGCAACGCCTCGTCCGCCGAAATCATTTCGCCCGTCAGAATTAATTCGTGGGCCACGCCTTTGCCGCACAATCGCGGCAGCCGCTGCGTCCCGCCGTAACCGGGCACAATGCCCAGCTTCACTTCCGGCTGTCCCAGCTTGGCGTTGCGGCCAGCGACGCGCAGCGTGCACGCCAGCGCCAGTTCACATCCGCCGCCCAGCGCAAATCCATTGATCGCGGCGATCACAGGTTTTCCCAGCGTCTCAAGGCGATGAAAAATTTCCTGGCCGTACAAAGTAAATTCCCGGCCGTTCACAGGCGTCTGCTGCGACAGTTCGTTGATGTCCGCTCCGGCGACGAACGCTTTCTCGCCCGCGCCGGTGAGAATCAGCACGCGGATGTCGTCGTCGGCACGCACTTTCTTCAGGCAATCGCCTAGTTCGTCCATGGTCTTGCGGTTCAGCGCGTTCAATACATTCGGACGGTTAAAGGTGATGCGCGCGATCTTGTCGCTCACCTCGAACAGTAAATTATCGTAGGCCATATCTTCCTTGCCGTAAGTTTCCGGATTTTAACACGGGTATGGTACCCGAATCGGCCGTGGTTTGCCGCGTTATGCCGTCGCGCTCAAGAAACCGATTCGACAATCACCGCAATTCCCTGCCCGCCGCCGATGCAGGCGCTCGCCACGCCATAGCGCGCGCCGCGCCGGCGCAATTCCAGCAGTAAACTCAGGACGAGCCGCGTTCCCGTAGCCGCCAGCGGATGACCGAGGGCAATTGCGCCGCCGTTCACATTGGTCTTAGCACGATTCAGTCCCAGCTTTTTTTCCACCGCCAGATATTGCGCCGCGAATGCTTCGTTCACTTCCAGCAAATCCATTTGCTCGAGTTTCAGGCCCGTCAACGCCAGCGCTTTCTGAACCGCCGGCACTGGACCGATCCCCATGATCTTTGGCGGCACGCCCGCAGTCGCCCAGCCGACGATGCGTCCCAGCGGTTTCCAGCCGCGCTCTTTTGCAATTTTCGCGTGCGTCACCACCACGGCCGCCGCGCCGTCCACGATTCCGCTGGCATTTCCGGCGGTCACGATTCCGTCCTTGCGAAACGCCGGCTGCAGCGATTCCAGCGCCTCGATCGTCGTTTCCGGACGGCGGTGATCATCCTCCATCATCATCGTCGTCTTCTTTCCTTTCTTCACTTCCACCGGCACAATCTCTTCTTTGAAATGCCCCGCGCGGAATGCCGCTTCGGCTGCCTGTTGGCTGCGCAACGCGTATTCATCGGACGCGCGCCGCGTGATTCCCTGCTCGGCCGCCAGATTTTCGGCTGTCTCGGACATACTGAATCCGCAATACGTGTCGAAGAGTCCAGACATCAGCGAATCTTCCAGCTTGCCTTCGCCCAATCGGAATCCGGCGCGCGCCCCACGAATCACGTGGGGAGCTTGCGACATATTTTCCATGCCGCCGGCGAGAACCACGCGCGCTTCGCCCAGCAAAATTCTTTGCGCCGCTTGCGTGATGGATTCCATTCCAGAGCCGCACAGACGATTCACCGTCACCGCAGGAGTTTCCATCGGCAATCCGGCCTTCAGGCCCACGTGACGCGCGCCGTAGAGAGCGTCGGCGCTGGTCTGCATCACGTTTCCGAAAATCACGTGGTCGAAATCCGCGGGCTCCGTGCCGGCACGGCGAATTGCTTCCTTGCTGGCGGCTGCGCCCAGGTCAATCGCCGTGGTCAAATCGAAGGCGCCCATGTAGCGAGCCATCGGCGTGCGTGCTCCATGCAGAATCACAGCATCCGTGATGAACATTGGTCCTCGGGAAGACTCAGGATTAAGGCGTGGAAAGCGCTACCAGCGTGTCGCCGCCGCGTTGCCGCGCGTCATCGAGCCCGGCTTCGGCGCGATTGATCCATTCGGTCACGCGATCTTCGGTCTCGTCGCCGGGGCGCGAAGAAGCTTCCGCCACCACGGCGCTGATCGTCAAATCCGGCGTGCCCCAGGAGGGCCGCACCGACGCCGCCAGTTGGCGCAGTTTTTCACCTAACGCGCGCGCATGGTCGAGCGGAGTGTCCGGCAGAATGAACGCCAGCGACCAGGCGGTATATTTTACAGCCACATCCGTCTGGCGAATCGCGGAGGAAAGCGCGCGCGCGAGTTGCTCAATGTAATGATCCACCGCAGCCTCTCCGTGCTGGCGCAGCAGGTCGCCGCCGCGGTCCACATGCACGACGACGAGAGAAATCGCGGTGTTCTGCGCGCGCGCGCGATTGGATTCCACCAGCAGGCAATCAATATAAGCTCCGCGGTTCAACAGACCGGTTTTCTCGTCGGCCACCGCCAGCGAACGCACCAGCGAACGCAGTCGCGTGTGATTCACGGACATGACCAGCTGGTCGCCCACCGCCTGCAGGAAATAACTTTCGTTCGGCTTCCATTTTCGCCCGCGCGCGTCGCCGATCAGCAACGCCCCGGATGGCGCCTGCGTTTCCTTGTCCGTCAACATCACGCCCAGCGCCGATTCCAGCCCCAGTTCGCGCAACGCCGGCAGGCTCGCGGCCTGCAATTCCACTCCGCCCATGGAATCGGGCGTCACCTGCGTCACCATTCCCACGATGCTGGAAATTCTTTGCGGGCCCACTGCGGCGAATCCCGGCGCGGCATATTCCGCAGTCGCCTGCGCCCCTTCACCAGGAGCGCCCACCGCCACCATGCAGCGGCTGGCGCGCAAATGCTTTCCGATTTCCGCCGCGGTCGTCACCAGCACTTCGCGCGGCGTCGGCTGCCGGTACATCAAGCGATTAATTTCCGCGATCGCCGCCAGATCCCGGTGCGTTTCCGCGGCTGTAGGCGCGGACGGCGCACCGTAGGCTTCCAATTGCTGCGCGGGCTGCAGCGGCGGGGGAGCTTCGGCAACTGCAGGCGCCGCCGGGGCTGCGGCACGTGGCGTAGGCTTGCGGCCGCCGCCCTTCGGCCACCAGTTCGCGCGTTCGTAGAGTGCGCGCAGCCGCTCGTTCCTTTCTTCTTCGCCGGGAAAAAGTTCCGCGATGCGCTCCAGTCTTTCGACTGCCTTGCTCAACAGCGAATACTGCAAGAATATTTCTACCTGCACCACCAGATCTTCCAGCGCCTGTTGCGCGCGCAGTTCTTCGGGTACGCCCGACGCGTTTTCCGAAGGCTCGCGCCCCGCGCCCGTAAAACCATCGGTGCGCGTGGAAACGGTCGCCGCTTTCGCCGCGCGCGCCAAAATATTCTGCAGAAAACCAGGTTCGGCTTTGCCTTCCAGCTTTGCGATGCGCTCGTGATTGCGATAATCGTACGGGTCAATATCGACCAGCCGGTCGAGCGATTCACAGGCTTCCTTCAGCCGGCCCGCGACCAGGTACAGATCGAACAGCTTCACCAGCGAATCGAAATATTTCGTTTCGCGGTTCAGCTCTTCGTAAAGCTTGGCCACTACTTCCGCCAGCGGCAGCGACTGCGGAAAACTGGTCGCCAGCCGGTCCAGGTTCGCCGACAGCTCCACTTCCTTACGCACGGCGCGCATAATTTCTTTCGTCTGCACCAGCAGCGCAGCGGCTTTGAGATCCTGCCCGGCGCGAATGTAGGCAGCCGCCAGCTCGAATAATTTTACAAAGCCCTCCGGCTTCTGGGCGTAATACGACTGAAACACGTCCTTCGCAGCATCCAGACGCCCGGTGCGCAGCAACGCTTCACCGTACAGCGCCAGGAACGCGCCATCGCGCTCCGTCGCAGCAAAAGGCTCGAGCAACATCACGGCGCCCTCGGCGTCACCTTTTCTCAGCTTCGCTTCGCCAAACAGCAGCGCGCCAGCCCGGTCCTGCGGCGCCAGCACGTGCGCCCGTCCGAAATATTCCAGCGCCGCATCCAGCGCGCCCACCGACAGCGTCAATTGTCCCGCGCGCATATAACTGCGC
>Ga0210391_10003667_pt1 | contig 12959 bp, 9 predicted proteins | sample IncBWC12OmetaG_FD_160573 | JGI IMG/M metagenome (GOLD analysis project Ga0210391, IMG submission 160573) | Forest soil microbial communities from Barre Woods Harvard Forest LTER site, Petersham, Massachusetts, United States - Inc-BW-C-12-O ... | reverse complement strand
TACGCCGCCAGAATAACCAGCACAATGAAATAAGGGATCAGCAGGGCCAGATCGAAGGCGTTGACCTGGTAAAGGCCCTGAAAGGTTTTATCGAGAAAATGCTGGCGGAGGTAGGAGCCCAAGCCTCTGGTGGCAAGAAACAAAGCAAGGGACGGCGTGGAAGTGAGGGTCAGATACATGAATCCAGCTGGACTATGAAGCAACGGCGAAGACAGCAGCCTAAGAATTGTACCTGATTGGTGGTCAGTCGCTGGTCGGTGGTGGTTGCCAGAGTCTGCGAACGAGCGACGGCCAATTGGCGACCCGTTCTCAATCCTCGGTCGCCGGGCTCAGTGTCAACTCAATTTTCTGGCTTGAGCCTTCTTCGACTTTGAGCGTCGTGCCATTCGCTTCCTGTGCCTTCAAGAAGTCGGGATCGCGCCAGATTTCTTCGTCGGTAACCTGCCAAGCGTAGAGAGTGTAAGTTCCCGGAGCGAGGGCGCGAATGATGAAATGACCATGCTGGTCGGTCGATCCGGTGCCGAAACGATCGGGAAGTTTGCGATATTTTTCTTCCGGCACGGCGACTACGGTGGCGTTGGGCACCGGATGATCGTTCTCGATGCCTTTCTCTTTTTCCGCTTCTTTGTTAATGACCGCACCGTCTATCACGCCCCCCCGCGAACTCAGCACTAGCTCGAGCGAGGTCGGGCCGCTTGCGGTGAATCCGGTATCGATGTTTCGGTCGCCGAGCCTTACCGACTTGAGGAAAAAATTATTCTGCGCGTCGCTGCCAAACACGCGCACGATGTAATTGCCCGGGCTCACATTCTTCCACTCGAAGTTCCCCTGGCGGTCGACAACCGCGTTGGCGCCGAAGAAATCCTGCGACATGAAGAAGCCGGGATCCTCGGGCAACTCCGTCTGGCGCAGGTTAACCGCGAATTGCGAAAGCTCTCCCGGCGCGGCGCCTTCGACGTGTAGATGGCCCGAGATCGTGAAAGAAGGCTGCGGAACCAGCTTGATGCCTTCGACGTCCGAGGCAACAACGTTGATCTCCTGTTGCGCGGTCAGTGCCTGCGTTCCGGATTCGGTCGCCATTTTCATGACGTACGAACCGGGAGCGACGCCGCGGATTTCGAATTGGCCGTCGGAACCGATCTCGCTGGCATTCGCCCTCAGCGAATCGCCGGGCTTCGAGAACAACTCGACAGCGGGCTTCTGCCCGGCCGGGATGCCGGTCACGACGCCGCGGATGCGATAGGTTCTTTGCGGTACGAGAGTGAGATTGATGGGGATCTCATCACCGGCATTGACCGCGACCGACGTACCCTGCGCTGGGTCGTTGGTTCCGGGATAGTAGGTCGTGAGATAGCGAGTGTCAGGTGCGGCGTCGCCCGGTGGCGATTTTTCCGGCTGCCTTTCGTAGTCACGGAAGTCGGGAGGCGGCATGGCCAGAATCGTATACTGGCCGGGAAACAAGCTGGCGAGACGGTATTCGCCGAGATCGTTGGTGTTGCTGCTGGCAACCGCTTCGTGCGTTGTTTTGCCGGGCTTTTTGCGGAGTGCGATGATTCTCGCCCCCGGCATGGGATCGCCGTCTTCGTCGGTGATGCGGCCGGTGATGGTGGCTGTCGGCAGCATGCGGAAGAGTTGGTCTTCGACCGACTGCCCGGCTTCAACGGTGACTACATTGACGTCAGACTGGCGGCCCTGGCTATTGACTCCGACGAATCCGGTTCGCTCGATGAAGATGCGGTAACGGCCGGGTGCGACGTTCTCCACGCGGAAATGGCCGTCGGCGTCGCTTGAAGCGGTGTAGCTTTCGCCTTGTCCTTCCGCGACCACCTGCACCAGGGCTTTTTTGAGCGGCTGGCTGCCCGGCTCTTTTACCACCTCGCCTGCAATGGAAGCTGTCTTCGCCGTGCCTGGGGATGGTTGCGCGCCCGGCAGAAATGGGGCGCTCTGGAGAATAAAGGCAATGGCGAGGCAGCAAGATAAGGAAGTCGAAAACGCAAATCCCCGGACCGAGAGATTGCTATCACGGCACTGAGTTGGTCGAAGGGGAAGGACCTGTCTATGGTCTGGGGGATGCATAGGTCTTTCGCTTCGCTCAAGATGACAATGCAAGTGCCAGTTCAAAACTTAGCTTCAATTGAGAAAATATTGCCGGTACAAGGTATCGCGCTGCGCCGGACGGAATCCCGCATCGCGTATGATGCGGCGCAATTCTTCTTCGGTTGTGCAGTTGGTCACGCCCGCCGCGCGGACTACGTTTTCCTCCAGCATCACCGAGCCAACGTCGTTGCCGCCAAAGCGCAAGCCCATCTGGCAGACTTTTAATCCCTGCGTCACCCAGCTGGATTGCACATTCAAGAAATTCGAAAGATAGAGGCGCGAAATTGCCAGCACTTTCAGATATTCGACGGCCGTGGCCTCATCCCATTTGCGTCCGCCTAGAGCGGTGTGCTGCGGCTGAAAACTCCAGGGGATGAAGGCGGTGAAGCCGCCCGTCTCCTGCTGCAAATCGTAGAGAACCTGGAAGTGATTGAGGCGGTGCTCGATCGACTCGCCTACGCCGAACATCATGGTCGCAGTGGTGCGCATGCCGAGTTGATGCGCGGTGCGATGGACTTTGATCCAATCGGCGGTGAGGCATTTGAGGCGCGCAATTTTGTAGCGGACTTCGTCGTCGAGAATCTCGGCGCCTCCCCCGGGGATGGAATCGAGCCCGGCGTCACCGAGGCGCGCAATCGTATCGCGGATGCTGAGATTGCTGTACTCGGCAATCGCGAGGATCTCCGATGCGGAGTAGCAGTGGAGATGAATTTTCGGGAAGCGCAGCTTGATGCCGCTAAGCATCTTTTCGTGCCAGTCGATCTTGAGATCGGGATGGAGACCTCCTTGCATGAGTACGCCGGTGCCGCCGAGTTCGACGGTCTCGCGGATCTTTTCGTAAATGGTTTCGAAGTCGAGGATGTAGCCTTCTTTTGCGGCAGGGCCCTTTAACGGGCGATAGAACGCGCAGAAGGTGCAGTATTCGGTGCAGAAGTTCGTGTAATTAATGTTGCGGTCGATGATGTAGGTCACGGTGCCTTCGGGATGGAGCCGGCGGCGAACCGCGTCCGCCTCCATGCCAATGCCGATCAGGTCATCGGAGCGAAACATCTCTAGAGCTTGCTGTTTGGTCAGGGACATCCTGGTTACCCCACGTGTAAAGGCTATTTTAGCTGGTGGGAGAGCGAATTAACCACAGAGGACACGAAGTAACACGAAGCGTCAAGCGCGGGGCATCGACCGACGCTAGGCAGTTCGGCGGCGGACTTGCGGACGTGTGCGGGGGATCTTGGGCTGTTCGCCCTTCTGTCTGCGCTTGTACTGGTATAGGCCGTAAAGTCCGCCGGCTAGCGAAAAAATGATCAGGGCGATCATTACCGGCCAGTAGTACTGCGCGAAGAACTTCACGATGTTTCGTCCGTAGTGGTAGCCGAGATAACCCAGGATGGTGAACCGAATGCCGCGTCCTACGGCCAGAGCAGTCAGAAACTTCTTCGTCGGGTATTGCATGGCTCCCGCAGCCAAAAGCATAGGGGTAATCGGAAATGGCGGCGGAAGGATGGCAGGGATGGCGACGGCGGCGAATCCCCAGCGTTCGAAAATCGCGTAGACCTTCTTTACTTTTCTCTGCGAGAACCTTTTTTCGAGAGTTTCCTTGCCGCCTTTGCGCGCCATGCGATAGGTGAGAAAGCCGCCGAGGACGGCTCCAGCGGTTGACATAATTGTGTAGTAGAGATACGGTTCGCGACGGTGGGCGGCGAGAAGAATGGTGACGATGTCGGTGCTGCCGGGCAGTGGAATGAGCGAGTTGTCGGCGATGCCCAACAAAATGAGGCCTGGACCGCCCAGATGGATCAGCCAGTGCATGGCGCTCTTCTCGGTCACGAGCAGAGCAATGGCGAGCCAGACCCTCATTCTTATTAGAACTCATCTGCGGCTAGTAAGTTGCAATCTAATAACTTACGGTCTTGGTCGAGACAAAAATTTACAAAAATCGCAAGTCGGGTGCTCGCGGCAGGGCTCCAATTTCCGCGGCCAGACGGTAATAAAGCTGAAGCCCCTCGAGGCACGGAGGGTCGAGATAATAATGGATATTCTCTGTCAGATAGACGCGAATCACCTCGATGTCGAGGCCGAGGCGCGGCGCCCACTCCTGCGCTAGGGCTTCGAGATTTCTTGGCGACAGGCCGTGATCGCGGGATTGTCTGAAAACGCGGGCGATCGCCTGGCCGTTTCGACCTTCGAGGGCTTGCTGGCGGATGGCCCAGAAGGCGAAAACGAAGGATTTTCCCGTGCGCTCCACCCACTCTTCCGCCAGGTCGAGAGTGAAGTAGCGAGTGCGGTCGATCTGTAGCGCCGGGTCTCCGATGAGAACGGCGGCGTCGCAAGCCTGGAGCATGGCAGCGAGATCGGGAGCCATTGGCTTATAGTCACGTGCGCCACCCAGCCATTCGGCGAAGAGAATCTTGGCCAGCGCAACGGAGGTCATCGAAGAAGTGTCGAGCGCGACGGTACGCACTTGCTGCAACCATTCCTCTTTTGATGGTGGAATCTCTGACGAATGATCGTACGGCGTGTTGCCTGGCATCTGGCCGACGAGAAGAATCGACCGGACGGCGCGGCGGGCGGCGATGGCGACATCTGGAATGATGACCAGATTTGAAACGGTGGCATAGGCTGCGGCGGGAATGATGCCGATGTCGGCCGATCCCGCGCGCAGGGCCTCGGCGCAGGCTGATGGGATGGTGTAGGAAATATCGTAGTTTGCAACTCGGTCGGGGCTCGCCTCTTCGTGCTCAAAATCCCACAGGAGAGGAGCCGTGTTCAGGTAGGAAATGGCCGAGATCTTTAACCGGCTCATCACTTTACGAATTGTACCAAAGGCGATGTGAGCAGCATCCTTGACAGAGTTTTCAAATTGCGGTCTGGGGTCTCGCAATATGCCAAACAAGTCTGCTGTCTCCGACGCGGCTGTTGTCGCACCAGGTTGCGCTCAGCTCCTGGCCCGATGAATCGCCGGGGCCGGAAACCGCATCTCTATTCCCGGACGAGGTAAGCTCGCCGCACGAGAACCGAAGAAGAAGATCCTCAAGTTGCTGAAGGCCGCCGAATCCACGCCTATCGACGAGTTGGTTGAATTGCCGGAGAACGGAAGGTCTCCCTCGGAAATCTTTGCCGCGCTGTTTGAGCTGGAACTGAATGGGAAAGTCAGGCAGCTGCCGGGGAAGAATTTTGTGAAGAGCTTTTCGCTGTCAGCGATCAGTTTTCAGTAAAAACGGAGGTCTTCCTGCAAAGTTTTCGTAATCTTCGAGCTTGGGAGAATGCACATCCGCTTACCTTGAAAGCCCTTCCCCGCGATGAAATGTTCGGTCTGACAAGTCAGAGGCGGAGAGCTTTCGCCTCGATCGGGATGAAGGTTGCCGGGGGTTGCCGTCGTCAGGGCGACGCCCGGCTCGGCCGCTTTCTGCAAATCGCGATGGGTTCAGCGAGTGAACTGGAATGCCAGTTTCTCAGAGCTCGTGAGCCGGAATATTGGCCCGGTCCAGCGTACGAGCGTCTTATCGCTCAGGTAATCGAAGTGAAGAAGACGTTGTCGTCTCTCATGCAAAAAGTGAAAGGGTTCGACCGACGGCTGAGAGCTGATAGCTGACAGCTGACAGCAATTCGTGCTAGCTTCAATTCCAATACCGTCAAACTGAGGAACCATTGTCAAAAGGTCTAGTCATTGTCGAATCGCCGGCTAAGGCGAAAACAATCCAGAAATATCTGGGCAAGGGATTCACGGTCGATGCTTCCTACGGCCACGTGAAAGACCTGCCCAAAAGCAGCCTGGGGGTCGACATCGAAAACAATTTCGATACGGAGTATGTCGTCATCCCTGGGAAAGAGAAAGTTCTCGCCAAGCTCAAGAAGTTGGCACTCTCGGCCGATCACATCTATCTTGCGCCCGATCCGGATCGCGAAGGCGAGGCTATCGCCGCTCATCTTGCCGACGAACTTACCGAAGAGTCGGGCAAGAAAAAGAAGGGAAAGAAGAAAAAAATCGATGACATCGGCGACGATGCGCGCATCCGCCGCGTGACCTTCAACGAAATCACGCAGCGGGCAGTCAAGGCCGCATTCGAGCATCCTCGCGACATTGATCGCAACCTGGTCGACGCGCAGCAAACGCGCCGGGTGCTTGATCGCCTGGTCGGCTATCAGGTTTCTCCTCTTTTATGGGACAAAGTTCGCCGCGGCCTTTCCGCGGGACGCGTGCAAACCGTCGCGCTGCGCTTGATCGTCGATCGCGAACGCGAGATCAAAGCCTTCGAGAAAAAAGAATACTGGACGATCGACGCCAATCTCGCTGCGGCTAAGCCTCCGGCATTCGACGCGCGCTTTATCGGCAAAGGCGATGAAAAGGTCGAAGTCACGAATGGCGAGGACGCCGAGAAAATCCGGCTGGCGCTCGAAAAGGCTGACTGGGTCGTTCGCTCGGCGGAGAAGAAAGAACGCCGGCGAAATGCGACTCCGCCGTTCACGACCAGCAAGCTGCAACAGGATTCGTCGCGCAAGCTGCGCTTCAGCGTGAAGCGCACGATGATGATCGCGCAGCGTCTTTATGAAGGCGTCGAACTGGGCGAAGAGGGGCTGGTCGGCCTTATCACCTACATGCGTACCGACTCGACGCGGGTCGCGCCAGAAGCGATTACAGAGGTGCGGGAATATATCAACGAGCAGTTTGGCGCCGCTTATTTGCCCGATTCTCCCAACACCTATAAGGAGAAGAAAGAAGCACAAGCCGCGCACGAGGCGATTCGCGCGACGTCGGCGGCACGCCACCCTGACCAGATTAAACAATATCTTCAGGAAGACGAATTCAAGGTTTACAAGCTGATCTGGCAGCGCTTCGTTGCTTCGCAGATGAACCCTGCCATCTTCGACCAGACTACGGTCGACATTGATGCCAGGTCCGGCGCCGAAATTTTCCAGTTCCGAGTCACCGGCTCGGTGCCGAAGTTCGACGGCTTCCTTAAGGTGTACGAAGAGTCGAAGGACGCCAAGGACGCGGAAGATGAGGAGCTGAAGCACAAGCTCCCACCGCTCGAAGCGGGGCAGAAGCTGACCTTGAAGTCGCTGCTTCCGGAGCAGCATTTCACCGAGCCGCCACCGCGGTTCAACGAAGCTTCGCTGGTGAAAGAGCTCGAGGAGCGCGGCATTGGCCGTCCTTCAACCTACGCGACGATTCTCAGCACCATTCAGGAGCGTATGTACGCGCAGAAAGTTGGCGGCAAGTTTGTGCCCACTGAAATTGGGCTCGTCGTCACCGATCTGCTGGTGGAGAACTTCAAGGATATTTTTGATTTTCAATACACCGCGTTGCTCGAAGAAGAGCTCGACGAGATCGAGGAAGGGAAACAGACCGGCAACCACGCGCTCACAGAGTTTTATAAGAAGTTCGCCAAGGACCTCCGCTACGCCGAGAAGCACATGGAAAACATCAAGCGTATGGAGAAGCCCACGGACGAAAAGTGCGAGCTGTGCGGGGCGCCGCTGGTCATCAAGTGGGGCAAGCACGGCTCGTTCTACGCCTGCAGCACCTACGACAAGGAAAATCCTGACACCTGCAAATTCACCAAAGAGAATCCCATTAATCTGCCCGATCTTGATTCGGCCGATTTGCAGGAGACGGCGCAGGAAGAATATTGCGAAAATTGCGGCCGCGTCATGGTGCTGAAGCGTGGGCGCTTCGGCCAGTTCATGGCCTGCACCGGCTACCCCGACTGCAAAACGACGCGGCGGCTCGACCAGGGCAAGAAGGTGCCAGATATTCCGCTCGATGAAACCTGCCCGCTGTGCAAACGCAATTTGATTCTGCGGCATGGCAGATTCGGTGAGTTCACTTCGTGCAGCGGATATCCCGAATGCAAATATGTGAAGCAGAATTTTATCGGCGTGAAGTGCCCGGAATGCAAAGATGGCGAACTCGTCGAGAAGCGCGCGCGCAAGGGCAACACTTTTTACGGATGCGGAAATTATCCGAAGTGCAAGTTCACGTCCGCGGCAAAGCCGGTGCCCGAGAAGTGTCCGGATTGCGGACATGAGTATCTGGTAGAACGAATTCGTAAAGATGGACCGGTCATCGCGTGTCCGAATAAAGAGTGCGATTATGAGCGAGCCCTGGAAGGCGCGGTGGCAGCGGACGTTTCGAAAGCATGAACGAATCACCACGGACAGCTGAAGATTCGAAGAGCAACTGACGAGGCGGGAATATGGCGAAAAAAGCGACAGCGCACGATGCCGCGCTGATTATGAAACTCTACGATCTTCGTCGCGAAGCGGAGATGCGCAAGGCTCGGCACTGGCTCATGGCGGAATTTTGGCCGCAAACAGCCGACGAGTTCCTCAAAGTCGTGAATTCGTATCCCAGCCAGGAAAATACGTGGCTTCGCCAGGTCGGCGGTTATTGGGATATGGCGGCTGCGTTCGTGCTTCACGGAGCGCTTGACGAAGAACTTTTCCTACAACCCGGGTGCAGCGGCGAAATGTTTTTTATCTTCGCCAAAATTCATCCGTTTCTTAAAGAATTTCGCGAGAAGACCGATAATCCCGATGCCTTTGCCAACATAGAGAAGGTCGCCACGGCTTCGAAGACCGCGCGCAAGCGACTGGAGCGCATCTCGAAGAATGTCGAGAATCGCCGCAAGGCCCTCGCCAAGTCGGCCAGGAAGGGCTAAGCAGAGGCGCAGTCGTCTCTTCCTGCTGTGATCGTCTTCGTGATCGCGGGCGCATTGTTTGCCGGCGTCCATCTGCTATCCTAAGTGTCGTTGTGCGGATGCTCTGGTGGTTTCTCATACTGGCAGTCAGTACCGCAGTGGTCGTGTTGGTTGCGCTGACGATCTATATGCGGGTTCGGCGGCAGATGAAGCGTGCAGCGGCCCACAAAGAAGAGTTCGACCACCGTGATCACTCATCGCCTGAGGCTTGACTTTCTGTGCTCCGCGGAAGAAAGGAACCCCTATGTCTAAAGTTACGGCCGAGGGCCAGCAGAACCTGTCCATTGGCCAGCCAGTCGATGTCCGGCCGGCTAATGTCCGGCTCCGGAATCCGGCGCGGGAATGGGCGAAGCAGGCCGCCATCGTGCTCGCCGCTAGTCTTTTCGTGGCCTTATGCGCGCGCGTCACCCTGCCCTTGCCGTTTACCCCGGTTCCGCTGACGCTGCAAAATTTTGGAGTTCTCGCCGTGGGCCTGCTGCTTGGCTCGCGTCGCGGTCTCGCCGCGCTCTCGCTTTACCTGGTCGAAGGCGTGTGCGGACTTCCGGTGTTTAGCATGGGTGCCGGTATCGGCCATATCCTCGGGCCGACTGGTGGATTTCTCATTGCCTATCCGTTCGTGGCATTTGTCGCGGGGTGGATTTATGAGCACAGCTCACGACGCTTCGCAGGGGCGGCATTGGCGGCCGTGGCGGCGGAGGCGGTGCTTTTCTCGAGCGGACTCGCTTGGCTTGCCGTGCTCACACACTCGATTTCGTTGGCTATCAAATATGGCCTTTACTGGTTTGTTTTTGCGGAAGTGATCAAGGTGCTGATGGCGGCTGCCATCGCCGCTCGCTGGCAAGAGCGAACTTCCCGGTAGAGATACAACTGGGCGTTGCTGTGAGCGGCTCGCGAATCTGAGTTTGTTAGAAGTGAAAGTTAGAAGAATAGGATTGCGGGATTTTTATGAGCACAGTGAGTTCTCCGGCTCGCGAAATCACGGTGGCGCACAGCCCGGACTCGGATGACGCATTCATGTTTTATGGCTTGGCCACGAACAAAGTTCGCGTGCCCGGTCTGAAGTTCAGCCATACGTTGTGCGACATCGAAACCCTGAATCGGCAGGCGCAGGACGGCGTCTACGACGTGACCGCGATTTCATTCCATGCCTTTCCCTACATACAAGAAAATTATTCGTTGATGTCGTGCGGCGGCAGCGTGGGCGAGGGTTACGGCCCCATGCTGGTTTCGACGCGCCCTTTCACGCAGGATGAGATCAAGCAAAAAAAGATCGCGGTGCCGGGCAAGCTCACCACGGCTTATTTGGCGCTTGAATTGTTCGCGCCCGGCATTCAGGTGGAGGTTGTCCCCTTCGATCAAATCATCCCGCAGATTCTCGAAGGCAAACACGAAGCCGGCCTCATCATTCATGAGGGGCAGCTCACTTACGACAAATCGGGATTGCACCGCGTGGTCGATCTCGGCCGGTGGTGGCAGAAGGTCACTGGTTTGCCGCTGCCGCTTGGCGGGAATGCCATACGGCGTTCGCTCGGGCGCGAAACGATGGCTAGTGTTACCCACGCGCTGCACGAGAGTATTCAATACGCCATCGATCATCGCGAAGAGGCGCTCAGCTACGCCATGCAATTTGCGCGCGATCTCGATAGTCAGCTCGCCGATAAATTCGTTGGGATGTACGTCAACGAGCGGACACTGGATTATGGTGACGACGGGCGGGAAGCGGTGCGCCGGTTGCTTGATATGGGGCACAAGGCGGGGATTATCCCGCAGACGCCAAGAGTGGAGTGGGTGTAGGGAGGCTACGGGCTGTTAGCGAGCCGCCGCCGGTCTCTCGCGTTGCCCGGGACGACAATTTTCGAAGGGCTGCTATTTTACTTTTTCCGCAAACGAAAACGCCGGATCGATATCTACCGGAACCTCCGACGCCGCTTTCAGGGAGATCTTTAATTGTTCCGGCATCGCGCTGTATTTCTTGAACCAGTTCTCCGCACGCGCACGGTCGCCGGTCGCTTCGGTTTCCAGCAGTTCTTTGGCTAGATCGGCCAATGCGCCAGGCATCTTCTCGTAGCCAATCGCATATTTGCCGGCGGCGTTGCGGGTGATCGCGCCGCGCTCGGATAGATAGTTGAACTCCATCATTTCCGCTTGCCCGTGTGCTTCCGCTGTTCCAAAGCGTACGGTGCGAAAAATGCCGCCCACATACGACGCGTAATATTCTTCCAATTTCTCTTTTGGGAGCGCGTCGTGATCGACCAGCCACTTCAACGCGAACATCCCAGTCACGTCGGCCTTCGCCTCTTCCAGTCCGCTGAAGGCCGGGCCGATCGCCTCTCGAATGTCGACTTTGCCGTCCGCGGTTCGCGCATAGGCCGGGCCAAGGCCGTGGCAGATTTCGTGCATGATGGTGCTCTGGAGATAACCTTCGCCAGAAACCTTGGCCGCCTGATCTGGTTCCAAGAGTTTGCGCGCGACCGGCAAAATGATGTAGTTCACGCGCGCGTCCATAAAGTTCTTGAAGAAGAGCTTCTTGCTGCCTTTCTGTTCGTGCACCCGCGGATCATTCGGCAAATTGTCGGCAACTGCCTGGTAGCCGTGGGTCAGGTCGCCAGCTCGAAACGGCGCGTCCATCACCTCCATCGGCGTTTCTAACCCATGCTTCGATGGGCGATCTTCAGCGGGGAGTGGCAACGCATCCTGAATTTGCGGTACGTATTGCTGGAACAGTTCCAGCTTCTTGCTCTCGCGATCGTTGCGCACCAGCACCGCCGCGCCGTAGGAACCTTTCACGCCCAGCAGTCCGTCCAGGTAAGTTTCGTAGGGCGCGAAGATGACGTCGAACTTTGGATTTTTTAAGTCGAGCCACGCCAGATCGCTGGCGAAGTAATCGTCGCTGAGCAGTGCGTCGGCGCGCAGTCGCAGAAACTTCGCGAAGTCTCGGTCATTGCTGAGGTCAGCCGCCGCTCGCAGCGCTTTGGCCGCCGGCTCGAGGAAAGCGCGAAACGCAATGCTGTAGGGAACCGCCTCCAGTTTTCCGGCGTGCCAGCGGACGATCGTGAACTGATTGTAGATGGCGGCCTTCTGATCGGGATTCTGCTTGACGTATTGCTCCACCTGTTCGCGCGTCAAGTTCGCAGGATAGTATCCGCGCTGGGGCGGCATAGGCTCCGTGCCGACAAAGGCCTTATCCTGGTCGAGGAGATCGAAGCGCGAGGCGTTAATCCACAAGTAGCGCCGCAGTTCGCGGTCGCGCTGGTTGCGGCTCGCAATCAAAGACTGGTAGAGCGTCAAGCCTTCGGGATCACTCTGCCGCCAGTAGATACTTTCCAGATAACCGCAGGCTTCCACCAGTTTGCCCACGAGTTGCCGCTCGCGAGCGGTCAGGCCGGTTGTTCGGAAGGGCATTGGCACACGGCGGAATTTGGCTAGGCGCTGGTCGAGGTCAGGGGCGACCTTCAAATTCGCAGGCGCGCCAACTTTCGCTGCCGAGCCCGTCATAAGTTTTTTCTGCTCGGCCGCGCCGAAAATCGCCAGCAGGAAAATGAAAGAAAAAACGAGACAACAATTTGTCAATAACTGTCTAAAAAGCCCCGACAAAAAGCATTTAATATGTCCATTCCTCATGTCTCGCCAGTGTATCAAAGCCATGAATTCAGTCTGACCGATTATCATAAAAATATGCGAGGAGAGGACGGCGCGCAAACGTTGCTCATCGATGCCGATGACACGCTTTGGGAAAATAATATTTATTTCGAACGGGCGATTGCGAACTTTATTTCGTTCCTCGATCATCGCGAACATTCGCCGCAGGCAGTTCGCTTGGTGCTGAACGAGGTGGAGCGGGAATCCATCATCAAGCACGGTTATGGCCTGCACAGCTTCGCGCACTCGCTGGTCGATACCTTTGCCAGGCTTTCGGTTGAACCGGTCACGCCCGAATTGCACGAACGCATTCGCAGCTTCGCGCATCAGATCGCCGACCACCCCATCGAGGTTCTTCCCGGCGTGCCCGAGACGCTTCAGTATCTCGGCGAGCGGCACCATCTGATCATGATGACGAAGGGAAATCTGGCCGAGCAGTCAGGGAAGGTCGAGCGCTCAGGACTGAAGGAATATTTTTCCGCTATCGAAATCGTGGCCGAGAAAGAGGAAGCTATCTATCGCTCT
>Ga0210391_10003666_pt1 | contig 12962 bp, 12 predicted proteins | sample IncBWC12OmetaG_FD_160573 | JGI IMG/M metagenome (GOLD analysis project Ga0210391, IMG submission 160573) | Forest soil microbial communities from Barre Woods Harvard Forest LTER site, Petersham, Massachusetts, United States - Inc-BW-C-12-O ... | reverse complement strand
GTAATTCAAGCTACTCCGGAAGAAACCCTCTCCACGCGAACTGCTCGTTATGCCGTGCAGATTCGTTTTCTCGCCTCTCGCTTGCGTTTTCACATCTTAGGGGGCCTTCGCTTCGTGGTCGAATCGCACCGTTGGCGTCGGCTCAGGAGAAATCTATCGTGACGAACGCATCACTTCCTCCCGCAGCGTTCGCTTTCGACGCAATTGCCCCTATCTTTGACGACCGATTTGGTGCGTGGGCAAGCGTCGCGGCACAGCGTCGGGCAGTGCGGACTGCGCTTCTGCAGGAGTTTCCCCCAATGGGGCACGTGCTGGAAGTTGGCGGAGGCACTGGCGAAGATGCACTGTTCCTTGCGGAACGCGGCTTTCGCGTGCTTCTAACGGATGCTTCTCCGGCCATGGTCGATGTCGCCAGACAGAAGCTCTCCCCGTTGGGCTCTCGCGCCGAGGTTGTCGCGGGCGAAGAGATGGAGCGCTTTGCGGAGGAACGTCGCGTGGCCGGTGAGTCGCTTTTCGATGGAGTTTTCTCCAATTTTGCACCGCTCAACTGCGTACAGGACATTCATTCCGTAGCCAAGGGGCTAGCTTCGCTTCTCAAGCCGGGGGCAGTCGCCATGCTGGTTCTGTTTGGCACCTGCTGCCCGGCCGAAATGCTTGTAGAGACTCTTCGGGGACGGCCGGGCGATGCCCTCAGACGTTTCAGGCGCGGAGCAATGCCCGCGAGATTGGCAAAGCGTAACTTTGAAGTTTTCTATCATCGAGCCTTCGATTTGCGGCGCGCCTTCCAGCCATGGTTTGAGCTGGAACAGAAGATCGGCATTGGCATCGCTGTGCCGCCCAGCGCTGCAGAGCCTTGGATCTCACGTCATCCGAGTCTGCTGGCTCATATGGAAGCCTTCGATCGTGTGATGGCAGGTTCGCTCTCTTCGTTTGGCGATCATGTCCTGTACCAATTTCGGAGGAGGACATGACCGTCACCTGCAGCACCGAGGAACACACGCATTGAGTACGTTGAGACAGATCGCTGAAGTCAGGTTCCCAACTCTTTGGGCTCCATTTCGTCTGTTGGCGTTCGAAAGACGAGAGGAGGGTAGCCCGCGTGACCATTTCGAAACCGCTCTCGCCCTGGTTCTTGGAGACATTCACGCAAAAACTCCTCTCGTTCGCATCCACTCACAATGCGCCACTGGCGATATCTTTCATTCTCTGCGGTGTGATTGTCACGATCAGCTTCATCTCGCTCTGCGCAGCATCGCCGAAGAGGGCGCGGGTGTTCTGCTCTATGAGTACCAGGAAGGCCGGGGCATCGGCCTGATGGAAAAGCTCCGCGCTTACGAGCTGCAAGATGCCGGACTCGATACCGTCGAGGCTAATCTGCATCTCGGACACGAGGCTGATCTTCGCGACTATCGGTTGCCCGTCGAGATTCTGCGCTTCCTCAAGATTTCGTCTGTCCGGTTAATGACAAACAATCCCGAAAAGATCAAAGCGGTTGTATCTTCCGATATCTGCATCGCGGAGCGCGTCAGCGCAGAGGTGCTCATTAGCCCTCATGCGGCCCGCTATTTTGCCACCAAACGCGACAAGATGGGGCACCTTACCGGTTCCGATGAAGCGGTTCAGATCTCGTCCTTCGCTAGCGAAGGGATGACGGCAGCACCGGAATCCACGCCCTGCTGCGAGAAGACAGACGGGGTGACATTGGGGTTACATTCCTGAGACAAACCGCCAATATCGCGCTGCTACCCTCACTAAGGGGCGGAAGTTCGCCATTGAATTTGAACCTGCGTCGACTTCTTCTCTCTTGGGTCTGCAGGAATAACGGGGGAAGGGTGAGTCATGGCTGAGGTTTTATTAACGCATTCGTATCACCTTCCCTACGACACTAAGCAGTCGCAGAAGATGAAGCCCTACCTTCCGCTCGGGACGCTCTATGCTGCCACGGCATTGCGTAAGCAAGGCATTTCAAGCGATGTCTTCGATGTGATGCTCGAAGCTCCCGAGCCTGGTTTTCTTAGAGCACTTCGGCGCTCTGAACCGAAGATTGTTGTCGTCTATGAAGACGATTTCAACTTTCTATCGAAGATGTGTCTTACCCGCATGCGCGAGGTTGCGTGGAACATGGCGCGGGCGGCCAAGGATGCAGGCGCCATTGCCGTGGTGCATGGATCGGATGCTACAGATAACCCTGAGCTCTTTCTCGATAACGGTTTTGATTATGTGCTCTGCGGCGAAGCAGAAAATCTCTTAATCGATCTTTGCAGAGCCCTCCTCGACCACACTGAAGTTCCTCGATTGGATGGACTGGTGCGAAGAGCCAAGTCGGGACGTCTTCACGGTTCGCAGAAGCTGGCTCGTAATCCCAGCTGGTCACAGCTTGCATTTCCTGCGCGCGACCTAGTTGATCTTGAGCCGTACCGTGCGGCATGGACGAGCACACATGGTTACTTCTCGACAAACATGGTCGCGAGCCGTGGATGTCCCTTTCGCTGCAACTGGTGCGCGAAGCCAATCTCCAGTAACCGGTTCCAGCTGCGCGCTGCTTCGGCTGTGGCTGAAGAGATGGCCACGCTCAAACAGGCCGGCGTTGAACATATCTGGTTTGGCGATGACATCTTTGCCCTGAATCATCATTGGGTTGAGCAATTTGCTATCGAGGTCACGAATCGAAATGGTGCTCTTCCATATAAGGTTCAATCACGCGCCGATCTTATGCGTGAGGATACGGTTCGCCATTTAAAAGCCTCCGGCTGCACGGAGATCTGGATGGGTGTAGAGTCAGGTTCGCAAAAGATCCTCGATGCCATGGACAAAGGCATCACTCTGGATCAGATCGAGGTTGCGCGCGAGCGGCTCCGGCTTGCCGGTATCCGAGCCTGCTTCTTTCTTCAGCTTGGCTACCCGGGCGAAACGTGGACTGAGTTGCAGAAGACCATCAGCCTGGTGAGAAGGTTGCGCCCTGACGACATTGGCGTCTCTGTCTCCTATCCGTTGCCGGGCACAGTCTTTTACGAGCGGGTGCAATCGCAACTCGGCGACAAGCGCAACTGGACCGACAGCAATGATCTCTGCATCATGTTCAAGGCAGCCTACAATACGGACTTCTACCGTGCAGTTCGAGAGGCGCTCCACGCCGAGGTGGACTCATGGACCGAATCCAATCCTGAAGTCAACCGGACCGACCCAAATGCTCTGTGGCAGATCGTCGAAGATATGGAACCGAGCAGTCGTCTGTCGGACCCGTTTCGTTTTTCGCCCGACTTGGGGGTCGCATCCTCGATGTTCGTTTCCGTCGATTCTCTGATTTCGTCGAGCGGGTCTCAGCAATGAGGCCGTCGTTAGAAATTGCGTCAACGCGAGATACTGTTCAAGCGCGCGATTCAGACCATCATTCTATTATTCAATTGCGTTGTCCCCGTTGTAAGAGGAGCCTTAGTGAGGAACGGAGGTGCACCTCATGCAACTTCCTCATGAAAGAGAAGGATGGCATTGTTATGGCGCTAGCTCCGGATCGGCTCACCTACTATGCGGGTTTCATCGCCGACTATGAACACATTCGCGCTGCTGAAGGTCGCGGCAGCCGCGACAAGAGCTATTACCTTGCCCTCCCGCATCAAGATACGACCGGAAATAACAGCGATCAATGGAAGATTCGGGCCAGTAGCTACGACTACCTCATTCGCCGAGTGCTGAATCCGTCGGCGGACGGAGAGACTGTCCTCGATCTGGGAGCAGGGAATTGTTGGCTGAGCTTCCAGCTTGCCATGCGAGGATATCGGCCTGTAGCCGTCGATCTGCTTACGAATTCGCAGGATGGTCTTGGCGCTGCAATACATTACGATCACGAGCTGGGTTCAATCATTTCGCGCTTTCAGGCAGAGTTGAATTGTCTTCCATTCCAGGATGAGCAGTTTGATGTCGTGATATTCAATGCTTCTTTTCATTACTCCGAAGACTATGAGACGACGTTGCGTGAAGCTCTCCGATGCCTCAGGCCCGATGGGCTTCTGGTCATCAGCGATACACCCTGGTACTTGCGAGAAGAAAGTGGAAAGCAGATGATTGCGGAGCGTCGCGCCTACTTCCGCGATCGCTTCTGCACCGCATCGGACTCAGTGGAGAGTCAGGAGTTCCTTACAGACGAACGTCTAGGCAGTCTTGGAGAGGCACTTTCGATTCGGTGGGTCGTACACCGCCCCTGGTATGGATGGCAATGGGCCTTGCGTCCTTGGGTTGCAAGACTGCGCAAGCGCCGCGAACCCTCGAAGTTTCGTATCTATGTGGCGAGGAAAGATGCACGCTAGTGTTCCCGAGAGAAGCGATGTCACCATAATCAATGGTGCACGTTATTCCACGGGACCACACATGGCGGTTCACGGTTCTCTCCATATAGTTGCGGACAAAGTGCAACGTCTTCATTCAGATTCCACAAGGCTGCCTGCGTTAGCGAGCGAGATCAACCTCGAAGGATTTCTCCTGTTGCCCGGGATCATCAACGCACACGATCATCTGCAATACGCGCTGCACCCCAGATTAGGAAATCCTCCATACAACAATTACGTCGAGTGGGGCGAGGATATCCACGCGACGTTGCCTTCGATGATCTCTCACTACAGCTCTGTAACGAAGGATGTTCGACTCTGGTGGGGCGCGATACGCAATCTTCTCTGCGGTGTTACTACGGTGTGTCATCACGATCCGTTCTGGCCTGCGTTGCAGGCTGAAGGCTATCCCATTAAAGTTCTGCGCGATTATGGGTGGGCGCACTCAGTCAGGCTGGCTCCCAACATTCGCCAGGCGTGGACTGCCACTCAAGATGGTTGCCCTTTCTTCGTGCATGCATGTGAAGGCACAGACGAACTGGCGCGGAGAGAACTCGCCGATCTGGATAGATTAGGTGTGCTCAACGCGAGAACGGTCATCACTCATGGCCTGGCGCTAGACGAACCGGGGATCGCACTACTGGAAGAACGTAAAGCCTCGTTGATTCTTTGCCTCTCCTCGAATCAATTCCTCTATGGCCGCCTGCCGGATTTGAAACACGTGAGTAGGCTAAGGAACGTTGCTTTGGGTAACGACTCGCCGATTACGGCTGAGGGGGATGTGCTGGACGAGGTACGGTTTGCCATCGAACATGCCTCCATTCCGACGGACAGGGCATATCGCATGATCACGGATCTCCCTGCAGCCATTCTGCGTCTCCCCGATGGGGAAGGGGAAATCTGCGAGTCAGGTAGCGCCGACCTCGTGGCAATTCGTGATAATGGTGATCCTCCGCACAAGAGGCTGTCGACTCTTTCCTGGCGAGACGTAGAGTTTGTGATGATCGCAGGCGAGGTTCAACTAGCCTCGGAAGATGTATGGCCCCTTCTCCCGTCAACGGTCAGGCAGGGTATGGAGCCTCTCCGGGTTGACGGATATATCCGGTGGTTGCGCGCGCCGGTTCGACACCTCGTGCAACAGGCCGAAGCTGTCCTCGGAGCGGGGATGGTGCGTCTGGGCGAGCGTGTAGTTCAACTCGTGGACGCCGCTCTTCCCGGCTATCCTCCAGGGGTCTATCAGGCGACGCGCCAGATTGAGGAGAGGCCGTAGTGGCACACCTTGGTGTGCTCTGCTACCAGGGTACCGGGCACCTCAATCCTCTCATTGCGTTGTCTAGGACGTTGGCGGCGCAGGGCCACCAAGTTACTTTCTTCCTGCCTAGCGAGTTTGAGTCAAGGATTCGCGGCCAAGGATTTGGTTTTTTTCCGATTAATGTTGAATACATCGAACCGGCACGTCATGACAAAGGATCAGTACCTCAGCCAACGCCCGGTTGGATTGAAGACACACGTGCCAGACTTAGTAGTCTCGACAAGGAGATCGGCGCATACATGCGCGAATATCTTGCTGCCATCAGCGCCGCGGGAGTCGATGCCCTTCTCATGGGAGAGATCACACTCGCCGGACCAACCGTGGCAGAGATACTACGCACCCCATATTTCGTAGTATCGACCTCCATCCCGCACAACTTTGGCTGGAGTGCGCCACAAGCACTTCTCCCGGATCGCACGTGGCAGGAACAACTCCAGACACGGATCTTTGAAGTTTCGATCTTTTGCATGAGAGGTCCGGTTCGACACATTCTCGATCGCTATCGCCGCCTAGTGGGGCTAGGACCGATCGCCGACCTAGGAGCGACCTTCCCGGAGCTGGCACACATCACGCAATGGCCTAGATGTCTCGACGCGTCCCGCAAGGAACTGCCCGATCGATTCTTCTATACGGGCCCATTTGTCGATGCAAGCGCACGGACTTCGGTCGAATTTCCCTGGGATAAACTCAATGGCCAACCACTGGTCTATGCGTCGTTGGGAACTACCCGGAAGGCTGATCACGAAATCTACTATCGCATTGCTTCAGCATGTGCTGGGCTAGATCTGCAGCTCGTGATTACGCTGGGCGGCCGACGCAATCTGGAATCGTTCGCAAATCTTCCCGGAGATCCTTTAGTAGTGGAGAACGCGCCGCAACTCGATCTACTCAAGCGGGCTGATCTCGTCATCACTCACGCAGGGCCAAATACAACGCTCGAAACATTGCTGTCGGGCAAACCGATGTTGGCGCTACCCCTCGCTCTAGATCAACCAACGGTTGCCGCTCACCTTGAACGACTGGGCGTTGCAGAGGTTTTATCTCCGCTGCATCGTTCGACGGAAGAGATTCGGGAGGCGTTGATCAAAATCAGGACGGAAAGTCGGTACCGGAAAGCCGCCAAGGCAATACAGGCTCAACTTCAATATCTTGATGGTGCTGCGCAGGCCGCCTCCATCGTGGAAGAAGCGCTAGCCAGACACGCGCTTGTTCTCGCGCTACAGTGAAGCCGCTAATCGGTCCAACTGAGAGATAGCCTCTTCGAGGGTGTGGTAGTGCAGTTCAAATGTCGCAATTCCGGCAAGCTTCTCCAAGATCTTCTGATGTCTTACTCGAATTTCGCCGGCGGAATATAGCTCCTTCGACATCATCTTAGTGGCGCTGCCGTAAGGAAGTGGTATCAAGGCAGGTCGCGAAGACGGGGAGCGGCGCAGATAAACCACGGCGCACACGTTAACCTCGTTTGAGGTGTCGAGAAGAGGCAAGTCAGAGACGGAAACTTCAATGGAAGGCTTTCCCTCCATGCGTGCCGTAATTTCACGCTCACGGACCTCGGGGAAGAGAGTCTTTGCTTCCGGTCGAAAACGCACACGGTGGGAGTGCCCGATCACGCGCGGTGGATCGGAGTCATTGAGCAGATAGCAGGTGTCGTCAGAGGTATAGGTCCATCCAGCGCGTGCACAGCCGTAGGAAAGAGTTGACTTGCCGGCCCCGGAATCCCCACACAGAAGAATGCCCTTGCCCTGCTTGCTGACGGATCCAGCATGAATGTCCGTAACGACCGAAGCGCCCAGCAGAAGGTAGACGACCTTCTCCAGAAAGTTGTGACGCAGATAGAGTGGGTCTGTCAGCGCAGATTCGTTCAGCCAGACAAAGTTGGATCCAGTGCAAAGGTCGAGCACCGCCTGGTTCTCAGGATCAGCCACCATGGAATAGAGATGGTTGTACTCGCGGCGCACCGGAGGTGGAGGAGTCTGCCTGCTCTTGCTCTCGCTGACACCAATTCTGATTTCGAGGTGTGCATCGCCATGCTGGAGGCTCCGATGGCCAAAACTAGCCTCAGCCGCTGCGATCACCTCGGGCCGATTGGTCAGAATCACCACGGCAAATCCCAGCGGATAAAATGTCGCACTCAGCGGTAAATCCACATCGCAGAGCAACGCAGCCCGCGCACGTGTAAGAGGCAGGTGGTTAACGTCTGGATGAACAACTACGTTTGACATAGAAGGTGCGATATCCCTCGATCTTTGCCCTGGAATTCCGGCAGAACGGAGCCAAAGCCATTGTATTCAGGGTAATTGCCGGGCGGCCGGGCTTGTCATGGCTTGGTCATGCAATTGTCAGCAGTATTTACTGCCGTTGCATTTTATCTACCCGTCCGTGTACGAGCGGCCGTTTTCGATCCGCTGTGACAAAAGACTGACAAGCGCCAGAAGATCGTGAGACATCGCTTCGCCCTGATCTCGTTAAGGTAGGCATAGTGATGGCCCTCAACGAGATGGCCCGGAGCGGTCCACAATATGAAAGCTTTCGACGATGTTCAAAGGGACAGTCTTTCCCCATCAATCCTGAAAGAGGCGCTTGCCCTCAGAGGGTATGCGCTGGTTCGCCAGTTGATTCCCAGATCGGACGTTGAAGCCGTCCTTGCGGACGTTGCCGACGTTCTTTCCGGGGCCGGATGGCTGCGCCCAGGCAGCTCGCCGTCGGACCGCATACCAGCTGAGGGGGCTTCGTATGGAGACCCTGACCCGAGTTTCAAGAAGACCTATCAGGAAGTCTTCAATCTGGAGCAATTCCATGCTCTACCTCATCATCCCGCACTGAAGAAGGTGATGGAGATGATCGTCGGCGATCAGGTTCTGGTACACCCTAAGCCGATCGGACGCCTCATCTTTCCTCGCTCTGAACGTCTCGTTACGCATGCTCATCAGGACTACGAGTTCATGGGAGGAGATCCCGAGTTCTACACGGTATGGATACCCCTGCATGATTGCCCCATCGAGGTCGGACCCTTGCGCATTCTTGAGGGATCTCATCGCTATGGGATTCAGGAGCACGAAAAGGAAAATCTTCACGTTCCAGAGATCCCACTAGATATCGCTACTGGGGATGCATGGGTCGAAGGACAGGTTAATGCGGGTGATGTGCTGATCTTCCACAGTCTTACTGTTCATGCGGCCGCACCCAACATCTCCGATCGTATGCGCATCTCGCTCGACTGCAGATTTCAGGACTCACGCCGGACACTCAATCCCTCAAACCTCGTCTTCGCCGGCGAGTCGGGGAAATCGTGGGAGAAGACATACGCAGGTTGGCAATCGGACAGTCTTCGGTATTACTGGAAAAAGCTTCCGCTCACATTGAAACCGACGCGCGAAGATCTGGAAGAACTCGCCACCAGCGTGGAGGATCCGGCATTACGCGCACGCTATGCCCGCATGGCGAGCCAGCTTTGAATCGGAATCGTCACCCGTCATTCATGGAATGATCACGGCCGAACTCGAAACCTCATCCGATTTCAGCGCAAGTAGGGCCTGGTTCGCCTGCTCAAGAGGGAACGTTTGCACGCGCGGAGCGAGAGAAATCTCAGCAGCGATCTTCAAGAATTCTCTCGCATCCGCTCGTGTCATGTTGGTTACACTGCGAATCTGGCGCTCGCCCCAGAGGAGCGTGTCGTAGTCGAATCGCGGCATGCGATCCAGGTGGATGGCATTGATCGCAAGGATGCTGCCTTTGTCCAGCGAACCCAGCGCCGCGATCACCACATCGCCCACCGGTGCGAAAGTGATCGCTGCGTCCAGCTTTCGCGGAGGGGTTGCGAGCGCGTCTCCAACCCACGCCGCACCCAGATCGCTCGCAATGGACTGATGCCGCTTTTCGCGTGTGGAGACATAGACCTCACAGTTCCAGGCCTTAAGCACCCACATCACCAGTTGCGCCGAGGACCCAAAGCCGAGAGCCCGACGCGCATGCCCGGCTGCACACCTGCAACTCGAACGCTGCGAAATCCGATGATGCCCGCGCAAAGCAGCGGCGCGGCATCCGTCGCCGAAAGCTTCTCCGGTAGTGGAAGAAGAAAATCGGTACGAGCCGTCGTGAACTCCGCGTAGCCTCCGTTATGCGAATAACCCGTATACGTAGGCTGATCACACAGATTTTCGCGATCGAGCGGCAGAAACGGCATGTGCCATCAACACCCCCGATCCACGACACGCCCACACTCTGGCCTGGAACAAAAGTCGAATCTGGTGAACTCACGATCTCTGCAACGATCTAGTGTCCCGGAACAACGGCTTCGAGCCGCTGCGGAAGTTCACCCTCCACGATGTCCAGATCGGTTCTGCAGACGCCGCACGCCAGTACCTTAAGCAGCGCAGAATGCATGCCCGGCTCTTCAACCGGTACAGTTTCGATCACGAGCGGTCGATCTCGGATGGAGGCCGGGTGCCGAAGCACTGCTGCACGCATGCTCTTTGGTTTCATCACACATCTCCTGGCAAAGCAACATTGTGAAAGACTGCGGGTTTCCAGGATAGACAGGCTAGCATGCGGATCTGCGAGCCAATCGTGATATCCCTTGAATTAGGATGCAAGACGAATGCGATGATATTTACAGGTCACGACGAGAGGACAGATGTTGATGAGGAGAAGTTTGATCACGCTCTGCGTAGGTGCGGCTCTATCCAGTGTTGCCGCGGGAACGGGCGCTCTAACCGCCGTGGCGGAGCAACCGCTACGTTCTCCTTGGGATGGAAAACCAGTTGTAATGACCTCCGGGCCGTACAACTGTCCCGCAACTCCGGATATTCCGCCCGATCTCATCACCGACGGCTTCTATCGCCTCGACGATCCCACACATTCGATCATTGATCCGGCGCGCCAAGCGGCCTATCAGAAGTCGAGTGGCCCCGTGAAGGCTGCTGGCCAGGCAGTCGTCGCCGCCGCCGATGCCTATCGTACGACCGGATCACGGCGGGCTGCAGAATGCGCGTTGAAGCTCATCGTGTCGATGGCGGAACAGCACTCATTGGCTGGGAAGATGTCCTCTAATCAGGCTTATTACGTGCAGGGCTGGGTCGTCGGAGCCGTCGCGATTGGATATTTGAAGATACGCGATGCTCACCTCGCTACACCTGAACAGGTGAAGTCCATTGCAGACTGGCTGGTAAGCGTCGGCGAGCAGACAAAGGGATATTTCGATCCGCGCAGAGCAAAGGGCACGAGCGACGCGCGGAACAACCACTCCTATTGGGCAGGCGTGGAGTTGGCTGCGATTGGCGTCGCGGCAAACAACCGCGCCGACTTTGACTGGGCGATCACAGCCTACGACGCCGGCGTTAAGCAAATCCGCCCTGACGGGACGCTTCCTCTGGAGATGGCACGCGGTCGGCGAGCGCTTCATTACCACCTCTACGCACTTGCGCCGCTGGTCATGATCGCCGAGTTCGGCGAGGCCAATGGCATGGACCTCTACGCGCATTCCGACGGAGCGATCCACCGGCTTGCAGATGTATCTCTAGCGGGACTCACGAACCCCGAACTGTTTGCTAAGGCCACCGGTGTGCAGCAGGAGGTTTCAACGCGGCCAAGCGGCGATCAGATCGGTTGGGCTCCGCCGTATGAGCACAGATTCCCAAATCCCCAACTCGCGAAGCTGATCGCGAACGCACCCAACCTCAGCGTGTATTACCTGGGTGGCCTCCCTCCCAGGGGATAGACTCCAGATTCTCTAGGACATCACGCGGCGGAGCATCTCAGCGGCGGACTCCGGCGTGATGTCCCGTTGCGGTGAACCGAGCAGCTCGAATCCCACCATAAACTTGCGAATCGTCGCCGACCGCAGCAGCGGCGGATAGAAGTGCGCATGCAGTTGCCACTCGGGATGCTCGTCTGAGTCGCACGAAGCGCCATGAAAGCCCATTGAGTAAGGAAACGGAGCATTGAAGACGCGGTTATAGCCCGCCGTGACAGTCTTCAAAATTGCCGCTAACCCGTCACGTCTTCTCGCATCCAGTCCATTGAGTGTGCGGACGTGAGCACGCGGCAGCAGCAGCGTCTCGAACGGCCACACCGCCCAGAACGGCACGAGAGCAACCCACGAGTCGTTCTCTGCCACGATGCGCTCCCGCAGCTCCAGCTCCATCGCAAGGTAGTCCAGAAGCAGAAGGCCTCCGCGCTCGGCGAGATACTTCTTCTGCGATACCAGCTCTGCGGCAGGCTCGTTAGGGATATGCTCTGTCGCCCAAATCTGTCCATGCGGATGCGGATTGCTCGCGCCCATCATCGCTCCGCGGTTTTCGAAGATTTGTACGTAGCGGATGTCCTCACGCTCCCCTAACTCATGCTCCTGCGCGGCCCAGACGTCCACGACGCGACGAATTGCATCGACTCCCATCGTCGCGAGCGTGAGGTCATGGCGCGGATCGAAGCAGAGTACACGGCACACGCCGCGCTCCGTCGTTGCGCGCAGGAGGCCAGTGCCCTTAACGTCGAACTCTGCAAAAGGAACATCGCTCTTTAGAGCAGCGAAGTCGTTCTCGAAGACATATGTCTCGGAATAGACAGGCGTGCGATGGCCGCCCGCGCGCATATTTCCCGGGCACAGATAACAGTCTGGGTCATAGCTCTTCACCGTTGTCGCGGCGATCTCTTCCGTCTGGCCTTGCCATGGGCGCTGAGTGCGGTGCGGCGACACGATCACCCACTCGCGGCGAAGAGGATTCCAGCGCCGGTGCGGGGATTCTTTGAACACGTCGAGCATCATCGCGTCTCCTGTGAATCGCCGTAGAGCCGTGCAGCGTTCCGTGCCAGCGCGCCATTGACTGCCGCACAAACATAAGTGTCGAGCTCCAGTGAAAACCCCGCACGATAAGCGGCGGTCAGAGCACCGATGAACTCGTCAACGTCGGTCCCATTGACGAGGTTGACCGTGCAGCCACCAAAGCCACCGCCTGTAAGCCGCGCACCATAGCAACCATTCAAACCAACAGCAGTGTCTACCAGGAAATCAATCTCCTCAATACTGCATTCAAAGTCGTCACGTTCACTCGCGTGGGCCGTGGTCATAATCAAACCGAGCCGCGCCGGATCACCGGCGAGCATCGCCTGCCGCGCCTCGCGAACCCGCCGATTCTCGGTGATGATGTGCCGGCAGCGGCGAAAGCTCTCCCGCGATAGCTCGTGCTCGCATGCCGCCAACTGCTCCAGTGTCGCATCGCCGAGGTCACGCAATTCAGAGAATCGATCGCGCAGTTTCGCCTGCCCCACCTCAACCTCGCGCCGCCGAAGCCCGTAATCGCCGCCTGCAATTGAGTGCCTCACAACGGAAT
>Ga0210391_10003665_pt1 | contig 12965 bp, 8 predicted proteins | sample IncBWC12OmetaG_FD_160573 | JGI IMG/M metagenome (GOLD analysis project Ga0210391, IMG submission 160573) | Forest soil microbial communities from Barre Woods Harvard Forest LTER site, Petersham, Massachusetts, United States - Inc-BW-C-12-O ... | reverse complement strand
GCAAACGGGCCTTACTCCGCGAAAGCGATTGAGCAAAAGACCGCGACGGTGAATCCGGCGAAGGGAAATCTCTTGGCCGCGGGGTCGTATTTTCTGAAGGCGGCAGAACTGAATGTGGGGGAGGCCAACTGGCAGGGGAGGCTCTGGCTGGCCTTGGCCCTGCTGGGATCCCTGGTGGCTTGGTTCAAGCGGCGTGGCCGGGTTGCATTGCTGCTCTGGGTACCGTTGCCGTTTTATGCTCTTTCCATCGCCTATGGCAGCGTGCCGCTTTTCGTTCCTACCTGGTGGCCATTTTCACAATACAACGTTCGCTACGGCCTGCAACTGCTTCCGGCGTTTGCGGTGTTTGTCCCGTTGGGAATCTCTTTTCTCTGTCAATCTGTGGCAACAATTCCGCGCTTTCGAGCTTCCGGGAATCTCTGGACAGACGCCGCCACATTCCTGAGCGTTGTAGCGCTTGCCGTCACGAACTATGGCGCGATCTGGCGCGCTGACCCGATTTGTTATCGCGAAGCCGTGATCAACATGCGCGGGCGCGTCTCGCTGGATAGCCAACTGGCAGGCTGGATCAAATCGCTGCCGGCGAATTCCACGCTGCTGATGTATTTGGGCGAGCACGTGGGTGCGCTGGAGCAGGCTGGTGTTCCGTTACGGCGGGTGATCAACGAAGGCAATCATCGGGTGTGGAAGCGACCTGTCGATCCGGAAGGATTGTGGGAGCGCGCGCTGGCGAATCCGGCGGGGTACGCGGATTACCCAGTTGGATTCGAGGATGACCCAGTGTGGACGGCGGCGAAAAAACAGCATTTGATGGCGCTGGTCGAGATCCACACTATGGGGCAGCCACGGGCGGCAATCTTTCAGGGGCGAGCGCAGCCCGCGCAGCAGCTCAAGTAAGAGCCGATGAGGTAATCAGGCAGGTTAACGCGGAAGGCCGCCAAAGACGGTGCGTTCAAGTGGTAGAATCCGGCCATCTGAAATCCATTTGGCAGGCATGAGCCGATGAACTGGCAGCACATCATCGATTTGCTTCACGGGGAGATGGCCAGCGGCATTGTTGCGGCCTCGTTGGTCCGCTTGGTGTTGGCGGCGATCCTGGGCGGCCTGATCGGATTGGAGCGCGAGCTTAGGCATCGGCCAGCGGGTCTGCGCACGAACATGTTTATCTGTTTTGGCGCCGCAATGTTCACAATTCTTTCAGACGCGCTCGCGGTGAAGTACCTGGGCGACCACACCCGCATTTCGGCACAGATCATCCCTGGAATTGGCTTCATCGGCGCGGGCTCGATTCTACACACACGCGGACTTACTACCGGCTTGACCACGGCATCGACGCTTTTCGTTGTGGCGTCCATAGGCATGGCTACGGGGGGAGGCCTTTATCTGACGGCAATTTTTGCCACAGTCGTGGTTCTTATCGCACTGTTTGTGCTGGGCCACCTGGAATTAACTTTCAACTTGAAGACCCTGCTCACCTGCTACGAAGTCACGGGTAAGAGCGTGGAAGAGATTACGCTCGAGGTCAACCGCATCCTGGAACACAAACATCGCATGATGCAGAATATCGTGAGCGGCAGCACCAGCCAGCATGTCCGGCTGCAGTTTGACGTGGCGGGGTGCAACCGTGACCAGAAAGAGTTGCTGCGGGAACTGAAAACATCAGCGGTGCTGGGCAGTGCCACCTGGTTGGGGCCGGTGGAGCTGGAGTGAGCCTACCGGGAGTAGTGATTCCGTTTGTGAAGGCAAGTGCCTGCGGAAACGATTTTTTGCTGATCGATTCTCTAGCCGTTGGAGACAGTGCCGCCCCAGCGGCCATGGCAGCCCTTACGCGGCGCCTATGCAACCGGCACGAGGGTGTAGGAGCGGACGGGGTGGAGTGGATGTATCCGCACTTATCGGCAGATCTGCAGATTCGGCTGATCAACGCTGACGGTTCCGAGGCTGAGATTTCCGGCAATGGCACACGCTGCGTGGCAGCGTATGTTTGCGCGGAGCAAGGGAAGGAAAGGATCACGATTCAGACCGGGGCTGGATTAAAGACTTGCGTGTTAACCGGCCGAAGCGAATCGGACTATGAGTTTGAGGTCGAGATGGGCGAGGCTGTGGTGGGAGCAGAATTGGGCGTCAGGCTGGCTGATCGCGAAGTGCGCGGCATTCCGGTTTCGATCGGGAATCCCCACTACGTGGTTTTTGTGCGGGAGTTTTCCGGGAACTGGCAGGATGAGGCTGCCCAGATTCAGCGCAGTCCTGAATTCAAGCACGGAATTAATGTCGAACTGGTTGCAGTCGACGGCAAGCACGATGTGAAGGTTCGTTTCTTCGAGCGCGGAGTGGGAGAGACGCAATCGTCGGGGACAGGTTCCTGCGCGTTGGCGGTGGCCGCGATGGCGACGGGGAGGGCAGAGTCTCCGGTTCGCGTGCATGCGCCTGGCGGAATCCAGACGGTGCGAAGGGAATGGAATTTGGTATTTCTGCGCGGGGCGGCGCGGTTGGTGTGCCGGGGAGAATTCTACTTGAGTTAGGCCGTTGAGTTTGCCGGACGCAGCTGAGTGACTCGAAGTCTCATCCGCACGGTTCGCATTTCTTTTTCATAATAGGCTTCTAGAAAACATGTCTTCTTCATCCAGTTCTCGTATCAAGCCGCCTGCCCTTCGACCGGACGACACGGTGGGCATTGTGGCGCCGGCCAGCAATATCAAGCGCAGCGATTTAGAAGCTGGGTGTGAAGGGCTGCGGCGCGCGGGTTACCGGCCGATTTATTCTGAGTCCATCTTCGATCACGATCTTTTCTTCGCAGGCTCGGTGGAACGCAGGGCGCGCGAACTGGAAGCAATGTTTGTGCGCGACGATGTGCGGGCGATTGTTTGCGCGCGCGGCGGCTACGGCGCGAACTATCTGCTCGAAGCGCTGGACTGGGAGAAGATTAAGGCACACCCCAAGATTTTCGTCGGCTATAGCGATGTAACGTCGCTGCTCACTCATTTCGCCGATGCGGTTGGCTTGGTCAGCTTCCATGGACCGATGGTAGCGAAAGACTGGCTGCACGAAGATGGCGTGGACCTGGGCTCCTGGCATGCGGCGCTGGCGGAGACGAAGGCTTGGGAACCTGAGATGGGCACCGGTTCTGGAGTGAGCGGATTGGTGGACGGCGCGGCCGAGGGAATTCTCTACGGGGGCTGCCTATCGATTCTCGTGGCCTCGATCGGGACTCCCTACGAAATCAAGACAGCGGACACCATTCTGTTTCTTGAGGACCTGGCGGCGAAGCCATTTCAAATCGATCGCATGCTGATGCAATTGAAGCTGGGCGGAAAGCTGGATGAAGTGCGGGGAATTGTGTTTGGCCAGATGCGCGAATGCATGCAGACTGCGAATCAATCCTACACACTGGAAGAAGTTGTGCTTCGGGTTGTGGGCGAGTTAGGAGTACCGGTTGCGTATGGCGTACCGTCCGGACATGTGATGGCAAGAAACATCACGCTGCCGATTGGCGTGCGAGCGGGTTTGACCGTAGGCGGTGGGCGGGTAAGTTTGAAGATTCTGGAAGCGGCTGTAACGGCCGCCGGGAAGAGCTAGCCTTCGAGCCCATGGACCAGGGGAAACACATTCATTTAATCGGAATCTGCGGGACGGCGATGGCGTCGCTGGCCGGGATGCTTAAGCAGCGCGGGTTTCGCGTGACTGGCTCCGACGCGGCTGCTTATCCCCCCATGTCAGATTTTCTGGCGGAATTGGGGATTCTCGTGGCCCAACCCTTTGATGCGCGAAATCTGGAACCTCGTCCCGATCTGGTGGTTGTGGGCAATGCAATTTCGCGGGGAAATCCCGAACTCGAGCAATTGCTCGACCAGCGCATTCCGTTTTGCTCTCTGCCGCAATTGCTGCATGATGAATTCCTGCGCGGCAGGGAAGTGCTGGTGGTGGCGGGGACGCACGGAAAAACGACGACGACCTCGATGCTGGCATGGATTTTTCACGCCGCAGGGATGCAGCCCTCGTTTCTAATCGGTGGGATTGCGGAAAACTTCGGCTCCAGCTTCCATCTGGGTCAGGGGAAACATTTCATTCTTGAAGGCGACGAGTATGACACCGCATTTTTTGATAAAGGCCCGAAGTTTCTGCATTATTTTCCCGATGCCGTGATTCTGACGTCGGTGGAGTTTGATCATGCCGATATCTACAAAGACCTGGACGCTGTCGAGACGGCGTTCAAGCGGCTGGTGAATCTGATTCCGCGGCGCGGTCGGATTATTGCGTTCGACGGCGTGGCCGGTGAAGCTGCCGAGAGCGCCAGCCTTGAAAGGTGTTTGAGTAAATCGTTCTGCCCCGTGGAGCGCTACGGAACTGGACCGCGCGCGGGCTGGCGGATCACGAACCTGAAATTCGAAGCGGGGCGAACTGCGTGGTCGGTACTGAGGGATGGGCGCGCTTGGGCGGATCTCGAGTTCCCCCTTGCCGGCGAATACAACGTGTGGAACGCGACCGCGGCTGCAGCGATGGCCGCGGCCTACGGGATATCGAAAGACGAGATTGCGGCAGCGCTGAAGACGTTCAAGAGCGTCAAGCGGCGCCTCGAAGTGAAGGCGCAAGTGAATGGCATCACCATTATCGACGACTTCGCACATCATCCCACGGCGATCGCGGGCACTCTGAAAGCGTTGCGCTCGCGGTATTCGGGTGCGCGGTTGTGGGCGATTCTTGAACCGCGTTCGAATACGCTGCGGCGGCGTGTGCTGCAGGCTGATCTGGCGCGGAGTCTCGCTTTGGCCGACGAAGTGATTGTGGCGAACGTGTTCCGTTCGGAGTCGCTCCCAGAGAACGAGCGGCTGGATCTACCAGAACTGTCGAAGGATATTCAGAAACACGGCGGCCACGTGCGGTTGATGGGCGATGCGGACGAAATCGTGCAGGCGGTCGCTCCCGAGATGCGCGGCGGCGACGTGGTGGCGATTCTCTCCAACGGAGGTTTTGGCGGTATCTATGAGAAGCTGCCGACCAAGCTACGGGCGTTAGCGGGCGAAGGTGGGACTGTCAATTCGGCGAATGCAGCAGGGAAACAATGAGGCATTCGACGCGGGCGGAAGTTTGGGCGCGACGAAGCCTTTTCCTTTGTTTTCTGGTCTCGATGGCGGTCGCGCGGTCCTATGCGGCAACTACCTACGCGATTTCTCTAGTGAATCCTGAGCAGCATCTGGTCGAAGTGGGAATCCTGCTGCCGGAAGGAACTGTGCAACGGGAGTTGCAGCTTCCGGTGTGGAACGCGCTATATCAGGTGCGCGACTTCGCGCAATACGTGAATTGGGTACGTGCGAAAGACCGTGACGGGCGCTTCCTCGCGGTGCGCAAATTGGATAAGAGCCGCTGGCAGATCACAGGCGCGGAAGGCGGCGCTGTGGTTGAGTACCAGATCTTTGTCGATTCGCCCGCCCCGTTCGGAGCGCAGTTCAACTCGCATCACGCCTTTTTCAATCTGGCCCAGATTCTCATGTATCCGGTGGACGCCCGGAGTGGGCCGATGGTGGTGCGTTTCAGCGGGATCCCCGAGACGTGGCACATCGCCACGCCGCTTACCGCATTGCCTGAGGGCAAATTCAGCGCGGACAGCTACGACCGCCTGGTCGATTCACCGGTTGAGATCGGAGACTTTAAGGAATCTGATTTCGACGAAGCTGGCGGGCACTATCGCGTAATTGTTGATGCCGAGTCTGGCGATTACGACATGGCAGCAATTACTGCCATGCTGCACAAAATCACGGCGGCTGCGACGAGCTGGATGGATGATCGTCCCTTCGACCACTACATGTTCATCTATCACTTTCCACGAGCGCCATCCGGCGGCGGTATGGAGCATGCCTACTCAACCGCGATTGCGGTAAATGCCGAGGTGCTGTCGCGGGCTCCGGAGGTGCTGACTTCGGTGACGGCGCATGAGTTTTTCCATCTGTGGAACGTAAAGCGCATCCGTCCCCAGGCGCTTGAACCGGTCGATTACACGCGAGAGAATTACACGCGGGCGCTTTGGTTCAGCGAGGGATGCACCAGCACGGCAGCCGACATCATCCAGTTGCGCGCTGGACTCTTAGACGAGCACCACTTCGAGCAGCAACTGGAGTCGGCAATCAGCGAATTCGAGCGGCGTCCGGCACACCTGACGCAGTCTGCTGAAGAATCGAGCCTGGATGCATGGTTGGAGGGTGACGCCTACTACCGGCGCCCGGAGCGCAGCATCTCTTATTACAACAAAGGCGAGCTGTTGGGCATCATGCTGGATTTGGCTGTCCGCGAGGCCAGCCACGGACAGGCATCCCTTCGCGAGGTCTTTCAATGGATGAATCAGAATTATGCGAAGAAGGGACGGTTCTTTCCTGATTCAGACGGCGTGCGAGAGGCCGCCGAGTCGGTAAGCCATGCGGATTTGGGATGGTTCTTCGCGAAGTACGTCGCCGGAACCGAGGAAATCCCGTGGAACGATTTCCTTCGCGGAGTGGGGTTGCGACTGGTGGAGGGAAGGAATAGTAGAGCGGATGCGGGGTTTGTGGCCTCGCGAAACTTTGACGGTCCCATGGCGGTGGCCGCGGTGACTGCTGGCAGCGAGGCCGAGCGAGCCGGCCTGCAAACAGGCGATACGATTCTGGAAATTAACGGCAAGACTGCGGGACAGGAGTCGTCCGACGAAATGGCTCGATTCGCGGCAGGTGACACAATCACGGTGAAGGTCCGCAGCCGGCGTGGTGGAGAGCGCGAGTTGAAGTGGAAGGTGGGAAGCCGCCAAGAGATTTCATACGAGATCAAAGACATGGAAAACGTTACGGCGGAACAGCACGCCCGGCGGGCAGCGTGGCTGAAGGGCGAGGCGCAGGCTCCGCAAGAGGCACGTCCTCACTAGGAGCACCGGCGCTCAGGGGCGCTCAACTCAATATGATCCGCACTATCGCGATGCTGGTTTTCTGGGCGCTGGCCGCGCCGGTGGCGGCGCTGATCGGCTTTCCCTGGACGTTCATTTCTGGGGACGTCAGCCTTCTGTATCGCATGTTCATGTTCGGCGCCTGGAACGGAGTGCGACTGACTGGAGTACGAGTGCAAACCGTGGGGCTCGACACGCTCGACCCGGCGCGCACCTACATCTTCATGTCGAACCACGTGTCGAACCTGGACCCGCCGATTACGATTCCCTTGATTCCGCGGCGTACTTCGGTGATGGTGAAGAAGGAGTTGTTCCGTGTTCCGATTCTTGGCCGAGCGATGCGGATCGGATCGTTGGTGCCAGTGGATCGAGGCAATCGCGACGCTGGAATTGAATCCGTGCGTTACGCGAAGCAGGTCGTGCAGCAAGGCATCAACATGACCGTCTACATGGAAGGCCATCGCTCGTTTGATGGCAAGCTGCTGCCTTTCAAGAAGGGTCCATTCTATCTGGCGATGGAGTGCGGAGTGGCTGTGGTTCCAGTGACGATTGCAGGCACGCATTACCTCATGCCGAAGGGAAGATTCGCAATCAAGCCGGGAGTGGCGACTGTGATTTTTCATTCTCCGATTGAACCCAAAGATTTCGGCAGCCGGGAATGTTTGATGGAGAAAGTACGAGCCGTGATTGAGAGCGGGCTTCCGGAGGAGTATCGACAGACCCCTGCAACCACAGAGGTCAGAGGAACCGACAGAGGGACTGCGGAAAGCTGAACCCGCACGGGAGGGAATTTGGGCCTCATTCTTTCGAAACCTTCGCCCGCACAGCGCGCGCGATCCCCGGCAATCTCGGCAGGATTGCAGAATACTTCAGCCACAGTTTGTGATCGACCGCGGGCGCGCCGCTCACCAAAGCTCCGGCGGGAATGTCGTGCGCTACTCCGCTTTGCGGAGTGACGATGGCGCCTTCTCCTACCTTGCAGTGTCCGACTACCCCGACTTGGCCAGTCAAAATCACTCGCTTGCCGATTTCCGTCGAACCGGCGAGACCGACCTGTGAGCAGAGCAGGGCATCTTCGCCGACCTGTGATCCGTGGCCGACCTGCACCAGATTGTCGATCTTGACTCCGCGGCCGATGCGAGTTTCGCCGACGCTGGCGCGGTCGATGCAGGAGTTCGCCTGAACCTCTACGTCGTCTTCGATGATGACCGGGGCTGGCTGCGGAATCTTGTGCCAATGTCCGTCGTGAGTCTTGGCGAAACCGAAGCCATCGGAGCCGACGACGACACCGTTCTGCAGCAGCACGTTATTGCCGATGCGGCAGTTCTCGCGGACTACGGCGTGTGCGTGGGCAAAGAAATTGTCGCCAATCTTAACCCCGCGATAGATGACGACGTGCGCCAGCAACACGGCGTGGTCGCCGATCTCGACGTCTTCATCGACGACTGCGTAAGGGCCAACGTGCGCGCCGCGACCGATCTTCGCCGTCGGATGGACTACCGCCGTGGGATGCACTCCTGGGGCATAACGCAACGGCTTGTGAAAAAGTTCGAGGGCGTGTGCGAAGCTCAGATAGGGATCCTCCACCCGCAAAGTAGCCGCCGGAATGACAGGAAAGCTTTCGGCAACAATCACTCCTGCGGCTTTGGTGAGCCGGGCCGCGGCGGCATACTTGGGGTTGGCGACGAAAGTGAGTTCTCCGGGGCCGGCTTGCTCGATGCCGTTGAGGCCGGTGATGTCGATGTCGGGCGAACCGTTTTCGAGGCGCGCGTTAAGGGCGGAGGCGATGGCAGAGAGTTTCATGGTGGATGTCTGGTGAGGCGCGAGTAAATCGTACACCAGTTCCAGTGCTGATCATCCGCCGCTGTTTACCTTTTTATAACAGGGTACCCCCATCCCCCCCAAATCTTTGGAATCATCGAGTTAGGCATGTTTTGGCCTGCAAAATCTTCAAACAAACGACTTAGAGGTCATAATCTAGACAACAATGGAGTTGCGAGCCGGTCGCGGCTGCTGATCTGTACTGCCTCTGCTAGGGCAATGATCAAGGAGTTTTTTGTGCGGCGCAAGGTCAGATGTCACAGAGGTAGGCTGTGGAAAATCCGCTCGGCGAGAGGCACAGGGAGGATTGCGTTTGTCGCATCCCACCCTTAGCAAACACCGCGAAGGGATGGGCCCGCGCCTTCGGAAGCGTTGGGTACACGTCTACGGCACGATGAGTATGAAGCCCGTCGTGGATGTGGTCGAGCCGCTGACGGCGTTGACGGTCACGTTGTAGGTTCCCGCTGGAGTTCCGAGGTTCGGGGGTGGGCCGTGGTTGCTGCTACCACCTCCTCCTCCGCAACCGGGGGCCAACACAATTAAGGCGAACATCGCCAGGAGGATTCGGGACTTGTGCTGGCGCGGCGAACCGCCGACCAGCACGACTGAGAAGAGCATGAAACCGGCGAGAGTCGGCCAACTCGCCGGATCGGCGCTATGCGGAGGTTCCAGCATGGCGGTGGTTCCAGCCGCAGTCGTAGTTACAGTGATTGCGGAAGAGGTCGTGGTCGGGGTGCCAGTGGCCGTGATCGGGGATTGGCTGAACAGACAGGTGGCACCGCTGGGCAATCCTGAGCATGCGAGAGTGATGGTCCCGGTGAATCCGGTGGAAGAAGAAACCGAGACTGAGGTCGAGCCCGATGAGCCTGGCGCTGAGACGCGTACCTGCTGATTTGAGGGCACGGCGGCGAAGAAGCCGGGGGTAATCGTGAAGGCGGGTGCGGACGCGCTTGTGCTGGCGTTGTAGCTGTTGTCGCCGCTATAACTGGCCGATATTGTATGCGTCCCAGTGTCAAAAGTGAGAATTCCATGAGGAGTGGCGGTATTGCCTTGTGTGTTCAAACCCAATGGCGAAAGCCCCGGAATCGGCCCGAAGGAATCGCTGAAGGTTACGAAACCCGAAGGAAAACCCTGCCCAGATTGTCCAGCAACATCCGCCCGTAGGTACACGAAACTGCCGAACGGCCCACCGGTGAAGGGAACAAAACTCCCGCTCTGACTCAGTGTCAGCACGGAGATGGTCGTTATGCTTGGTTCGGTGGTAACCTCGATGTAGGAAGACTCCGCCGATATACTCGGGGCGTAGGTAGCGTCCCCGCCATAACGGGCATAAACCTGGTAAACTCCGCCCGGAAGCGCACCAGTGCTCGCTGAGATCGAGCCCCCGGACAATGTCCAAGGACCCAGTATCCCGTATGGTTCTCCCGTAACAAGCGTAACATCGCCACTGGGAATTCCGGTCCCGCTGTTCGGGGTCACGGTAACGCTAAAAGGCTGAGGAGAACCGTGAGGAATTGTGGGGGGAGTGGTTAACGACAAAGCTGTCGTCGTGGGTTTGAAAGTGACGGTACCCCAGCTGTTAACCAAGTTGCTAACATTCACTGATCCCAGCCCGGTCGCCATGTCATAGCCTGGACCTGCTTGATAATCCGTGCCGGTTTCACCAGGGACTACGTTGTTTCCCACGGTTACATCATTGAAGACGCAGGTGCTCGCCGCAACGGTAACGGTGTCCGATCCGTCACACTGCGAAGGGTAGGAACTCTGTGAGGCTGCCAGTTTGTAGAGAACGTAATTGGCCAGTCCTTGGGGCTCATTTGATTGATCCACCAATGCCATAATCCCCGCAAACGAAGGCGCCGATGCTGATGTCCCACTAACGAAGTAAACTTCAATTTCACCCTGAGCGTTCGGTTCGCACGAGCCCTCAAGACAGAGCAAGTAAGGATCATGACTTGCCGCCGTCAAGGAGACATCGGGCAGGTCGCGCACTCCGTCCTGAGGAATGCCTTCGACCCCATATTGCCAATAGGGCTTCGGTACGCCTTGCGTCGTCCCCCCCAGCCCGCCTTCGATATTTCCGGCGCTAGCTCCGCCGCTGCTCGACCAAAGGCCGTTAGTTGAGCTGCTTTCGTTCCATACATCTTCTGGAATGTACGAAATCGCGGTTTCAGAAACCTGTGCCGCGGATGCCCAATACTTGCCAGGATCCCCGTTTTCGTTGAACATCGTGCCACCAACCGCGACATTGAATGCAGTCGAGGCCAGATAGTTGACTGAAATGGGATTGGTAGCTGGCGGAGAGCTGGGGTCGTCGCAGCCCTCAGCCCCGTCATCGCCGGTTGAAACAACGTAGGTTATGCCCAGCGCTGCGGCTTGCTCCGCCATAGCGGTTTGGCCTGCCAGTTGTGCGTCCGTCGCGTACAACTCGCAACTACTGAAACTCTCAGTCATGATGTTATAGGTGCCGGCTTCGATGATGTCGGCTTCCGAGAGATCAATTCCGTCCGTCGTATTCGTGGTTGCAGAAACAACCAAATATACATATGCGCCGGGGGCAATTGCCGTCGCCCATGTCGAATCCAACGTTGCTTCCGCTTCTTCATCACCACCCAGGTCGCCTGGGTCTTCGCCGTTTGGGAGGACGCCGAAATTTACCACCCCGAACGCGCCGCTGCCTGCCCCGAACACGTTACGGAAATCCTGAACGTCTTGACCGGGGTAGGGATCGCTACGGCCGACCACTCCGATCTCGATTCCGTCACCAACGATATTGTTCGTGTAAACCGGTTTGATGTTATAGATCACAGCGTAGTCCTGAGGACCCAGAGCGTTGATCGCGGGTTGGCCATTTTGCGGCGGGAATGTTACCTGTGGTTTTATTCCTGGGACGACTTTGGCCCGAAGTTTATCGCCAGTGAAGTGAATCGCAGGTTTCTTTATGAAATTATGCAGAGTAAGCACTCCCGCCACTGCGGGCGTCAACGCCGTCGGAATCTGCGGGTCGCTGGCGTTGGCCCAGTGCTGTTCTCCATTGACGATGTATTTGTGAATCGAGGTGTGGAATGCTTCTTGCACCTGGCTGGCTGAGCCGGAGAATTCCAGTACGGTGCGGCCCTTTGTTGTGCCCACTTCGAATCCGTGCGACTGTAGCCAGGCGGTGATGGTCTGAATCTCGGTGTCGGTGGGTCCGAATTGCTTGCCGTACTCGGCGGGCGTTAGCCACTTGTGATAGCTGGGCGAGGCTTTGTCCTGTTGGTCGTCGAGAAGTTTTCTGAGCGCGGCCTCTTGCTCCGAGCTGCGCTTCAGGACCAGGAGCATGCGCTGCATGGGGAGGGTGGCTGGCGCGGTGCCCAGGTCGAACTGCGGACGCGCCATGGGATGCGTGTTGCCATGCAGCACGGTCAGTTGCGATTCGTCGACGGGTTGCACGATCAGCGGCGCTCGCGTCTCTAGCGCGGCCTGCTGTTGGGCGCTGGACTGTTGCATCAGCGATAGCGTGCAGAAGAGAACGAGTGCGATGAGAGTACCGGCTAATCGCGGCTTCGATGCGCGGGGAACGAAGGCTTTCATGAGACACCTCTACCTCGGAGTGTGGCTGATGCAAATAACCTAAGGACCAAAGACCAGACGGGGAGGAGGAAGGAAGTAGTCCCGACTGCTCTCGCGCGGGAGGCTGGCCGCGCCCAGATCACAGGTTTTACCTCAAGCCTGGGAAGATTGCAATACTCGAATCATTCTTCGAACTTACTCCTCAAACATGGGAACCTGGCGCTGGTCGTCGGTGGGACCGCGGCGGGGACGGCGGGTGGCGCCGATTACCGCTAGAACGGTTAGCGACTCGAGGGCGGTGCGGGGGACGAAGATGCGCTGGGTATTCGAGCGCTGGTCGGGCGGATTTACGAGATAGCCTTCCGGCATGTTTTGCGTCAGGTCGGAGGGCATCAGGCCTTCGAGGATTTCGTTGTCCTTGAAGCGAAGGCGGACCCACAGGCCTTCGGAGCGCGGGCGGGTGGTGAAGGTCTTGCGGGTTAGTGATTCGGAGTCGCCGAACTCGCGGACGAAGTAGACGCCCTTAATCTCGCGCAGGTCCATGGCGACGACGTTGCCGGAGGTGTTGAGCAATTCGAGTTTGCCTTCGGTGACGAATTGCGCCGGCGAGACGTAGCCGGAGACGGAATCCCGGTCCATCTTGCGGACGATAACTTTCTTATGGGTCGAGGGCATGAATCGGCTTCGG
>Ga0210391_10003664_pt1 | contig 12969 bp, 10 predicted proteins | sample IncBWC12OmetaG_FD_160573 | JGI IMG/M metagenome (GOLD analysis project Ga0210391, IMG submission 160573) | Forest soil microbial communities from Barre Woods Harvard Forest LTER site, Petersham, Massachusetts, United States - Inc-BW-C-12-O ... | reverse complement strand
ACGACCGTAAGACACACCTCCCCGGCGATCAGGATCTGCCGGATACGGCTGGAACCCGCTGCGACCCCATAGCTGCCGTGAGCGACAGACGATCGAACGTCGACACGCCTGGCGCGGATGGCCGGCGGTGCTCCAAAGAACAAGCTGGTGAGCAACGCCGTACTCAAGGTGAAGCAGAGGACACGGCCGTCGATCGCAAGGCCGCCAAAGGGGAGAAATTCGTCAGGCACAAAGCCGCGGACGGAGTGAAGGATACCAAGAGCAAGAACCAGGCCGAGAGCGGCTCCGATCAGTGCGAGCAGAAGAGTCTCAACCCAAAGCTGTCGCACGATTGCAGTACGCGTGGCTCCCAGGGCCAGACGCGTGGCAATCTCCGGCGTGCGGCGATCGATGAGCACCAGGGTAAGACCGGCGAGGTTAGCACATGCGATCAGCAGGATGAAGCTGACAGCAAGCATGAGCGCGAGAACTGGAGTTCGCATCTGGCTGCCGAGATATTGGGAGAACGGCTGCGCATAGAACCACGCTCGCCTGTGAGGCGAGTGGGAGATTTGTTCAAAGCGAGAGGGGCGGAGCCTGGAGATCTGGGCCTCGGCCTCTTGCCAAGTGGCCCCGCTGCGCAGCCGAAGGAGAATGCTGCAATTATTCCCGTTACATTCTCCATTTGGGTCGCTGGGGATAAGTGGTGTGAAAAGTTCGCCATTGCCGGGACTCTGCGCTCCGCTGGGCAGGACACCCACAACGAAGTAGGGTTCGCCTTTCAGCGTGATACTTTTCCCCAGGACATGGGGATCTCCCTGAAGAGCAGATTGCCAGAGGGCGTAGCCGAGGACGACTGCTTTCGGTCCGCCGGCACGGTCTTCTTCGGCAGCAAAGCCGCGGCCAAGCAGGGGCCGGATGCCGAGCACATCGAAGTAGCCGGCAGACACGCGGGTGGCGTGGACGTAGCGGATTGCGGCTCCGGGCTCTGCACCGGCCTGAAGGTTTACGCCTATGGTCCCTCCTTGCGCGGCGGCTTGTGCCGCGGTGACGTCGCGGGTGACCAGGTTCCAGGTTTCACCGTCCTGACTATCGTCGTCTTCGACAACCACCTCGCCGGTGCGAGCGGAAATACCTTCCATGTGGAGAATGAGGCTGGCAACACGGTCTGCATCGGGGTAGGGCAGCCGACGAAGCATGAATCCGTTGACCATACTGAAGACTGCGGAGTTAGCGCCGATGCCGAGTGCCAGAGTGAGGATAACTGCGAGCGAGAAACCAGGGGTGCGGTAAACCTGCCGCATGGCAAAGCGCAGATCTAGATCGAAGCGCTCCAGCCACATCCATCCGCTGAGCTCACAGGTCACATCTTTTACGAGTCCGACGTTGCCAAATTCCCGTTCAGCTTCCTGCCGGGCCTGCTCTGCTGAAGCGCCGCGATCGCGCTTGTCCGCAGCGGCCAGGGCGAGATGCGCTTCGATCTCATCATCGAGGTCTGACTTATCGCGTTCAGGTCGAAGGAAACGGCTCCAGAAGGGCATGACAGCCCTCAGCTCTGTGGCGTTGGAGAAAGGATGTTGCCGATTGCGGCCACCATCGCTTCCCACTTGGAGCGATCACGAGCGAGTTGCTTCTTACCCTCCGCCGTGATGCGGTAATACTTTGCCCGTTGATTCTGATCGGTCTGGCCCCATTTCGAAACGATCCAGTCCTGGCGCTCCATGCGATGCAACGCCGGATACAGTGAGCCGGTTTCAACCTGCAACACCTCCCCGGATTGGGTGCGAAGCGCCTGCGCAATGCCATAGCCGTGCTGAGCGCCCCATTGCAGGGTTTGCAGGATGAGCATGTCCAGCGTTCCCTGCAGCAGCTCAATGCGGTTTTGATATGGCTGGTGTTCCGGGGTCGACATGTAGACACTCTACCTCCGTAGGCAGCAGAATGTCTACAGCACTCGGTTTAGCGGCAGGGCTTGCCGAGTTGTTTGAGTCGCTCAAGGGTGACTTCGGACGAGGCGGCGCGGCAAAGGGCTTCCTGGGCGCGGTCGGCATTTGCGTCATCGTTAGCGACCAGGCCGAGGAGCCAGTCGGTGGCCTCTTGTTGGCGCGTTAAAGCAATCGCTGCGAGTAAGGTGTCACAAAACCACGGGTCGCGAGCCGCGCCAAACGTGGTCCGCAACCGTTCAAATGCTTCGGGAACGTGGGTCTGAGCAATTGCCATAGCAGCTTCGGCAGCGGAGTCATCTTCCCGCGGGAGGAACCGTGCCGCCCAGTCGATAGCGCCGGGACCTTCAAGCGCGAGAACTCCGGAATAGCAGGCACCGAGAAGTTCGGGCTCGTCAGAAGGGAACTCGGCGAGCAAGCGGAGCAGCAGGGCTGCAGAATCGTTGCCCACCTGCTCGACGGCTCGAACGGCATTGATGCGGACGGGAAGCTCCTTGTCCACCAGCAGCGGAACCAGATGGAGGAGCAGGCGATGGCTGTTGAGCTCGCGGCATTGCACCAGGGCCAGCGCGCACGTACCGCGAAGCGGCCCCGCAGTGTCCGCTGACCCGCCCCACACAGGTTCAAGCTGGATATGGCGTATGCCGCTGAGAAAGAGTTCCGATTCCTGATATTCGAAAGCCGCGAGCGTCTTGGCGATGGCGTTCTTGGCCCAGCATTGTGGATCAGATTTTGCTGCGTTTTGCAGAAACCGCGGGAAGGCTGCAGCAATATTTGGAGTGAGGTGGATGAGCTTGTGATGCAGCGTAATCGCCGCAGCCCGGGCGACCATCAGGTTGTTGCGAAGAGCGAGGGCCTTCACCAGCTCGGGCTCGGCGGCATCCGGCGATACTTCACGAAGCGCGTCAAGGCTGGCGAGTTCGGCGTCGAAGGTACGTTTGGGCGGCATGGAGTTTGGCTTTTGGAAAAATCCATCTGGGTGCCGTTTGCCGAGACCATTTCCCTAGACGAAGCCGGCAGACGGCATATACGCATCATTGAAGAGACTACCCCAGGAAGGATCAAGATACTGCCAGCGCTGCGTTCCGAACCAACTGGTTGGCAGCTCAGGGATATGCAGCAATCCGTGACCGCCGGCGCAAATGAGCTCCGTGCCGTTCCATGCCAGGAAGTTTCGCGATGCCAGGCCAACGCGGACGGGATGGGAGAGCACGCGCAGGCATACCGGACAGCGCCTTCGTTGGTCCTCGAGGATCCATCGAAACGCGAACAGAAACCCGAAAAACGAGATAGCCAGCTGGATACATTGTCCCGTCGTGGAATTGAGAGGATGAGTGGCGTAGGCAGCATCGAGAGAAGTGAAGCAAACCAACGGGACAACCAGCGCAATTTTGCTCCAGAAGAAGATCCACCGTCGCATGCGCGCCGGCCAGGGCAGCCGGCCGCTATGGCGCGGGTATTCGCCCAGCGGCAATGCTGTGGTCGCCGGCAATGCGATGAGGGCGACGATCAGCGTGAACAGGAGGGTAGAGAAGGGCTGCCGGGCTCTCTGCGCAAGCGATATGCAATCGAAGTGATCAGCAAACCCGTCCTCCCTGGGCACGGTCAGGTCTCGCCATTCGTCGGCTCGCGCCTTAGATCCGCTCACTGGCAACTGGGCCAGCACGTATCCTTTGGACTCCAACGGCAACAGGCTTAAGTGTCTTTCGTCCTCGAGCAACCACGCATCCAATTGGCCCGGTAAAGGCCAGGAGTCTCGCGAGAATATCCCGGCGACCAAAACCCGCTGGCCCGCGATCTCGGTAATGCTTCCAATCAAGTGCGGATCGCCGCCGAAGGACTCGCGCCAAGCCCTCTGGCTTAGGAAGAGCTTCGCGGAGTAGTCCCCGCTTGACTGATCCGGAATCGGAGCCATCTCCCAGTGGAGCAGCCGGAAAATGTTGTTGCTTGCCCGCCCGATCGAAAGTTCTGCGCCTCGGTGCCGAGTAACGTGGACCCGTTTGCGTATTGGTTGGTAGAAGGCAAGACCAGTGAACAAGTGCCGGGTACTCGTCTTCCACGACTGATAGTCCTGGAACTGTATCGACGGTAATTCGGCGCCGGAGTAGCCGCCGCTTGAAATCATCAGCAGGCCATCGGCGTCGTGATAAGGCCATAGATCGACCGCACTCCTTACACCCGGGAGAGACAAACAAACCAATAGACTGATTCCCGTCAATATCGCCAGGCTAACGGCACAGCGCGACGCAGAGCCCGGGCGAAATACTCTTCGACATCTGGACTGAGGATTGTTCCACCGCAGCCAACAGGCGTCGCGGAAGGCGCCAAGGCAAAAATTTGTGACCTCCGAGCTGCCGCGAAAGCGGCCTCGTGATTTCGAATCGCGCGCGTGCCACACGTGCCAAAGCTCCGCCTGCCACTCGGCCAACCACTCTGTTCTTTCTTGAGCCGGCACCAGACAGGCGGCACTGCGGAGAATCAAGTGGGACGAAGGAAGCGAGCGCAACAGCAAGCGGAGGTTCATGCGTTCTTGACCTCCGGATCAGCGATCATTTTTTTCAGTAGCGGGTAGCGTTCATGCATCGCTTGCAGCGTTGCTACACCAGCCCGGGTCAGTTTGTAGTACTTGCGTAAAGGCCGCTGCTCAGCATCGGCGATGGACTGCTGTTCCCACTTCGAGACAATCAGACCGTCGCGTTCCAGGCGGCGCATCGCCGGGTAAACCGTCCCGCTGGGCAGCCCCGTCGCTTCCATCACGCTGAAGCCGTAGACCTGGCCGCTATGAATCGTCTGCAGAATCATGGCAGCGGTGTGAGAAAGTTTGGGCTCGGTGGCCATGGTTGCCATTTTACCTATGTAGCATTCTATTGACCAGCGTAAAGATAGTATGCTACATAGGGTATAGCGATCGAGGTCCCATCCTGTGCTTGAACTCGAAAACGTTTCTAAGAGCTATCGAGGTATTCCCGCCATTTCCAGCGTCAGCTTTCGCGTGAATGCCGGCGAGGTGGTTGGCTATCTGGGCGCCAATGGCTCAGGAAAATCCACCACCGTCAAAATCATTACCGGACTGCTGCAACCTAATGAGGGCCGGGTGCTGTTCCAGGGAAAAAACATACGCGACGACCTGGCAGGCTTTCGTGGCATGCTCGGCTATGTGCCGGAAGAAGCGCACCTATACACCTACCTGTCAGCGATCGAATACCTGCAGTTAGTCGGCAGGCTGAGGGGATTGCAGGAACGGCTGCTCCAAACCAAGGCCAACAGGTTGCTTCAGCTACTTGGGCTGGAATCCTGGCGGTATTCGCCGATATCCATGTACTCCAAGGGCATGAAGCAGCGGGTGCTGATTGCCGCTGCGCTCATGCATGACCCTCCGCTATTGATTTTTGACGAACCGCTTTCCGGATTGGATGTCCTCTCCTCCCGCCTGTTCAAAGATTTGCTCCTGGAGCTGACAGCGGCAGGCAAAGCCGTTCTTTATATTTCGCATGTTCTCGAAGTGGTGGAACAGATTTGCACTCGAGTGGTGGTCATTGCCAAGGGGAAGATTCTTGCCGACGCAAGCCCTTCTGAATTAACCGGGCTTATGCACCTTAACAACCTTGAAAGTGTGTTTGCCCAGCTGGTGCAGCAGGAGGACACAAAGTCAGTGGCTCGCGAACTGGTAGATGCAATCAAGGTGGGAAATGTTTAGAGCAGTTTCGCAATTACTGCGGTCTGGCAAAGATCGAGAGGAGTGGTTTTCCTTGACAGAAAACCACGGCAAGACCCGTCGCTTCGGTTTACACCAATTGCGAAACTGCTCCAGCGCCCTGCGTGTCTTCAACCCGCCAGAATTTCCCGTTCTGTCGCTCGAAGTGCAGGCACAGATGCCGGTGGCAGAGGCGCAGGAACAGACTCAGTTTCGTCTTCTCGTGCGCCATTTCCTGGAGAGGTTCTTCAATAACGAAATGGTTTCGTCGGATGGTGACGCGAAGAAGCGTCTTTTCCAGGCAATGTACGCCATCGCACTCCCCCTGATCGTCGTCGCCCTCTTTTTGGCTCCTCCTTACCACGCGCCTCTGCCCCGGTCCTTCTGGTCCCAAGTGAGCGACCACTATTTCTACCTGTTGTATTCGTTTGTGACCATGGGCATTGTAAGCATCTTTTCCTGGGACTTGTTGTTCCCCGATTTGCTCGACATGTTCATTCTCTCCCCTCTTCCGATTGCTTCGATGCGACTGTTTCTTGCCAGGATTGTGGCTGCTTGCCTCTATCTCGGATTGTTTCTGTGCGGAACCAGTGCGCTTGGAGCCATATTCTTTCCGTTGCTAGCGGAGCCTCCGCAATTTACACGCCACGTATTCGCGCACCTGCTGGCGGTGCTGGCCAGCGGTACTTTTGCCGCGGGTGCGACCCTGAGTTTGCAGGGACTCATCCTGGCCGTGATTGGCGAGCGCCTCTTTCGTGCCATTGCGCCATTCCTGCAGGCTCTCGTGGTGACGATGTTGTTGAGCATCCTTTTTCTGTTCCCGGTTACGGCTCAATTCCTCCACGTGCTGACCAGCCTACCGGTTGCTCGCTATTTTCCGCCGTTTTGGTTTTTGGGCATCTACGAGACGCTCTTGGCTGGATCTTCATCCTTGCCAGTTTTTCCGAAACTCGCCGAGGCCGGTTGCGTGGCGCTTGCCGTGGTGCTTGTTCTGGTAGTCGTCTCTTATCCGCTCGCCTATCGGCGCAGAATGCGATACCTGGTTGAAGAGTCGGGAGCACTCGACACTCGAACTTTCGCCGCAGCGCTGATAGATCGCCCACTGCACGCAACACTGTTACAAAATCCCGTGCAACGTGGCATCTATCACTTCATTTCTTACTCTTTATTGCGAACGCGGCGGCATCGTGTCTATCTGGTGATGTATGGCGGCCTGGGGTTGGCTCTCCTGATTGCCAGCGCGGTGCTGCTGCGCCTGAGGCCTGGTCATCTCGGCTTCCAATTATCACCGGATGGCTTGCGAGCTGCGGTGCCGATCGTTGCTTTCTGGACGATTACCGGATTGAGGATCTCATTTGTGTCTCCAACCGACAAAAGGGGTAGTTGGATCTTCCGCGTGATTCTGGGCAGGCCCGGAGTGGAGCAACTGGATGCTACCGAGCGTTGGATTTTTCCCTTCGCAATTATTCTGACCCTGGGCGTCGTAGCGTTGATCAGTGCGGTTGCGCCTCCCGCATTGCAGGGGTGGAGACCCGTCCTAAGCCAGGCATTGGTGGGGGTCGGCTTGTCCTTGCTACTGATGGATGTGCTCTTTCTAACGGTAAGAAGCATACCTTTCACCGGAGGAGAAAGAGCATCGGGTACTAACCTGGCATTCATCTTGCTGCAATACTTTGGGTTGTTTCCACCCTTGGTGCTGCTTATGGTCGATCTGCAGCCCTGGCTGGAAGTTAGTTTGTGGCATCTGGCTGTTGCGGCAGCAATCATCGTAACGGCGCATAACGCGATGCGCAGAGCTCACAAGAAGAATGCTGAGTACTACCAGAATCTGATCGACCTTGATGATGACGAGGAGGAGTTTCCACAAAGACTCGGCCTTCGCTATTAGTTCTAGCCGTCGGAGTGTTCGAAAGCGGACAGCTGTGTCCGTGTGGGAACAAAAACTTTCGCGCCTGCGTAGTTCTCTATTAGTGGATATGGGGCACCCGGGTAAGTTGGACCCTTAACTGCAACCGTCTGTTTGGGCAGGAGGATTCGCCTTCCATGATGAGCTTCTTTCCAGGAATGAGCCGCTTCGTAGAAAGAACAATTCTGTTGCTCCTGTTTTCGTTCCTCATGGTTTTTCCATTGAGGGCGGCGGCACAGGTCACTGGGAACCTTCGCGGCCAAATACTGGATCCGACTGGCGCCGTAGTTCCTGGAGCATCGGTCACGCTAAGCCAGGGAGCCACCGTACTAACCAGCCAATCCGGCAATGACGGCGCCTACTCATTGAAAGCAGTTCCGTCCGGCTCATACACTCTGGTCGTCGAAGCTACCGGCTTCGCGACTATAACCAAAACCGGCATCGTGATCGCGGCAGGTCAAACACGCCAGCTAAATGTATCGCTCACCATTGCAGTGCAACAGCAAGACATAACGGTGAACGATCAAAGTCCCGGCGTGAGTCTAAATCCTGATGAAAATTCGAGCGCGCTGGTGGTGAAAGGAAGTGACCTGGACGCTCTCTCAGACGATCCCGACGAATTACAAAATGAGCTTCAGGCGCTGGCGGGGCCCTCGGCAGGGCCGAGCGGAGGACAAATCTATATCGACGGCTTCACTGGAGGACAAATTCCTCCCAAGTCATCCATCAGGGAGATTCGCGTCAATCAGAATCCTTTTTCGGCCGAGTTCGACAAAATTGGATACGGCAGAATCGAAATTCTCACCAAGCCCGGCTCTGACAAATTTTCCGGTCACGTCACATCCCTGGGTAACGACTCTGCCTGGAACACCGCCAATCCCCTGGTTCACGAGCAGCCAAGCTACTACGTATATTTCCTTCAAGGGGATGTCAATGGACCCTTGACCAAAAGTTCTTCCTATTTCTTTAGCTTGTTTCGTCTTGACCGGCAAAACCAGACCATCATCGATGCGGTCAATCCCGAAGACCCGAGCACGAATTTCAATCAAGCCCTGCCAAACCCATCGTCACTTCTGTTCGCCAATCCTCGCGTCGACTTCCAACTGGGCAAGAACAACACCTTGTCGATTCGTGACTCGTACTCTCGCTCCGTCGCAACTGCGAATGGTCCCGGCCAACTCAATCTTCCCGAACAGGCATACAACGTAAACAATCAGGAAAATGCTATCCAGGTCAGTGACACGGTGGTGGTGAACCCGCGAATGATCAACGAAACGCATTTCCAGTGGCGACGCGTGCGTAACGGCCAGGTGGCCTCCTACTTCACTCCGACGGTCACCGTGCAAGGCGCCTTCACCACTGGCGGAAGCAACTCCGGAGTGGCGCGAGATCACCAGGACCTATTTGAGTTGCAAAATTCTTCCACCATGACTGCCGGCAAGCACACCATACGTTTTGGCGTCCGTCTGCGCTCTTACCGCGATGCCAACTACTCCACAGCCGGAGCCAACGGAAACTATCTGTTCACTTCGATCGACCAGTACCTGGCGCAGACACCCGCGCAATACCAGGCCACGGTTATTCAGAATCCGTTGGCCCGTGCGATCTTGTTTGATGGCGCACTTTTCTATCAGGACGATTGGCGCGCAAGACCGAATCTCACTCTAAGCTATGGCCTGCGTTTTGAAACCCAAAATCGAATTCACGATCACGCGGATTGGGGTCCACGCTTTTCCTTGGCCTGGGCGCCCTTCCACATGGGAAAAACTCCCCCGAAGACCGTGGTGCGCGCGGGTTATGGTTGGTTCTACGATCGCTTTACCGTTCCCACATCCTTCGCTTCCTTTACCGGGACACCCTACCTGATGCAGGCGATCCACCAGAACGGAATCAATCAGCAGAGTTACGTCGTGAACAATCCGGACTTCTATAACCCGAATGCCCCGGCTCCGCCCAGCACCCTGGCAGAGGCTGCGGCCTCCATCCCATCCTTCTACGATATCGATCATCACTTTCATGCCGCGCTGAGCATGCAGGGCGGCGCCGGGGTCGATCAGCAAATCTTCAAGAAGGTAATGTTTAATGTGACTTATTTATTTACGCGCGGCGTTCATCAGTACCTCACCAACAATGTCACCGCGCCGGAATTCGATCCCTCCACCTACACCGTGGTAGGCCCTCTTCCCCCTGCATACAATTACCAGTTTCAGTCCGGCGGTATTTACAAGCAGAATCAGATCATCGTCTCCGGTAATGCCCAGATTCGTCACCTCTCTCTGCATGGTTCCTACACCTTCAATGACGCAAAGAGCGATACCCAGGGAGTCGCGTATATTCCCTCGGTGGCGCAAAATCCAGGCCTTGATTATGGCCGCGCGAGCTTCGGCATCAAAAACCGTTTTTTCCTGCTCGGCACTTACGCGGCGCCCCATGGTTTCGTCTTTGCGCCTTTGCTGGCCGCTCAGTCGGGCACGCCCTATAACCTGGTGATCGGAAGCGATCTCACGGCGAACAACCAGTTCAACGCGCGGCCTACTTACGGTACTTGCGGGGCAGCCGACGTGGTTTCGACTCCCTATGGCTGTCTGGACACTGACCCGGTAGGCAAAGGAGAAAAAATCGTTCCCTATGGCGCTGGGATTGGCCCGGCGAATTTCGTAATGCACATGCGGGTCAGCAAGGTAATCGGCATTGGTCCCAGGATCGAAGGGTCAAAAGGTGCTGGGGGGCCGCAGGGAGGAAACGGCAGTGTAAACGGCCGCGGGCTGAGTGGCGGGCAAGCACAACCAAAGCTGGATGCGACTGTTTCCCGCAGATATAGCCTGACCCTGGTGGGCGGGGCTCTGAACATCTTCAACATCGTGAATTTGGGTACACCCAACGGGACGCTACAATCGCCGCTCTTCGGAAAAACGCAATCGCTTGCAGGTGGACCCTTTGGGTCTCCGACCCCTGGCAACCGTGCTGTCTTTGCTCAGGCTGTATTTACGTTCTAGATGAGCTCTTCTTCGCCAATATCAAAGCGCTTGATCAGGCCCTCTTCAATCGTGAAGATGTGGCTCACTTCGTGATCAAGGAGCAAAGTGCCGCTGAGATCGCGTACGACCTGGTGAACGCGAACGGACGTTTTCCCATTCGGTCCCTCTGAGAACCCGACCGGATCGACGCGCGGATCAACCATCGCCCACTGTCGAGTCCAGTATTCCCGGACCCCGTCTCTGCCATTTACGTAACCGCCATCCATCCCATTCGCCCAGGTAACATCTTCATGCATCGCCGCAAGAACTGTTTCCATATCACGAGCATTGAATCGCGCATAAACATGTCTCAGGAAAGCTGGGTTGTCCACTGTCATCATCCTCCGCACCCGCTAAGCAGACTTGGATTTTTTCGAAGCCCCGCTTCGCGATGCCGCTCCAGCAGGCTTGGTCTTGTCCGTGCCCGTCGTAACCAGTTTCTTACCGTTAGGCCGTGAAGTTTCGGCTGCTGCCGATGCATTTACGGGCGTGGCTGATGCGGAGGCTCTTTGCGCCACGCTCTTGCGCAGTGCTTCCATAAGATCAATCACCTTCGGGGCCTTCTTTTCAACCTCGGGTTCTGGCGCAGGCAAGTTGTTCAGCTTGGCGTCCACCAGTTCGCGGAGCGCTTCTTCATAGTGATCTTTGAACTTGGCGACCTCAAAGGGCTCTGTGTAGGCGTCGATCAGTTGCTTTGCCAGAGCGAGTTGGGTAGCGTCCGCCTGGGTGCTCTCCGTGGCCGTGGCGTAGTCACCTGCCTCGCGCAGCTCATTGGCAAAGCGCAGCGTGTAAAGCATCATGCCGGGCTGTTTCAGGTTGCGAGGAGGAGCCAGTGTCATCAGGTGCTGCCGGCCGCTGAATACAATCTCGCCCACGCCCACCATGCCACTGTCTGCCATGCTTTGCCGTACCACATGGAACGCTGCCGCTTGCGGACCCGACTTAGGCATCACAAAGTAGGGCTTTTCGTAGAGCGCCGGATCGATCTCGGAGGCTTTGGCAAATTGTGAAATTTCGATTGTCTTTTTCCCCGCAAGACGCAGGTTCTTGAGCTCCGCCGGTTCGATGATGGCGTACTTGCCCTTTTCGTATTCGTAGCCTTTGACGATGTCTGCCCGGTCCACTGTGTGCTGCTGAGAAGCCTCTTGTTCCATCGTCTGAACAGGCTTGTTGGTACCTGCAGGTGGAGCGAGGTGCAGCGACGAACTGTGCTTTGCTGAGGACTCCTCAACTTCTTCGGGCGCGGGCTCAGGCAGCGATTCGTCAGCGGATGCCGGGCCAGCTGACACGTTTTCCCGGCGAACCCGCCCCAACGTGTTTCTGTCTATTTCGTGGAAAGTGATCGAGCGGGTGCTACTGGTCGCAGGATAGATCTCAACCGCAAACCCGACCAACGAAATCTGAATAGTTCCTGACCACATAGGGCGTGCCATCAAAGCTCCTTTGAAGCGGAAGAACGGATCAACGCCAGGGTTCTTTGGTGCAATTAGGTTCTTTGGTGCAATCAGATGATCAATTCTAAATCCCGAAGCCCGGCCAGCCACCTGGTCAAACGAGGCTTATATCAGCGGGAAAGAACCCTATCGAGCGGCGAGCCCAGTTGGTGTGACCGGCCCAGGGTACTCTACGCCTGCCAGATTGATTCCGGAGTCAGGGTCGGCCCCCGCGGCCGATTTTCGCGAGAGCGTCGAGGGTCACCGTGCTGCACCAGAGCAACTTCCGGGGAATCAACATGATGCGGCTCCTTCCCCGGTTGGTTCTGGATGCGATTGTGGATGATGGGCGCTGCGGTGACGTGGATTCGCGGGACCGCAGACTGCATAGGCAGTCGCCTGAAGAGATACGTTTTCGGATGTGCGACTGGATTTCGAGGGAATGAATAACTTTGCTGACAGGAATCGGAGCTGGCAGATCTCGTGAAATCGAAGAGGGGGCGCTATCGGACGGGTTCTGTAGCGTGAGTAGGTTGCTCGATGGATGTCCCATGCCCAGGGGAGTGGAAGAGATACACTCCGACGGCTGCTACCAGCGCCACCACGATCACGACGCCGAGCAATAGTCGAGCGATATTCGACGCGCAGAATTCTCCGACCCTCGGCATACGGCCGATTATAACTCTACCCTTCGTGGATTGTGCTCGGGCGACCGGCACTAACGAGTTGCTCCTCAGGCGACCCCCGCAACACTTTGATGCATCTACCAAAAGGCCTGTGCTTAGTGTGATGGGCTCCAATCTCCTACCCAGGTTTTTCCGACCCTATGGCCGAGCAACCGAAATTTTGTGAACTATTTGCCCATGCTGCCACCGGCCTTGCAGTTACCGATTTGAACGGCAACATTGTCCATACGAACGAATCGCTGGCGCGAATCGTCGACTGGACGGTGGCCGACCTGAGCGATGCGAACTTGTTCGAGCTGACCCATCCCGAC
>Ga0210391_10003663_pt1 | contig 12969 bp, 11 predicted proteins | sample IncBWC12OmetaG_FD_160573 | JGI IMG/M metagenome (GOLD analysis project Ga0210391, IMG submission 160573) | Forest soil microbial communities from Barre Woods Harvard Forest LTER site, Petersham, Massachusetts, United States - Inc-BW-C-12-O ... | reverse complement strand
CCCCCACCGCGATCATGCCCGTCGGAGCCCGCGCGCGGCGGACGACGACCCATGGGCACTCGCTGAGCCTCTGATTCACCCAAGGTGGTGCATCCATACTCTTGAATGAGGCCGGATGCACCCGAAGCAGATCGTGAACTTGAGGCCTGATCTCCAAGAGCGCACGGACCCTACGTCAGCTCAGATGGTTTATGACCGCAATCCACACGGCAAGTGTAGGGATGCCCACAATGTATGAGGCGATAAGGCTCGAACTGGCGAGTGGCGGACTTGAGCCAAAACGTTTGCCGAAAACGACACCAAAGAAGCCACAAGGTATCGCCGCGATGAGCGTCACGTAGCGGATTTGCTCAACCGATAGATTCATGGCCCGCGCGGCCGCGAGCGCCAATGCCGGCTGAGCGGCATTCTTCAGGAAAACGGAGATGAGCGTGCTTCCCCGGATTTGGAACACTTGAGCGGAGACAACAAGCCCCGTCAACACCAGAGCCGCACCATCGGCGGCGGAACCGAGGACAGCAAGCGATCGACTGGCAAAAACGGGAAGATTCAAACCTGTGAAAGAGAACACCAGCCCGAGAACGGGAGCCCAAACGATGGGTTTCTTGATCGAATGCCATAGTGCGGAGAGCATCACCTTCCAGGCGAAGCCCCTTCGTGCGCTCTTCCCGTTGGCTTCCAGTATCATCAAAGTTATCGGGGAAACCGTGATGGAGCCGATTGCGAGGGAGACCGCGACGGTAACCGTGGCGCGCGGACCGAAGACCGAAGCTAACAACGGCAGCCCGACCGCAGCGGAATTAGGAAAGCCGAGGGTCAAAGCGAGCACAGCGCTGTCTGAGGCATTCATATGTTGTTCTTTTTCTCGGGCCCAAAAAAAGCTCATCGCATACAAAGCGATGTACACGATCACGAACACAAGGGCCGGTGCGGCCTGCAGCCGCAAATCTTCCAGCGATGTACTGGCAACCGCAAGGAACAGTGAACACGGGATGGCGAAGCTCATGACGAAGGTGATGAGTGACTGCACGTTTTGGTTGTCCATCACGCGCCACTTCCCCGCCAGAAAGCCAAGCAGCAGGCCCGCAAAGATGGGTACGAGCGCGTTCGCGAGCAATGCCGTCATACGGTTGTACTCATGGCTCGTTCCATTCGCGCTCCATGCGCGCGCGGGCGAGCAACCCGGCCTTGCGCATTTGACGTGCACCGTCGGAGCTTCGCCGGCTGCTGAGATCCCTCGCCCCGGCGCGCGCATCGGCCACGGCGTCAATCAGTTCCGTTTGAACCTGAGCGACGGTCGTCGGTGAGGGACTATCCGGATCCTGCACGTGCAGCAACCTATGAAGCATACCGAGCCGTGCATAGTCTTGGACGTCGTACGACATGGGCATGATCTCGTGGCCCAGGCGTTCCAGCTCTTCGACGGAGCGCAGCGTGATTCGCGCAGCCGCCTCCTTATGCATCGCGTGGATCACGACGTCATGGTCGTCAAAGGCGAGGATCCTGTTGGCCTGGTAGCCGTGGGTGAGGAAGCCTCCCGAGATGGCTTGACCGACGACAAGCGCGATTATCGGATGTCCCTGCATGCGAGCCGCTGCGTACGCGCCTGCGGCCGTGGCAGCGGCCAAGAATATCGCCGCTGTCTCTTCACGGCGGCCATAAGCCTGACTCTTTACATCGACGAGTGCCACGATCGGGCGCTTTTTCTCGCTCGCTCCCAGCGCAATCGCCTCCCGGACGCGGCGCGCCAGCCCATAGGCTTCCTCCAAACCGACCTCGCCCTTGCGCACGCACGGAAAGCGAGCTTTGGGGTCTGGTATCACGCAAATAAAACGCGCCGTCTCCTCACCCAGTTTTGCATCTGCCGTCAGTAGCGACCCCGGATCGCCATCCAGTGCTCTATTGCTGCCGGTCAAAGCCTGAAACCATGCCTTGCCGCGAATACCCGGCTGCGCGCTCATGCTGCACCTCCCTTTTTGCGAGTGTTACTCCAGCTGTCCCTGAGCATTACAGGATCGAATTGCTTGGAGACATCGAGTGCGGCGATGCGTTGACGATAAAGATCGACTTGATCGCTGCGGTGCATCCGCGGCAAACCGGCTTCCACGTACCGCCTGACCGATGCAGCGATTCTCTGCGCGTCGTCGTCGACGAGTTCGTCAGCAACTCCCATGCCGACGCGTTGTTCCCCGCCGTTGATCGCCCAGATCAACGCGCGATCCGACGAATCAAACTCCTCGATTCCGGATTCCTGTTCGATGACCTCGGCGCCATTCAGACCGAGTCGTGCTTCCCGCGTCATGAGGACATAGCTTGAAACTCCTGCCACCAAGGCCATGCCACCAAAACAGCCGACGGTGCCCGCAATCACGGTAATGACAGGTGCGTATTGGCGCAGCTCGAGAACGGATGCGATCACTTCCGCAATCGCGGCCAACCCTAAGTTGGCTTCCTGGAGTCTCACGCCACCGGTTTCCAGGAGAAGCACAGCCGCGGTGTTCGTTCCATTCGCCGAATCGCGCGCAGCGAGATCCAGAGCCGCCGTCATCTTGGCCCCCGATACCTCGCCCATGCTGCCGGCTTGAAATGCACCTTCGAGCGCAACAACCACGACGGGCTTTGCGGAAATTGTTCCTTTCAAGACAACGCAGCCGTCATCCGATTGGGGCGCGATGCCTTGTGCAGGCAGCCATGGGGACTCCATACGTTCAAATGGGCCGACCAATTCGCGATCGGTGCCTGCGTCCAGCAGACTCTGCGCCCTGGCTCGGGCCTGAAGCTCAATGAAGCTCCGTCGAAGGACAGATGGCGGAATAAAGTTCGTGTCGTTCATTTCTCGATCACCTCGACTGCCTGTTGAAGCCGGAGCATTACGCTGCCGGGGGTCGCGCCAGCGTCATTGATATGGACGTGCACAGCGCCTTCGTAGCTCGTAAAGAATCGATCCAACACCGCCCTCCAGCTGGCGCCGAAACCATTCACGCTTGTCAGGACGGTGACCTGGGCAGCGCCGTTTTTTGAGGGCTCCATGAGTATTTCCATGTCTCCGGAGCCGACGACTCCGACATGAGCTTTCTTGGTGACCGGACGCTTTGCTTGGGGATAGTCAAACTTAAACTGTTCCATGGGTTTCCTCGCTTTGATCTCGCTCGAGCGCGTCCAGAAAGATGGTCGCGGCCAGCAAGTCGGCACTTCCTCCCGGCGAAATATGTCTGGCGATCAGCTCACGATCGAGCTGACGCAGCCGTTGACGACCGCTCGCGTAGGTGTGTCCTCCTGCTGCCAGTACGGCTTCTGCTCCGGACTTGACCACGGACAAGGCCTCTTCGCCGCCTCGATAGAGCACACAGGTGTCGTCAAGTCGGGCCATCATGGCGAGAAGCGCGTCCAACTGACCGACCTCCTCGGAGCATCCCGCCCTTCGCCGCGCGCTCATCACGGGAAGGCCGTACTGAATCACATGAGGGAAGTCGTTCCAGGCTTCTCCTCTCGCGCCGGCCGCACCGTAGCGCATTCGCGCGACTTCCCCGTGTGTGATCGAAGCGGGCAACGCTCGTAAGGGCAAGCGTGCAATTGAGCCCGCCATGGACGCAAGCTGAGTGGCGTTCCGATGCTCTGAGCGTGCGGCCGCGGCGACTAGGAGACCCAGAGTCCAGATAGCTCCTTTGTGCGTGTTGCTCCCGAGAGTCACGTTGTACATGGTGCGCTCTGCCGACCGGCCAATCGCCGCAAGATCCTCCCGCAGGCCTGCATCAATGCTGCGGCCGGCGGAGACATGAGCCATCGCTCCGAAGAAAGGCTCCAAGGCTTTTGCCGACCGGCGCATCAGAGCCAGTGACAGGTCGTGGTGGGCACCTGCCCCGCGCTGATCGACCAGACCGGGTTTTGGCGTAAGCTCGGCCTCGGCGATCAGCGCCTGCGTGGCGAGTGCAGCAAGACGCTCAGAATGTCGCCGCTGAGGCGCTATACCTCGAAACATGGGCACAGAAAGACGAGCGCTTTGCATTTACCAACTCCTGAACTTAGGCGGCGGGTTGTAGAGACCACCCGACCACGCGACCAGATCTTCCATGCTTCGCGCAGCAAGCAAGGACCGATGAGCCCGCAGACGCTCTACTCCGATGTCTGACGGATAGGCCACGATGCCTCTTCTTCGAAGCTCCGCCGTGTCCTCAGGTTTCGCGCGTCGACCGATGGGACTGACGCCGGCTACCGCAGCCAGCGCGCGGCGACGTTCCTCGAGACCCTCCGTCTTGTAGAGGTACGCAATCCCCTCTTCTGTCACCACGTGGCTGACATCATCGCCGTAGATCATCACAGGGGCGATAGGCATGCCTGCCTTCTTGCCAACCTGCACCGCATCCAGCGTCTCGACGAAGACAGGTGTGTCTCCCTTAGAAAATGTCTCTACGGCTTGCACGACGACTTTCCTTCCGCGGACCACGGGACTCGGGTCTGTCTTGAGATCCAACCAGGCAGGGCTCGCGTGACGTCGACCGTGGGGATCGTGTCCCATGTTCGGCGCACCGCCGTGACCGGTGATTCGCCCGGAGGTCACCGTCGATGCGTTTGCGTCGCCGTCCATTTGCAGAGTCGAGCCGACAAAGGCATCGACCGCATACTGTCCGGCAAGCTGACAAAGGACACGATTCGAGCGCAGACTGCCGTCTCGGCCGTTGAAAAACACATCGCTGCGGGCGCGAGTGTAGTTATCCATTCCCACTTCGCTTCCGAAGCAGTGGACTGACTTAACCCATCCACTTTCAATGGCGGGAATCAAAGTGGGATGTGGATTAAGCGCCCAGTGCTCGCAGACTTTCGTGCGCAATCCAAGTGATTCGCCGTAAGTCGGCAAAAGAAGCTCGATCGCCGCAGCGATGAAACCAATACCGTGATTGAGGGCACGCACTTGGTGACGCTCGTAGATCCCCCGTATGACCATCATTCCAATCAAAATCTGCACGTCCGTAATTTTTCGAGGATCGCGGGTGAACAGAGGGTCAACGTGAAAAGGGCGGTCCGCTTCGACGACTACGTCCACCCATGAGGCTGGAATGTCCACTCGCGGCACCTTTTTCACGATGTCATTCACCTGCGCGATCACGATCCCGTCGCGAAAGGCGGCTGACTCGACGATAACCGGCGTGTCTTCTGTGTTCGGCCCCGTATACAGGTTTCCTTCTTCATCGGCCTCCTCGGCGCACACCAGTACGACATTCGGAGTCAGATCGAGAAATAGACGCGCATAGAGTTCTACATAGGTATGGATGGCACCAATCTCCAGCACGCCGTGGTTCAGCAACTGCGCCACGCGCAGGCTCTGCTCCGCGAAAGCGAAATCTACTTTCTTCGCAATCCCGGCCTCAAATAGTCCGAGATGTTCGGGCCTGCTAATGCTGGATATGATCAGGTGAAGGTCATTAACTCTCTTCGGGTCCACCTTCACCAGAGAACGAGAAAGGAAATCCGCCTGTTTCTGATTGTCGCCCTCGATGACGATCCTATCTCCTGGGGCGATGAGCGCCTCGAGCGCTTCCACGATTCTCTCTTGGCGCAAAATGGGACCACTGAGCCAGTTGGCGACGAGAGCCATTCGTCGCGCTTTTTCATCACGGCGAGTGGACCAGTTTTTCTGCACGGCTGCTGCCTGAATGTTCATAGTACTTTCGACCCTTCTACCGCAATTGGGTGTGGCTAATGAATGACCGCGATTGTGTTTTCAACCCGCGATACTCCTGGACTCTTCCGGGCGATACTCTCGGCCGCTTCCTTCATGAGGCCATCGCTGACTTCGCCGGACAAATACACGACATGGTCCAATGTTTGGACATTGATTGAACTGACGCCTTCCAAATCCGCATGTCGGTTCAATTGCGTTTGCACATTTGCGGTTATTTGCCTATCCCCTGGGCAGCCGCCCCAGCCGCACTTTCCTTCCGCGGCACATCCGGCAAGTACGCCGGGCAATAGAAGGACGATCAAGGCATACAACCCATTGAGTTCGCTCACTCTGTGTCGCTGCTCACGCGTACTCATATCTGAGTCCGTCCGCCATCGACGATCAGCTCGGCGCCGGTGATATAGCTGGCATCATCGGAGGCGAGGAATGACACGGCCTTCGCGATTTCGTCCGGCTTTCCCACTCGGCCCAACGGGGTCACAGCCGACATTTTTGCGACGTAATCCCCGATTTGCTGATCAGTTAGCTTAAGCTCGGACTTGTAACCAGGTGTTACCACGACTCCTGGTACGACAATGTTGACGCGGATGTCGCGGCCTTTGAGATCCGACGCCCATGTCCGAGTGAGCGATCGTAAAGCGGCCTTTGTCGCGGCATACACGCCAAATGCCGGCGCACCCTGAATAGAGGCGGTCGAGCCCGCAATGACTATCGCGCTGCCCGGAGGCATCAACCTAAGTGCCTTTTGGATCGTGAATAAGGTACCTTTGAAATTGATGTCCACGTACTTGTTAAAGTGCGCCTCCGTGACCTCGGGCAAAGTCACAAATTCCCCACCACCCGCATTCGCGAACAAGATGTCGATACGGCCCTCCGCTTCGGCGATGCAAGCGTAGATGCGATCGAGATCGGCCGCATTTGCGATGTCACCGCGGATGGCTTTCGCTCCGTTGCCGATATCGAGAGCAGCCGCCTCCAACTCAGCTTGTCGTCTCCCCGTGATATAGACCACGGCGCCCTCGCGCGCGAAGCGCTTAGCCGTCGCTAGGCCGAGCCCGGAACTACCGCCCGTCACGAGCGCGACCTTGCCGACATGTTTGACGGCATGGATGTTTCGATAATCTGACTCGTTCACTTCAGCCCTCCAGCGATATCAAGATCACGGAGTGCACTCTATTCATCCTGCAAACGGAGATAAATGGCCTGCTGTGAAATCACTATGCATTGGTGTGAACAATCACGATGCAGAAGGAACTCATGTCATGGATCACATGCACGCCATCAGAGCGTTGGCCGTGTCGTCGCGGTGCAAGCGGGCGCCGATTGCTCGAACGTATCCATTATCGCGAGACGATTATGCATGGCAGTGGATGAAGCTTCCATTCAGACACATTTATTGACGCAACGGTGATCAATACACTGCCACTCGAGTTGCGAACAGATATGGCGGACACGGTGAAATTAGATTCGATTGTCTCCACCGCGGCTACTCTCAGCCCCGTCGATCCATTGATCGAGCCTCGCCCAGTCTTACGGCTACTCGTAGTTGCCTGCCTCTTTGCGGTAGCGGGTGGGTACATGGATGCCTATTCTTATCTAGCGCACGGTCACGTCTTCGCAAACGCGCAGACTGGCAACTTCGTCTTATTTTCGGTGGAGGCGTCTCAAGGCCATTGGTCGCAGGCAGTACGGCACCTACCGCCGATCGCCGCTTCTTCTCTCGGCGTGGCCGTCGCGACCTGGCTGGCCGTGCACGCGGAAAAAGGAATATTACGCGCGACTTTGTTCTGCCAAGCATTCGAGCTCGCGATTCTCGCCGCCCTCGCTGCCGTCGGAGCACGACTACCCGACGCCAGCGTGGTGCCACTCCTGTCTTTCGTCGCAGCCTTGCAATACACGAGCCTTAATAGAGTCGGGGCATGGCCGTTTAGCTCCGCGATGATGACAGGCAATCTTCGTGATGTAACTGCCGGCCTGGTTCAATGGAGCGCGGGTCGCGAAACCGCGGCGAACCGTAGCAAGGCCATCACCTTGACCTTGATCTGCGTCTCTTTCGTTATAGGGGCGCTGTCCGGAGGTTGCTACACCAGGCTAGATGGGATCCATGCCCTTGTGCCCTGTGTCGTGATCGTGGCAACAGGATTTCTCCTGACGTGCTGGGAACGAAGAAGGGCCCAGGCGTCTACGTCGACATCTACAGATTAGGCGGCGCTTCGGGCGCCGAGATTCTTCTCTGGGCGCCTCGAGAGGAAATTCATTTTTTCGCGGCTGGCCCGTAATCGAAAGGCCCGAATGGAATGGTCTGTCTTTCGCCGGGAAGTGCCTGTACCGTCCACCCGCCCCCGAGCGCACGAATCAGGGATACTGATGCCTGCAATTGGCGGGACTGAAGTTCTACCTCTGCGGTTTGCGCCGCGAGCGCCTGCACCTGCGCAACCGCGACACTCAGATAGTTATCGAGTCCATCCTCGTAGAGCATCGTCGAAATGGACAAGGCCTGCATCGCCTGAGCGCTTGCCTCGCGCTGTTGCGTCACTTCCGTCCCGAGCCGTTGGGTGAGGCTCAGGCCATCCTCCACTTCCTGGAAGGAGGCGAGCACTGTCTCGCGATACTCGTCACGCGTCTGCGCGTACCACGACCAGGAGCGCTGCAGCTCGGCGCGGCGCAGCCCTCCCTCGAACAACGGCAACATTGCTCCGGCGCCTACCGACCAGAGGCTATTGGGCAGACTCAGGAGGTTAAACGCGTTGTCCTCGAAACCCCCGATGCCGCTCAAAGTGATATTGGGATAGAAAGCGGCGCGTGACACGCCGATCGAGGCGTTCGCGGCGGCCATGCGTCGTTCGGCGCTCGCGATGTCGGGGCGGCGCTGTAGCAGTTGAGAAGGCACACCCGCGGGAATTTGCAGCGGCGTCAAGTTGAACTGCCTTTCCGCTCGGATTGAGAAGCCGCTCGGCATCACACCGATCAGCACCGCCAATGCGTGCTGCATGAGATCGCGCTGTAGTTGCGTCTCGGTTTCCTGAGCTTGCGCAGAATCGAGCTGACTCAAAGCTCGCGCGAGATCCAGTCCGGAGGCAATTTTCCCCTCTGAACGGAGGCGCGCCACTTCGACCGCCTTCTGGTATGCGATGATCGACTGGCGCAGCACTTCCAGTTCAGCATCGAGTGCGCGCAAAGCGATATAGTCATTCGCAAGCTCAGCCTCAAGGCTCAATCGCGCCGTCGCTAGATCAGCGGCGCTCGTCTGCGCCAGGCGCTCCTGCGCATGGGTACGATTGCGGAGGGCGCCCCAGAAATCCGGCTCCCACGATGCCGCCACTCCGATGATGTTCGAGGATTCCTCGCGGGCACCGGTGGCGCCGCTGAAAAGATGATGTGCGGACTCTCTATTGTCCGACACTAAGCCCTGCGCAGCGATTTGCGGATACAGCCGTGATCGAGCTTCTGCGGCCAAATCGCGCGCCTGGGTGTAGATTTCGACGGCCCCTTGCAATGTCGGATTCTCACGCTGCAACTGCTCTTCAAACCTATTCAGTTGCTCATCACCGAATAGCGTCCACCAGTCCCCGCGCGACGACAAGCCGTCCTCGGGCTCTGCCACTCGGAACGCTCCGCTCCCCTGATAGGATGCGGGTACTAGATATTGCGGCGGCCGATAAACCGGCGCCAGATTGCAACCCGAGAGCAATACCGCCACCGCCAGTGCCGCATACGGGCGCCTCATGGCGTAGTCGCGTGTCCATCGCCGCTCGCGGCTCCCGGCGGCGGCGGTGGCTCCGGTTGTTCCGATAGACTTTGACGCGCCAGCGCATAGCCAGGCATTGGAATGACCGGCTCAACCCTCTGCCCTTCCAAAAGGCCCGCAGGCGGATTGTTCACGAGCTTGTCAGCGGCCGCAAGGCCGCTCGTGATCTGTACGATTGCTCCCAGATTCTCGCCGAGAGTCACGTTGCGAAGGTGCACGCGGTTCCCACCCTCCATGATGGCGACTTGAGTTCCGGCCGCTCTAAAGATGAGCGCCCCTTCCGGTATGGTGAGCACTTTGGGGTCTGAGGGAACCTCGAACTCAACATCCACATAAGTCCCGGGCCAGAGCGAGCGATTCGAACCATTGACCGTGAGTTCAGTCACGGCCGTTCGTGTGGTATCGCTGAAGGCGCGCGCCGTCGTCAGAAACTGAGCTTCAATCGGTGTACCCGGTTGCGAAGGCAGGTGCAGCGTTGCCGTGATGCCAGTCACCAATTGATCTGCATAATTCTGTGGGACCGCCACGAACACGCGCAACTTGTGCACATCCGCCACGGTAAAGAGTTCCGTCGAGGAACCGCGCACCGATAAGTCGCCGCCAGCCGCATTGACGTAGCTGCCGACATCGGTCAGACGGGCGGTCACTACTCCATCAAATGGCGCTACCACGCGCTTGAATGATTCGAGGGCCGCATAGCGAGCCACCTCCTGGGTGGCGGCCTCGAGCTCCGCCTGGCGCGCCGCCGCCCCCGCAACCTGCACGTCCACCTCCTGCTTCGAGACAGCCACTGTGCCCGCGAGCGCTTGCCAGCGCTGTGCCGTCGATACCGCAAGGCGATAGTTGGCCTCGGCCACGTGAAGATTCGCCTTCACAGTCGCGTACTGCGCGTCGAGACTTGGGGTGTCGATCATCGCGAGAAGCTGTCCCGCCTTTACGGGCGCTCCATAGTCCACGTTCCAGCTGTGCACATATCCCGAGACCTGCGCAAAGATGGGGGCTTCGTACCAAGCGCGCACCGTTCCCGGCAAAATGAGCGGGCGCACGGAAGGTCCCCGCGTTGGCGTGATAATCTGGACCGGCAGTGCGGCTTGCTCGTTTGACACGCGCTTGAGTTCGCTCAGGGCTCGGTCGCGCCGCATGATGCCGTAGAGAAGTAGTACCCCCATGACTACTACCGGCGCGCCGAGAATCAAGAGTTTGCGTCGCTTCAACGTACTTCTCCTGCGGTCAATTGCCTCTGGTGCAACAAGGCGAAGACACAGGGGACGAACATCAACGTGGCAAAGGTTGCGACCAACAGACCACCGATTACGGCTCGCCCTAAGGGCGCATTCTGTGTGTTCGACATCGACATCGGCAGCATGCCGATAATCATGGCGAGCGCAGTCATCATCACTGGCCGCAGGCGCGCGTACCCAGCGGCCACGGCGGCGCGCACCGCATCCCCATGTGCGGCGAATTCCTCGCGAGCAAACGAGACCACCAGAATCGAGTTGGCCGTCGCAGTGCCCATGCACATGATCGCGCCAGTCAATGCGGGCACCGACAGGGTCGTGTCAGTCAGAAACAACGACCATATAATTCCGGTCAGAGCGCCCGGCAGCGCCGTGATGATGATGAAAGGATCAAGCCAAGACTGAAAATTGACTACGATCACGAGGTATACGAGCAAGATCGAGAACGCGAGCCCGACCAACAGCTGCACATAGGCGCTCTTCATCGTGACCGCTTGACCCTGTACTTGCACGATGGCGCCAGCCGGCACATCGCTCTTCGTCTGCTCAAGCACACGCCCGATGGCATCGCTCACCGCTCCTAGATCGCGCCCTTGATTACCCGCATAAATGTCGATCACCGGAAGAATGTCGCGGTGCGAAACCTCAAGCGCCCGCCCAATCTGGGTGATCTCGGCGAGCCCTCCAAGTATCTGTGCGCCTCGGCCGTTCGGATCGCCGCTTCCCTGATCAATGGGTATCGTCTCGAGATCGCTTATCGAGGTAAGCTGGGCTTGCGGAGTCTGTACGTTCACGAGGTGCGCAACGCCGGTCTTGCGATCGAGCCAGTAGGTCGGCGCCACCTGCCCCGAGCCCGACAGTGTGGCAAGCGTATTGTTCGAGATGTCCGACTCCGTCAATGCCGCGCCCAGCGCAAACGCGCGATGCGCAGAAATCAGGAGCGTCGGCTGTCCCAGCGTCTGCTCAATCGTCGCATCCACGATGCCTGGGATAGCTCTAAGCATGCTTACAAGGTGCTCTGCATACGCCATATCGGCTTCGGTATTGCGACCGATGATCTGCACGTCGATCGGTGCCGGCAGCCCAAAATTTAAGATCTTGGCCGTAATGTCGCCCGGCGGGAACGTATATGCCGTGCCGGGAAATAGCCTCGGCAGCTTGGCTCGCAGGATCGAACGATACTCATCGACAGGAGAGGCTGGATTGTTGAGGCTGATCGTCACATCACAGTCTTGCGGTCCGATCGTGGCGCTCACGCTGTAGGCCTGGTTCAAGCCGCTCACCGGCAGGCCGCAATTGTCGATCACGTTGGCGACCTGCCCCGGCAGCAAGTCGCGTAAGGCAGCATCGACCAGCGCCGCAATTTTTCCCGCCTCTTCGAGACGGGTACCGATCGGCGCCCGGAAATGCATGTCGATTTCCCCGGACTTGATACCGGGGAAGAAATCCCTTCCGAGCCAGGGCAAGATGATGATCGTCGAGGTGAACGTCGCCGCCAAGAAAACGACGATAAACCGACCGCGCTGCTCGAGGGCTCGCGCTAGCAGTGCGCGGTAGCCGTCGCGAAACTGATCAAAGCGTCGCTCAAACTCCATCTGCAACCGACGAAGTGCTCCAGCCGAGGTGGCTCCCTCTGTGCGAGAGACTACCTGCGCACGCAGCAGAAAGACCGCCATGGTCGGTACCAGGGTGCGCGACAGGATAAAAGAGGCGATCATTGCGAAAATGATGGCTTCCGCGAGCGGCAGAAATAAATATCCTGAGACGCCCGACAACTGGAATAGCGGCAGCCAGACGATGCAGATGCACAATGTCGAGACAAACGTCGGGATCACGATCTGGTTTGCCGCTTGAATGATGGCCGGCTGCAGCTCCAGACCCTTCTTCAAATGCGCGTCGATGTTCTCAATCATCACCGTCGCGTCGTCGACCAAGATGCCGACCGCCAACGCCAGGCCGCCGAGCGTCATAACGTTGATGGTCTGCCCAGCCCACGAGAGCGCGAGGATCGAGCATAGGATCGAGAGCGGGATGGACGTCGCGACGATTATCGTCGATCGCCCAGAACCCAAAAATGTCAGGACGATCAGGCCGGTCAAGATCCCCGCCGTAACCATCTCCTGCACTACGTCCTTAACCGACGCTCTCACGAAGGTCGAAGCATCGTTCAAAACGGTGATCTTCACTCCCGCATCCGCCGGCAATACTCGTTGAACGACAGGTAGTTTGGCCTTCACTCCGGCGACCACCGCGAGTGTCGACGCATCACCCGCCTTCAATACGTCGAGCAGCACCGCCTGCTT
>Ga0210391_10003661_pt1 | contig 12970 bp, 10 predicted proteins | sample IncBWC12OmetaG_FD_160573 | JGI IMG/M metagenome (GOLD analysis project Ga0210391, IMG submission 160573) | Forest soil microbial communities from Barre Woods Harvard Forest LTER site, Petersham, Massachusetts, United States - Inc-BW-C-12-O ... | reverse complement strand
CGGGTCGCAGGCCGTCTCGTACCGCTGGTGCAAGTCCTCGGCGATGATCTCGTAGCTGCCGCCGACGCACTCGGTCACGTTGTCGCCGGTGAACTCGATGTGGATGCCGCCGGGATGGGTGCCGATACGCCGGTGCACCTCGAAGAAACCCTGGACTTCCTCGAGCACGTCGCCTAGCCGCCTGGTCTTGTGGCCGCTTGGTGCCTCGAAGGTGTTGCCGTGCATCGGGTCGCAGACCCAGGCGACCGGGATGCCCTCGGCCTCGACCGCCTCGACGATCGGCGGTAGCAGGGTGCGGATCTGGCCTGCGCCGAGGCGCGTGATGAGCGTCAGCCGGCCCGGCTCGCCGTCCGGGCTGAGCTTGCGAATCAGGGCTCGGACGTCGGCCGGAGTCGCCTGCGGGCCGATCTTGATGCCGATCGGGTTGCGGATGCCGGCGGCGAACTCGACGTGCGCCCCGTCCAGATCCCGGGTCCGCTCGCCGATCCAGACGAAATGCGCGGACAGGTCGTAGGGCAGGCCAGTGCGCGAGTCGATCCGGGTGAGTGCCTGCTCATAGGGCAGCAGCAGGGCCTCATGGCTCGCATAGAACTCGACGGTCCGCAGCTCGTTCGAGTCGGCGCCACAGGCCCGCATGAACGACAGCGCCCGGTCGATCTCCCCGGCGAGCCGCTCGTAGCGCTGCCCTGACGGGCTCTGCCGGACGAAGTCCTGGTTCCACGCGTGTACCTGATGCAGATCGGCATATCCGCCGGTGGTGAACGCGCGGCACAGGTTCAGCGTGACGGCGGCGCAGTGGTAGGCACGCAGCATCCGGTCCGGGTCGTGCGCCCGCGCCTGCGGGGTGAAGTCGAACCCGTTGACCGCGTCGCCCCGGTAGGCGGGCAGCTCGACGCCGTCCCTGATCTCGATCGGACCGGACCTGGGCTTGGCGAACTGGCCGGCCAGCCTGCCGATCTTCACGATCGGGACGCTGGCGCCGTAAGTCAGGACGACGGCCATTTGCAGGATGGTCTGGAGCTTGGCGCGGACGGCATCGGCCGTCGCGCCAGCGAACGTCTCGGCGCAGTCGCCGCCCTGGAGCACGAACGCCTCGCCCCGGGTGACGGCCGCCAGCCGCTCGCGCAGCAGGTCGCACTCGCCCGCGAACACCAGCGGCGGTAGCCCGGCGAGTTCGGCCTTGACCTGGTCGACCCGGCCAGGATCCGGCCAGTCCGGCTGCTGTGCTGGCAGGGGCTGGGCTGGCAGGGGTTGGGCTGGCCGGGCAGGGCCGGACATGGCCTGTGCTGCCAAGGACTGTACTGGCCGCACCGACAGCTGAGGGGGGCGCACGATGTCACGCTACTCACCCGGTGCAACCGGCAAGCTCGGCAGGGGACAATAGGCCGGTGGAATCCGACAGCAACGCCGGCCAGCGCCGGGACATCATTCTGCTGGGATCGACCGGGTCGATCGGGACGCAGGCGGCCGACATCATCAGCCGCAACCCGGACCGGTTCCGGCTGACCGCGATCGCGGCCGGCGGCGGGCATCCGGAGCAGCTAGCCAGGCAGGCGATCGAGCTGGGCGTGGAAGTCGTGGCCGTGGCCAGCCCGGCGGCGGTGCCCGACCTGCGCGCCGCGCTGGCGGCGGCCGGCTCGGCTGACGGCGCCCGGCGCAAGCTGCCCGAGGTGATCGCCGGCCCTGATGCCATCGCCGACCTCGCCGCCCGGCCCTGCGACGTCGTCCTGAACGCGGTCACCGGCGCGGTCGGTCTTGCCGCGACCCTGGCCGCGCTGCGGGCGGGCCGCGTGCTGGCGCTGGCCAACAAGGAGTCGCTGATCATGGGTGGTCCGCTGGTCGCGGGCATCGCCGCCCCCGGTCAGATCGTGCCCGTCGACTCCGAGCACTCCGCGATCGCGCAATGCCTGCGCGGCGGCCGGGCCACTGAGGTCAGGCGGCTGATCGTGACCGCCAGCGGCGGCCCGTTCCTGCACCGGGCCAGAGCCGAGCTGGCGAACGTGACACCCGAGCAGGCGCTGGCGCACCCCACCTGGAACATGGGGCCGGTGATCACAGTGAATAGCGCCACGCTGGTCAACAAGGGCCTCGAGCTCATTGAGGCGCACTTGCTGTTCGGCATCGGCTTCGACCGGATCGACGTCGTGGTGCACCGGCAGTCGGTGATCCACTCGATGGTCGAGTTCACCGACGGCTCCACGCTGGCCCAGGCGAGTCCGCCGGACATGCGCATCCCGATCGCGCTGGCGCTCGGCTGGCCGGACCGGGTCCCGGACGCCGCCCCCGCCGTGGACTGGACGACCGCCCAGACCTGGACCTTCGAGCCGCTGGACGAGGAGGCGTTCCCCGCCGTGCCGCTGGCCAGGCAGGCCGGCGCTGCGGGCGGTACCGTCCCGGCCGTCTACAACGCGGCGAACGAGGTATGCGTGGCAGCGTTCCTGGCCGGGCAGATCCCGTTCGCCGGAATCGTCGATACAGTCGCCCAGGTAGTCTCGGAGCATCATGACTCAGCCGGGGACGCCGTGCAGCTAGCGGACGTGCTCGCCGCTGACGGCTGGGCCAGGGATCGCGCGCGAGAGCTGACGGGGAAGCAGTGAGCGAAGGATTCAGGCAGGGAACGGGCACCGTGGAAGGAAGCGCTGCTTAATGGACCGCAGCGGGCATGGCGGAAACGGCCCCGCCGTCCTCAGGAAGTCCGGGACCTGGATCGCCGCCGCTGCGGTCGTGGCCATCCTGCTGGTCATCGGGCGCCACCACCTGCCGTTCATCCTCGGCGTGGTGATCTTCGTGGTGGCCCTGCTGACCTCGGTGATGCTGCACGAGCTCGGGCACTTCCTGACCGCCAAGAAGTTCGGCATGCGGGTCACCCAGTTTTTCGTCGGCTTCGGGCAGACGCTGTGGTCGACGTTCCGGGGCGAGACCGAGTACGGCGTCAAGGCGCTGCCGCTCGGCGGCTTCGTCAAGATCACGGGCATGACCTCGATCGAGGAAGTCGACGTCGCGGACGAGCCTCGCTCGTTCCGGCAGAAGCCGGGCTGGCAGCGCATCATCGTCCTGGCCGCGGGCTCCTTCATGCACTTCGCGCTGGCCCTGGTCCTGTTCTTCGTGCTCGCCATTGGCATCGGCCAGCTCACCAGCTACAACAACGTCGTCTCCTCGATCTTCACCTGCGTGCCGGTCAGCGCCCATGCGCTCAACAGCGCGAACCCCTGTGCCGGCAGCCACGTCAAGTCCCCGGCCGAAGTGGCCGGCCTGAAGCCGAACGACAAGATCGTCTCGGTCGCCGGGAAGCCGGTCGGGAACTGGAATCAGCTGCACGCCGCCCTGGCCCCCCAGAAGGCCGGCGTGCCCATCCCCCTTGTGGTCGAGCGTGGCGGTAGCGATATCCGCGTCGAGGTCACGCTGGCGGCGATCCCTCACTCCCCAGCTTTTCTGGGCATCACGGCCACCGGGGTGTACCGGAGCACCGGCTTCGTGGGCGCGGTCTCGTTTGCCGGGACGCAGTTCGCCGACACCCTGACTTCTTCGGCCTCGGCCATCGGCAAGCTGCCGGCGGCCATCCCTGACCTGTTCAACGAGCACCGGGCCAGCACCCCGGCTGGCCAGGTGAGCAGCGTCGTCGGCGTCGGCGATCTGACCGGCCAGGTGGTCCAGGCTGCCCTGCCCTGGCAGGCCAAGGTCTCGGTGCTGCTGTACCTGATCGCCTCGCTGAACATCTTCGTCGGGGCGTTCAACCTGCTCCCGCTGCTGCCGCTCGACGGCGGCCACCTGGCGGTGGTGATTATCGAGCGGATCAGGGCCTGGTTCAATAGGCTGCGCGGCCGGCCCGATCCAGGGCTCATCGACATCCAGCGGCTGGTGCCGCTGAGCCTGCTCGTGTTTGCCGTGCTCGTCGGCTTCGGCACCCTGCTGATCGCCGCTGACATCTTCAACCCTGTCCACATCCCGGTCTAAGGCGAGATAGCGACATGACAGTTGACCTTGGTCTTCCCCAGCTTCCGCCCGCGCCGCTTGCGGATCGCCGCAAGTCGCGCCAGATCGTCGTCGGCAAGGGCAAGCACGCCGTGCCCGTCGGCGGCGGAGCGCCCGTCTCCGTGCAGTCGATGACAACGACGCTCACCGCCGACGTCAATGCCACGCTGCAGCAGATCGCCGAGCTGACCGCGGCGGGCTGCCAGATCGTCCGGGTCGCGGTGCCGTCCCAGGACGACGCGGACGCGCTGCCGGAGATCGCCCGCAAATCCCAGATCCCGGTGATCGCGGACATCCACTTCCAGCCCAAGTACGTGTTCGCGGCCATCGACGCGGGCTGCGCGGCGGTGCGGGTCAACCCCGGCAACATCAAGACCTTCGACGACAAGGTCGGGGAGATTGCCAAGGCCGCGGCGGACGCTGGCGTGCCCATCCGGATCGGCGTCAACGCCGGGTCGCTGGACAAGCGCCTGCTCGCCAAGTACGGCAAGGCCACGCCCGAGGCGCTGGCGGAGTCGGCGCTGTGGGAGTGCTCGCTGTTCGAGGAGCACGGCTTCACCGACATCAAGATCTCGGTCAAGCACCATGATCCGGTGGTGATGATCAACGCGTACCGCCAGCTCGCGGCGCAGTGCGACTACCCTCTGCACCTCGGGGTGACGGAGGCCGGGCCAGCCTTCCAGGGGACGGTGAAGTCCGCCGTCGCGTTCGGCGCACTCCTGGCCGAGGGCATCGGCGACACCATCCGGGTATCGCTGTCGGCTCCGCCAGTCGAGGAAGTCAAGGTCGGTATCGCGATCCTGGAGTCGCTCGGGCTTCGCCAGCGCGGCCTGGAGATCGTGTCCTGCCCGTCCTGCGGCCGGGCCCAGGTGGACGTGTACACCCTGGCCGACGAGGTGACGGCGGCACTGGACGGGCTGGATGTGCCGCTGCGCGTGGCCGTCATGGGCTGTGTCGTCAACGGGCCAGGTGAGGCACGCGAGGCCGACCTCGGCGTCGCTTCGGGCAACGGCAAAGGCCAGATCTTCGTCCGCGGCGAGGTCATCAAGACGGTTCCCGAGTCCCAGATCGTGGAGACGCTGATCGAAGAGGCCATGAAGCTCGCGGCCGAGATGGAGTCGGCTGGCGCGGAGTCGGCGGAAGGCTAGCGCCTGTCGCTGCCGGGCGGATAGGGCACGTTGGCGCCATGATCAGAGCACGGACGGCAGCGCTCGCCGTGGTTGCGGCCGCCGCGGCGGCCGTGGCGGGTTGCACGGGCGGGTCGGCTGGCTCGCCTGTCGGCGCGGGCTCGCCGTCTGGGTCGCCGGTCCTGTCAGGGCCGCCAGTGCTGTCGGGGCCGCCGGCTACCTCGTCCAAGCTGACGTGGCGCCCGTGCCCGAGCGCCGCCGCCGGCGCGCCTGATGCCAGCCGGCTGCGCTGCGCGAGCCTTCAGGTACCGCTCAATTATCAAGACCCCGGCGGGCGCAAGATCACCCTGGCACTGTCGGAGATCCCGGCCACCGCGCCCACACCCCGGCAGCAGGGCGTCCTGCTGGTCAATCCTGGCGGACCCGGCGCCCCTGGCCTCTCCCTGGCGGCGACCACTGCGGCCGGACTGACGCCCAGCGTCGCGGCAGAGTACGACATCGTCGGCTTCGACCCCCGCGGTGTCGGGGCGTCTGTACCGGCCCTGAGCTGCGATCCGTCATTCTTCAGCCGGCCACGACCGAACTACGTGCCAGCTAACCCCGCGGCTGAGCAGAAGCTGATCGATGATGCCAAAGCGTATGCGGCAGGCTGCGAGCGCCGATTCGGCTGGCTGCTGCCGTACATGACGTCCGAGGACCTGGCCAAAGACATGGACTCGATCCGGGCCGCGCTCGGGCAGCAGCAAATCAGCTACTACGGCGTCTCCTACGGCACGTATCTCGGCCAGGTGTACGCCACCATGTTTCCCAAGCGGGTCCGGCGGATGGTCCTGGACAGCGTGGTCGATCCGGCCGGCGCCTGGTACGCCGACAACATCGACCAGGACTACGCGTTCCAGGGGCGGCTGACGGCCTTTTTCGCCTGGATCGCGGCGAACGACTCCGTCTTCCACCTGGGTACCACTGAGGCCGCGGTCAACTCCACCTTCAGTGCCACCATGGCCAGGCTCGGCAGGCAGCCGATCGCGGGGCCGTCAGGCCCGCTCATCGGGCCGGACGAGCTCAGCGACACGTTCCTGATCGGCGGCTACAGCAATTCGTGGTGGCCCTACCTGGCCCAGGCGCTGGCGGCGTACGTGCAGAACGGATCATCGGCGCAGCTGGTGAGCCTCTACCAGCAGGTAGGGCAGCAGAACGAGAACGAGTTCGCGGTCTACCTCGCGGTCGAGTGCAGCGACACTGCCTGGCCGCGCAACTGGAGCCGGTGGAATGCCGACGCCAGCCGCGTGTACCGGGCGGCGCCCTTCTACGCCTGGGGCAATGTCTGGTTCAACGCGGCGTGCGCGTTCTGGCCAGTGCAAGGCCCCGCGACGCCGGAGCACATCGGCGCGAGCGGGCTGCCGCCGATCCTCATGCTTCAGGGCACGCTCGATCCGGCCACGCCGTATGCGGGCGCCCTGGTGGCCAGGCGACTGCTGCCGAGCGCGCGCATGGTCGTGGTCACAGGCGGTGGCAACCACGGTCAGTCGCTGGCGTATCCGCCGAACACGTGCGTGGACGGTTATCTGGACCGCTACCTCGCCACCGGCGCGGTGCCGGCTGCGTCTGGCCTTGTCAACGCCACCTGCCCGGCACTCCCAGCGCCTGGCGCCTAGGTTGCGGCGCTGAGCCGTTACGCTGGAGGGGTGCTGCGCACCAGGCCATGGCGATCGGCATCGCTGCGGCTGCTCACGGATCACGATCGCGACGAGGTGCTGGCCCTGTGCGATCGGGACGCGATAACTAACGTCTTCGTGAGCGCCCGCATCCGCTCCACCAGCCTTGATCCGTCGCGGCTGGGCGGCCAGCTGTGGGGGTACTCCGAGGGCGGCCAGCTCACGTCGGTCTGTTACTCCGGTGCCAACCTGGTGCCCGTCGCAGCCGGTCCGGAGGCGATCGCCGCATATGCCTCGAGGGCCAGGCTCCACGGCCGCCGCTGCTCCTCGATCGTGGGTCCGGCCGAAGCGGTCGGCCAGCTGTGGTCCTTGCTCTCGCCATCCTGGGGCAGGCCGCGCGAGGTCCGCCCGGTACAGCCGGTGATGGCGATCCATGGCCGGTCGCCGGTCGAGCCAGATCCGCTGGTCCGGATGGTGCGCCCGCACGAACTCGACGTGGTGCTGCCGTCCTGCATCGCGATGTTCACCGAGGAGGTCGGCGTGTCACCGATCGGCGGTGACGGTGGCGCGGCCTACCGAGCGCGGATGGCTGATCTCATCGGCGCCGGCCGGTCGTTCGCGCGGATCGAGCCTGACGGCCATGTGACATTCAAGGCTGAGATCGGCGCGGTCACGCCGCATGCGTGCCAGGTGCAGGGAGTCTGGGTCCCGCCCGAAGACCGCGGCCGTGGTCACGCCGTCCGCGGCATGGCGGCCGTCGTGCAAGCCGCGCTGGACCTCGCGCCCATCGTGACCCTGTACGTCAACGACTACAACACTCCGGCAAGGGCCGCCTACCTGCACGCCGGGTTCTCGCAGGTTGGCACCTTCATGTCGGTGTTGTTCTAAGCGAGTCGCTCCCGGTCGGCGCGGTGCGCGAAAACTGAGATGCTGCCCCCCGCGGCCTGGTGCTAGGCTTCTGGGCCCTTGTGCCAGCTAGTGAGGGCATGAGCAGCCAGCCACCCCGTTCCCTTTCTGTGAGGTGATGAGTCATGCCGTCGGCCGGTCCGGGCAACGCCAGCCCGGACGCAATCCTGATGTCTGAACGCCAGCATTTGCACCGGTCACGCGAGTTCCTCGAGCTGATGCGCACCAACGTGCTGTCCCTGCGCGCCATGGGCGGTGATCCCGTCTCGGAGGAGTACCTGAAGGCCGACCTGTTCCGGCGCGCCGAGGCGCTGCGCGACCTGCCCGACACGCCGCTGTTCTTCGGGCGACTCGACTACCGGCCGGGCGCCCTGGAGCTGGCAGAAGCCGAGGTCGCGCAGCCATTTGAGGTGCCCGGCAGCGAGCACTTCCACGTCGGCCGCCGGCACGTGCACGACCCGCACGGGACCCCGGTGGTGATCGACTGGCGCGCACCGGTGTCACGGCCGTTCTACCGGGCGAGCCAGGCCGATCCGATGGGCCTGGACCGTCGCCGCCGGTTTGGCTTCTCCGGCGCGGAGCTGACGGCGTTCGAGGACGAGCAGTTCGGTCCCGGCAGGCAGGCCGCGGGGACCAGCCGGATCCTGATCGACGAGATCGAGCGGCCACGGTCCGGCCCCATGCGCGACATCGTGGCCACCATCCAGCCCGAGCAGGACGACATCGTCCGGGCTGCGGTCGAGCAGACCGTTTGCGTGCAAGGCGCGCCCGGTACCGGCAAGACGGCCGTCGGCCTGCACCGGGTTGCCTACCTGCTGTACGCGTACGCCCAGCGACTTAGCCGGGGCGGGGTGCTGGTCGTCGGCCCGAACAGGGCGTTCCTCGCCTACATCGAGAACGTCCTGCCTGCCCTCGGTGAGCTCGGCGTCGCGCAGGCGTCGGTGGCGGAGCTGCTCGCGCGCGTGCCGGTGCGCGCCGTGGACACCGATGGGGCGGCGCAGGTGAAGGGCGATGCCCGGATGGCGCAGGTGCTCTCGAATGCGCTGTGGGAGCAGCTCGCTGAGCCCGCCGAGGCGATCGTGCTGGCCAGGGGATCACGCCGGTGGCGCGTCCCCGCGCACGAGATCGCCGAGCTGGCGGCCGCGCTGCGTGCTCGGGGCGTGCGGTACGGGACTGGCCGCGACATGCTGTCCCATCGCATCGCGCACGTGATCCTGACCCGGATGGAGGCCGCCGGCGAGACCTGCGATGACCGGACGCACGAGTCAGTCCGGCGCACCAAGCAGGTGCAGGCGACAGTCGCGCAGGTCTGGCCGAAGGCAGAGGCCAGCCGGCTGGTCTTCCGCCTGCTGTCCGATCCTGAGCTGCTCAGGCGCGCCGCGGACGGCATACTCGACGAGGGCGAGCAGGCCGCAATCGCGTGGACTCAGCCTCCCCGCGGGCCAGGCTCGGCACGCTGGACCGCAGCCGACGCCGTGCTCGTCGACGAGGCCGCCGATCTCATCGAGCGCACGCCGAGCATGGCGCACATCGTCATCGACGAGGCGCAGGATCTGTCCCCGATGCAATGCCGGGCGATCGGGCGCCGATGCGCCACCGGCTCGGCCACCGTCCTCGGCGACATCGCGCAAGGCACGACGCCGTGGGCGACGAGCAGCTGGCAGCAGATGCTCGGCCATCTCGGCAAGCCCGCGGCCGACCTGCGTGTCCTCGACACCGGCTACCGCGTGCCGCGACAGATCCTCGATTTCGCCAGCAGGCTGCTCGATCACATCGCACCCGGCCTGGCCCCGGCCTCCTCGGTACGCCAGGATCCCGGCTCGCTCCTGGTCAAGCACCTTGGCGAGGGTGAGCTGGGCGACGCGCTCGCGACCGCGTGCGCTGACGCGCTCGACCGGGCCGGCTCAGCCGCCGTCATCGCGGCCGATGACCAGATACCGGCCCTGGCGTCCGTGCTCGCGGCTGCCGGCGTGCCGCATGCGGTCCTCGAGGGTGCCGCCACCGGCGAGGTCATCACCCTGGTGCCGGTCACGCTGGCCAAGGGGCTTGAGTTCGACCAGGTCATCGTCTACGAGCCCGCGCAGATCGCCGCCGCGGAGCGCCGCGGCCTGCACCGGCTCTACGTGGCTTTGACCAGGGCAGTCTCGCGGCTGACCGTGCTGCATGCGCAGCCGTTGCCGCCAGCCCTGCGGTAGCTACATCTCCTTCAGCGCCGCGGCCATCAGCGCTGCTGAGCTCTCGAACGACAGCGCCGTCGCGCGCAGATGGTTGAAGAACACGTTGTACCTGTCGACCTCGTCGACGTTCTCAACCCACAGGGCGCTGGTCAGGTCTTCCAGGTACACCACGTCGGGGTCGAGCTCCTCACCGAACGCGAGGATCACGAACGGGCGCCCCATCGCCGGGTGCGCGCCGCCGCCAAACGGGATGACCTGGAGCGACACGTTGCGCGTGCTGCCGAGCTCGCGCAGGTGCTCCAGCTGGATGCGCATGACCTCGGGACCGCCCACCTCGCGGCGCAGCGCCGCCTCGTCGAGCACGGCCCACACCTTCGGCATATTCGTCCGGGTCACGTGCTGGCGCTCCATCCGCAGCGCCACGCTCCGCTCGATGTCCATGCGCGGCTTGTCGACCATTCCCGCGGAGATGACGGCGCGCGCGTAATCCTCGGTCTGGAGCAGGCCGGGGATCAAGTTGACTTCGTAGATCCTGATCTCCGAGGCCGCGCTCTCCAAGCCCAGATACGTGCCGAAATGCGGCAGGACGCTGTCGCCGTAGGCGTGCCACCAGCCCTTTTGGCGTGATTCCCTGGCCAGCTGGACGAGGCTGTCGCGCTGGCTCTCGGGCACGCTGTAGATCTCGAGCATGTCGCGGACGTCGCGCGGTGACACCGAAACGCGGCCGGTCTCGACCCGGCTGATCTTGGACGCAGAGCACTCGAGCTTCTCGGCCACTTCCTCGCAAGTCAGCTTGGCTGCCTCGCGAAGGCGCCTCAACTCGAGCGCGAGCCGGCGCCGCCGGACTGTCGGGCTCTGCGCGCTTGCCACCAGGTCACCTCCCACGGCTGTCTGTTGACTCGTCATTTACCTGGGGGTGCAACTCAGTGTGGCGGCGACACCCGTTCCCGTCTAGTCGGCTGCTCGCATTCCAGGATAGGAAGTTCGTTAACCAAACATGCGAGTTTTGCTATGCACGTTGCACAACGCCCTTCCGCGATGCATTCTGGACCTGTGTCGTTACCCTACGCTCCGCGACGGCTACCAGGAGTGATCTCATGACCATGGCGGCCGAGCAGTCAGCCCGAGCGGGCGTATCGATGGCCGGCGCGAGCCAGACCTGGCAGGCGAATCTGGCGCGGCTCGAGCGACTCGCCGAAGTGCTGGCGCGTTACGGCCTGCGGGCCAGGCTGATGACACCGCCGGGCCGAGTGCCGAGCCTGCACGTCGTGAACCCCTCGGCGGCCGCACTGGCCGAGGACGTCTACGCCGGCCGTGGCCAGGACGGGCTGTGGTGGTTCTGGTGGTCGTGGGCCGAAAGGATCGCCGCGAGCGAAGACCTTGAAGGCGCCGCCACGATGATTCGCCGCGTGCTCGCAGCCGCCTGACACCGCTCGGCTTGACGCGGTTCTGCCGAAAGATCCGACACAGCCCGCTATGTCGAATCTTTCGGGATCACGCCCCGCCCTGACCGGCCTGGGCGCGCCGGAGAAGCGAGTATTGCCCGTTTCTTGCTGACCGCGCGCGAGCTTGCTAGCGCCGCAGGCTGGCGGGCGGCAGGCCGGGGAACGCCTGCGTCGATCCGCGCCAGGCTTCGGCCCGCAGCGCCGACGCCCTGACCTGCTCGGCCGCGAACGTGCGGAGCCCCGTCTCGGCCAGCGCGACGACGCCCAGGTAGGCCTGCGCCACCCGGTCTTCCACCGTGGCTGCGAGCGCCGCGGCTTCCGCGGCCGTGCTGACCTGGAACGGCAGCTGGTACACGATCGCGGACGGGGCCGGCGTACCGCCGCGGGCGCTGATCAGCTTGGCGAGCTGATCGCTGGCCCGCAGGTGCGCGACCCAGTCATCAGTTGCGTCGCCCTGCATCGCTGATCCCTGCTGCAGATGGGCGCCAACGATGCCGTATCCGTAGCTCGCCGCCTGCTCAGCAGCCAGGGCCTCCTGGAGCGCCGCGATCGCCCGCCCGTTCGCGCTCGGCTGCGCGGTGCGAGTGCCCGCGGCCGTCATTGGCCCTGTCCTGCCGCCTGCAGGAACGGGACGTGGGTAGCCTCGGACGCCGCGATGCTCGCGAACAGCTGGGCTAGCGACGAGGGCAGCCCCCCAAGCTGCCCGAGCAGCCGGTCAGACGCGGCCTGTTCGGCCTGCTCCAGCGCTATGAGCTCCGCCGCGACCGAGCCGGTGACGTGCACGATCGGCGACGGTTTCGGCGAGGGAGCGCTCCCGGCCGGCTGGACCAGCCTGGACTTCAGCTGCGCCAGGTGGGCGACGTGCTCGAACCGGACCGCCGAGACGGCCGCACCCATGGCGACCTCCTGCGGCGTAGCCCTAGGCGGAAACTGTGTCCGCAGCCGGACCTGGACCGCTGCATACCTCGCCAGGAGAGTTTCCTCAGCCGAGATCGCAGTGCGCAGCGCGACGATGTCGGGCGCGGGCGGCGGGGGCGTGCCCAGGGCCTGAACACCCTTACAGGCTGTAAGCAGTAGCGGCAGCGCGGCCGACGCGGCCAGGAGCGCGCGCCGGCTGACAGCACCGCGCGCGTCATCGGCCGGCGCTGCCCCTGTCCACACTGGTCAAATCCTCCAGCACTTCCGCCCCGTGAGTTCACTGTCGCCACTGCGGCGTCAGCATCTCATGCAGGCCCGAACGGCCAGGCCCCGAACTACGGGCCCGCATCCCAGATAGGCTAGATGACAGCGCGATGCATAGGCACAGCGCGGACAACAGCACAGGTCGCGGGCGAGGAGGTCGTCATGCACGGTGGCTCCCGTCGCGGTTCGCACCCGCAGGCTAGGTCTGGCCAGGCCAGGCGCGGCGGCCCGGGTCAGGCTAAACCCGGCCAGGCAAGAGGCGGCCAGGCCAAGGCTGGCAGCCGGGGCGCGGAGCCGCGGACTGCCCAGTACGACCCCGTGCCTGACGCCGACCGCCTGACGCGGCTGCTGGAACCCGTCGTGCACGCCCTGGACATGGACATGGAAGGGATCCGGGTTACTGCCGCTGGCCGCCGCCGGATACTGCGCGTAGTCATCGACGCCGACGGCGGGGTCAGCCTCGACAACATCGCGCTGGCTAGCCGCGAGCTCTCGCTGAAGCTCGA
>Ga0210391_10003659_pt1 | contig 12973 bp, 10 predicted proteins | sample IncBWC12OmetaG_FD_160573 | JGI IMG/M metagenome (GOLD analysis project Ga0210391, IMG submission 160573) | Forest soil microbial communities from Barre Woods Harvard Forest LTER site, Petersham, Massachusetts, United States - Inc-BW-C-12-O ... | reverse complement strand
TCACTGTGTCTGGGCTGGCGGAACAGCTCGCTGTCGGCGGAAGCGGCTGCTTTACCGTAAAGCTGGCGCTGCAGCTCGCCGTGTTGTTGCTCCTCTGCCTCTCATCGGTGGCGGTCGCCGAAACCGTATAGCTTCCAGGCGACAAGCCGGCGGTGGCTACGCTGGCAGTTTCGGTGGTGCCCGTTACGTGGCCGCCGCTGCTGGTCCAGCTATAAGTAATGGGACGCTTGGGATTGAAATTCTGCGTCGCGACCGTGGCCGATACCGGATCGCCGGCCATGATCTCGGTCGGAGAAACAGAGCAGCTTGCCGTCGGCGGGATCGGAGGTGCTCCGCCGAATGTGAAGACTATCCCGCCGACATAGCGAAAATTATTCTGGTTAGCGGTATAGCCAGCCACGTGGTTGGCCGAGAAACGGGTCAGGAGGTAGTCCACCTCGACCGGCCGGATCTGGAAATTCCTGTTAATTCTGTAATCGATACCGCCGCCGGCCACCATGGCGAAACCGTTGTTATTCCCGGAACCGGAGGTTGAACTTATGGCATTCGCGATCGTGGCGTATGCGTTGGTATGCGCTGCGCCAAACAGCACCTCGCCGAACGGCTGGAAATTTCCAGTATGCTTCTTGATCTGGGGTCCGAACGTGTAAGTGAACACGTTTCCGCTTACGGAGCCGGTGTAGTCCAGGTTGTTGCGAAGCTGGTTCCTCAGCCCGCTGCCCTGGGTGTATCCCATAAAGTCGCCCTTGACGCCAAAATAATTTCCGAAGTTGACGTTAAACTGGCCGCCTCCACCGAATACATTGAAACTGGTAATGGGCGCCAAGTTGGGGTGGACATTGACAAAGGAAAAGCCAACCGGGATTTCCACCTTCGGAACGTCTGGAACGTCCTGCGCCGAAGCGCATACTCCGATGAGCAGGCCAGCAGAGAGTACGACGTATTTCATCATCATGGCGCCTCCTATTACTTTCCGAGAACTTTAGGAGTGCGGAGGCAAATCTTCTCCGCACAGCACAGCGATCGAGCGTCAAACGTGTCTGTCATGTCTGAGCGGTACTCGCAAATTCTCAAGTGATTGTGTTACGGAGGGGCGTAGTACGGATACTGGCACAAGTGACAGGGGCGCACGGCTGATGGCCAATCACGGGTGAAGGCCCGGCAAGTGACAAAGTTGTTCTCGACCATCCGTCTCTCGATACGCTCAGAAAGAAAGTATGTTACGAGACACGCTCTAACCTCCTTTTATGCGGGGACTGACACTTGTGACAGTTGTCGTCTTCTCCGCAAAGACTTACCGTGGGACCTCAATCTGCCAACGAGCGCGATATCAGGCGCGAAGGAGTGAGGTGTATGCAAACAAAAAGGAAATTTTCGAAGTTCTCCGTGATGGGCATAGGGTTGCTCGGCTTAATGTTGGCTGGAAGCAGCACCGCCTTTTCGAAAGACAGGTATGAAACAATCGATGCCCAGGCTTACGGAACAGGTACGCAGTTGGGCGCAAACATCGGCGTAACCCTGAACATCTATGAATTCTCAACTCCAGCCGACCGGGCAATCCTTGTGCAGGCGTACCAAAAGGGACAGAACGAGGGGCTGTACAATGCGCTCTGGAAAATGAGAGCCGTAGGTCACGTCGAGATCACGGGCACATTGGGAAACGATTGCTCCTATATAGAGATGACCCCGACACCGACAGGGCGAAGGATTGTCTTTGTCACAAGTCGGCAGATTCGATTTGCGGAAGCTTGGACGGATAGCCAAACGCAATCCTTCAATCTGACCGCCGGGGTACTTGAGCTCAACGATCAGGACAAGAGTAAGAGTACAGGGACACTCTATCCAGCAGCACAATTGATACTTAACAAAGATGGCAAGCTGCAGTGGGACCTCAATCAGAATCCCTGGAGGTTATCGGACCTTATTGATTGGAAAGGCACCCCTGGGGTCAATTAGGACCGTTAGGGGACATCGCCTGCTTTTGATCTTTGTTGTGCTGACCCGTGTTCAACGACTTCAGATGGTTTTACGACCATGTAGCGAGGTAAGTTATGACGACTCACCGACTGTACATCATCAGGTGCGCGATGCTCGCGCTACCGCTCGTCGTGCTGGTGCATAATCAAAACGCATACGCACAAAAGAAAAACCCATACGCCTGCAAAGAACCCGATCCAACAGCGCTTTGCACTGCTGCTAACACGTGCGGATCGGCTTCAGAGCCGTGCTCTGTCGATGTTAAGCGCACCGCAAGTGCTGCCTCCGCCACCCCCAGTATTCCCGACGCGAAAGGAAACTCCACCTTTTGCGTGAAAACGGGAACGCAGGTGACCTGGAAGAGCGACACTAAGCATCAGGGTTTTATCGTGGATATGGGACCAACCTCACCCTTCGACCCGCCTGACGACATCGTTGGCGGCTCCAACAAGTCCGTCACCGTGACGGCCAAAACGCCGGGGTGTTACCGGTTCTCTGCGGGGGCCTGCCTTTCCGGAGCGATCTACGGGATGTGTGGCAATGGCACTGCGGAGCTGGTTATCCTCAAGTAAGCAGCGAGGATTCAGGTTCGCTCCTTCCTATCAGACGCTCGATATGATTACTGAGCAAACTCGCAATTGAGAGAGAAGGAGCGACCATGAATATCTCGAAGAGGTTTTCCACCTTAGCGCTCGGCACTCCGAGCATCATGCGACTCGCAGTCCTGTGCCTTTTCGCATCCGCTGTGCTGTCACCCCTGGGCTGGACTCAAAGCGCCAGTTTTCGCGATTACACCGCAAACCAGCACGATTGAGTTCTCCGTCAGCTCCTCGATCTCGATAGCCGGTACATTTGACAAGTGGGACGCCACACTTACGTTCACATCTCAGGATGTAACGACGGGCGTTTTGGACATCAAGATTCAAGCGGCCACAGTCAATACCGGAAGCGGCATGAAGAATGCCACCCTCCATACGATCGCTGGGAGAGAGACACTGCGGCCTCAGGCCGCAGTGTCTCTGGTTGACTTTGCTATCCAATTGATAATCCAAGACAACCCAGACATATTCCCGACCCCAGGCTTGACGCCATCAACAGATCCTAGCCAAGTTATTTACCGCTTCGAAGAGTGTGAGGTAGTATTCAACACGCCCTCAGTGGTCATTGCTTGTCAGCTTTCGGTTTGCATCAGATCAACGGGAGCAAAATGAGTTTCGCGAGTGGCGGCGCTCGCCGCAACGGTCGGTATGATGGCGGCAAGTTCGTCACCTCGATGCTTTCGCCGCATCGCGGCGTGATTCGCCTCTGGACATACCTTCAAATCCTACTCTGGATGTTTCTTGCCTTCGCTCATTCCTGGAGCCAAACAGCTTCGACGGGCGCCTTGATAGGTTCGGTGCTGGATTCTTCGGGAAGAAGAATTGCTCAAGTTTCGATTGAAGCTAAGAATCAGGATATGGCAATCAGTCGCTCGACTATCAGCGACGACGAAGGCCGCTTCGTCTTGCCGCTTCTGCCGCCAGGGATCTATCAGCTAACGGCCACCAAAGCCGACTATTCACAGGCGCAAGCGATCTCAGTGCAAGTTGCCGTCACGGAGAGCACTCGAGTATCGATTCCGATGAAGGTCGCTGGAGTTACACAAAATATCGAAGTTAAAGCCAATATCTCTCAGCTGCAAGGCGATTCGGTCGCTCTGGGACGTGTCGTCGATAATCGCATGATCCAGGCACTGCCGCTAGCTTCGCGAAATTTCACTCAGATTGTCGATCTTTCACCTGGTGTCTCGACGGGTGTGAATAATGCCGGCGAATTGGGCGTTGGCGGTGGAGGGATGGCGCAAATCGATCCCGGTAATGATGGGATATTCGTCCACGGATCACGTTCCTATGACAACAGCTATGAATTCGATGCCGTTCCGGTCACCGATCTTCAAGCCAGCAATATTGCGAGCGGGGGAATTCCGATACCCAATCCAGACTCAATCCAAGAGTTCAAGGTCCAGACCGGTCTATTCAATGCTTCGTTTGGAGAACACGCTGGAGCCAGCGTTAGCCTGGTCACGAAATCCGGTACGAACAGCCTTCATGGCAGCGTCTTCGAATTCTTCCGCAACAATGTATTAAACGCGAACGACTACTTCCTCAAGAGCGCGGGTCAACCGCGCCCCGATTTGAAGCAGAATCAGTTCGGCTTCACGCTCGGCGGGCCAATTCGGCGGAACCAGCTCTATTATTTTGGATCGTATCAAGGAACCCGGCAAATCAATGGCCTGGCCTCGGGACAAGCGCGGATCTCGTGCGCGGCGACCGTTATCCTGCCTCCACTGACCAATGATCGCTCCGCTCAGGCGCTAGGGGCCTTGTTTGGCGGAAAGAAAGGAGCATTCGGCGGTGTGTCGATTAAGTCAGATGGCTCTAACATCAATCCAGTGGCGCTGGAAATCCTGAACTTCAAGCTTCCTGATGGCTCCTATCTCATTCCGTCTCCACGAGTCGTGAATTCTTCGCTGCCGCTTGCAAGTCAGGGGCTCAGTAGCATCAGTACGCCTTGTCAATTTAATGAGGATCAATTCCTCGCGAATCTTGACGCCAATCTATCGCAAAGCTCCAGCCTAGCGATTCGATTCATGTGGTCGAACGCCGCGATGAACGTGTCGTTTCCAGGCAACGGTTTGAATGGGACGGGCAATATTTCCGGCTTTCCCAGTAACATCGACAATCGATTCCGGGTGTTTTCAATCTCCTGGGTACAACTGATGAAACCGCAACTGCTCAACAATTTACGATTCGGATACACCAGCACACTTGGGTCGACTACAGCTGAAGCTCCGTTTTCATGGTCCGATCTCGGAGTTGCAGCCGGCACAATGAATAACGAGAATGGGCTGCCCAGCCTGGGGATCGTCGGCTCGATCAACCTGGCAAGCGCATATCCGCGCACTTTCGATCAGAAGCGTTTCTACTTTTCAGACATCCTCACCTATTCGCATTCTCAGCATCTGATCGAAATGGGCGGTTCTCTCTCTCGGATACTTAACGATGTGAATATTGTGGGGCTGGGGTCGTTGGCGCAATTTCTCAGCTGGCCCGACTTCTTGCTTGGGCTTGATGCAGACCAGAATGGAACCAAACTCTTCAGCAATGTCTATGCATCTCTCGATGATTATGGATTGCTTGCTCGTGAATACCGGAGCTGGAACGGGTCGCTGTTCATCGGAGATCACTTTAGGGCAACAAGCACACTCATGCTTGATCTTGGGCTGCGGTACGAGAGGATCGGCCAGTTGGGTGACGCTCTTGGCCGAAACGCCAGTTTTGACATCGGCCGCGTCGATCCGAACCCTCCAATCACAGGAAGCCTGGCGGGATACGTCGTTGCAGCGAACTATCCTGATGTGGTCCCACCCGGTGTCATTCGGGCCGGCAACAATGCTGCAACCCTGGGAAAAGGGCAGAATGGGCTTGCTCCGCGCATCGGCTTCGCATGGCAACCCTCAGGTTGGACATCCAGGCTCGCTATCCGGGGAGGTTACGGTATCTACTTTTCGCAACCAACGGGACAGGCGTTTTTTCAAGGCGTTCTCGGACCGCCTTTTTCCGTTTCGCGTTTCCATGTCGGTACCGCCAATGCCGCGGCCACGTTCAGCAATCCATTTCCGCAACCGTTTCCCACGCCCAGCTTTTTTCCTTATTTCCCCCTGTATTCACCAACTAGTAGCGTGTCGATCGACACGATTTCTCCAGGTTTCCGTCCTGCGATCATCCAACAGTTCGGTCTGAACTCTCAGGTTGAGCTCGCCAAAGACTGGATGCTGGAAGTCGGGTACGTTGGAACGCTGGGCAGGCATCTGTTGAGATATCGTTCTCTGAACCAGGCTCTCTCGGCCTCGCCGACTAACTCCATTCGAGGTGTCACTTCGAATACAGTGGCGAACATTGGCCAGCGGGTCCCGGTGCAGGGAGTCCCGCCGGACGCGCTGTCATTGGTCGAATCTGCGGGCACCTCTTCTTACAACGGTCTGGAGGCCAGTTTGACCAAGCGGTTTAGCAACGGACTTCAAATGCTGGCCTCCTACACATTCTCCAAAACATTGGATAGTGATGGTAATAGCATCAATGGGACTTCAGCCGGGAACACCCTGACCAAAGGAAATCAAAATTCACCAGAACAACGCTGGGGCAGAGCAAGTTCTGATCGTACGCACCGTCTTATATGGAGCGCTGTATATGCCTTTCCCTCGCCAACCGAGGGAGTGCCGAAAGCTCTGTTGAGCGGCTGGTCTACGTCCGGCGTGCTTACCTTGCAATCCGGCACAGCGCTCACAATTGCATACAACAATTTGACGAATGTTTTTGGCATCAGCGAAGACCGGGCCCAACTCGCGCCCGGATGCAGCAATTCGAATCTGGTGACTGCTGGTTCCGTCAAAAGCAAGCTTGAGGGATATTTCAACACGTCATGTTTTACAACGCCTCCCGTTATCGGTGCCGACGGCATCGGGACCGCGTTCGGAAACAGCAGAACAGGAATTGTTAATGGTCCTGGGCAGTTCAATATCGACCTGGGGGTCATGCGCGTAGTGCCGATTCATTGGCCGAAGGAAGGCGGTAGTCTTCAATTCCGAGGGGAATTCTTCAATATTCTGAACCATCCTCAGTTCTCGAATCCAAATACAACGTATGGATCATCTTCCTTCGGTATTATCACCAGCACGTCAGTAAATCCTCGAGTGGGGCAGCTGGCGATGAAGCTGGTCTTCTAGACTGGGGCATCACACTCTTACGTCGCCCAACGAGGATGAAAGTCCCCCAGCAAGCCGAAAAGACTACCAAGCGGGTATTCCGGAGCGCTACAATCCTAGGCAATTCTGGCAAGTTGGCGGGTCAGCGGCCCCGCTGTGTATCACTGTCGTATTTCATGCTACCGCCCGCGATGACCAACAGTGTGTAACCAATCTGCTGTCGAAAACCGGGTAATCACCGGTAGGCAGTGCGGCAATTCAGCTCCAATGTCGGGTATCACCGAAGAGTCTGATGATGAGAAGAGTGCGAATCGAGACGGAATGTGATTCTTTCCGTTGGTTTGGTTTCCAGGGGCTGTCTCCATGCCTATGGATTCCAGCTCTGGGTGCTTTACTGTGCTTTCTTGGCGGCGTTCGCGTCGCGGCCGGGCAGAATACGAAGAACATACTGGTCCTGTATAGCTTTAGTGACAACAGCCTTTTTGGTCCCTCGGACTTCCTCGAGTCGTCACTGCGGGCTCGTGTTCCATGGCCAGTCGACTTCTATGTTGAGTCCTTCGAGAGTCACCGATTCGACGATCCGGAATATGAGAAAAGCGAAGTTGAAACTCTACGACATGCATATGGCGCGCGGAAACTAGACCTCGTAATGGTGGGAGCATATCCGGCGCTCCAATTCGCTCTGAGACATCGTGACGAGTTGTTTCCTGGCGTGCCGATTGTTTTCTTTGCCATCGAGGTCAGAAGGTTTGCCGGGCAAAAAATTTGGCCTGGAGTGACTGGCGTAACGGACATTGTCGATCTTCGAGCTACACTCGACCTCGCACTCCGTCTTCATGCGAGTACCAACACCGTCGCGATCATCACGAGCAGCTCAGCATTCGATCGGTACTGGTTGGGTGTGGTCCATGCCGAGCTTCAGCATGATTACAGCGCGATGAAAGAAATTGATCTGGTTGGGCTCTCAGCGGATCAACTATTCGAGAAGGTCGCCGGGCTTCCGCCCCGGAGCATCGTTTTGTTTGGACTTGATCCAAAAGAATCAATTCAGCCTGCGGTCGGAGCCTGGGAGATACTCCGGCGGGTTGGACAACGTCTGCCAACCTATTGCGCCGTCCCGCCCGGCTGTGTGGATCACGGAGGCATAGGCGGAGTTTTCTACGACGTCGAGGAGCAGAACTCGTTGGCTGCGCAACTGGCAAGCCGGGTGCTTCTTGGCGAACAGCCAGAGAATATTCCCATTGTGAAGGGTAGCCCTGATCGATTCTATGGGAACTGGGTGGCGCTTCAGCGGTGGCACATTCCGGAGTCAGCTTTGCCGCCCGGCAGTGTGATCCTGTATCGCGAGCCCACCTTCTGGGAGCGTGATCGGAAGTACATCATTCCTGCCGTCATGCTGATTGTCGCCCAGGCGGTGCTGATCAGCGGACTGCTGTGGCAACGGGCACGGAAGCGGAAGGCGGAAGCAGTTCTCCGCGAGAGCGAAAAGCGCTTCCGGGTGATGGCGGACACTACGCCGTCCCTGGTGTGGATGTGTGATCCGCAAGGCAGGATCACGTATCTGAATGAGCGGCGAATTGCGTTTACCGGCCCAGATCCCGACGCCGGGTATGGCGACACGTGGACTGATTACGTTCATCCGGATGATTTGAAGAATGTATTGGACAGCGTCGCCCAAGCCTTGAAGGCACGCCAGCCGTTTTCAAAGGAGTACCGCCTTCGCCGGAGCGATGGAGTTTACCGTTGGATGTTAGATGTGGCCTCGCCAAGAGTGAATGGGGATGGATCGTTCGCCGGGTTTATCGGCTCGGCCATCGACGTCACCGACCAGAAGCTTGCCCAGCAGGCGCTCGAAAAGGTGAGCGGTCAGCTGATAGAGGCTCAGGAGAAGGAACGCAGCCGGATTGCAAGAGAACTGCACGACGACATTTGCCAGAGACTGGCGCTCCTATCGATGGAGCTTGAGCAGGCGGATCGAGTTTCGCACCAGTCACCCGAGGCAGTGAAGAAGAACCTGGAAGAGATCCGGAACCATTGCTCTGAAATTGCGGGTGACGTGCAATCTCTGTCACATCAGCTGCACTCGTCGAAGCTCGAATATCTGGGGGCAGCAGCCGCCATTCGGGGGTTCTGCCACGAGTTCTCCCGGCAACACGAAGTCAGCATCGAGTTCTCGGAAAATAATATCCCTCGACATCTGCCCAAAGATATTTCGCTGTGCCTGTTTCGAGTGACGCAGGAAGCGCTGCACAATGCTGTGAAGTACAGCGGGGTAAGCGAGTTTCGAGTGGAATTGACTGCAACGGCAGAGGAGATTCAACTCATCGTGAGAGACGAGGGCAGGGGCTTTGACGTAGAAGAGGCGAAGAAGAGTGGCGGATTGGGACTTCTGAGTATGCAGGAACGAGTGCATCTGGTACACGGAAGTCTCTGTGTCGAATCGAAGCCGGGGACGGGCACAAGCGTCCTCGCCGTCGTTCCTTTAGCTGCTGAGAATCGGCGCTACTCAGAAGATGGGGCGGTCGAGGAAACCCTAAGTACCACGGGGATGGTATGAAACGAACCAGCATTTTGTTGGCTGACGACCATACGATGATTTGCGCCGCCCTCCAGAAACTGCTGGAGCCTGAATATGAGGTGATCGGCTGCGTTGGAGACGGTCGTGCATTAGTAAAAACCGCCGTGGACCTCAAACCAGATTTGGTGCTCGTTGACGTGGGCATGCCTTTATTGAATGGACTGGATGCAGGTCGAGAGCTAAAAAAGCAGATGCCTAAGGTCAAGATCATTTTTCTTACCATGAATCCCGATACTGAAGTGGCCAGCGAGGCTTTCAGGATCGGAGCCTCGGGTTATCTGCTGAAGAACTCGCAGGCGGAGGAGCTCTTGCAGGCAGTCCGTAACGCGGTTAACGGAATTTCATACGTCACTCCGCAAATCAGTCGCGCGATGGAAAATAGCTTCATCCGCGACCCAAGATCGCTAAGTCGCCCTAAGCACCTGAGTGACCGGCAGCGCGAGGTGCTGCAAATGCTGGCTGAGGGCCGGGCAATGAAGGAAATTGCCTATATTCTCCAGATTTCCCATAGAACAGTCCGCTTCCACAAGTATCGGATCATGGAAGAGTTGGGAATCACCACCAATTCGGAGATAGTGCAATACGCGATCAAGCATGCGATAATTCCTCCACCTTAAGTGGACACCCATCAACGGGGAGCGCACCTTTTTCAGGGATAATTGCCCCCTGTCACCTTGGACAGTAGGCAGCCCTTCCCCGAAGTAGAAAAATGCTCATTATCTGCAGCTAAGAACGCGCGGAGCATATGGGTAAGATTCGGGTATTGCTCGCCGACGATCATGAAACTGTCCTGGCACGGGTGCGCGGATTACTGTGCGAGGACTTTGATGTCGTTGGCGCTGTGAATAATGGGCGGGACGCTGTCGAAGAAGCTGAACGTCTCGATCCTGACGTGCTGGTAATTGATATATCAATGCCAATTCTGAACGGACTGCAAGCAGCCCACCACCTAAAGGCCAAAAACCGCCGGGCCAAGATCATATTTTTAACGGTATACAACGATCAGGAATTCGTTGCCGCTGCGCTTTCAGCCGGCGCTTCTGGGTACGTCACGAAGTCAGACATAACCACCGATCTGGTTCCCGCAATCCGCGAGGTTCTCCAAGGCCGCACATACATCTCTCAGTCGATACCGCCGTAGCGGTGCCTTCAGTGGCCTTTCAAATCAAGAACTGGTTCTAATAGCCGAAGCCCCATCTTCATCACAGAAGTTTTTCTGATCTGTATCGTAATCGCTTCTACCTCGTTCGAACCCATCTTGCGGCCTAAAAGGTAAAACACCTGTCACAAGTGACAGTTTCCAGAACTTCCTGCCTGTAGTGAAGTAACGAACAAGCAACAAATCGCCGTTCACGAATTTGCAAAGGAGAATGCCAATGTCGTTCCGATCGAAATGCCGGGTAGCATGTCTGATTGCCATTGCCACTGTTTTGAGTATTGGTATGTCGCAAAGTATAGCCGCCCAGGATGACGTCTTTCATATCGTCAAAGGGGTGGTCAAGTCCGTGGATAAGGACTCCAAAACCATGGTGGTCAAGACCGCTGATGGGACCGAACATACCATCAAATGGACAGACAAAACGACTGTCACAGGCGGTAAAGATTTAGGTAAAGATATTGGCGAAGGCAGCAAAGTGTCCGTCAAGTACACCGAGAAGGCCGGAGAGAAGACCGCGGTTGGTGTAAAGGACGTGGGCAAGGCCACCGCCAAAGCGGTTCAGTGATTTGATTGGGCTGCGGTCGACCTAGAACGCTTCTCCAACCCCCACACCCCAGGTGAAATTGTCTTTGCCCCATGCAAAATCTGTCCGCAGATTGACATGGTACTTTTTGCTCAGCATGTAGCGGATGCCAGTGCCGCCACTGGGCAGCAGTTGGTCGGTTCTCCACTGACCTGCGCCGGGAGCGACTGCACCGACACCGCCGAATCCAACCAGGCCGAAACGCCATGGCAAGACCAGTCGATACTCTAGCTGGGTTGCCCACATAAAGCGATCCAGGTACCGCCCGGCCGTGTAACCGCGAAGCTCATTGTTCGCGCCATAGATGCAATTACCATAAAACGGGGGCGAGCCACCCGTGCCGCAGAAATGAAAGTTGTAAGCGAGCACCTGCTTGTCAGTGAGGCTTGCATACTTATTGAAAGTGAATTTGTAGGATTGGAACGAATACTTGCTGCCCAGGTCTTGTGCAAAAAAGTCGCCGGTGAAGTCGATCACACTCCCCTTTAAGGGATAGAAGCGGTTTGGGCGACTATCGCGCCACACCTCGAAGCCGAGCGCTCGGAGATCGGTATGGAGTCCAACATCTGGCGGAATCGGCGGTGTTTTCTCAGAGGTCGGCTTCAGCGTTATGAACGAGCTTCCGTTGACAAAACGGACGCCAACATAGGTGTCCCAGCGAATATTACGCAGGAGCTTGAAAAAAAACACCTGCCCCGATTGCTCCAGGGGCAGTTTGAGCCCGGCATTTCCGTTTTCGAAGCCCACGCCGTAGAGGTTGTAATTCAAATTTCCATGCACATACACGGACTCCAATTCATAGCGGGCCTTATCGAGGTAGAGATCCGCGCCCAGACCAAATCCACGGGTCCCATTGTCAGTAATCAAGCCACCGGCACCCACGACGGACGGGGTTAGACCCCGATCCTTTGCTGGAATGGGGGTAATGTAGCCCATAACCGGGATGATCCCCGACCCCAGCGCTGGGCTGACAATCGGTAGCGGGGCAACGACAAATGAACCGCTATGCTCTGACTCTTTCTTTTTCTTGTTCTTTTTATCTTTCTTTTCAGATTTCTGCTCCTCTTCTGATTTCTGATCGGACGTCGTTTGGTCAGAGGTTTTCGATGAGGAGTGTTCGTGTATCCCTTCGGAATCTTCTGCCTCTACCGCCGGGAGCCGAGCAGTCGATGGCATGTCGCCACTAGCAATGCCCGCCTGTGCGGGGCAAAGACGAGCTCCTCCCGCCACGTAAAACAGAAGCAAGAGCCAGATACGAACGTTACTCAAGGCTCTAACCGTATTCACGAAGCCTTCGCCGGAATAAGTATCCCTTGAATGCATGTTTCTTCCGCCAAAGCCCTGGGTCAGGCGAGTTATCGTGCGCAGATTTTCTGTTCAGTGCTGCTCGTCGTGGTCGATAAGCTCCATGAGACACTATAGAAATTCCTGCGTCACCTGTCGCAAGTGACAGTTTTCTCCAACTAGCCCTTGTAGTGAAGTAGCAGGCGAGAAAGAAGAGTGGGTTTCATTCAAAGAGTTTTTAAGCAGAAGCGAAGAGAGGATCTCCAATGAAATTGGATGGAGAGAATTGGAAAATAGCAATGTTCCGGTATGCCGTTGGCGCTGTTCTGCTAACCGGCTTGTTTAATGCGGGCGCTCAACAGTTTCAGGCTGGTAAGAAGGCCAAGGTCACGGGCACGATACAGTCGCGCAACGGGGATTTGGTCACGATCAGGGAGAAAAAGACCGGCGCGACTACCGTCATCGATCTTACCGACAACGAGCGTAAGAAAGACTTCCGGCTGCGCCGAGCAGACTTGGATATCACCGCCATGGTGCCGGGCCTGACGATTGATGTCGAGGGCATCGGCAATGCCAATGGGCAGCTCGATGCCAATAAGATCGTTTTTGATCCCAACGTGTTTGCAATTGAAGTGGCTGAGGAACGGC
>Ga0210391_10003657_pt1 | contig 12981 bp, 11 predicted proteins | sample IncBWC12OmetaG_FD_160573 | JGI IMG/M metagenome (GOLD analysis project Ga0210391, IMG submission 160573) | Forest soil microbial communities from Barre Woods Harvard Forest LTER site, Petersham, Massachusetts, United States - Inc-BW-C-12-O ... | reverse complement strand
CGGTTCTGGCTGGCCGCATGTTCGTGTTCAGTCTGCCCCGGCAGAGCGGCTCGGTGTGGCTCGCGCGAGTACGCTTCTTCCTGTGCAGTCGGCCGCACGTCGATTCCACCCGGGCCGTTGAAGCTGATGTGCACGTTGTTCACAACCACGGTCCGGCTGTAGACGTTGGTCACGTTCACCACGTTCACATTCATGACTGCGCGATTGTAGAAAAAGCCTCCGCCTCTCCATTCGCCGCCCGCGAAGCCTACGCCGCCATAACCGAAGCCGTAGTTAATCCCGCCGTAGAAACCGACGTGCGGCCCCCAATAACCGGCGTGCCAGCCATAGACGCCACCGGCGAAGCCCCAGTATCCGGGCGTCCAGAGCATGCCGACGGGCGCAACCACCCACGTGCCGGGAACCCAGTAATACCCGCCGTCATCGTTCCACGCCCAATAACCGGGCGTCCACAGATATCCCGGCCCGGGGCAGACGGGCTGAGCGTAAACCGGCAGCGCTGGAGGGCCGATGCGCACCGAGATGCCAACGCCAATTCCAATCTGCGCAGCCGATTCCGTCGTAAACGACAGCACGGAAACCGTCAACATTAAAATGCTCAATACGAATCCCGATACCAGCTTGCGAACGGAGCGTTTCATTTCGTCACCTTCCTTTGGCCCTGTTTACTTTGGCCCACGCCGGATGATCCGGCGATATTACGTTCCGGCTATAGAAACCCTGAAATTCGAAGCATGTTGCGGCGGCGCGAAAGCTATTTTGAAATGAGCCGGTTGTGCACTCGTTACGGTTTCGCAGTGCGGGTTTTCTCAAAATGAGCGGCAGCCGGTTTCCAGGCGTAGCGAGCGCTTGGAGCCGGATGTTCGACTTTGTCGACCGTACAAGTAGTGATGTTGGTGATTTCCGCGACGTGCCCAGACTCATCTCGGCTGTCGCGAACCTGACTAGCACCGACCTGAACCCGAGTTGGCTTAAGGCCAAGGGCAGCAGCTTATGGAATCAGGCTTCCAAAATCACGTGAGCCAACGCCTGCTCCGAGGTGTGGGTGATCGAGAGCGCAATATTTTTTGTGCCGATCTTGGCGGCGATGCCGGCAGCTTCGCCGTGAAATTGAATAGTCGGACGCTGCCCTTTCGGGCGCACCACTTCGATGTCGCGCCAGCGGACGCCGTGGCTCCATCCTGTACCGAGGGCCTTCATGCCAGCTTCCTTCGCGGCGAAACGAGCGGCATAGCTCTCGAAACGATTGGCTCTTGGCTGACAATAATTGATCTCGCCTTCGGTGAATACACGATGAAGAAAACGGTCGCCAAAGCGTTCGATGCTTTCGCGGATGCGCGCAACTTCGGCAATGTCGACTCCTGTGCCGATGATCATACGAACATTGTTAATTGGGAATTTGCAATTGGCAATTGGGCTCAAAAAAGATTGTCGCCGCGATAGATCATTCTTCCGTCGACCACTCGCGCTTCGGGGGTGAGCTTGTGCGGACGGCTTGGGCCTTCGGCATCGACATGCAGAACTTCATGGCCTTGCGTGACGAGCCAGTCGGAGACGATCATCCGGTGGCACCGGAAATAGACGCGCTCAGCGCACATGTAGGCCGTGCGCGAGGTGCTGCCGATTTCAATCAGATCGGCGACGGCTCGCTCGAATTCCGGCGTGAGCGTGTAGTCGGCATAGTTGCGGAAGCTGGCGTTGCGCAGCGCAGTATGCGGCGAAGCCTGTCCGGTCGCCTTTCGATATCCACCGAGCGCTTTCATCCAGACATAGCGAATGCCATGCTCCGCCAAGGCGCGCTCGAGCGACTCGCGATTAAAGTGGGGCAGGCGCCGCGACATGGGAAAGGCGCGGATATCGACCAGAGTCTCGATTCCGTGCGCTCGGAGCGCAGAGACAAGCTCATCCAGCGAGCGCGTGGAGTGGCCGATGGTGTAGAGGGTCGACACGGGAGAGGACGTTTCGGGCCAGTTCTCAGTTCTCAGTTCTCAGTAAAAGATGCTAACGCCTCGGCCAAGTTTGCATCTTGCTCTGGGAAAACTGTTCGGAGGTCGAGAAGAACTTGCCCTTCTTCGACGCGGGCGATGATTGGCGGCGTGGCGGCGCGGAGCCGGGCATTCAATTCATCCGCGCTGAAGTCGGCGTGAGTGATCGCGATCAAGCACGTAGGCAACGATGCCGACGGCGCAGCGCCGCCACCAATCAACGACTCGCCCCCGACAAGCTTCAGCTTGAGGGGGACGGATTTTGTTGCGGCCGCCTCAACCGGAGAAATAATTTTTTCTGCGCGTTGCTTGATTTCATCTTTCGACAAGCGCAACATGCGCAGCACCGGTATGGCATCGTGGTCGCCCTTCACGTAGGCGAGCAGCGTGGCTTCGAGCGTCGCATAAGTGAGCTTGTCGACACGCAGGGCGCGGAACAGCGAGTTCGAGCGCAAGCGCGCGACCAGATCGGCGCGGCCGCTGATCAACCCAGCCTGCGGACCGCCAAGAAGCTTATCGCCACTGTAAGTCACAATGTCGACGCCGGCGCGTAGACTATCGAGCACTCCAGGTTCGCCGTTGATTCCTACAGAACGCAGATCGAAGAGCGCGCCGCTGCCCAGATCTTCCACCAGCGGAACATTGCGGCGATGCGCGAGATCGACCAATTCGTGAAGCCCAGGCTGCTCGGTGAAGCCGGTAATCTCAAAATTCGAACGATGCACGCGGAGCAACACGCGCGTGCGATCGTTGATGGCACGTTCGTAGTCGCCGATGCGCGTGCGGTTGGTGGTGCCGACTTCGCGCAGAATCGCATTCGACTTCAACATCACGTCGGGGATGCGAAACGAGGCGCCGATTTCGACCAGCTCTCCGCGAGAGACTATGACTTCGCCGCCCTCAGCCAGTGAGTTCAAGGCGAGAAGAACCGCGGCGGTATTGTTATTGACCACGATGGTCGAGATGCTGCTCGAGGTGGGGGTGGTCCCGCCGCGGTCACTGTCAAAAAGCTTTTGAAAGAGCCGGTCCATATGGACGTCGCGCTTGCCGCGCTCGCCGCTCACCAGATCAAATTCCAGATTCGAATACGCGCTCGCCGTGGCGCGGATGTGATCGAGTGCGCCGGCGGCGAGCGGCGCGCGCCCCAGATTCGTATGCAGGATTACACCAGTCGCATTGATGAGCGGCAGCAGCGAGTAAGTCAGCGACTGTCGGAGTTGCCGTTCCACCGCCGCAGACAGGCCGCCGAGCGCGAGATCTAATGATCCGTCGTCCAACCGGTTATTAACGATTTCCTGCCGCAGGCGCGCGAGGACATCGCGAATACTTTCGGCAACGGCAGAATGCCCCCCGCTGGCTATCAACGATTGGATTTCTGGCTGACGCAGGAGTTCATCCGTCGATGGCAATTTCCGAAAGAGCGCGGGCTTGTCGATGGCGGACACTGCCGCGATTATGCCACACGAACAGTTGTCGGTTCTCGGTTGTGAGTTCTCCGTTCTCAGTAAACCCAACATTTGGCGCTGGCGCACGTCGGGGTCACGCCTTGTCGTCGCGTTCTTTACTGAAAACGGATAGCTGATGCCTGACAACCTACCTACAATGTGTGCAAATACGCGAGCAGATCCTTCACCTGCTCGTCGGTCATGACCTGATTGAAACCGTCCATCTTGGCGCGCCCATATTTAATGATGTCGGCTACGCGGTCGTCATTAGCGGGGAGTCCGCTCAGAGGCAGGTATTGATTTTTGAAGATGCCTTTCAGTCCGGGCCCTTTTTTGCCGTGCGATGAGTACGGTTCATGACAGCGGTCGCAATAGTTGTCGTAGAATTTGCGGCCCGCAGCCTGCTGCGGATTGAGTCCGAGTTCAACGTCGGATTTGCGTCGCTCAACGTCGCACGCAGCGAGCATCAGCAGCGCAGTTACGATCACGGAGACACGAGGACACGGGGAGATCTGCTGCCAGAAATTCATGATGATTGCGGCATCGCCATGAGGACTCAAAGGTAGGATAATACGGAAGACGTGAGCGTTGTGGTCAAACGCGTTTACGAGGCTGCGTCGGCCCCCGATGGAGTGCGCGTGCTGGTGGACCGTCTGTGGCCGCGCGGCTTGACGAAAAAAGCCGCGGCGGTCAAGTTCTGGTTGCGCGATCTGGCGCCTTCGAACGAGTTGCGGCAATGGTTCCATGCGAATCCGGAGGGATGGAACCTGTTTCGCAAACGCTATCTAAAAGAGTTGAAGACAGAAGAAGCATCAGCGGCGCTCGAAAAGCTGCACCATCTGGCGGAGGGCAAGCGGCGAGTGACGCTGTTGTATGCGTCGCGAAATGTTGAGCGCAACAACGCGACGGTGCTGAAAGAATTGCTGGAAGGGATGCCTAAGCCTCCGTCAAGCGTAGGCCGGGCCGCTGCGGGGAGCGGACGCATTCGGAAAGCGAAAAGTCAGTAGCTGGTTGCCAGGACTCAGTAAAATCAAATTCTCCTTCTATAATTCCCCAGTCATGTCCCGTTCTGGCGACGATAAAATTATCGAAAAGAAAATCGAGGCGCTGCGCGAGAAAATCCGGCACCACGAGTATCGCTATTACGTGCTCGATGATCCGGAGATTTCGGATGCCGACTTCGATAAGCTGATGAATGAGCTCAAGCGGATCGAAGCAGGGCATCCGAATCTCATCACGCCGGACTCACCTACGCAGCGCGTTGGCGGCAAGCCGCGTGAAGGATTCGTCAAAGCGAAACATTCCTCGCCCATGCTCTCGCTCGACAATGCTTATTCCGAAGAAGAGCTGCGCGACTGGGAGCGGCGGGTGCATGAACTGAGCGGACGCACCGATCTCGAGTACATGTGCGAACTGAAGCTGGATGGCATGTCGCTGGCGCTCGTCTATGCGGACGGCCACCTAGCGCGCGGCATCACGCGCGGCGACGGCACCATCGGCGAGGACGTGACTGCGAACGTGCGCACGGTGCGGTCGATCCCTTTGTCAATTCCAAAAGACAAATCGAAAAAGTCGGGAATCCCCGCCGACTTCGAAGTGCGCGGAGAAATGTTGATGCCTATCGCCGCTTTCCGCAAGCTGAATGAAGAGCGCGAAAAACAAGGATTGGCAGTCTTTGCCAATCCGCGCAACTTCACCGCCGGAACGGTACGTCAACTCGAGCCGTCAATCACGGCGCAGCGCCGCATGGATTTCTTTGCCTACTTTTTGTTGAAAGACGGCCAAACTTTTTTCGACCGACAATCGAAAACCATGGATGCACTGGGAGCGGCCGGATTCAAGGTAAATCCCAATCGCAGGCTGGCGAAAAATCTGGACGAGGTTTGGAAATTTATTCAGAGTTGGGAGGGCAAGCGCGAATCGCTGCCCTACGAGATCGACGGCATCGTGATCAAGGTCGATCGCACGGCCTGGCAGCGCGAGTTGGGTTTCACCGGAAAGGCCCCACGATGGGCGATTGCGTACAAGTTCGCGGCACGCGGAGCCGTAACCCAGATCGAAGATATCGTTCCTCAGGTCGGCCGCACCGGCAAACTCACGCCCGTTGCCTGGCTGAAGCCGGCGGCAATCGGCGGCACGACGGTTTCGCGCGCCACGCTGCACAACATGGATGAGATCGAACGTCTCGGCGTAAAGATTGGCGACTGGGTCGAGGTCGAGCGCGGCGGCGACGTCATTCCAAAAGTGGTGAGGGTGGTTGAGGACAAAGACCATCCGCGCGGCCACAAGCAGTTCGAAATGCCCGAGCACTGCCCGGTGTGCGGTGGCAATGTTGTGCGCACTCCGGGCGAAGCCGACCATCGCTGCGTGAATGCGAATTGTCCGGCGAAGCTGCAAGGGACAATTCTGCATTTTGCTTCGCGCCATGTCATGAATATCGACGGCCTCGGCGAGGCGCTGGTCAATCAGCTTGGCGAACGCGGCCTGGTCAAGAACGTCGCCGATCTTTACAAGCTGACGAAAGACGATCTACTCAAGCTCGAGCGCATGGGCGAGAAATCTGCAGAGAATGTGCTCAGGGAGATAGAGGCGTCCAAAAAACTGCCGCTCGAGCGTGTGATTTATGGCCTCGGCATACGGATGGTCGGCGAGCGCACAGCGCAGTTTCTGGCAGAGCACTTCGGCTCGCTTGACGCGATCATGAATGCGAGCGCGGAAGAACTTGAGGAAGTGAACGAAGTGGGTCCGCGGATCGCGGAAAGCATCGTAGAGTTTTTTGCCGACGAACACAATCGCAGACTGGTAAACGATCTGCGCAAGGCGGGGCTGACCTTCACCGGGCAGAAAAAAGAAAAAGGCACGAAGCTGGCGGGAAAGACTTTTGTTCTGACGGGCACCCTCGAACGCCACACACGCGACGAAGCGAAGAAGATGATCGAAGATGCCGGCGGACGCGTGTCCGGATCGGTGAGCAAGAAGACGGACTACGTAGTCGCGGGCAGCGATGCGGGTTCGAAATTGGACAAGGCGCGGGAGTTGGGGGTTAGCGTGATCGGAGAAGACGAGTTGGAAAAGTTAGTGGAATAAGAGTAAGACTACTCCGTCACGCCGTCGTTCACCTGCGCGCAGTCCATGCGTAGCGTGCCGTTGTCGTTGAACACCAGTCCGTAGAATCGCAGCACGTTGCCCACAGTGAGCGCCTCCCTATTGAGCATCTGTGTGCTGCTGTCCGTGTACACCTCAACTTGGCTGGGATTGGTCAGCAGTGTGATTTGCTCGGCCTGTACCGCGAAAGTCGGGAAAAGGTCATAAGGAGCGAGGGTCACGGTGTAGACGGCAAAGTTGCCGCTATTGGAAGTTGCAGCGATCGTTCCGTCGATGGTTTGCGGTATCAGCGTAATCGTTCTTGCGTCAACGAACAGGCCCCCTTCGGGTATCGTTGGAGCAGAAACATAGACATTCTGTCCCGCGACCATGTTCGATGCGGTGAAACTGGGCGTGAAGGGAAGGCTTTGCAGGTTCGACTGTCCGCCGGAAATCTGAAAAACTGTGCTTCCGTAGTTGAAGGGATAGCCACCAAATACTTCTTGCTTCAGAAAGCTCGCGCCCATCTCCTGGCGGGGCACCATGTTTATGTCTGTCACCGAGGCAACAACATAAATGAGCGGCCCGGTGAGCACATTGGTTGCGCCTGGGTCTTCGACCGCGATACGGGTGGCGAGCAGCGAACCGTCGGATTGGATCGCGACGTCCATATCAACGAATGTACCCACAGCGAGCGCGGAAAAATCGTTGATGCCCTGATAGACGGTGGCGCTATTGGCAGCGACGGATAGCGTCTCTGGCCCCTCCTCCACCGGCAGCGAGATGGTGAAGCGATTAGTGCCCGCGTCCACGGTTGCAACCTCGCCGTGCACACCCGGCAGTTTGCCATTCTCCGGATTCGTTGGCTCGGGCAACAAAGTAAGCGGGGCCAGGTTGAAGATTGGGGCAAATCCATAGGTGTACTGACCGTCGGGGTTGTAACACGTGGAAAGGGTTACCGACTGTGAGACGATCAGTTCGAGCGAGAGCACCATGCTATCGCCGGTAACCGTGATGGGGCCGGGAAAGTTGATGGTAGCATTGGACCCGCCGAAGGGATCGCCAAATGTACTCGTGATGAGGTTGTTTGGGGGATAGAGCGTCGCGCAGGCAAATTGGAAGCTCGAGTTCGTGCTCGCGGCTGCGGTGTAGACGTCCTGGGGAACGCTCACGGTAAGCAGTGGCTCCGCGGCGCCATTGATGTGAATAAATTCGGCGGATTGCGCTACCTGTGTCGACAGCAAATTGACGATCTTGCCGCTCTGGCTGGTCAGAGTGAGATTGGTGAAGCCGGCTTGCATCAGTTGCAGCTGATCGTTCGCTGTGCCCGATACCATCACGGTAACGTTGGTGTTGCCGCTAAGCTTAGGGCCGGAGGGGCTTCCGCCGGAGCCGCAACCAGCAGTGAGAGTAATGATGGCAGTCAGTACGACGACAGAACTCAATCCAAATAGCGGGAGGTGAACAGAGCGGCGTAGACCAGAGAACGCGTCAGTCATGGCCGGAGCCTCCCGGGCAACTATTTGTCTAGCCGCAATAGTACTCCGGTTTACTTTTTCGCGGTCGGCGGCAATATGCCATTCAGCCGCAGATACATCGCCGCTTCGGCATAGTGGTCGGCCCAATTGCTGGCGATCCCCAGGGCGAAGCGGGCGCGAGACAATTGCTGGCCGCCCATGCCGGCGGTCATCTCTCCGAGCTTCGCATCATCCATTTTCGAGAGCGCATCGCCACAGAAATCGAACGACGCTTTGAGCGCCGGAACTAATTTATCTTTGGGGTCGGTGTCTTTCACCTCTTCAGCTTTGGGCGCGGGGACGGCCGCGGCGTTGCTGCATAGACCGTAATTCGCTTCGATCATATGGGCGACGAGGTGACCGAACGTCATCTGGTCGGCGCTCGGCTTGTAGCTGAATTTATCAGCGGGCATGGCCTCGACAGCAGCAATGGTATTTTTCTGGCGGCCGGGGAAGATCTCTCTAAGGGCGCTGCTGACGGGGTTTGCGACCGGACCGGACGCGCCCGGCGCCGTTTGCGCGATTGCCGATGCGGCCAGCAACAACAAGGCTGGGATTATGTAAATCTGCTTCATTTTTGTGCCTCCTGGGGGCGATCAGAAGAATAGCGCGAGCGGGGCAATCCACGCCAGCCGGACGTGGACACCGATTTCCTGAAACAACCGGCAAAAGCCGCGGGCGGGGGCGCCCGCGCCACATGGAACAGTCTGCGCTATCCTAGTGATATGCACTCGCACGCCGGACACGGGCATCCGCATGGGACGGGGCGGGTGCTGCGCTTTTCTTTAGGGGTCACGTTGCTCTATGTCGGCCTACTGGTCGTCGCCGGCATCCGCGCTCACTCTCTGGCGCTGCTTTCGGAGGCCGGACACAACCTCTCCGACTTTCTCGCGCTTCTGTTGTCGCTGGTGGCTGTATTTCTCGAAGGCCGCCCACCGAGCGCTACCAAGACCTATGGCTACCGGCGCGCCGGAGTGTTGGCGGCGCTAGTCAATGCGCTGTCGCTGGTGGTCGTTTCATTTTTCATTTTCTACGAAGCGTTTCAACGCATTCAGCATCCGGAGCAGGTGCGCGCCGGAGTCATGATTGGCGTGGCCGCGGCGGGCGTAGTGATGAACGGCGTGATTGCGCTGCTGCTATGGCGATCGGGGCGCGATGTGAACGTACGCAGCGCTCTGCTGCACGAGGTCGGCGACACGCTCTCGACGGCGGCTGTGATCGTCGGCGGGTTTGTAATTCTGTGGACCGGTCAATACTGGGTCGACGCAGCACTCTCATTTGCCATCGGCGCGCTGATTCTCTGGTCGAGCATCGGCATTGTGCGCGAGACGCTGAATATTTTGCTCGAGGGCACGCCCCGCGGCATGAGCCTGGAGGCGGTCGAATCAGCCATGCGCGCGATTGCGGGCGTGAGCGATGTGCACGACCTGCATCTGTGGAGCATCGGCTCCGAGAATCACGCTCTCTCGGCGCACGTGAAGATTGCGGACATGGCAACTTCGGAGAGCGACGCGATTCTGAAGGAGGTCAACGAGAAGCTGGGCCGCGGATTCGGCATTCATCATACGACGATCCAACTCGAGCACGTGGTCTGCGAGACGGCGCATAGCTGCGTGATTGCGGTGCGGGAGGAAGTGCACGAGCACGATCATTCGGGCCGCGATCATTCCCGGCACGATCACGCGCGGTGAATCGTCGACTGTCGTTAGTCACTAGTCGCTAGTCGCTAGCGAGCGCGTTGCCGAACGACCAACGACTAGCGACCATCGACTGCACCTTTCTGTCGGTCGTAGATTTCCTTCACCGTCTCGATCGTGTCGGCATCTTCTGGGTGTTTATCCGGGCGCAGGCGCACGATGCGTGGGAAGCGCAGAGCGTAGCCGCTCTCGTGGCGCGTAGAGCGCATCAGGTTATTGAAAGCGACCTCCAACACAGTCTTAGGTTCCACTTCCAGCCTCAGTCCTTGTTCGCTGACCTTGTGCTCAAGAAACCACTGCGTCATTTCTGCGATCTCGACATCGGTCAGCCCTGAATATGCTTTGCCAATATTGACCAGGCGGTCGCCGGCCCACACCGCGAAAGTGTAATCGCTGAGCACTCCGATGCGCTTGCCGTGGCCGTACTCGACGGCGGTTACGACTACGTCGAGCGTGGCCAGTTCGCGTTTCATCTTGAGCCAGGATTTGCCGCGGCGCCCCGGAGTGTAAGGAGAATCGAGATCCTTGATCATCAGTCCTTCATTGCCGCGATCGCGCGCTGCGATGAAGAGTGTTTCGAGATCTTGTGGGGAGTGGGCGGCTGCGACCGGGGCGCGCAGCACTGTGGCGACGGGCAGTTCGATAGCGGCGAAAGAAAATAGAGCTTGCGACGGCCGGGTGGGCGCTGTCAACGCCGGCGGTCCTACGCCCTTGGTTAGAAACAGATTGTTCAAAAGCACTGCGCGTTCGCGCAGCGGACGATCGAGAAGGAGCTCGCCATCGGCGTAAAGGGTATCGAATACCAAATAGGCGACAGGTACTTCGCGCATGAGTTGATCGCTGACTCTCTTGCGACCGAGGCGGCGTTGCAGCGCGCTAAATGGCAGAGCGCGGCCTTTTCCGTCCGGGTTCCACGCAACAATCTCGCCGTCGAGAATCGCGTCACGAGATAGGACAGCAAGGACCGCGGGCAATTCGGGGAACGACTCCGCAATTTCGTCGCGAGTGCGCGAAAAGATGCGGACCTCTCCGCCGCTGATATGAGCTTGGGCGCGTATGCCGTCGTACTTGTCCTCGACCGCCGCATTCAGAAAATAACTCAGCGCGTCTTCGGCGGATTCGATGGGACTGGCCAGCATGAAGTCGATGGGATGGAAAAGCCGAAGCTGTGCGTCGGCCAACTTCCCTGCCGAGGCGAGACGCAGCGTCTCGCCAATATCGCCCAGCAACATATTCGCCCGCTTGACCTCGTCAAGGGGTGTTTCAAAAGCGCGCGCAATGGCTTCTTCGACCAGACTTTCTTTCAGGCCGATGCGCAGATCTCCGCTGATAATTTTCACGATGTACTTGGCCTCGATCGGAGTCGCTCGCTCGAGAAGAGCGCGCAGCAGGGAAGCTTTGGCGGCAGTACCGCGAGCGATGGCGACCGCGGAAAAAGCCCGCAGCACCACGCCGGGGGAGAGGCCCGAGGGAGGCTTTGCTGGCAGCGCGGCGGCGGCCACCGAACCAGCGTCGCCATGCTTGCGATAAATCTCGGTTAGCTCATGCTCGGATTTTCCCGACAGCTCGCCGATGATTCGCCACAGCAGCGCTCCGCCCACTTGCAACGTAGCCTCTTCGTATGCTGGGAAAGGCTGCCCGGAAAGAAAAACCGCCGCAGTCGCCGCCTCGTCGAGCGGTAGCGTCTGCACGAGCGATTTCAAATAAGCGGCCGCCAGCGCGGTCTTCTCCAGCTTTTTGGTAGTCGAAGCGATCGCGTCGCAGGTCTCGGCGAAGTGCAGCATCGTGTATTGGATTCTACGGAAATTTACGGCGATTGCGAGCTTGGCGACGAGATGAAATGTTGACGATCATACTTCATAACATATTGATATATAAAGAGATGGGCAGCAATATCGACAGCCGGGATCTCATGGAACTCTGGCATTCTGTGATAAGCTAAGGGTCGGAGTCCTCCCTCCGCGAAGTATCATCCAATGCCTATGCGACGTTGGCGGCAAATTTTGCGTTTTTTGGCGGCAGTGCAACTGCTGCCCGCTCTCGAGAGCGGTGAGGAGACCCTCGTCGGCGGCCAGGCCGTGCTCGAAGGCGTGATGATGCGTTCGCCGCACGCCTGGGGCATCGCCGTGCGCAAGCCGTCTGGCGAAATTGTTACCCACAGCGAACCGCTGGAGCGACCTTCAGAGCAGCATAAATGGATGGGCTGGCCGGTGGTCCGCGGAGTAATGACGCTCGGCCACGCGATGACGCTCGGATTCCGCGCGCTGAAGTTTTCTGCCAACGCGGCGCTCGAAGAACTATCGGACAGCGGCGCTGACCAAAGTTCCGGCGACAAGAAAGATGCCAAAAAGTTTGAAATCACCGGCTGGATGGCCGGGTTGAACATGGCATTCTCCATCGCCTTCTTCATCTTCATGTACAAATACCTGCCGCTGCTGGCGACCACGGAATTGAAAAGAGTGAATCCGGTCTTCGGGCAGCAGATCATGTTTAACCTGGTCGATGGGCTGATTCGGATCGCAATGTTTCTGCTCTTCGTATGGGGCGTTTCGCTTTGGAAAGACATTCGCCGCGTCTACGAATATCACGGTGCTGAACACAAGACGGTGTTCGCATTTGAAAATGGCGATCCGCTGGACACCGGAACCGTGCAGAAATATTCAACGTATCATCCGCGCTGCGGCACGAGTTTCCTGATGACGGTGATGATCATCTCGATGCTCGTCTACATGGCAATTCCCGTACATACTTTCTGGGCGCGCTTCGGCATTCGGATCGCTCTCCTGCCGCTGATTGCAGGCGTCTCCTACGAGATCATTCGCTTCGCCGCCAAGCACCGCGGTTCGCTGTTTGCGCTGATGACGGCGCCTGGCCTGTGGCTGCAGCGGATCACCACCCAGCCTCCGGACGATCGCGAAGTCGAATGCGCAATTGTGGCGCTGGACGAAGCAATGAAATTGGAAAAGACTCGCGGCGGCGAACTCGTAATTGCCTAGCGGTGCCCACTGCATAGTTATCAGTTCTCGGTTCTCAGCAAAACCCCTACAATAGAATTCGTGAAACGAGAACCGGGATGATTTCTACGCGGTCGGAACTTGTCGATTAAGGGTTTTTCTGAGAACCGAGAACTGAGAAGTCAATGTTTGAACGCCTAGACCAAATCGAAATTCGTTACGAAGAGCTCACGCAGGCTCTGCTGTCGCCGGAGATCACCAACGATTCGGCGAAATACCAGAAGACTGCCAGGGCGCAT
>Ga0210391_10003655_pt1 | contig 12983 bp, 14 predicted proteins | sample IncBWC12OmetaG_FD_160573 | JGI IMG/M metagenome (GOLD analysis project Ga0210391, IMG submission 160573) | Forest soil microbial communities from Barre Woods Harvard Forest LTER site, Petersham, Massachusetts, United States - Inc-BW-C-12-O ... | reverse complement strand
GACGGTCATCCGGCTCGAATCGGCCCGCCTTATCGCCGGCCTCGCCCGCTATACAGGGGACATCGGGCTAGCTGAGGATCTCGCCCAGGACGCTGTCGTCGCGGCGCTCGAGCAGTGGCCTGGCGACGGCGTACCGCGCAATCCGGGCGCCTGGCTGATGACGGTGGCCCGGCGGCGCGCGATCGACTTCTTCCGCCGCAACACTGAGCTGGCGAAGAAGTACGCCGAGATCGGCCGGGTCCTGGCAGCCGAGGAAGGCAGCGTCCAGCAGGACTTCGACCAGGCCTTCGCCGACGATATCGACGACGACCTGCTGCGCCTGATCTTCACGGCGTGTCACCCGGTACTGAGCGTGCAGGCCAGGGTCGCGCTGACGCTCCGGCTGCTTGGCGGACTTACCACGACCGAGATCGCGCGCGCCTACCTGGTCCCGGAGCCGACCATCGCCCAGCGCATCGTCCGGGCCAAAAGGTCGCTGGCCCAGGCACACGTGCCGGTCGAGGTACCCGATGCCGCAGACCGGCCCGCGCGACTGTCATCGGTGCTCGAGGTGATCTACCTGATCTTCAACGAGGGATACTCGGCGACTGCGGGCGACGACTGGATGCGTCCCGGGCTGTGCGCGGAGGCGGTCCGGCTCGGCCGGGTGCTCGCCCAGCTCGCACCGGCCGAGCCCGAAGTGAACGGGCTGGTCGCGCTGCTGGAGATCCAGGCGTCCCGGATCCCGGCGCGCACCGACGCCGCTGGCGCCCCGGTGCTCCTGCTGGACCAGGACCGGACTCGCTGGGATCGCCTGCTGATCAACCGCGGTCTGGCCGCGCTGCAAAAAGCACTAGATCAGGGCGGGGAACGGGGTCCTTACGTGCTTCAGGCGGCTATCGCGGCGTGCCACGCTCGCGCGTTCCGGCCAGACGAGACGGACTGGCCGCGCATCGTCACGCTGTATGGCGTACTTGCGGAGGTCATGCCGTCGCCAGTGGTCGAGCTCAATCGCGCTGTCGCTGTGTCGATGGCCTACGGCCCGCAGGCGGGGCTCGAGCTGGTTGATCAGCTCGCGGCCGAACCGGCGCTGCGGGGTTACCACCTGCTGCCGAGTGTCCGCGGCGACCTGCTGCGCAAGCTCGGCCGAGCCAGCGAGGCGCAGCTCGAGTTCGCCCGTGCCGCCGCTCTGACCAGCAACGAGCGGGAACGGCAGCTCTCCGCCGACCGCGCCCGCGAGGCCGCCGCTGAAGCCGCCCCGGGCAACTGACGCTGCCCCTGGGTAATAGCCGCGTGCGAGAATGGCCGCGTGCCCGAATCATTTGCCCGCCGGTTCGCGGCCGTCCGGTCAGTGCGAGGCCCGCTCGTCTTCGGCCTCGACCCGTCGGCCGACCTGCTGGAAGCCTGGGGACTTGGCGATAGCGCGGACGGGCTCGACCGGTTCGCTGACATTGTGCTCGACGCCGCGGTGGGCGCCGTTGGGCTGGTCAAGCCGCAGTCCGCGTTCTACGAGCGGCATGGCTGGCGCGGTATCCGCACCCTCGACCGGCTGATCGCCAGCGCCCGCGGCGACGGGCTGCTCGTCATCCTCGATGTCAAGCGCGGTGACGTCGGGTCGACGAACGATGCGTACGCCGAGGCGTACCTGGGCAAGGGTGCGCCGCTCGGGGCCGACGCGATCACTGTGCATCCCTACCTCGGCCTGGGTGCGATGACGAGCTTTGTCGTGCGGGCCGCGGAGTCAGGCAGCTGCCTGCTGGTCGTGACGCGCTCGTCGAATCCCGAGGGCCGCGCCATGCAGGCGCCTGTCGAGCAGGACCTGCTGCACGAGATCGGCGCGCTCAACGCCCGGCTGGCGCCTGGCGACCTCGGTCCGGTCGGCGCGGTCATCGGGCCGACCCGGCTGCAGCCCGAGCTCGACCTGGCATCGGCGCAGTGCCTGTTCCTCGCGCCTGGCGTCGGCGCGCAAGGCGCGTCACCCGCGGATGTGGCGGCGGTGTTCGCCGCCTGTCCTGACCGCGTGATGCCAAGCGCGTCCCGGTCGCTGTTGTCAGCCGGCCCGGACGTCAGCAGGCTGCGGGACGCCGTCACGGCGCTGGCGGCCGAATTCCAGCTGCTACTGCCAGCCTGACCAAGCATGGGTGCGGAATTGCTGTGGCTCTAGCAACAGCAATTCCGCACCCATGACAGTGCGAACTCTATTGATGGGCTAGTTGAGGCCGGGGATGCCCGTGCCGGGGATGACCGCAGTGACGTGCAGGTAGACCGGCCCGCGGCGGCCGCAGGCCTGGAGCCCGCCCTGGAACGGCATGGTGATCGCAGAAAAGGCGCCGGGCGCGTACACGCGGAGGAGCTGCGCGCTCGTGGGCTTGCAGACAGACGGCGGGTAGTTACCAACGTCGGTGATCTGAAGGATCACGTGGGTAGTGCCGCCCGGCAGCAGGGTCACCAGTCTCGAGGGCCGCGAATGGTCGCGTCCGGCCGGGCTGCCAAGCTGGCGGGCGAAGTTGTGGGCGGAGACGCCCGGGTACCCGAACAACGTGCACGTGCTCTTTGACGTGTTCGACAACTCGAGGTCGTAGTAGGTGCTGCCGGCCGCGCCGCTGCCGGGCGACCCGAGCCAGACGGTGAGCTCGCTGGCGTAGCAACGGTGCGCTGCCGCAGGTGCACTCGCGGCAGCGCCACTGCCGGAGGATGCGAGCGCAACGGCCGGCAGCAGGACAGCGGCGCCGGCGATGGCAGTAATGGCCATCGTGCGCCGCAGGCGGTGAGGTGTCAGCTTCACAGAAATCTCCCTTGCCTTAGTACTGAAATGACTGACACCCGCTAAGACGACGCAGCAAGGCGGTGCGTTGTAATTCGAGACAACAGGCCACCGGGTCCGCGTGACAGGCTGGCGGCATCAAGGTGGTGTGAGCTACGCCGACGGGAGTTTCCATGATCTTCATCACGGCTAAGTTCCGGGTACGGCCCGAGGACGCAGACAACTGGCCGGCCATCGCCGGCCCATTCACGCAGGCGACTCGCAGCGAGCCCGGCTGCCTGTGGTTCGACTGGTCGAGGAGCCTCGATGACCCGACCGAGTATGTCCTGGTCGAGGCGTTCCGCGATGGCGACGGTGCCGCAGCGCATGTTCAGTCGGCCCACTTCAAGGAGGCGCAGCGCACGCTGCCCCCGCATCTGGCGCAGACTCCGAAGATCGTGAACTTCACGATCGAGCAGAATGACTGGTCCGAGCTCGGCGAGATGGCGGTCGCACCCGGCAGCTAGGTTCCTGGCCCGAACGTGAACAGGCGTCCGGGCAACGACGCCGCTGAGGTGGCCACAGCATGCAGCCGATGCACGCCAACGCCTGTCAGCGTCGCCGTCGCCGGGTCGTCGAAGGCCAGCTCGTCGAAGCCGGCCAGCGAGAACCAGGATCGGATCTGCCCCGTGAGGTCCGGCGGCCGCCGGTGCCGCGTCCAGATCACCGTGCCGCGAGCGGCGCACATCGCGGCCGCGGCGGTGGCCGTCTGGCGGATGTCCTCGTCGCTCACATTGCCGAAGATCCCGCACAGCATCAGGACGTCAGCGGGCAGCGCATCGGCGTAGGCAGCGACGATCCCGGCGTCGGCTTCTCGCACCTGCACGTCGGTCAGGCCAGCCGCGGCCGCGCTGTCCCTGGCAACGCCGGCATTCACCGGGTCAAGCTCAACCAGCAGTGCGGACACGTCATCTCGGCGCGGATGGCCGGGGAGCACGCCGATCACGTCCCGGCCCTGGCCGGCGCACAGGCTCACTAGCCTGATCGGCCCGGCTGGCGCTGCCGCTAGCGCGTCAGACAAGTGCCCCTGAACTAGCGCCAGTCGCGTGCTCAGCGCGGACGTCGGATCCTCGTAGGCGTCGTGCCAGCCGACCCAGTCGCGTGCCACCGGACGCTGCCGTCAGCCCGCCAGGCCGAGCCCGCTGGCCAGCTTGGCATACTCGGGCAGCGCGTCGGTCTTGCCCTCGGTCAGCAGCTGGATGCAGACGTGATCGGCGCCAGCGTTCAGGTGCGCGTGCAGCTGAGCGGCGACCTGCTCGGCGGTGCCATGCGCGACCAAGGCGTCGACGAGCCGATCGCTGCCGCCGTCATCGATGTCCTCGTCGGTGAAGCCGAGGCGCCGCAGGTTCGAGGTGTAGTTGACCAGGCCGAGATAGGGGGTGGCGACCCGCCTGCGGCCAAGCGCGCGAGCCCGCGCCGGATCTGAGTCGAGCACCACCTTGTGCTCGGGCGCGAGCAGCCGGTCCGGTCCGAGGATCTCGCGTGCGAGCCTGGTGTGCTCGGGCGGCACGAGATACGGGATCGCGCCAGCCGTCCGGTCGGCGGCGAGGCGCAGCACCCGCGGACCGAGGGCGGCAAGGACAATACCTTCGGCCGGAACGTGGTGGTCAGCCAGCTGATCGACGTAGCCGGCGAGGGTGTCGTACGGACTGGCGTAATGGGCCGTGGCTTCCGGATGGCCCGCGCCGATGCCGAGCACGAACCGGCCAGGGAAAGCGTCCTGGATTCGCATGTAGGAGTCCGCGGCCGCGACCGCCTCGTCCTTCCACATGTTCACGATGCTCGTGCCGACGATCAGCGTGCTCGTCGCGGCGAGCAGCTGATCGACGATCTCGAGATCAGCATCGGGGGAGCCGCCGAGCCAGAGCGCGCCAAAGCCAAGCTGCTCCAGGCTCGCGGCGAGGTCAGGGGTTGTCTGGACCGCAGGTCGCCAGATCCCGAACGGCCCGAGCTGATCGCGCCACTGCGATGTCATCTGCTCTCCTCCGCGTCGCTAACAGTCTGCCGGACCTGCCGTGCTAGAGGCCCATGAGGTCGGCCATCAGCTCCATCTGCTGGTCGAAGAACTCAGCGCGGGCGTCGATGACGTTGTTGAACTGGCCGAACAACTCGAAGCTGACGACGCCGAACATCTGGATCCACCCAGACATCCCGGCGAGTAGCAGCTCTTCGGGCACGTTGGCGGCGATGGCGTCGCGTGTGCGGGTCAGGTCGGCGCGCACGGACGCTGCGAGCGGGACTGACGGACGGTACTCGGCCCCGGCGAGTTTCCCGGACTCGACGCCGTCGGCCAGGATCTGGGCTAGCACGACAGGCGTCCGCGCGGCCGCGGCGATGGTGTCCGTGGGCGCGGCGTAGCCAGGGACCGGGCTGCCATAAACCAGCGCGTACTCAGCCGGATTGGCGATCGCCCACTCGCGCACGGCGCGCGTCGCGGCCTGCCAGCGCGCGCGCAGCTTGTCCCGGTCGGTCACCGACGCATCGGCGGCCTCCACCGCCTCGCCGAGCGCGTTGTAGGCGTCCACGATCAGCGCCGTCAGCAGCTCATCCCGGCTCGCGAAGTAGCGGTAGATCGCCGAGGACACCATGCCCATGTCCCGGGCGACGGCGCGCAGTGACAGGTTCGCGCCGTCGGTGGCCAGATGCGCCCGTGCGACCGTCTTGATCTCTGCCGTCATCTCGGCCCGGACCCTGGCCCGGATAGTGTTCGCAGGCATGTAGAGAGTATTGCACACAAGCGAGAGCAGTGCTCTTGCATTCGCGCCCGGCGTATGGCAGACTCATGCTTACAACGGAGAGCAGTGCTCTCACAAACAGTGTTCTTACTTCGTGAGCGCCGACCTTATCCGGCGCCCCATGAACTTCAGGAGAAGACATGTCCAAGCACGTCATCGTCGGCGCCGGGGCCGTGGGATCCGCCACCGCGTTGCTACTCGCCGAGCGCGGCGAGCACGTCAGCGTCATCAGCCGCCGCGGCACCGGACCGGACCACCCCGCCATCGAGCGGGTGCCTGCCGATGCGACTGATGCGGAGCGGCTGACCGAGCTGGCGACGGGCGCTGCGGCCCTGTACAACTGCGCGAACCCGCCCTATCACCAGTGGCTCACCGACTGGCCGCCGCTCGCCTCGGCGCTGCTGACCGCGGCCGAGCGCAGTGGCGCCGTGCTGGCCACCATGAGCAACCTGTACGGGTACGGTCCGGTCGACGGGCCGATCACGCAGAAGACGCCGCTCGCAGCGACCCATCCCAAGCTGGCACTGCGAGCGAAGATGTGGCAGGACGCTCTCGCCGCGCACGAGGGCGGCCGTATCCGCGCCACCGAGGTCCGCGCCAGCGACTACATCGAGGCCAACTCGCTGCTGTCCTACGGGATCGGCAAGTCGCTGCTGGCCGGCTCGCGGGGATACTCGCCGTCGCCGCTGGACGTGCCGCACAGCTGGACCTCGATCACCGACTGCGCCAGGACGCTGGTCGCGGTTGCGACGGACGAGCGGGCGTATGGCCAGGCATGGCTCGTGCCGACCAACCCCGCCCTGACCGTCCGGCAGCTCGCGATCCGGTTCACCGAGGTCAACGCCGCTCCGACGGCCAAGCTGATGGCGATCCCGTACCCGGTGCTGTGGGCCACCGGCCTCTTCTCGCCGATGATCAAGGAACTGCGGACGACGCGGTACCAGTTCACCCGCCCGTTCGTGATCGACTCCAGTGCCACGACCCAGGCATTCGGGCTGGAGCCGACGCTCCTGGACGCCGCGCTCCGCGACGCTGCGGCGCGCCTTCGCAGCTAACACCGCGCAGCTAACACCGCGCAGTTAACGTCACCGCGGAAACACCATCGCGAACCCAGCTCGAGGTAGCTGGCAGCCAGCCCCTGGCCACAGCGGCCGGGGGCTGCGCCGTGGGTGACTGAACGTGTTCAGTCCACTACTAGCAGGAACTGTCACAGTGTGGTTAAACCTGGCTGACACCCCTCAAAAAATCGGCTGAATCACCGTATAATGCCTACTCAAGTGGTAGGAATGCCGAGAGATTTTCTCGCGCAAGATGGCGCAGACCGAAGGAGTTGTCGGGTGCACAGGACTCATCGACTAGTTGCTGCGGCGGTCGCCGCGCTAGCCCTGACAACTCTCGCAGCGTGCGGAGGAGGCAGCGTCGCCAAGGTCGGCGGTGGCAACTCGGCCCCGACAGGTAAGCCGGAGAAGGGCGGCACCGTCACGCTCGCCGAGGTCGGGGCCTCGCCGAACGACATCTTCCCGCTGCTGCCGGCGACCAACTCTAACGGCTACAACGGCGACCTGACTCTCGGATCGTGGCCTTGGCTGGTCTATTCCGGCGACGGCGCGAACTCGGTCCCGAACCCGCAGGAGAGCCTGTACAGCTCGCTGAAGTGGTCGGACGGCGACAAGGTCATCACCATCGTGCTGAAGCCGTGGAAGTGGTCCGACGGCACGCCAATCACCAGCCGCGACTTCACTTTTGTCTACAACCTGCTCAAGACGAACTACAACGACTGGTTCGACTACGTGGATGGCCTGTTCCCGGTCGACGTCGCCAGTGTCGCCACGCCGAATGCCAGCACGGTGGTCATCAATCTCACCCGGTCCTACAACCCGCAGTTCTATGTCGACAACGTCCTGGCAACCATTCCGCTGTTGCCACAGCAGGCCTGGGACAAGACCTCGTCGACGGGCCCGGTCGGCGACTACGACCAGACGGCGTCGGGAGCTAAGGCCGTCTGGAACTTCCTGCAGGCGCAGGGCGCGGACATGGGGACCTTCGCGACCAACCCGCTCTGGCAGGTGGTGGACGGGCCGTGGAAGCTGTCACAGTTCCAGAGTTCTGGCTACTACAGCTGGGTCCCGAACACGAACTACTCCGGGCCGGACAAGCCGATCCTGTCAAAGGTGATCTGGACGCCGTTCACGACCGACACAGCCGAGATGGACACGCTGCGCTCCAACACCACGCTGGACATAGCAGGCGTCCCGCTCAACGACGTTAGGCAGATTCCGGCGCTTGAGGCCGAGGGCTACTCGGTGGCGCAGGTGCCGAACCCTGGTGTCGCCGAGATCCTGCCGAACTTCTACAACCCGACCGCGGGCCCGCTGCTGCGCCTCCTGTACATCAGGCAGGCTATGGAGTACCTGATCAACCGCCCGCAGATCGTCAGCAAGGTCTTCGCGGGCTACGCCGATCCCGGTAATGGGCCGGTGCCGGTGCTGTACGGCCAGCAGTTTGACTCGCCGCTGGAGAAGACCGGCGGCCCCTACCAGTACTCGCCAACGAAAGCGATTGCGCTACTCAAGGCACACGGCTGGAAGGTCGTGCCGGGCGGCACCGACACCTGCGTGCGGCCTGGCGCCGCCGCCTCGGACTGCGGCACCGGCATCAAGGCGGGCACGCCGCTGACGTTCCAGCTGCTGTTCGGCTCGGGGACCGCATCCTTTGACCAGCAGAACGCGGCGTTCCAGTCCACTGAGTCGCTCGGCGGCGTCAAGATCACCCTGAAGTCCGAGCCCTTCAACACCCTCGTGGCGACCACCGGAACCTGCAACGCACAGTCCCATCCGGCTGCGACCTGCGATGACTGGCAGCTCGAGCAGTACGGCTACAACGAGTACCTGATGGATCCGTCCGGGGCAGGGGAGTTTAACACCGACGCCAACGGCAACTATGGCGGCTACTCGAGCCCGGAGATGGACAAGCTCATCGACGCCACCGAGTACGGCTCGAGCTCGGCGGCGTTCTTTGCCTACGAGGATTACGCGGCCGAGCAACTGCCGCTGCTGTGGCTGCCGAACGCCTCGTTCGTCTTTGTGTACAAGAGCAACCTGGCGGGCGTCACGCCGCTGAACCCGTTCTCCGGCCTGCTCAACCCTGAGGTCTGGTACTACACGAAGTCCGGTTCATGACCTGGTACCTCGTTCGGCGGATCGGGCAGTCGGTCGCGGTCGTGATCGGCGTGATGATCCTTACGTTCATCCTGGTGCACCTGGAGCCGGGCAGCACGGCGAAAGCCGTGCTCGGGCTCAAGGCGACGCCAGCGAGGATCGCGCTATTCGACAACACCTACGGGCTGAACCGGCCGCTGCCCGTGCAGTTCTGGCTGTACTGCGACCACGTCCTGCATGGCAATTTCGGCGTCTCCTACACGGCCGGGCAGCCGGTCTCCTCGCTGATCGCCCAGCGGCTGCCCCGCGATGCGGTCCTCCTTGGCGCGTCCACGCTGCTGGCACTGATCATCGGCGTGCCGATGGGGCTCTATCAGGCGCTCCACCACGGCACCGTCAGGGACGACGTCGTCGCCGGGACCTGGTTCACGCTGTACTCGGCACCGGACTTCATGGAAGCGCTGCTGCTGATCGCCATCTTCAGCGTGCACTTCCACATCCTCCAGCCCAACTTTCCGGGCGGGATCACCTCGGTGGGCGGTCTGTTCGGTGACCTGAACGCCATGGTGCTGCCCGTCGTCGTGCTCGCCATCAACAGCGTGGCCGGCTTCAGCCAGTACATGAGGTCCTCGGCAATCGAAGAACTGGCGCAGGACTACATCCGGACCGCGCGCGCGAAGGGCGTGCGGCAGCGGGTCATTTTCACTCGCCATCTGCTTCGCAACGCGGTGCTGCCCATCGTCACGATCCTCGGCCTGTCGCTGCCTGACATCGTCGCCGGTGCAGTGATCGCGGAGGCGATCTTCAATTTCCCCGGCATGGGGCTGCTGTTCTGGCAGTCGGCCCTCAGCCACGACTTCCCGGTCATGCTGGGCGCGACGCTGATCATCGGCGTCGCGACGGTGCTCGGGAATCTCGTCGCGGACGTCGCCTACGGCATCCTCGATCCCAGGATCCGCCATGCAGCCACCTGACGACGCGGCCGTCGCCGGAGCGGCAGGGGTGGCTCCGGTCGGCGTCATTCCGCCAGGCGCGGCTCCATCCGGCGGCGAGGTGACGACTCACGGCGCGCCCGGGAACCTGGCACTGCACGACTTCCTGCACAACAAGCGAGCTATGGGCGGCTGCGGTGTCGTGCTGCTGCTCATCCTGTTCTGCTTCGTCGGGCCGCTGATCTACCGGACGAACCAGACCACCGTCAACCTGGGTCTGTCGAACCAGCCGCCGGGGCCTGGCAATCCACTCGGCACCGACGAGTACGGCATCGACATCCTCGGCAGGCTGATGGTGGGCGGTCAGTCCTCGCTGGAACTCGGTTTCTCGGTCGCCATCGCCAGCACTGTCATCGGTGCCCTCTACGGCGCCATCTCCGGCATGATCGGCGGGTTTGTCGACGCCTTCTTGATGCGCATCGTCGACACCCTGCTGGCAGTACCCACGTTCATCCTGCTGCTGATCGTCTCCAGCATGTTCACGCTGAACCTGACCGCGATCATCGTGATCCTTACGGTGCTGTCCTGGCCCTACGTCTGCAGGCTCGTCCGGGCCCAGGTGCTGTCGCTGCGGACCAGGGAATTCGTGCAAGCCTCGACGGCGATGGGCTCGACGCGCCTGCGCATCCTGGTCCGCCACATGCTGCCGAATACCTTCAATATCTTCATCGTCACCACCACGTTCGCCGTCGCCGATTCGATCTACGCGCTGTCCGCACTGAGCTTCCTAGGCCTTGGCCCGCCGCCGCCGTTCGCGGACTGGGGCACCATGCTGACGACCGGGGTCAACGACCTGTTCGACAGCTATCCGTGGGAGGTGTACCCGGCGCTGATCATCCTCGTCGTCACCATCCTGGCATTCCGGCAGATTGGTGACGCACTCAACGACATCGCCTCCTCTCGATCGTCCGTCAGGTAGCCGGCTCCGGCCGGGACGGGCTCTGTCGGCGTCGCGGTCTAGCCTCATCGTCGTGGCACCAGACCCCGCGCCAGACCCGATCCGGGTGCGCTACCTCGACCTGGTTGATGACCTGATGGGGATCGACGGCGTGACGCCGCCGCCCGGCGGGAGCGGATTCGGCCGCGGCTCGCTGAAGTACCGCGGCAAGATCTTCGCGATGCTGGTGCGCGGGAGTCTGGTGGTCAAGCTGCCCGCTGACCGGGTGGCGGCGCTGATCGCGGCCCGCGAGGGTGTCGCTTTCGACGCCAACAAGGGCATCCCGATGCGGGAATGGTTCAGCCTGGCACCGGGCTCGGGCCTGGACTGGCTGTCGCTCGCGACTGAGGCGCTGGAGTTCGCCCGCTCGGCCGCCCGCTGACCGCGGGTCTCAGAGGCGCTCGATCATGGTGACGTTCGCCTGGCCGCCGCCCTCGCACATGGTCATCAAGTCCCGTCCGCACGAGCAGGGCTTCCGGAGTGAATTGACGGATACCGGGTAGTTCGCGCGGCCAGGGCCTGCCTGGCCCGGTCAGTCGGCACTCAAGGAGCCCACCATGCTCGCCCTCATCGCCGCGGTCCTGTTCGCGATCGCCTTCATCATTAACGCAGCCGGTATCTCGACCGACGCGGTGTTCTCGCCGACGAGCCTGGCCCTCGTCGGCCTGGCGCTGCTGGCGTTCCACCTGACCGGCAATGGTCCGGGCTGGAAAGGCTGGCGGCGCTGAGTTCGCAGCGCGACGTTAACGATCGCGCAAACAAGACTGATCGCCGACGTACCGGCCGGCAACGTCTACTACTACTTCAAAACCAAAGATGACGTCGTTGCCGCCGTCGTCGCCGCCCATGCCGAGCAGGTCAGCTCTGCCCTGGTCATTATCGACTCGCGGTTCCGCTCACCCAAAGGCAGGCTCAAGGCCCTGGTGCAGGAACTCGCCGGACAGAGCGAGATCGTCGCCCGTTACGGTTGCCCGCTGGGCAGTCTCTGCTCCGAACTCGACAAGCGGCTCGACGCTCCCGACTTCGCAGCGGCCGATCTGATGCTGCTGATCATCGACTGGGCCGAAGCGCAATTCCAGGAGCTGGGGCGCGGCACCCAGTCGCGCGGACTTGCCGTCGACCTGCTCGCCGCTTACGAGGGAAGTGCGTTGCTTGCCAACACACTGCGCGACCCGAGTGTCCTTTCGGAGGCGTCCGGCCGCCTTGACGCCTGGATCGACGCACAGTAAGCGCATGGAGGAGTACCTGCACTCGAATCGGGCCAACTGGCCTTGCTCGGCTACCATGGCTAGAACACGTTCTAGTTGAGCGGTTGGGGCCTGGATGCACATCAGCTATACGCCTGAGCAGGAGCAACTGCGCCAGCAGCTGCGGGAGTACTTCGCCGCGCTGATGACGCCGGAGCGGCGGGCGGGGCTGGCCCATGCAGACGGCGAATACGGCGACGGCGTCACCTACAAGGAGGTCGTGCGCCAGCTTGGCCGCGACGGCTGGCTGGCGCTGGGCTGGCCGGCCGAACACGGCGGCCAGGGCCGCTCGGTGCTCGAGCAGCTGATCTTCACCGACGAGGCTGCCATCGCCGGGGTCCCAGTGCCGTTCCTGACCATTAACACCGTGGGTCCGACGATCATGCGCTTCGGCACGCCCGCGCAGAAGGAGTTGTTCCTCCCCAGGATCGCGGCCGGCGAGCTGCACTTCTCCATCGGCTACTCCGAACCGGGCGCTGGCACGGATCTGGCCTCGCTGCGTACCCGCGCGGTCCGTGACGGCGACAGCTACGTCATCAACGGCCAGAAGATGTGGACCAGCCTGATCCAGTACGCCGACTACGTGTGGCTCGCGTGCCGGACCGATCCGGAGGCGCCCCGGCACAAGGGGCTGTCCATCATCATCGTCCCGACCGATGCCGACGGCTTCTCCTGGACGCCGGTCCGGACAGTCGCCGGGGTGACCACGAGCGCCACCTACTACTCCGACGTCAGGGTCCCGGTCGGCCATCTGGTCGGCGAGGAGCACAAGGGCTGGCCGCTGATCACCAACCAGCTCAATCACGAGCGGGTCGCGCTCACCTCGGCGTCCCCGGTCATGTCCGCGCTCGCCGACGTCACCGACTGGGCCCGGTCGACGAAACTCGGCGACGGCCGCCGGGTCATCGACGCCGAATGGGTGCAGCTCAACCTTGCCCGCGTGCATGCCAAGATCGACTTCCTCAAGCTGGTCAACTGGCGCATCGCGTCGACAGCCGGGTCGCCGGGTCCGGCCGTCGCGTCGGCGACGAAGGTCTACGGTACCGAGCTCACGATCGAGGCCTGCCGGCTCCTCATGGAGGTGCTCGGCGCTAACGCCGAGGTCCGCACCGGCTCGGCTGGCGCGCTCCTG
>Ga0210391_10003653_pt1 | contig 12988 bp, 6 predicted proteins | sample IncBWC12OmetaG_FD_160573 | JGI IMG/M metagenome (GOLD analysis project Ga0210391, IMG submission 160573) | Forest soil microbial communities from Barre Woods Harvard Forest LTER site, Petersham, Massachusetts, United States - Inc-BW-C-12-O ... | reverse complement strand
GTTTGCTTTGATTGTAGAAGCCCACTGTGCAGTTTGGACGAAAGTAATAAGCGTCTCCCGCTTTGGCGGGATAGCGGCCCTCGACACCGTCCATTCCGCTGCCGGCAACCATTTCTCCCTGGCCCTCGATCACCAGATAAATTTCTTCCGCCGCCTCGTGATGGTGAGGCCAGTTCGTGCCTCCGGGCGTAAAGTCCATCCAGAAAAAACTGTCCATCACGTACGCTTCGTCAATCAGGTCACGCTTTCCAGAGTGCAGGCCAACTAAAAGTTTGTACAAAACCGAATTGGGATGTCCGCTGACAGTTTCCTCTTTGGCATCCTCCAGGTTCGCGACCTTCGGATGTGGAAACGGGGCGCCGATTGAAATCGACTTCGGAATCTTGAACCCCATCACCATCACCCGGAGCGGCTGATCGGAATTGTTCGATATCGAATGCTTCGCGCCCGGAGGCAGGTAGGTGAAGTCATGGTTGCGAAAGCTTTGCACCTGGTCCTCGTAGTGCAGCAAGCCGATACCTTCGACCACAAAATAGATCTCCTCCTGGCGGTCGTAGGATACGGTCTGGCAACTCCCGTGAGCATCCAGTGTGACTTCTCCGAAGCGGGCCACGGTTTGTAGAGATCGACTGTCCTTGTCACCCTCGCCGAAGATTGGACGGTAGTGGCAAGTTTGAGAAGCGAGATCGGACTTCGCCTCCTCCAGCTCCGGAACGTAGCGATGCAACCATGTCGGATCCACAGGACGGTCCTGCGCTCGAAGGCCCTGAGGTAAAAGCAGAGTGAACAGCAGAGACAGCAGCAGCAGCTTTTCCCGCGCTCCGGATTCCACAACAGCCTTTGCTCTCACCCCGTCTTTATTCTTGGGCATGAGACTCCTCATCTTTTCCCGAATGGGCCTCGTGCAGAATATAACTGACAAGATCATCAAGCTCAGTTCCGCTGAGCTGGCGTCCGTAATCGACAGGCATAGAATCTTCAGACTTCCGCTGCACCGAGACCAAGCTGGATTTCATGAGCAAATAAAACCGCCCGTTTGCATCCTGCAGTTGGATCGAAGCGTTGTCCTCATTCCGAATCATGCCCGAAAACCTGCGTCCATCGCGCCCAACCACGGTCGCGGTCTCTTGCTGCTCTCCGCTCGGCCTGAGAATCGCATCGCGAATCTCGTTCCCCGGATGATCTCGCGCAAACCCTGCCAGGTCCCGAGCCACGAACTGGCCCCGCCCTGCGATCTGGTGACAGGCTGAACATCCAGCCTTTCCGAAGAAAAGCTCCTTGCCCCGAACCGGGTCGCCGGGCGCAGAGTCCGCAGCAGACTTACCTTGCAGAAACCGAATGTAGGCGACGACCGCCTGACCACTTTCCCGGCCAAGGCTCGGGAAGCTCGGCATTCCTTCTTCCTGAATCCCGTCGTGAATCACATCGAGCAGTGCCTGATCCGAGAGAGTCTTCAGCGCGGGACGACGGATGATATCAGGCGCGTGTTCACCACCGAGACCGTCAAGTCCATGGCAAGTCGCGCATTTCGCCTCAAAGGCGTTCTTTCCCCCTACGTCAGGCTTCCGCGCAGGAGTTGCCGCTTCGCTATTCGAGTTCTGGCAAAAAATGTTACTGGCTGCGCCAAAGGAAATCAGCACCAATCCAAACGTGAGAACGATTCGCCGGGTTCCACTCCGTGAAAACAGCTTGGTTGGGATCGGTGACATCGGACGGTGAACCTGATATACCACAGAATCTGGTTGACGCAAATCAAATTATTTCGTTTGATTGGTTTTGGTTTCGTTCCGTGAAAACGTGCGTACACCCTGAAGTACAAAAAAGAACAGCCGTACAGAAACTGCCGCTGCGCGACTACGAACTCCAATCATTCACCGGACATGTATCATGGCAGCGCGGATCGAGAAAGAGGACATGATGCGGCGCGTCGCAATGGCTTTGCTGCTTTGGTTGCTAAACCTGAACGTCGCACCTGCCCAGGCTAAGGGTGAGCCGACCCAGCCGAGTTCGTCGTGTCGCGTGGAGGCCACGAATTACAAGGGTTGGAGCGCGCAGGAACTTTCCAACCGCTGGCTCAAACTGGAAGTTGTACCGCAGAATGGCGGACGACTGATGCAGGTGATTTTCAATGGGCATCCTTTCCTTTTCGTGAATCCCAAATACGAAGGAAAATATCTGCCGCCCGACCCGTCACGCTGGATTAACTACGGAGGCGACAAGCTCTGGCTCTTGCCCGAGGGAAATGACAACGAGCAGGAGTGGGTGGGCAATTCCGATTTGCTCGACGACGGCCCGTACAGCTTTCGAAAGGTTTCGGAAGGAAAAGAGTGCGAAATCGAGCTGGTGAGTCCCGTCGATCCGCAGACTGGAATTCAAATCCGACGCACGATTCATCTGGATTCCGACTCCCCGCGCATTCGCTTTCACGCAACCATGCAGAACAAAACGGGGCACGTCATCGAGTGGTCCATGCAATCCGTTTCGCAATACAACACTGCGGACTCGTCCACTTCCTCGCGACGGAATCAGAATTTCTGGACGTTCACCCCCGCGAATCCAACCAGCAGTTATCTGAACCGCTACCACGTTCGCTTCGGTCCAGCGGAGAATCCGGCCGTCTCCGTCAGGGAAGATGGCCTCTTCGCTCTTCACTACGCTCACCTCGCCGCCGAACTGTGGCTCGACTCGACGACAGGCTGGCTGGCTGTGGTCGATGGTGACAGCCGCTATGCCATGGTTGAACGCTTCCGCTACGAAAAGAACGAAACGTATCCAGGCAAGGCATCGGTTATTTTTTGGATGAATGGCCCCGAGACGAGATTGAATTCAGAAGGGGAGCCTTCCCTCACTTCCGGTGGCGACGGAGTTCCTTATTATCTGGAAGCCGAGATCAACAGCCCGCTCGTCCAATTGCGGCCCGGCGAAACTCGCGATCTCGACACCGAGTGGCTTCCCACCCGCGCCGCCGGCGAATTCCACGGCGTTGCGGATTCGGGCATCGTGGTACATCCTCTCGAGGCCACTCGTTTGCCGACTGGCCACATCCGGCTTTCCGGTTCGTTCGGCGTGTTTTTTGCCGGACGCTTGGTTGCGCACCTTTACGACGAACACGGCACCAGCATGGGAACCGAGCGTCTGACCCAAGTTGATCCGAGGGATCTCGTCCAGCTGGATACAGAATTAACCTCTTCGGCAAAGTCCTCCCGCATCTCTCTTCATCTCGAAGACGCGCAGGGTCTCGACCGCGGTGCTCTTCAGGAAGTTCAAGTAGGCGCGTCCGAAAATCATTGACATGAAATCGTTAAGGAAAAAATTCACCGCGGCCACACTGGCCGCCTTCAGTTTGCTGTGTTCTTCCGCCGCAGCACAACAAGCAGGACCATCGGATCAGGTTCCCGGGCAGGCTCCAGTTGTTGCCGACGTCAATGTGAGTCCGGCAGATCTGCTCACGCAGCCTCCCGCCGCCAACTGGACTTCCTACAACGGCGACTATACCGGCCGCCGCTACAGCGCCTTGCACCAAATCACTTCGGCGAATGTTGGCCGACTCCGAGCGGCGTGGATTTTCCATTCTTCTAACTCCGAGCGACTGGAAGTGACGCCGGTCGTCGTCCGAGGCGTAATGTATGTCACCTCGGCCAACGATGCGTGGGCCCTCGATGCGCGGACCGGTCGGATTATCTGGCATCACCAGCGGCCGGTGAGTTCAGGGTTGCTCGATGACGCCGCAGCTCATAAGAATCGCGGCGTCGGAGTGTGGAGAAACTTCGTCTACATGGAAACCGACGACGCCCACCTGCTTTGCCTCGACGCACGCTCCGGACGCCTGCGTTGGGATGTGATGTATGCAGACAAGGCAAAACAATATGGCGCAACCAGCGCTCCATTAATCGTAAAAGACGAAGTGATCGTAGGGACTTCCGGCGGAGACTCCGGCGTGCGCGGTTTCGTCGCCGCTTACGATGCCGTGACCGGCAAACTAAAATGGCGCTTCTGGACTATTCCCGCGCCCGGAGAATTCGGTTCGTCCAGTTGGCCGGGCGATTCCTACCTCTACGGCGGGGGAACGACGTGGATGCCAGGAACCTACGACCCAAAACTCGACACTCTGTATTGGACAACTAGCAACCCGGCTCCCGATTTTGTCGGAGACTCCCGCCCCGGCGACGACCTCTACACCGCCTGCGTCCTGGCCCTGAATCCAAATACTGGTGTGTTGAAATGGTACTTCCAGTTCACCCCTCACGATCTGTACGACTACGACGCCACTGAAACGCCGGTGCTGGTGAGTGCCAAAGTCGACGGTCGAATGCGTGACTTGCTGGTCCAGGCCAATCGCAACGGATTTCTTTATGTTCTCGATCGCAACGACGGAAAGTTCCTGAAGGCGACGCCTTTTGTGAAAAAGCTCGATTGGGCCAAAGGAATTGACGCCTCCGGCCGTCCTATACTTTCAGGAAAGATTCCGACCGCGGAGGGTATGCAGATCTGTCCCAGCATCGACGGTGCTACAAATTGGTTTTCGCCTTCTTACAATCCCGCCACGGGACTTTTCTACTTCATGGCGCTGGAGAGTTGCAGTGTCTTTTTTGCTCACCCGCAAGCATTTGTCCAAGGCCAGACTTTTTACGATACCGGCACGAAGCTCGCGCCCGATGACCTTGCGCAGAAGATTCTGCTGGCGTACTCAGTGCCCGAAGCAAAGATCGTCTGGCGCTATCCCCAGGTCGGCAAAGGCACCTCCTGGGGCGGGACAATGACCACGGCGGGTGACTTAGTGTTCTTCGGAAACGATACCGGAGCATTCGAAGCGGTTGGGGCGCGGACCGGCCGCACCCTCTGGCAGTTCAACACCGGCCAATCGATGCGCGCTTCGCCGATGAGTTACGCGGTCGACGGGGTCCAGTACGTCGCCATCGCGGCCGGCAGCGATGTGATCAGCTTCGCGCTTCCTCACGAGTGAACCGACGAATTACAATCCTGGAATCCAGCGCATGGCATTGTCGTGAAATATTTTCTGTAGCACCGGCCGGGGCAGGTTTAGTCCATGCACCGGCTTTCCTTCCACGGTAAACGTCTCTCCTGTCGCTAGAAACTTCCAGTCACGGGTATAAGTCGACTGCCACTCGGCCAGCGCATCCGCGACCTCGGCGTCTGCGTGTAGATCGAGATCAGTACCGTAGAGAACCCGGTCCTGATACTTGATCAGAAATGCAGCCACTTTTTCCGGCGGCATCAGCATCAGGTAATCCATCCTCGCCGCGGTGTCGATAGCAAAATTCGGATATTTGTCCAGGTGCCTGGCGATGTTGTCGAGATCCCGCTCCATGCTGCCCAGATGCACTCCCACCATCCGCAGTTTGGGATTGTCAGCCAGCACATGATCACGCGCTTCCAGAATCCTCTGCTTGGATGGAAACCCGGGTCGGTTAGCCACGTACCATTGCGGATTTTCCTGGTAGTAGGACCAGGACGGATCGGCCGGATCCGGTGGGCCCCACGCCACATCGGGCTCGGCTAAGTGGGTCATGAGCGTTTTGCCGTGAGCTGCGATGTCCTTATAGATCGGCTCGAACTTCGGATCATCGGCCATGACGTATTGGCCGTTACTATCCTTGATTTCCATTCCGATGTTCTTCCAGATCTTGACTGCGACGGCCCCCTGCGCGAAGTCGCGGTCGATCTGCTGGATGGCATCGGCACTGAACGAAGCGCTGTCAAACTTATAGGGGTCGAAGGTCGTACATAGCGCGACATGGCCACTGCTTGACCGCACCAGCGCCTGCGCATCGTCAATCTGCCCTTGCAACTGCTTGCGATGGGGGTTCGAGTCGTCCATCACGAGAATATCCATCAGCTTCAGGTTCAGCCGTTCGAGCATCTTCTGAAATGCGGGATCGGTCTTGAAAACATGAACGTGCACGTCGATAGGATGAATCGTCGCGAACGCGCGGAGAACCATTTCGTCATCGGTGGGTGTTGCGCGAGCAGGAGTAGAAGATGGTGCTTGAGCCGTGGAACACAGCGCGATCGAAAGAACCAGTACGAGTTGAGCGACACTTCGGACTAAACCCGTCATCAACAACTCCTTCCATCAAGGTAGAACTGCTTCCAGGCGAGTCGAGTGTCAGAAATAAAACTTCAGAGCAAACTGGATGAACCTTGGATCGTGCGCGGCTTGGGCGAAGCCGAATGCGCAATTTGAATTCGTGTTGCCGTTGGAGCATCCGGTCTCCGCCGCTGTTTCATTCAACCCGTGCTCGGTAGCGATATTTGTATCGCTAAAGTTACCCGGATTGCTGAACTCCGGATCGTAGTGATTGAAAGCATTGAAAAACTCTGCCCGGAACTCGAGCCGCTTGTCTTCGCTGATGGGGAACATCTTAAACAAAGAAATATCCCAGTTCTGGCTGCCTGGCCCCTGAATAATGTTTCGGCCTGCGTCGCCAAACGATCCGATGACTGTATTCGTGGCAAAGGCACAGGTATTAAACAGCGTTCCTTGTACACATGGATGTCCGCCGGGATTTCCCACTACGTTGGGTCGCGATGCGTTGGCGACCTCTCCACCACCATCCGACGTCGAAAGGTCGGTGGAAATGTCGGTGGGTGTATACCAATTTCCCGTGGTTGCGATCGTAATGCCCGCAACCTGCCAATTGCCGATGATCTGGTTCCAGACGCCGGATGCGTTTCCCCCGAACGCCTTATTCCTACCGAAGGGTAGATCGTAGGCATAGCTCAAGATGAACCGTTGACGCACGTCGAAATCCGCATTTCCGTACTCCAGCATCGGGTTGGTCTGAAGGCGGAAGTCGCCCTGATTCTGCGATCCCAGGCTGGCACTGGAAGCGTCATCGAGGGCATGGCTCAAGGTATAGGCCACATTAAATTGCAGCCCGTGCGTGGGACGTTTCTCGAAACGGACCTGCAGAGAGTTGTAGTTGGAGACATCGTTGGAGCGAAATGTCGCAATGCTGACATCGAACACGGGATCGCAGTCATCGGTGAGGGTCAAGTTGCAAGTAGAGCCCGGAGGAGCGCCAGGAGCCACCTGATGAGCAGGTCGCCGCTCGGCCGTGGGGCAACTCAGCAAACCGCCAAAATTTGCGTTGCAAAGCGCTGCGAACTGCGGTTCGGACGCAGGAACAGCCTGATTGCCGTTATAAAAGCCGTAGAGTTTCAGGCCACGCGAACCGGCATAGGAAATATCCAGCATCGAATCGGCCGGCAATTGATATTGCACCCCAAAGTGCCACTGCTGGTTATAAGGAATACGCAGATTAGGCTGGATCGAATAAAGCTCGGGAGCGTTGGGATCGGAGAGCGCGTTCGCTGGGAATCCGTTGGCCAACGTGTTCGATCCATTAATATTGAGGGCAGCAACCGAGCAATTGAGTGCATTCCCGGCGGGAAAGGCCGGATTGGAAGCCAGATTCGAGCACGGTGTCGAAAAGGATTCGGAGGAGAAGAACGGGGGATTGAATCCCGGACTCGGATTGGAGTAAGGCCCGTTCTCCTGACCGCCATAGAAAATTCCGTAGCCGGTGCGGATGACGAGCTTGTCCATCGCGCGGTAAGCGAGGCCGATGCGCGGCGCAAAATTGTCGAGGTCTGGACTGATCAATCCGCGCGAACCGTGCGTGATCGGTATACTCGCTCCGAGCGTCGGGGTCAGTTGTTCATTCTGTCCACCGGGAACAAGCAAAGAATTGGGGCCGAAAACAAAAGTTCCCTCCTCGTTGTCGTGCTCCTTGACCGTGCTGAAGACCTCGTAGCGCAAACCAAGGTTGACAGTCAGGCGATCGTTGGCCTTCCAGTCGTCCTGCCCGAAACCGGCATAGATTTGACGGCGATAGTCAATGTTATGCAGGCTCGTGATCGCGCCGCCATCGGCAACTCCCAGCAACATCGTGGCAAAGGAACTGCCTCCGGTTCCGGGAGCCGCGGGGTTGTCGGTGAAGTCGTTGCCGAAGCTCAGACCACCGCGCGACGCGGCCGGCTGGAAGATCGTGAACTGTTCGATGCGCACTTCGGTGCCGAACTTAAGCGAGTGGTGTCCCCTGATCCAGGTCAGGTTGTCGGTGAAAACAAAACTGTTCTGTTTCTCAATCGAAGGCAGGTATTCGGAGCTTCCGATTCCGGCCGTGCCATCGCCGAACGTGATGTTCGGTAAGCCACCGTTGTTCGGGCCAAAGGGGACGTTGGGAAAGCCCAGTTGAGCACTGAGATTCTCATTGGAGTTGAGCTGAAATCGGTGGGAATTGATCCGGTTGTACCCGAAGCGGAATTCATTGATCAAATTGGGCCTAAAGAGGTGAACTTCGCTTAAGGCCAGGCTGCGGTAAGAATTTTCCTCAGTACCGTCGAAAAACCCGCCGCCATCCAGCAGATTGTTGAAAGGAGGAGGAATGAAACTGGGCTGGCTTTCGTAACTGAATCGTCCGAAAGTATTGTCCTTGTCGCTGATCTTGTGATCGACGCGGACGTCAAAGTTGTTCCGGCTTTCATGCCGTTCCGGATCCGAAAGAAAATTATTGCCTCCGTTGTTGGCAGTTGGGGTCGTATTTGGAGTCGGCCAGTACGTCGAAAGCGTAGCCGCCAGCGGATCGACGGAGGGAAATATATTGGTTGGAAAGCCTCCGGCATAACCGCCGATGGGAACGCCACAAAATCCGGTGGGACTGGCGCCCGAAGCCTGCGTAAGACGTGTGTTGAAAATTTCCCCAGCATAAGTGGGGTTGCCATTGCAGTCGTTAAAACCCGTCGGAGCGGAAGTGTCGAGCAGGCTGGAGAAATTCCCAGCGACTTCCGCCGGTGTGGGAATCAATTCCAAAAACGGCGTGGCCTGCCGGATCCGCAATCCCTCGTAGTCGCCGAAAAAGAACGTGCGATTCTTGATGATCGGTCCACCCAGCGTGGCCCCGAACTGATTCTGCTTGTACGGCTGACGGCTCGTATCAAACGCGTTGCGCGCATCGAGTACATCGTTCCTGAGGAATTCGTACAGGTCGCCGTGGAAGCCGTTCGTTCCCGACTTGATCGCCGCATTCAGAATGGCTCCATTTCCCCGCCCGAACTCCGCACTGTAAGAGTTGGTTTGCATTTTGAACTCGGCAATGGCATCCACCGAAGGTTGGATGACGAAAGCAGTCTCATTCAGCAGATCGGCCAGGTTCGAGTTGTTATCGATTCCGTCCAGCAGAAAGTTGTTCTGCTCCGATCGCGCTCCCCCCGCGCTGAATCCATAGCTGGCGTTAATTCGCGAACCGGGTTCAGCAGGAGCTACTCCCGCGCTCAACTGCGCCAACTGCGCAAAGTTTCGGCCGTTCAGCGGCAGGGTCGTGGCCGTCTGACCATTCACCACATCACCGAGCTCGGAGGTTTCAGTCTGCAGTTGTGGACCCTGGGAAGTGATCGTCATCACTTCGTGGATGCTGCCCACCTGCAGCGTAATATCCACCGCCGGGTTCTCCTGGATGTTGACCACGATCGGTCCTACAACCGTCTTCTTGAAGCCAGCCTTCTCGGCGGTGACGCTATAGTTTCCAATCTTGAGGGGCCTCGCGATGTACACTCCTTGCGAGCTGGTCGTCACCACGATCTCAGTGCCGCGATCCACGTCTTTGACGCTAACCTTGGCGTCGGGAATTACGGCTCCGGCCGAATCACGCACAACTCCGGCGATTCCACCGCTGTCTTTCTGGCCAACCGCCTTCGGCAGCAACGCTGTGGCGGCGACAAGGACGGCAAGGACAACCGGCAATAGGTTCCGACCGCTTCTTTTCATGGTCCACCGCCTCCTGATACTCCAAACGCACTTGCGTTTCATTTCTCTTTCTTTGCTGGGCTTTCGTTTTTGAACAACGCAACGATCACCGATAGTGTGCCCGTTTGTCAATCATTTTGTTTGTTCTTGCCCGATTCATTTTCCAGATAGCCCCTGTTGCCGGGCAGGCGGGAAGAACCGGCCCCTGGGATTAGTTAGCCGGTTGGTAGCGCTTGATGCTTTGAGGATCAAAGACGGTCGGCATATGGCCCGAGATCCGCACCTGGAAGTGATCCTCCCCCTTAAGTCCGGTCAGGCCAGTGGCTGTGAGATGTACGTTGTATTCACCCGGCACGGTATATGCATGATTCACCTCAGCGCCCTCGACGCTAACGCCGTCGCCGAAGTCCCAGTGATACGAGAGCACCGCAGCTCCGCCACTGCCGTGGGCCGCAAACTTCAGCGTGGCTCCCGCATTTCCTTCAGAAGGATGGTCCGTGGCCACGCTGGGAGCAACGGCTGGGATGTGGGCATCGACTATTTTCAATACCCGGACCGAATGAGGTGGTAGATGAAAGGCCAATACTCCGCCAGCGGGAGCAGGCATTTCCTGATTGTCCAACACATCCGCAACTGTGTACTGGCCCGTCGCGGGCAATCTCGCGGATGCGAGATCGATCGAGTGATCCCGTTCCTTGTCCGTCCAGTTGAAGACAGTGAGAATGCTTTGCCGGTCCTCCTCTTTGAGAAAGAAGACGCTCGGCTGCTCATCCTCGGCTGCGAAATTCATCAGATCCACTGGAATCGATGCCCGTCCCAGACGAATCATCTGAATCAGTTCCTGATTCTGAATCAGCGCGAGACGCTCAGGCGCGTTTGACAACGTTGGAAGATCGTCTCCGATTTCGAACATTCCGCCGGAAACCGCAGCGAGAGCAATCGAGACTTTGGCCTCATCCAAAGTCGCAGGCTTGCTGCTCCCGTGCCACGATTGATCGGGAACGGTTTGCGTCGATACCGTAAACGCGTCGGGATCAGCTACATAAAAATTCCGATTCATGTAGTAGCGCGCGGCAATTCCCGGCGCCGCTTCTTTACTGGCGCTGTAGGTGTGCCCGGTATCGAGCGAGGTCCGGCCATAGTCCACATAACCGACAGGGTTGAGCATGACGCTTCCGTCCTTATCCAGATAAACGCCGTCGCCCACCGTCTCGCGGATAATCTGGAGCCCAATGCGCTGGGCTTCCATCGCCGTCGTGTCCGGCTTGTAGAAGAAACCCTCGATCGCGCTGTCGTCCATGAAATCCATCTTGATGTAGCGGATGCCCCACTCCTTCACCAGGGTGGAATAAGTCTTTCGCAGATAGTCCTGCGCGCCGGGGTTCGTAGTGTCGAGCATGAACAGCTGATCTTTGCCATGTGTCACGGTGCCGGCATGAATCGGCTGACCTTTTGCGTTCTTCACCAGCCATTCCGAATGATTCTCATAAACCCACGACCGCACCGATACCTCAAACGGAGCAGTCCAGATCGCTGGAACCAGCCCCAGGCCGCGCACATCGTACTCGAGCGAACCGACACCGTGAGGAAAGTGAGTCGCATTCGGAGTGATGTATTCTCCTCGCGCATATTGGTAGCCTTCGTCCATGTGGAAGATGTCATAGCCGAGCGCTTTCAGATGTTCCGCTTCCCACTGGGCATTGGTCAGCGCTGCCCCCTCAGTCAGCCCGAAGTAGTACGCGGTCCAACTCCACCACCCCATCAATGGCGGCGCCGAAATTCTGGCATGATGAATCTGTCGAATCAACGAAGCGTAAGTTTCCAACTGCCGGTGGTAGTCCGTATTCAGACCGAAGAGCACACGCTCCGACGAGAGCTCAGCGCCTGGGGCGACCGGAAGGCTTAATTCCACCTGATCCTCTGCCGAGGAATGCTTGAGAGAATTTTCCTTCTCCAGTTCGGTCGTCCCAGTCGAATCGACCTCGTAGGCTACGGGATGAGTTGCATCGCCGGAAGAGGCAAGGTGAAGCCGCAGAATGGTGAGAAACCGCTCCGAAGTAAGCGCGCCGAGAAATAAGCTCTCGTGGCTTTTGCGATTGTAGATAAGCTGACTGCCGACAGCACGATGCATCGCCTGCTCGGCATCTGCAAGAGCGCGGATGACAATTCCAGGTCGGTCCTCGCTGAAACTGTCGGAAAGAACTCGGTTGTCAAGCACCGGCCCTCCGAGATCGATAATTGATCCCTCCGTCGCATCCACAGAACGAATGCTCTCGATGTGAATGGCCTTTCCTGTCGTATTCCGAACTGTGACCTGGATATCGCCGAAAGGCTCGGTCGCGTAAGCGCGCAGATGATAAATCAGATCCGGTTGCCCGCTTAATCCCGTGTAAGTCACTTGCCAGTCTGTCGCTTCTCCCAGATATCCCTGACCTTGCGAGTGCTCGACCGTATGCTTCGGATAATCAGCCGCATGAAGCCAACGCCCATCCACTTCAGCCCCCACTCCCGCCCGCAAAGCAGGTGAGTTCGACTCGGGCAGCGCGATCGTGTACCGGCCGTCCGCCGGATTCACCGCGATTTTCAAAGCGTGGTCCGCGCCAGACGATTGTGCATGCAACACTGTAATGCCGCTGCCGACCAGCAGCAGAATTGCCATGAACCTGACCGCATTCACTCCGATTTGCCTGATCCCTTCACTGATCATCGAATCTTCGATCATCGAATCCTCCTTGGAATTTGAGAAGCATTGCGGCTGTTCGCCCGCGGACAACTGGGGCATCTCGAGATTTACGGAAGAATAGCCTGGATTCCCGTGATCTCGCAAAAATCGACTAACGCCTGATAAAGATCCTCGCCGTACCCGAGGCAGGCGTATTCATTCGTCCAATGTTGAAGCAACACGTCGATATCGCAATGCGCGGTCACAAAACCATGAGGCCAGAATGGTATCCCGCATTCATTCAGCCGCTTTTCGATCTGATCCGGCGCAGGCTCGAAAATACTGGCTCGCGTGATGACCATCTCGAACGCACCGTTCACTCTACCCAGTCGCGCTAAAACTCCTTCTCCCACTTTGCAGATCAATTTCACAGAAAGACCGCCGGCTTCCCCCTCAGTCGGGATCCCGTGCTCCGAAAATCCAGCGGGACCGAGCTTGCTTGCCAACGAAGGCGGACAAGCCCCATCCCCGATGATTTTGATTTCCTTCGTCTTTTT
>Ga0210391_10003652_pt1 | contig 12989 bp, 25 predicted proteins | sample IncBWC12OmetaG_FD_160573 | JGI IMG/M metagenome (GOLD analysis project Ga0210391, IMG submission 160573) | Forest soil microbial communities from Barre Woods Harvard Forest LTER site, Petersham, Massachusetts, United States - Inc-BW-C-12-O ... | reverse complement strand
TCCTTCAGAAAGGGGAAGTCCCATGGACCTAGTTTCTACGCTTGGAATCGACTTGGCAAAGAGCACCTTCTCGGTGCATGGCGTTGATTAAGACGGCGAGGTGGTGCTGCGGTGCAGCCTGTCGCGAACGAAGCTTAGCGAGCTGGTCGCGCAGCTGCCGCCGTGCCTGATCGGCGTGGAAGCCGGCTCGGGAGCGCACGAGTGGGGCGCGGCCCTTCAGTGGTTTTTCGGCATACGGTGAAACTGATGCCAGCGAAGTTCGTGACGCCGTATCGAAAAAGCGGCAAGAACGACGGTTACGCTGTGCGCGCACGATAGCCCGGGCGCGCGCAGCGCGCCTCCTTAGCTCTCACGGCCGCTCCAAGCGCTGGTTAGACGTTCGCCCACACTCAATTTGATAACTTCCCGGCGAAGCGTCCGAGGAATAGGGCTGAAGCAAATAGAAGTAGGAAGACCCATCCCATCGTAGAGATAAGGACGGCGGGCGTGTGGGAGTTGATCTGGTACCCCCGGTACCAAGCGCCGAAGGTAAGTTCATCGATCTGTTTAGGGAACCAAATCAGAGCCAGCATAGGGGCGGAAACTAGGCTCACGATCCATAAGCCAGACGGGATGGACCACGCACGTAAGTATGCCGCTGCGACTACGACGAGAGACAAGATGCGTGAGATGCTAAGTGTCATCGAACGTCTAACCTCGGCGCTCAGGCGCGCCGAGCGAGTTCTTCGAGCGAGGGAACCCCGGCATGCGAAGCGAATGCCGGGGCGTCGCCTGGAGTGGTTGGTTAGAGCGCAACACCGGTGTCGTCTGTATGCACGTGTGTCTCACGCACATAGGTCACCCCCCCAGGGCATAGCAAACTGTGAACGGTAGAACAACCAGGATGACCCCCAGCGCCGCCAGCTGGCCGACGCGCAAGAGCTGTTGCGGATGTAAGAACCAAGCGATCAGATAGCCACCCGCGGCCAGCGGCGCGTAAACACCCACCATTCACGGACCCCTCCAACGATTGTTAGGCGTTTGCATAACGTCAAAGGCAATCATGCCCAACATAGCAAGAGACGTAGAGGCCATGCCCGAACCAAATCGGGAAGCCAACAAGCGTGATCATGAAGGTCGTAAACAGTATCTCCTTGCGGGTGGCGCCCCGTCGAACCAAATACCCAGGCACGAAGGCGTAAAGGGCACCCAAGGGCGCGTACATCAGCACTGTAACTAGGGCCCCTTCCAATCGAGAGTAATGCGGTGGTAGAGAGGAAAATACCAGCACCATGCCAACAGCCGTAAGGATTGCGACGCACGATAGATATGTTCCATGTGCGCGGTTCTTGCCACAGAGTACGGCGGCTACCGCAATCGTTGCCAGGGACCCGAAGAAAAACCACACCCCGGAATTCACGCTACCGTCTCAAGTGATAGCAAACGCCTAACGATAAGCTTGAGCGGCCGTCCGCTCGTTCGGATCGCGCGCTGTGCGCGCACAATATTCCCGGCGCGCACAGCGCGCCTCCTTAGCACTCATGGCCGCTCCAAGCGCTGGTTAGAAGTCGCGCCTCGATCCAGTGTGTAGATATTGAATCCACAGTTCTGGCACGTCTTCGGAATCCACGGCGAAAATCCTCGAGTAAAGCGACGGTCACAAGCGGGACATTTGATCATGCCCCAACTAAAGCCAACACCCGTAACCAGCCACGGGATGGCTAAGATATATATTGCAGTCCCGAATGGAATCCATAGTGCAGCCCACAGCACGGGGCTCGCGGCCGGAAATAACAATCTAAGGAGATTTAGGACGAGGATTACCGGAATTAGAAACCAGAATGAATTCACCAGTAAACGATAGAGCCTCAAGCGTCTTGCTCGAGCGGCAACCCAAGGTGTGAAGCTGTATTCCATCGCGACTTCCAACGGTGAAGTTAACGGGCCGCCCAGAAGCGCCCGATAAGCGCACCGGGCGCACACTGTCTCCCAGCGCCCGCGGCGCGTAACCACAGACCGTTCACGGACCCCTCCAATGATTGTTAGGCCTCAGCAATCGCCGCAATCGACACCTTCAGACCAGGTATCTTTACTGGCAACTTGGCGCCCTGCCGCGCCGGCGCATTGGAAGGAAACCACTTCAAGTACTCCTCATTCATGCCCTGAAAATCTTGCTCGTCCGCTAACACGACCGTGACGCTTGCAACCTTATCGAGCGAGCTACCAGCAGATTCCAAAATGGCCGCGATATTTTTTAAGCATTGGCGCGTCTGCTCCTGAATGGTCGCCCCGACCAATGCCCCGGTCTGTGGATCATGCGGAGCCGTACCTGACACAAAGATTAACCCGGCGGCCCTGACTGCTTGGCTGTAGGTGGCGGGTGGTTTAGCAGCTTTGGCTGTGAAGATTATCTGCCGAGACATGAGCGCTCCTTAGTGCGATGAAGCTAATGAACTGGTGATGATCGCCTGAGGCCTAACGGTGAAGTTGAGGGGCCGCACGACCACGCCGGATGAGCGCCGCGGGCGCACACTGTCCCCAGGTGCCCGCGGCGCCAAACAGACCACGCATCACGGTCCCCTCCAACGTTTGCTAGGCATCCCGCGATCAACCCGTATGGTCAGCGACGTCAGAACGATTTCGACCACGCGCTGCCCTCTAGACGAATGAATTCGCCGCCCAGACTCCATAGCGCCACTTTCCCATCAGCCTCTGCGTCGAGATAACCGGCAGCAGGCAGCCCTATGGTCTTGAAAAAGGACTTGCCGAGCATGATGCCCCCGAGAGCCGTCCGAGAACTCGCAACCTTGCCTGACTTGAATTCGCGGACTTCTAACGGCGATGGGGAACGGAGGTACCAATACGATGCATCCTCTGCCTCTAGAAGGTAGATTCCGGCCGGAAATCTGATGCCGCGCGATGGACTAATTACTCTGTCGTAAAAGACCATGCCGTCTTTCACAGTGAGTGTCTTCGTGGCGTCCGTTGCGCGGCTGACCGTCCGCGGCTGCGAGGTCTCTGGACCTGCGAGGACAGGCGCAGCCGGACATCCCGAGAGGAGCGCAAAAACCAGGCACGTTGTAATTGCTAATCGACGCATGAGCGTCGCTCCTCGGAATACCTAACGGTGAAGTTGAGGGGCGCCCAGAGGCGCCCGTCAAGTGCCGCGGGGAGCACACGTCTTCCCGCGCCCTCGGCGCGTAACCACCGACCGTTCACGGACCCCTCCAACGATTGTTAGGCCGCAGAGAGCGCACTGATCGTGACGTAATACCCGTCCGGATCTCGGAGTGAGAACTCCGGCGTGCCAGTGTTCTCGTTCACGTGGGGCTCCTCCTCGAGTCGAGCGACGAGAGCGCGTGCCCTTGGCAGCGCCATGGCGAAATCATCGACGCGGATAAACAAGAGGAGGCCGTTGCCAGGCTGTGCGTGATCGGGGCTCATCAAGGAGGGATGCTCATGGGCACCCCACTCATGAAGGCAGAGCAAGACCGTTCCGTCCGAGTCGAGGATTTGACCCCAGTACTCATGGGCAGGAGTCGTCTCCGGCAGGCCAAGTAGCGATTGGTACCACTTGAAGCTGCAAGGCACATCGCCAACGCCAATGATCGTCCACGTGCGTCTCATGAGGTGTCCTCCTGGGGCCTAACGAAAAGTTTGAGCGGCCGCGGACATGCGAGTACTGCGCGCTGTGCGCGCAAAATGACCCCGGCGCGCACAGCGCGCCTCATTGGCTCTCACGGGCCGCTCCAAGGGCTGGTTAGGTGCCTCGGTTAGCACGCTTTGATGAGACATGGCAATACATTTGAGTTGGGGTGTTCTGCGAGCAGCTTCCCCCGATTGATACGATGAACCCCTGAACATCTGTGGATTTAGCGCCGGGCGGAAAGCGTGCGTTCATAGCCGCCGTGAAGGCTGCGTCATCCGGCTTTCCGTTTGCGTCGTACAGCAGCGCCTTTGAAACCTTAGCCGAGTGATCGAAGCTCAACACGCCACAAGACGCTAAGAGTCCGAAAGCGAGACAGATCAAGACACGTTGCGTCAAGGTAAAGCGCATGAGGCACCTAACGATAAGCTTTAGCGGCCGGGGTCTAACCGCATCCACGCGCTGTGCGCGCAAAATGATCCCGCCGCGCACAGCGCGCCTGCTTAGCTCTCACGGCCGCTCCAAGCGTTGGTTAGGCGCCGTGACCGGCCGCACGACGAGCCAAAAGATAAGCGCCGAGAGTGCGCCTGCGCCTGACGTAATGGCTATACCGACGCCATCGCGAAGAGTGGCTCCAAACGCCAGGTCGACAAGAAAGCCAATCCCGGCTCCCGATGCCAGGGCTGACCACCATCGGACGAGATTGAAGCGTCTCAATAGGGAAAAAACAGACATGCCGAGGGTGGCCGTAATACCTGTCGCAACCGAGTAAGCAATCACACCGAAACCGAGGACAGTTACGACGGGGAAGCCACGGAGTCTTCCACTCGCAAGGTCTGAAAAGAATAAAACACTCGTCGCACCAGCCGGTGCGGCAAAAAGAGCGACTGTTGAGCGTACGGTCACGGCGCCTAACGAAAAGCTTGAGCGGCCGCCCGCATACGCATAGTGCGCGACATGAGCGCACGATAGCGCAGCGCGCTCGTGGCGCGCCGCAAACTTAACATCACGGCCGCTCCAAGCGCTGGTTAGACGTGCCAATCGTGCTCTGTCGTTGCTCTAGAAGGCGTCGCAGCCAGGGAAAGCGCAAAGCATCGGGAGCGCGCACCATGTGCTCGATGTGAGCGTCATTCTCCGCCGAGGTGTATCCGAGCAATGTGCCTTCGCGGCGCTCAAAATCCTCGCTCCAGCCGTCACGTTCGGTGGCGTTCAACAGCGCGATGAAGGCGTCAATTCGCCACGTCTCCCTTGGAAGTGCATAGAAGATATGGAGTGCGCCGCGCATTTGCGGAGCGCGCTCCGGCGGCGGCCCTGTGTGAAGCCGAACAAAGGCGCACGTTTCAAACGTCCCATTCGCAACGTGAGGGGCGAACGCACGCTGCGGAATGATCGACTCGTCCGGTTCTGGGGGATAAATCTCACTGAAATGCGCGAGAGGCTTGCCGCGGGTGAGCATGAACTCCAGCTCACGGCCGGTATGTATCTCGTAGGGCACCGCGGGCGGAGTCCATCCTGTCATGGCACGTCTAACGTTCGCGGTCAGGCGCGCCGAGCGAGGTCTTCGAGCGAGGGCACCCCGGCATGCGAAGCGAATGCCGGGGCGCCGCCTGGAGCGCTTGGTTAGGCATCTCGACCGGTCACTTGATTTGCGTTGCCAAGTACTGCCGCTGCGTTTCCGGTAGGCGAGGTCTCCATATTGAGGAGTCAATTAGTTTCAAAAGTGCCCGTTGTTCTTGCTGCTTTGTCTTGATACTGAAGCGGTACGTCGACCAGTCGGCGTGCGAGTCGCAATACTGCAGATAAAGCCATTGTGGTTCAGGCGTTCCGGCCACGTAGTAGCCATCAGTGATTAGAAACGGAACGCCATCAACAAGCGTTATGGGATCAAGCGGCCAATCAGCTGATACTGTACCGCCCAAATAGATCGGACTACCTAGCGAAGGTGCGTTGAAATCGGACCCCGAACGCTTAGTGAAGAGCATTCGACACAGGATGATTACATTTACTCTTGCGCTTTTTTCCTGCGCGATCTCGCGTAAGCGAGCCAACGCGGCGTCGTGACCCAGCGACTGCAAGTCTACGGCGGTTCTGATGTAGGCATCAGCGTCAAATTCTCCGGAATAATAGTCTGGCATATCCGCGGGACCGCTTACGGCGGCTCCCAGACATAAAGCGGAGCTCAGCAACAAAGCGGAGAAAAATTGCAGGTGCATATGGCGAGATGCCTAACGGTGAAGCTGAGCGGCCGGGATCAACCGCCGAATACGCGCTGTGCGCGCAAAATGATTCCGGCGCGCACAGCGCGCCTCCTTAGCTCTCACGGCCGCTCCAAGCCTTGGTTAGAGGGCAGCTTGCTCAAGACCCAGACCAATGCGGGCAAGACACCAATGAGCTTAATCTGATCGAAAAGCGTGACAATTTTTTGCCGAGTGGGCGCGTCGCCAAGGTAGTGCCACGCGGGAAGAGCGAAGAGGACAAAAAGTGTGAGAGTCATCCCCAGCGCAACAAGTGGGCCATAGCGGCCGTACGTGCGATGAATGAGGTACGCGAATGGTATAGAAACGAGCAGAACTGCTGCAGAGTGGCATGCGACCATCCATGTAAGCGTGGCATGAAGCCTGGTCGAGAACATGGAACCCCACCAAGCAGGTTGCGGCTGCGCAAGAAAGTGGCCGATTACAAAGACCAGAAAATACGAGTACAGGTATAGCGCAACCAAGGCAACGATGACCAGCAATGCGCGGCGCACCTGAGCTGCCCTCTAACGATGAGCTTGAGCGGCCGGCTGCCGCGGTTCAAGAAGCGCCGCGAGCGCATGATTACGACGCGCTCGCGGCGCAACGTGATCAACTCTCACGGCCACTCCAAGCGTTGGTTAGGAGGCGCGCGCGAGATAGGGAGGCAGTGCCAGAGCACGCTCATAGTCCTCGCGCTGTATAAAGGGCCAAACAGTAAAGTCGCCGTGTCTCCTCCAGCTTTGGAGCATCAATCGATTGGCATAGCCGAGTGTTACTAGTGACAGGATCATCGCCAGAAGCCTCGGTCGGGGTGGATAGGCCGGCCATTCGTAGCGAAGATCACCCTTCAAGAAAAGGATCGCTCGTGAAAGGTCGGAACGTGAGCCGCGTGGAATGTACCAACGACCAGTCATACGATGCTCGTGCATGTCATCGTAGAGTCCCCAAGCACCGTTCCAGTAGATCTCAAATATTGCCGGGTCGGTCGATTCGGGGAGACGGCCTTCGAACTGGTCGTTGGTAATAACGCCGGCGATAAGGTGACGCATGAGTTCGGCCAGTGAGTCCCGACTCTTGCGGCCGATCATCTCGCGCCTCCTAACGAAAAGCTTGAGCGGCCGCGTGCCGCCGTTCAATGAGCGCCGCGAGCACAAAACATCCCGGCGCTCGGGGCGCACCTCGTTCAGCTCTCACGGCCGATCCAAGCGTTCGTTAGAGGTCATTCGGCCTCAGCGCCTTGGCGAAATCGCCCAGGAACGTTATTGGCGGAGTGTCACGGTCTGTTGCAAGGTAATACACAAGAAGCCTTCTCTTCCCAACCTCAAACTGCGTTGTCGCGCTGCTGTAGCGTAGCCCAGGGTGGTCGAGCATCAGCGGGCATACCCACCGTGTCTCTCTGATGCCATTGGGCCATTCGTGGATTGACCTCTGAAGCGCGCTGCACGTTTTGTCTCTACTTAGGTCAAGTGTCCCAGCAGGACAGCGATGATTCTCAGAATCATCACAGATGTTGATAGTGACCCAAGGCATCACCGTCGGATTAAACCTCGCGGAAAGCGACGCCACAAGAGCGTAGTGGCCGTCCGTCTTTACGGTCCATGCGCCCGGCAGTTGGAGCGAAATGCCAGACATCGTGACCTCCTGAGTTGCCTGAGGTGTTGATGCCGTGAGAATTAGAGCTGCGACAGCGAACCACTGCACGGTAAGTCTCCGAAATGACCTCTAACGGTGAAGTTGAGCAGCCGCCCAGAAGCGCTTGATCAGCGCCGCGGGCGCACACCGCCTTCCAGCGCCCGCGGCGCATAACCAAAGGTCGTTCACGGCCTGCTCCAACGATTGTTAGACGTCACTGCCATGCGCTCCTGATCACCGACGTATATCCGACTCGGACACTGCGACAATTGGCAAAACTACCAAACATACGGGACAAGACGATATTTCACATGCGCCATGTAGTCAGCATAGCCCGGCAGGGCGGCCTGCAGTGTGCGTTCCTCCAACACCGCTCGTCTCGCCAGCAATATCATAAAAGCCAGCCCCAAGAGCACTCCGTACCACGACCCGAGGAACAGTGGCGTTCCGATCATGAACAGCAGAAAGCCCGCATACATCGGGTGGCGCACATACTGATAGGGACCTGTCGAGATCACGGAATGCCCACGCTCTGTCTGTACCCGCACGACCGTGGATAAGTACGAATTTTCGCGAAATGTCAGGAAAAAGAGATTGAACGAGCACAATAGGACGACACCCCCAACGCCCTGGAGCCAGTCAGGCTCAGGCGACCAGTGAAAGCGAACAGCGTCCATCGATATAAACGCCAGCCATGCAAAGGGCAACACGAGAAGTAATGGGAACAATGCTTTATCCCAGCCTTTCTGATCGGCTCGGCTGAGGCTCAAACGCTCCTGGAGCAATCCGGGATTGTGCCGGTAGAGCCAAGCATTGACGCCCAGGAAGAAGCCAAAGAACAGCGCTAGGTAGAGCCAGCCGACAAGCCAAGTTAGCGTACCCGCTGGAGCGAATAAGGCGAGAGCGAGGACCAGAAACAGTCCGATGCTTTGGGCTACGACCAATTGTGCATTGACTCGCATACACCAGCTCTTCCGCTCTGCACCTAACCACCTACGCCTCAAGGCGTAAACGAAGGCAAGTAGTCATCGCTACCAATGCGGCCGAGAACGACGCGTCGGTCTACCGAGAACGTCACCACGTCACCTTCGCGGCCGTCTTGGCCATCAGGATAGTGCGAAGGTCCTGTATGTACGTATGAGCCCGGTATGGCTGAGCCAAACCGCGCCACTGCCCGCAATCACGTTGACCCCCAGCCTGGCACGGCCTCCGGTGACGTCTAACGATAAGGTTGAGCGGTCGCGCGTTGACGCCAGATCGGCGTCGCGAGCGCAAACTGTGTCCAGCGCTCGCGACGCGACCACATGCGCCTCACGGCCGCTCCAACCGAGGGTTAGACGACATCAATTAAATCCACTTTGGAGCGAACGAACGCAACCGCTTTTTCAGAGGTTTCAGCTTGCAACCCGGCGTGCGGAAGCCAACGCGCCCCCGAACCTTGCGACAGCATGACCCCATCTGACAAGCGGACGCAGCGGGTAAAATCTGACCATTCGATTTTGACCCGGGCGTGCGGCCCCGTTTCCGTAAGTCCTTGATCGTTGAGGACGATCGATACTTCATCGCCAAATGCGGGGTTGCTTCTTATTTGTCGCGCAAGCGTAGTTCCAAAGAAGAGGATCCTCCATCCAACCACCATGCCACCCCAAAGCGCCGAGCCCCCGGCTACCTCCGCAAACTTTAGCCAGGTCGCCTGCGTGAGAGACGCATACAACCAAGCACCCGCAGTCAGGACCAACACGGCGACAGCAATAGCAACAATCGCCGCGTTACGCTTGCGATCCGGCGGTTGCCGGTTGTAGCGGCGCAACGCCGTCCGGAGGAAGGCTCGATCCACGAGGATCCTGTAAGCAATGTCCATGTCGTCTAACGAAGAGCTTGAGCGGCCGCGCCCGTGGGTTTGATACGCGCCATGAGCGCAACATAGCGCAGCGCGCTCATGGCGCGTCACTCTCAGGCGTCACGGGCCGCTCCAAGCGTTGGTTAGGAGGCGGTGCGATTACCATACGGAAAAGCCCAACACAAGAGTCCTCACTCTCGCGTGCGCAAAGGCTGAGCGCAGCATTTGAGGAAACGAAGTGGATATAGCGGACGGAAGCGGCACCGACAGTACCCAAGCGGATTCGCGCGCCCCTAGTGAGATCACCTTCATCTGGAGTAGTCCCGAAACAGTCGGGCTGGTGGTTGGTCTCCACGACCGTACTAACGATGCGATAGAAACCCGATGGGAGTGGCTTGTCAGAAATTGCAAATTTCAGCGTTGAAACTTCAGATCGGCTTGTATTTCGTTCCGACCCATCGGGATCAAAGTGGTATGTCTCGATGCATATACCGCCAGGTCCAGATATCCAGAGTTGCCATGTGCCAAGAATCGGATGGTCACGTCGAGGCACTTCACTGCCAGTGCTAGTGGAGGCGATTGCGAATGAGAGAAGCGCCAGGAACCTCCCCATTGTGCTCACAGCACGCCTCCTAACGATAAGCTTGAGCGGCCGCGATTCGACCGTAGCCGCGCGCTGTGCGCGCAAAATAATCCAGGCGCGCACAGCGCGCCATCTTGCCCCTCACGGCCCGCTCCAAGCGTTAGTTAGACAACGGCCAGCCACTGAGGCACGGTCAGATACCTCAGAAACAAACCTCATAGATCATCCGGCGGAGGATATTTGAGGGCAAGGTCAGTCAGCTCGGCCTCCGAAATTGCAGACGTGGCCAAGACGCGCCTAGCGTCCTCCGCCGATTCCGGCGGCACCCATACGTAACACTCAAGAGCTGGCGCAACATTAGTCCCACCAAGAGTCTGGGGAATATAGATTCGGTTGGGCACACCCTCACTGGTGAGGCGATCAGACACAAGTTGAGCGTCTACCAAGTTGGTGTACTGACCGACGCTGATCCAATCGTGTTCTGACATATGCGTTGTCTAACGATGAGCTTGAGCGGCCGGCGGCCGGTGTTCAACAAGCGCCGCGAGCGCACAGTCTCTCAGCGCTCGCGGCGCCGCCTGACGAGGTCTCACGGCCGCTCCAAGCGAATATAAGGGAGTTCCCCTTCACTGATTCGACGTGAGTCGTACGGCATCAAAGTGCCAAGATTGAGTTGCGAGCTTCAATCTGCATCAGAAAGGGGAACTCATGAACGAGATTACTACCGTCGGTGTCGACCTCGCAAAAGAAGTGATCGTCGTGTGCGCCGGGGACGGCTCGGGTCACACCATGTTCTTCAAGCAGTTCAGTTTTGCTGGCTTTTCGGTGTGGGCGGCAAATCTTCCGCCCTGCACCATCGGGATGGAGGCGTGCAGCTCTTCGAATCACTGGGCTCGGGTCCTGTCGGCCTACGGGCACCGCCCGAAGCTCATGGCAGCGGAATTCGTAAAACCCTTTCGCAAGAGCCAGGGGGCAAAGAACGATCGCAACGATGCACAAGCCATCCTCTGCGCGGTGCGCGAACCGAACATGCGCTTCGTGTCCGCCAAGAGCCTCGAGCAGCAGTCGATTCTCGCCTCTCATCGCCTGCGTCAGGGGTGGCACGCGGAGCGTACCGCGCTGCTCAATCGCACGCGCGGCCTGTTGGCCGAGTTTGGCATCTGGCTCGGCCGCTCTTCGGCAGCGGTCTACCGCGGCTTGCCCCGCCTGAGCCAGGAGGAAGCCGTTCCGGCACCTGTGCGCGCCTTGCTCACTCAAGTCTACGAACACCTGCAGCAGCTGGATGAGCAGATTGCCCGTTGTGAGGCGCAGATCCGCCTTCATGCCAAGAAGAGCGAGGCCGCGCAGCGTCTGACCGCAGTCACGGGTATCGGCCCGATCACCGCAAGCGCCGTGGTCGCCACGGTCGGCAACGCCCGTGACTTCCGCAACGGACGGCAGATGGCGGCCTGGGCCGGTCTCGTACCGCGACAATCAAGCTCCGGTGGCAAGGAGCGCCTGGGCAGCATTACCCGGCGCGGCGATCGCTACCTTCGGGCACTGCTGACTCAAGGGGCTCGATCGACTATGCAGTCGGCGCTCATCCGTGCGCCCCAAAAGCGCTCGCGGCTCGAGCAGTGGATCGTTGATCTGCGTCACCGGGTCGGTTACCACAAGACCCTCGTCGCGATCGCCAATAAGCACGCCAGGATCTGCTGGGCAATCCTCGCCAAAGGCGAATCCTACGATCCTCAGGCCTGGCAGCGCATCGCCCGCGCCGCCTGAGTCGTTCACAGACCACCCTTCCGTAGCGATGCGCAACGAGACAGTCAACGAGGTCAGACCGAGCACGGTGAAAACCTGGCTAACCAACCGGCGGGAAAGCACCGCATGCGATCGATCGTCGCCTGCGGTCCACGTCGTTAGACGAATGAGGACACCGTGCGCGACTTATATCTTGGCCCGGACGATCCACAACAGCCGTCCAATAAGGCCGCGTAGAGATCTGCAGTCCGATCCTCGGTTCTCTCGTAGCGTACCGCTCCGACCGAGATCTCGGGGGCCGCCCCGATCACAGCGTTCGATCAACCTCGCCGTGCACTTGACGGGGAACTCCGTAGAGTTGGTTAGGCATCAACCAGCGCCTCGAGTGCTCGAATCGTGTCCTCATGCGCGGTGTCAACGAGACCGACCGTGGGATGGCGCGAGAATCCTGAATGCGCTCTGCGAGCATGGTCTAACGCAGCCCTGGCCTCTGACCCGGCGAGCGCAAGGGCAGCCTCCGCGGCGTTGATGAGTGCACACGCGGCATGCCACTTGAAGTGATCGACCGGGAACGTCAACCGTCCTGCAAAGGCCTCCAAGACCTGACGCGCCCGAGGGTAGTGAGCGGCAATTCTGCGAGTGGCCACAAGATATGGAAGTTCGACATAAGCCTGAGTTAGTAGGTTAGGAAACGCGGCTTCACGCGCAAGAGCGGCCTCATAGGCGGCCACCGCCTCGTCCATATGGCCCAAAGCAACGTAGGCCCTGGCGGAGTCACAATGTGCCTGCGCGAAATCGAAGGGTTCGCCTAGGGCGAAGTAGCGTTCGAGAAGTGCAAGCGCGACTTGAGGGTGCGAATCGGCCAAGGAGCAGGCTTGAATCCTCAAATACTGACTCTTGCCGCGAGCGCGACGCAGCTTTTCTTCAAACCTCGCGGCTGTGGCGGTAGACCAGGATGTGTTTCTGAACCAGTCGTCGGCGCTCATCGGTTAATGCCTAACGGTGAGCCTGAGCGACCGGCCGTTGGTGATTAGCTCTCATGGCACTTCTCCGGTCGCTCGAGGCGATGGTTAGAGCACGCATCAGAACCCTACTGTGCGCGCGCGTCAGGTGCGCCGCAATATCGGGGTGTTGGTCGCGATATGTAAGCGCGCCGGGATGCTGAACGAAGACGGTCTCGGGGCCGGAACGGTGGCACCGACTGTCACACTCGTCTTGGCGCGCGCCCCCTCGTAATTCGGGGCACGGCCCTCGGCCGCGCGCGCTTTGAGGAGACGAACGAAGCGAACACTCGCGATTCGACCAAACATCGCAGTGACTTATCTCTTC
>Ga0210391_10003649_pt1 | contig 12999 bp, 9 predicted proteins | sample IncBWC12OmetaG_FD_160573 | JGI IMG/M metagenome (GOLD analysis project Ga0210391, IMG submission 160573) | Forest soil microbial communities from Barre Woods Harvard Forest LTER site, Petersham, Massachusetts, United States - Inc-BW-C-12-O ... | reverse complement strand
CGTCATGAGCTCCTACAACTCGGTCAACGGCACCACCGTGACCGAGAACGACCTGCTGGAGACGCCGCTGAACAGCGAGTGGGGCTTCGACGGCGTCGTGATCAGCGATTGGACCGCCGTCCGGTCGCTGAAGAGCGCCAGAGCCTCGCAGGACCTGGTCATGCCCGGCCCGGATGGACCGTGGGGCGAGGCGCTGGTGCGGGCCATCCGCTCCGGGGAGATTCCCGAGGCGGTCGTGGACCGCAAGGTGGCTCGTATTCTCACCCTGGCGTGCCGGGTCGGTGCGCTCGACGGGTTCCCGGCCGCCGAGCCGGTCTGGGTTGAGGACGGTATCGCCTTCGCCCGGCACGCTGCCATCGAGGGCACCGTGCTGCTGGAGAACCGCGGCGAGCTGCCGTGGGACCCGTCCAGCCTGCGCTCGGTCGCGGTGATCGGTGACAACGCGGCCAACGCCCGCACGCAGGGCGGCGGCAGCGCCACCGTCATGCCGGAGTACACCATCTCGCCGCTGGACGGCCTGCGCGCCGCGCTGCCCGGCGTGGACGTTACCTACTCGCGCGGTGCCGTCGTCCAGGAAGGCGTGGCCGAGCTGCCGCTGGCGCAGATGACCAACCCGGTCACGGGCAGCCCCGGCCTGCGGGTCCGGTTCCTGGACGCGGATGGCACCGAGGTGTTCGGCGAGGACCGCCGCTCGAGCGCGCTGGTCTGGTTCGGCGGAGACGCCCCGATTAGCCGGTCGGCCACGGTGGAACTGACGACACGCTTCACTCCGGCCGAGTCGGGCCCGGTCCGCGTCGGCTTCGCCGCGGTCGGGCACGGCAAGGTATACCTCGACGGCGAGCTCATCGTCGACGAGATCGCCGAATCCGAGCATTCCGACCTCGGCGCCGCGCTTATGGCCCCCCCGACGGCCGCCGCGGAGGTCAACCTCACCGCGGGGAAGCCGGCGGAGCTGCGCTTCGAGTACGACCTGACGGGCCGCGCCGGACCGCTGGCGGAGCTGCTGTGGCTGCGCTTCGGCACCGAGCCGGCGGCCGTGGATTCCGGCGCGCTCATCGCGGCCGCCGCGGAGGCGGCCGCCGAGGCCGACGTCGCGCTGGTCGTGGTCGGCACCAACTCCGCCGTGGAATCCGAGGGTTATGACCGCACGTCGCTCGCGTTGCCCGGCCGCCAGGACGACCTGGTCCGCGCCGTAGCGGCCGCCAACCCGCGTACGGTGGTGCTGGTCAACGCGGGGTCCCCCGTGCTGATGCCCTGGCGGGGTCAGGTCGCAGCGGTGCTCGTCGGCTACTTCGGCGGGCAGGAATTCGGCCACGCCGTCGCCGACGTGCTGCTCGGCGTGGCCGAGCCGGGCGGGCGGCTGCCCACCACCTGGCCCGCGGCCGACGCCGACGTGCCGGTACTGTCCACCGCGCCGGTAAACGGTGCGCTGGATTACGCCGAGGGGATCCATATCGGCTACCGGGCCTGGCTCAAGCAGGACGCCGCACCGGCGTACTGGTTCGGCAGCGGCCAGGGCTACAGCGACATCGCCCTCGTCGGCGTCCACGCTCCCGCCTCGGTCGCCGCCGGGGAGTCCTGGCCCGTGATCGTCGAAGTCGAGAACAGTGGCGAGCGCGACGGCAAGCAGGTCGTGCAGATCTACGCGGAACGTCCGAACTCCGCGGTCGACCGCCCGGTGCGTTGGCTGGTCGGCTTCGCGCCCGTGCGCGTACCCGCCGGGGAGAGGGCACAGGTGCAGGTCAGCGTGCCGACCCGGCTGCTGGCCTACTGGCAGGACGGCTGGCGTTACGAGCCCGGCGTCTACCAGCTCCGGGTCGGTACCTCCGCGGTCGACCTGCCGCTGACCGCGAAGGTGGAGCTCACATGACGTTCCCGAACCCGCTGATCCCCGGCTTCAGCCCGGATCCGAGCGTCGTCCTGGCCGACGGCGTGTACTACCTGGTCACCTCGACCTTTGAGTACCTGCCCGGGATACCGGTCTACCGCAGTACCGACCTGGTCACCTGGACGCACATCGGCAACGTGGCGACCCGGCCCGAGCAGGCCGGAGTGGACGACGTGGCCACCGGCGGCGGCGTCTGGGCGCCGACCATCCGGTACCGCGACGGCGTCTTCTACGTCATCGTCACCATCGCGATGAGCCCGCGCGGATGCGTCGTGTTCACCGCGACCGACCCGGCCGGCCCGTGGAGCGACGGCATCACCATCGAGGGCGTCGACGGCATCGACCCGGACCTTTCGTGGGACGACGACGGCACGGCCTACGTGACCTTCTCCGGGCTGTACACGAGCGGCGAGCAGATGGGGCAGCACCTGGGCATCCAGCAGGTCCAGGCCGACCTCGCCGCCGGCAAGGCGCTCGAGACGCCGCGCTCACTGTGGTCAGGCACCGGGCTCAAGTTCCCCGAGGCGCCGCACCTGTACCACCGCGGCGACTACTGGTACCTGCTGATCGCCGAGGGCGGCACCGAGCGCGGGCACAGCGTCAGCGTCGCCCGGGGACCCTCCCCGGAGGGCCCGTTCGAGGGGCACCCGGCCAATCCGGTGCTCAGCGCGCGCAGCACGTCCCGCCCGATCCAGAACACCGGGCACGCTGACCTGGTCGACACGCCGGCCGGCGGCACGGCGCTGGTCCTTCTCGGTGTGCGCCCGCTCGGCCTAACCCAGTCGTTCTCACCGCTGGGACGGGAAACCTTCATCACGCCGGTCTCCTGGGCCGACGGGTGGCCGCAGCCGGGACCGGTGCGGCTGGCTCCGCGTGACGCCGTCGACGAGGAGATCTTCGACTTCGCCGACCCGTCCGCGCTGGAGGACCTGGGCTGGCTGGCGGTCCGCACGACACCCGGGTCGGTGGCGTCGGTCGTGGACGGCCGGCTGGCGATCACCGGCCATGCCGGGCTGGACGACCCGCGCCCGCAGTTCGTCGGCCGCCGCCAGCGGCACCTGACCGCCACGGTGTCCACCACCGTCGACGCCTCCAGGGGGGCGGGCGGACTCGCCGCGCGTTATGACGAGGAGCACTGGATCTGTCTCGAGGTGCGCGGCACGGTCGTCACCGCCCGGGCTCAAGTCGCGGGCCTGGCGCAGAGCTGGCAGGCCACCGTCCCGGCCGCCGACGTCGAGCTTTGCATGGAGATGATCCTGCCGTCGGCAGGCCTCAACTTCGCGGCGATGGGTGGTGACCGCATCCGCCTGCTGGCCGCCGGCACGCTGATCGCCGAACTCGACGGGCGCTACTGGACGGCGGAGACGTGCGCGTCCTTCACCGGCCGGGTTATCGGGCTGTACGCATCCGCGGGCACGGTCAGCTTCGCCGGCTTCCGGTACCGAGGCGCCGAGGCCTGATGGACCGGATCGGCTTCGGCGCCGCGTACTACGCCGAGTACCAGCACCGCCCCGACCTGGAGGCCGACTTCGAGCTGATGGTGAAGGCCGGCTTCTCGGTGATCCGGGTGGGCGAGTCGGTCTGGTCGACCTGGGAACCGGAGGACGGACGGTTTGAGCTTGACTGGCTCGAGCCGGTCCTTGACGCGGCCCATCGGCACGACATCGGGGTGATCCTGGGTACGCCGACCTACGCCATCCCGATGTGGCTGGCCCGTCGCTATCCCGGGATCGCCGCTGAGACGGCTTCCGGGCATCGGATCGGCTGGGGCGCACGACAGGAGGTGAACTTCGCGCACGCGGCCTACCGGTTCCACGCCGAGCGCGTGATCCGGCAGGTGGTAGGCCGTTACCGGGATCACCCGGCCATAACCGGCTACCAGGTCGATAACGAACCCGGCCTCCGGCTGCTCTATAACGCCGACGTCTTCGAGAAGTTCGTGGACTGGCTGCGCCGCCGCTACGGCACCGTCGACCGACTCAACGCGGAGTGGGGCCTGACGTACTGGTCGCACCGGCTGTCGCGATGGAGCGATCTGTGGCGCCCGGAGGGCAACTTCCAGCCGCAGTACGACTTGGCCTGGCGGCGCTTCCAGGCCGAACTAGTCACCGAGTTCATCGGCTGGCAGGCCGGCATCGTCCGCGAAGTCACCGGCGGGCGCGGGTTCGTCACCACGTGCATCTCCTACGAGCAGCCCGGCATAGCGGACGCCGAGCTGAGCCGGGTTCTCGATGTCGCGTCCGGCAACGCCTACTACGAGATGCAGGACTCGCTCGCACACCCGAATACACTGCCGCGCTCAAGCGGCCCGATGGGCTGGGTCGTCCGCGGGCCGTGGGCGGTCACCCAGCTCGCGGACCTCATGTACTCCTCAAAGCAGGCCCCGTTTCTGGTCACCGAGACCAACGCCGGCTCGATCGGCTTCTCCGCCATGAACGAGTCGCCCTACGACGGTCAATGGCGCCAGCTGGCCTGGCTACTTATCGCGCGCGGGGCGCGGCTCATCGAGTACTGGCACTGGAACACCCTTCCGTTCGGCACCGAGATGTACTGGGGCGGCGTGCTTCCGCACAGCGGCATCCCTGGCCGCGCCTACCACGAGATCGCACGGATCGGCCAGGAGCTGCGCGAGGCCGGCGGTGCCTTCGCCACGGCCGAACCCGACTACGACATCGCGGTGCTTTACGACTCCGACAGCAAGTTCGCGCTGTCGACGCAGGGACCGCTGCGGGGTGACCCCTTCATCGACCCCGACTCCTACCGGCACATCCTCGCGGCCTTCTCCCGCGGCATCTTCGATGCCGCGCGGCAGCAGCGGCTCGTCCGGCCGCAACACCTGCTGCCGTCGCGAGGCGCCGAGCACGACGCCGCCGAGGCGGCCGCGCGCTATCCCCTGCTGATCGCCGCCGCGTTTTACACCGCGGCCGACGAGGACCTGGACTTCCTGATCGACTACGCGCAGGCAGGAGGGCACCTCGTCGTCGGGCCGCGAACGGGCTACGGGGACAGGGAGGGAAGGGCGCGCACCGAGCGAGCGCCGGCCCGGATCACCGACGTGGCTGGCGTCTGGTACGAGGAGATGACTACGCTGCCGTCACCGATGCCGGTGCACGGCTCGTTGCGAGGCGCGGCGACCGGATTCGCCGAAGGGCTCGTCGCTTCGGACGCGGAGGTCCTCGCCTCTTATCAGCATCCGCACCTCGGCCGCTGGGCCGCCGTCACGACAAAGCCCGCCGGTGCGGGCCGGGTCACGGTAGTCGGTACTGTCCCGGCTCAGAACCTGGCCGCCGACCTGGTGCGGTGGTTGATACCGCATGCTGTGGGCGGATGGACCACCGACGACTCAGTCACCGTTTCCACCAGCACCGACACGAGCGCCGCTACCCGGGTGCATGTCCTGCATAACTGGAGCTGGGATGAGGCGACGGCTTCTCCGTCCTGCACGATGAGTGACATACTCAGCGGCGAGCGCCATCTACCTGGTGAGAAGATCACGTTCCGGGCATGGGACGTCCGGCTGTTCCGCAGCGACGAAGCACATGACCATGACCCGGCGCACAGGCGAGAGGTTAAGACACCCCGGCTGGCTTTACACGACCCGGTTGTTGCCGCCGTCGATCACGAATTCAGATCCAGTGATGTAGGCGGCGGCATCCGAGACCAGGAAAGCAACTAGCTGACGTCTCAGGACCAGCGTCCAGCCCAGCGCGGGCTCATCAGAGATCTGCAGTACATGCCTCCTCGTGCTCGACTTGCCCGTTACGGCCAATTCGGGCCAATGCGGGCTACTGCGCAGCCGTCCCACTACCGTGCAGGGCGTCCTGGAGTTCCTTTTCGTCGTCTTTGGACAGGGAGCTCTTCAGCACCGTGCCGCCGTACTTGCTCATCGCCTCGACGGCCTTGTCCGGAGTCACCTTCTCCACCATCAAGAACAGCGCCGACGTGCCGGGCTGGACCATGCCCCGGACCTGGTCCTGGAACTGCTTGTCGATGCTGGTCTTGGCGAACTTGCCCATCAGCGCGCCCATCCCGGCGCCCACCGCCATCCCGAAGACGGGGATGAAGAACAACAGGCCGAACAGGAACCCCCAGAACATGCCCCACACCGCCCCGCCGCCGACCGCGTGATGAGTGGTGTGGACATGGTAGCTGCCGTCCTCGTCCCGCACGATCACCGCGATCGCGTCCGGCTGGATGATCAGATCGGCGGCCAGGCGCCGTGCCTCGTCCGCGGCCTCCTCCGCGGTCGCTTCATCTGGATATCCGATGGCGATCAGGTCAGCCATGGTGTTCCCCTTCCTGGTGTGATTTCCGTTCGTCCGTCCCGCCGCTGGTCATGCGACGGGATCTGATCGTGCCTTTGGCGCGCCGGGGATACCTCACCCTCCTGTGGGTGAATTGCGGCGATTACCCGGTGCCGGGACAGCCATTCGGCGTAGGACTGGCAGTGGCTCAAGTCAAGTTCCGCATCGCCGGGCGGGGGCTGGGCGAACATCAGCGTGACAGTGCCCTCGAGCGTGCTGCGGAGCAAGTCGGCCGGACCGGTCGCCTCGAATCCCAGGGACCACCACGTCTCACCGCCCGAGCAGATTTCGGTGAGTTCCACCCCGCATTCCGGCCCCATGGCCCGCTCTCCGGCGTCCGCCATGAGCCGCCCGTCAACCAGCCGGAATCGGCTCATCCGCCGTCTCTTGCGCACCGCTGCCCAGCCACCTGGCCCGGCCTCGCCTGGGCCGAGCGGCCCGAACGGAAACGACCACTTCCGCCAGAACTCGAGGCGGCCGCGGGCGCGGCCCGCAGCGTCAAGGATTCCCAGGCTGCCGTGGTACTCCTTGACCTCGAGCACTTGGCCCGCGCGGATCTTCACCGCCAGCCCGCGCAGGACGGGGTGGAGGAGGTAGGCATCCTCGCGCGAGTCCAGCCAGGCGGGAAACCGCCCGAACCAGCTGGCGATCGCGGCATTCGACTGGCCGGGCAGGATCCACCGCACCTCGATAGTGCTCAGTCCCCCGATGGCCGAGGGCCCTGGCGGCCCGGGAGGAGACCCGGTCAGAGGACGCTCAGACACCTTGGACCGCTCCGAGGCGACCGGACCGGACCGCCTTGACGAAGTCCTCGTAGTCCTGCTCGTTCTGGTCGGCGTAGCGTTCGGAGAAGGCGGTGATCGAGCGGTCGAACGCGTCGTCGCCGCCGAGGTAGGAGGCCATCGCGACCGGGGTCCCCGGACCGGGCATGAGCCCGCGCCAGCGTCCATCCGCAGAGGCGCCCGTAATACGTAAGCGTGATCGGCGCCATCAGCTCGACCAGCGCCGAGCCCTTCATGTCGCGTAGCTGGCGCCAGTAAAAGTGGCGGGTGGTGTCCAGCCCCTTGGTCCAGCCCAGGAAGATGTCGCTGGCGGCCTGCATCAGCTGCTGTCCCTGCACGACTCGCTCGCCATGCTGGCGGTAGCGGCTCTTTCTTCGCCTTCCTGGCCTTCTTCTCCTCCTTCGCCACTTCGGCCACGGCGTCCTAGACGAACGTCACGAGCTGGTCTTCTGGCATATGCGCATACCAGATGCCCATTGTGGGCAGCTGCGCGAAAGCCGCCATCGCTTCCCGGTAGGCCGTTACCGACGCGAACGCCGCGGCGTGGCTGGACGAAGGTGTGCGATCCGCTGCCGTCCTGCCCTGACCCAGGCGCTCATCGAGGCTAGGGTGATTGATGCGTCTGATCCTCGGTGCGGCTTCTTTCCCGGTCATCTGGTCCACCTCTTACGGCCGGCCCCGGCTGGTGATACTGCCAGTTCAACGCCGTCCCTGACCCGGGTATCACCCTTGAGAGGATGAGCTCCGCCGGATGGGCCTGCGATCTGGCATGTCCGGCATCGGGGCGCCTGGGCCTCCGGTCACGCAACCGAGGGTGATTCCGGCCGGCGGTGCGCAGCCTCAGAGCAGGCGCAGGTCGACGGCCCGCGCGAGGGCCTCCGAGCGTGACGCCACCCCGAGCTTCTGATAGATCGACCGGAGATGGGTCTTCACCGTATTGCGCGAAATGTAGAGCATGTCCGCGATCTGCAGGTAGGTGCTGGTCGGCAGCAGATCAAGAATGCGCTGCTCGCCAGCGGTCAGGGGCTCGGTGAGCGCCCGGCTGTCGGCGGCGCTGGCGGGATGGGTGGCGCGCACCTCGAGCGCCGCGGCGATCAGCTGCTGGATGAACGGGTCGGCCCGCAGCTGGGCCGCGTGCTCGACCACGTACCCGGCCACCTGCGGTGCGGTAGTGACAACGGTGTTGAGGAAGTCATGGCTGCGGGCCGTGTGCAGGGCGCTCCCGAGCATGGCCGCGGCCGCGGGATCGTCACGCTCGATGGCGGCGGCGGCGAGCAGTAGCTGGCGCACAAGTGCCTGGCGTAGCGTCAGGCCGCTCAGCGGCGCGGCCTGCAGATGTCCCAGCGCGGCGTGGTGATCACCGGCTGCTAGCGCGACTCTGGCCAGCAGCAGGGCGCGGCGGGTGGCGGGCAGGCGACCGGTCAGCTCGGCCGGGGACCGCAGGTCACCGAGTGACAGTCGCAGCAGAGCCTCTTGCTCATCGGCCCGGGCCAGCAGGGCCGCACTGGCCCCGGTGACGACCTTGCGGGCCGCCTCGACGGTGGTGAGCGCGTCGCGGACCTGCCCGCGGGCCGCCCAGATCCGCGCTCGGTCCAGCAGCGCCAGGAATTCGAAGACTGGCCGACGCTGCTCGGTTATCAGGAGCACTTGTTCGGTGAGATGCTCCGCGCTATCAAAGTCGCGGCGTTCCAGCGCGAGGCCGGACAGCGCGCGCAGGTAGTCGACGGCGAAGAAATGCTGGCTGAACCCGAGTCGCTGCGCGCTGGCTTCCGCGGCGCCGGCCGCATCGGCCGCCTCAGCCAGCCGGCCGACCTCCAACCAGGCCAGCGCGCGCGCACCCGGCACCATCACGAGTTTGACTGAGTCGGCCGCGTCGGGGGCCGCCAAGGCCGCGGCGGCCTCCCGCTCGGCCGCCGCGAAGTCGTCCAGGCAGGTGTACACGCGGACGAGAACCAGCGGGGCGACGGCGTTCCATTCGTCGGTGAGCTGCATCCGCTCCTGGATGGCCCGGGCGGCCAGGGCCGTCCGCACGGACTCTTCGAGCTGGCCAGTCACCCCGTAGCGGAACGACTGAAACGCCGCGAGCCGGGCGGCCAGAGCCGACTCGGGAGAAATCTTCCCGGCATGCTCGAGCAGGTCAAGGTACTCACAGCCGCGAGCCATGTCACCAGACAACAGCAGATCGGCGGCCAGGCCCAGCAGCCGTTCCGGGGTCTCGACCAGCACCGACGGATCGGCCACGCTCAACACCAGTGATGCCGGCACCGTCGGGGCATGCAGGAAATCGGGCACGACCCGGTCCTGCAAGAGCACCAGCGCCCGGTCGGCCTGCTGCGCGGCCAGATAATGGTGGGCGGCACGCCGGGTGTCCCCGGTAGCTTCGAACCATTGGGCCGCCCGCAACTGAAGCTCCTGTTCGCGGGCGCGGTCTCTGACGCGCAACTCGGCGCGCAGCACGCTGCGCACCAGACGGTGGTACCGGAAGCTGGTCCGCTCATCGTCGAGTGCCACCAGGAACAGGTGAGCGGCATCGATGCCGTGCAGGAGCGCCGCGGCGTCCTGCCGTCCGGTGACCGCGGCGCACGCGTCCGCGGTCAGCACCCCCACCAGGATGGAGGTATCGAGCATAAACTGGGCCACCTCGGGCGGCTGCTGCTCGAGGACCTCGGAGATGAAGTAGTCCGCGATGGCCGCGCCGCGGACCTCGATCGCCCGCGCCACCCGGGCCGGATCTGTGCTTCCGCGCAGGGACAGCGCCGCCATCTGCAGGACCGCGGGCCACCCCTCGCTTCGCTCATGGAGCAGGGCCAGGTCAGCCTCGGACATCTGGACGCCGAAGTTCGCCAGCAGGTCACGGCTCTCATGGAGGGAGAAATACAGGTCACGGTCGCGGATCTCGGTCAGCTGACCCGACATCCGCAGTCGGTGCTGCCGCAACGGAGGGTCATAACGACTGGCCAGCACGAGCTGGACGGCCTCAGATGGCCAGTGCTCGACGAGATCTATCATGTGCGGAGCCGCCGCAGCGGCGGCGCAATGGAAGTCGTCCACAACGATCGCCGAGCCCGCAGGCAACCCCGCGGCGTCGTTAGCGATTGACGCGGCGACGTCAGCTGACATCTGCATGTCCATCGCCAGCAGGTCGGCGGCATCGGCACCGAAGCCTGATTCAATGGCCCGTGGCGCCTCGATGAAGGCGGCCCAGAACCGGACCGGGTCGGCGTCGGCCCGGTCACAGGACAACCATGAAGTCATCCCGGGCGGTCGCGCCGCGGCCCAGTCTGCCAGTAGCACGCTCTTGCCCGCCCCGGCCGACCCCACGACTACCGTCAGCCTCTGATCGGCTCCCTCGGCTAGCCGCTCATGCAGCGCCGGCCTGTTGATGAGCACGGCGGGCGGCGCCGGGGGCCGGAACTTCGTCAGCGCGAACCGCGTGCTCCCCAGGGAGCCGCGTCCAATTGTCGCGCTCTGTGCCATGGATCCTTGGTTCCTGGGCCCATGCCCGTGCCCGTGATCTGCTCTCTACCCTTACGCCGTCCTAACCGACGCCGGCTCGTCCGAGAATCGTGAATTGTCCGGTTATTGGACCACGGCTCTCCGTGAGGGACATCACCCTCTATGTGGAGATTGGATGTTTTTCCGCTGCGTCGTATGAGGCTGATGGTTCCAGTGGTGAAGGATCTGCGTACCGGTATGGGCGTTGCTGCCGAATCTCGGGTCACCCTCGCGGGGGCGATCACAAGGATGTAGCTTCGCGGCACGCTGGAAGCACTTATGAACCAGACCGAGAACGCTCGGGAGGCGTATCTGGTGCAAGCGCAGACTTATGAGATCACCTTTCTTGGCCAAGCGGGTACCACGCTGCGGGCGGAGTTCGACGACTGCCAGGTCACCATAGGACCGGGAACTACCACGCTGCGAGCCGAGCTACCGGATCGCGGCGCCCTGTCCGGGCTGATGGAGCGGATCAACGGCCTGGGGCTCGACGTCATCGACGTGAGCCTGGTGGCGCCGCCGGTCGAGCATTTACCGGCTCGGGTCACCCGTCGGGGGGTGATGACCCGTGTCCCAGCCGACAGGAACACTTGGCGGCACGGACGAACCAGCGTGCAGCTGGCTGCTGAGATGTGGTGCCGATGTTCAGACTGGCGCGCGGGCTGAGCCCGTGCTCCTACCAGCGCGGATGGCTGGCCAGGGACATCGTCGCCGGGATCGTGCTCAGCACCTTGCTGGTTCCGCAGGGCATGGCCTACGCGGAGCTGGCGGGCCTGCCGTCGATCACCGGGCTGTACACCTCCATCTTGTGCTGCTCGGCTACGCAGCCTTCGGCCCGTCGGCGTCATCACCGCAGGTGTCCTGCGGGCCCGGCGCCCGAAGAGCTCCAGGCGATGGGCTGGGTGTTCGCGCCAGCTGACGATGACCAGCAGGAACTCGACGGGCGCCAGATGCCGGTGCCGGAAACGGTGGAATCACCCGCGCAAGGGTGACGACACTCCATGACGACTCGGCAGGCTGAAGTCGGGCGAGAGTCAGGCGTTGCCGTTGAAATCGCGGAGGGGGTCGAGTTCGCTGATATCCCATTTCGCGGCGGTGGACAGGTCGGACTGGACGAGCGCGAGCTCCGTGAGTCCGGTGAGCGTTCGCCGCAACCTCCGGAGCCGTGCTGCTGGACGCCCTAGCCGCCTGACTTAAACGCCGACGGCTCTACGAAGCCTGCGGGAACATCCCGTCACTCGAACTCGAAGCTGCCTACACATGTCCGGGTGCCGACCTCACTGGGGCTGGCAGCAGGGGTGACCTAAGCGGTTCGGTTGCGCGGACCGGCGACGGTCACCATGTGCCGCCGTACCGCCGGGATCGCCACACCCCACCTAAAGAGGCCGAATAGTCACAATCTTGTGCCGATCGGGGAAACTCCGAATTTCGTGACAGTGGTGTCATTACGGTCGCGTTAGCGTGTCTCGTTATTCAGCGGACAGCTCCCATCTGTTGCGACAGCGGGAGCAGATGACGAATGGGGCCGCTCGTGCTGCCCAGATACGGTGTGCGGAGGTCGCTGACCGGCAGGGGCCACAGCGGGAGGTTGCTCGCAGGCCGAGCGGCGCTCGTGCTGCTGGCTGTCATTTGCCTTGGCGCGACATCCTGCTCCAGTGTTGCCAAAAAGGATCCGCCTGCGCCCGCCCCTCTGGCGTCACATACCCGCCTGCCCGCCGCCGCGACCTCGGTGCTGACCGGCACACCAGAGGTGATCGCGGAGAGCGTAGCGCAGGACTTGTTCGCGTCTGCACCGGTCATTGTGATCGCCAGCCCGAGCAAGTCGGCCGAAGCGACTGCCGCCCGCCAGGCGCTGCAAGTTCACGCGCCACTGCTGCTCACCGCGGCGGGACCGGGGCAGCCCGTATCGGGCGGCACGACGACGGTGGCCCTGCATACCGGTGCACGGCCCGCTTCTGGTTCTGCCCAAGCTGCCGCGGCGGTGGTCAGTGCCGTGCTCCGGGCCCGGGTCAAGGCCCTGGATCCGCGGCTCGTGCTGGCGGTCGGGATACCTGCGAAAGTGCTTGCGGCCCAACTGCCCGGCACACGCGTGGTGACCAACCCGGCCATGCTTCCGGCCACGAAAGCGCCCGCCCCGCTGAGCCAGCTGGCGCTGCTGGTGTCGGCCGGTGACAACGACGCCGCTACGCTAGCTGCGGTCACCACTGCGCGGGTAGCCGGAGCGAGGGTGATCACCGTCCGCGGCGGCGACCCGCGGGCCGACCCGGACGTCATCGCCGCGCTCTCGGCCGCCCCGCCGCAGCAGGTGCTGGCCGTCGGATCCGGCTTCGGGACGGCGGCCCAGCTCGCATCGCGTATCACCGTCGCAGAGACCGGAGTGCAGGTGCCCGGCGGCGGCCAGGTCCTGTTCCCCGGGCACCTGCTGGTGGCCCTCTACGGCCACCCCGGCGCTCCCTCGCTCGGCGTTCTTGGCCAGCAGGATCTGAGCGCCAGCATCACGCGGGCCAAACACGTGGCCGCGCAATACCGG
>Ga0210391_10003648_pt1 | contig 12999 bp, 14 predicted proteins | sample IncBWC12OmetaG_FD_160573 | JGI IMG/M metagenome (GOLD analysis project Ga0210391, IMG submission 160573) | Forest soil microbial communities from Barre Woods Harvard Forest LTER site, Petersham, Massachusetts, United States - Inc-BW-C-12-O ... | reverse complement strand
AGCGGGCCTCTTTCGTTCGGGCCGCCGCTAACTTGATTTCTATCTGCCGCCGCATGGCGCGGAGTTGAACGTTGTATTGGCTAGCGGGCACCATGAATTGCCCGCTGAGAAATTCGAGTTCCAGGCCAGTGCCGATTCCTGAAGGGTCGTCAAATACGAGGGTTGCTTTAGTCGGCGTGGCGTCTATGCGTAATAGCTTGAGTCTTGTACTGGCGGTAAGAGCCGCGCCAAATGGTAGGTTGGTTGTGCAGAATTCCACGTCTTGCTCCTGTTTAAGAAAAGCGGTATCACTTTTTGGGGGTGTGAGAACCCGTCGAAATGTCGGTTATGCGCCAGTTGCTTCAACGTATTCGCAGCGGCCTGATGCTTGAATTAACAAAGTGTGTTTGGACGGCGGCAGAGTTTTGTCGTGGAGCAGTTGGCAGACTCGCTCGTTTTCTTCCTCTGCCTGTTGCCGAGTTCCGGCAAAAATGATCCGCCCGCGATTGATTCGGGTGCGCAGCCCGAACTCTCGGAACACGTCGGCAAACGCCTGTTCCTGCTTGGCAAAGAACCGCTGCACGGATTCGCGACTGATTTCGCTGTGTCCTGGCTGCCTCGGACCGAGACCTTTTCGAGAATCCAGCCACGACTTGCATTGGTGGGTCAGATCAATAAGTTCGATTTCTGACAGGTCTTTATGCAGGTTGTAAACTTCGTCAATCGTCCGCCTCTGCTCATCCGAGAGTAGGTCTGCGTTCCCGCCAGTTCTGCGGCTGCGAACACATCGAACAACCGGGCCGTCAACCCATCCCTCAAAAGGTTCGGAGAATAGCGATACGCCGTCCCAAGCTAGAGACATTGCCTCGGTCAAGAACAGGTGTTTCTGGAGTTCTTTGTTTGTGAATCGTCGAGGCTTTTGCAATAGATACGCGGCTACATCGTGCGCTGTCGCCATAGTTCCTCCAAATGAACGCAGCCCGAGCCAGGGCCCGAGTTTGTTACGAGATGTTTTGGTGTTTCCGCTGCGCGATTACGGCGCGATGCCGGGTAGCGTTCTCAGCGTTCTATCAGCCGCGATGAGTTTCCTTTGCGACTGTGGCCTTCCGGCCCGGTAACCTTTGTCAATCCGGCTGGGATGACCCAGAACAGCGCTCGAATCGACTTGGCTTCATTACAACCGAGGATTGGGGCCTCGGAGGGTATTACAAATAATATCTTACTGTAACTAATAGGTCTTGTCAAGGCCACGCCTATTGTGGTAGAGGCATTTGGCCGTTACCGTACCGCGTCGCCCCTTAGTACAGAAAACCGATTAACTTATACGGATAGTGAACTAATGGCTCCGGCTGTAAGTTGTAGCTCCTCGTAGTACGGCCCTCGAATCCAATAGGGCTTCAACTGCCCGTCTGTCCAATCGATTTCCCAGCGTAGGCGGCCATGCCAATCCATCCCCATTCTGGGGTGGTAGTCGTGCCAGAATCTAACGGTACCCATCGCATGAGGAGCGAGTTTGCCCGCGACGATATTTACTAGTTCAGGATCGTGCCCGGCAAAGTTCTCGGCCCGAAGCCTCGACGCCAGTTCCTCGCGAAACAATCCACTGAGACGGTCGGCTTTCTTGTCGTATAGCTCCTGTCTGTGGCGCTGGAAATACCATTGGGCCAGCTCCCGCTTCTTTTTCCGCCCTTTGATCGTCCGATAATAACGAGTGTTGCGGACCTTCGCAGAGCAAGCCCGTGAGCAGTACGTCTTTCTGCCCGCAACGGGATTGAGACAATCTTTCCGGGCGCAGATCATGCAAGCCGCCAGAATGAACTCGCCATGTATCCCGTCCCTTCGTAGGAGCGCCTGATATCTGGTCGGCCAGACAAGATGCGGTGAATTTGTCGAGAGTTGAGCGTGCGGTGGCCGTGAAAGCGCGGAGTTCCGATCAATTCCCGAGTTGGCAGCCCCTCGGGGCGTTTCTCCAGCAACGCAACGATTTCTTCAACTGCTTTCTGCGCTTCTACTTTATTGAGCTTCATAGTTCCTCCGTGTTTTGTGCCGTACAAATTAGAAACAAGCCTTCATAACTGCGATCAAAAACAAAGCGAATACAGAAAACAGAAGCCCGAACCCGCGCCAAGCGCTCGGGTCGGAATCGTCGCCCGTGAAAGCGCAAACAGCGAGAAGGATCAGTAGGAAGCCGATCATCGCGCCCCCACCTTCTGAGCGGCAACGAACGAATCCAGGTCGTTCTTATCGAGAAGCAAGCGCTTTCCGAAACGGCAGTAAGGAATTCGCCGTTCCCAAATCAGGGTTCTCACAAACCAAGAGGTTGCGCCGAGATATTTGGCTGCGGCAGAGATGCCGAGCAGACGAGACGAAGCGTCAGACTGAGTCGTTGATATTGATTGCGTGGCTGCGGACATAGTTCTCCCGTTGTTTCAGGAGAACGTTTGTCCCGTTGTCCGAGGCGGACTTTTGCGTCCGTTGGCGGGCCTTACGTCCGTTGCGTGTCTGTCTGTAGAGATTCCGAAGGGTCATCGCCTTCGCCAACACTCCCCAAAACAAACGCTGCGCCCGAGGCTTTACTTGCTTCCCCAGACGTGAGGCTGATCTGGCCTAACAACACTGGCGGTGCGCCTGTAAGTTGCCCGATGACCATGATCGGGAACGCTCGCCAGCAGCGACATTACGAGAAGCACGCAACACGCCAAACCCGACCAACGGATGTCTTACGGAATACTGCTAATAACAAATAACTTAGGGGTGCCCGATGTTTATGAAACAGGCAAGCTAAGGCGTGGCCGCAATAAGTTGCACATCAGGAGACGAGCCACTGTTTGATGATCAGCCCACAATTGGTAACACTTACCTTTGGGCCATTGTGGATTGTCACTAGTAAATCGTATGCTTTAGTGACAAGGGGGGCTTTATGAGGGAGAGCATCGCAGAAACGGTACGGAAAACGGACAAGAAATCGCCGCGTCGCGCCAAAGGCGAAGGGCATTTGTTTCGGCCCACAGGCTGTTCGGTCTGGTACGTCCAGTATTACCGAGACGGAAAGCAAATCCGCGAGAGCACGGGGAAGCGCGTAAAGCAAGAGGCGCTTGTCGAACTCCGCCGCAAGATGGGCCGTTCCGAGCAAGGATTGCTGTCCGACACCGAACTGCGGAAGACTCGTTACGCCGATCTGCGGGCGGGCCTCATCGCCAACTATCAGGAAAAGGGGAACCGTACGCTCTACCAGACGGCAGACGGAGAGGAAACAATCGGCGGCCTGAAATCTCTTGATTCGTTCTTCGGCTTCAGCGACAAGAATCCCGGCCCGACTGTTCTCGATATCACCACGGACACAGGCCGACGTTTCGCCAAGAAGCAGCTTGACGCGGGATTCAGCACGGCGACGATAAACCGCTCTTTGGCTTGCCTGCGTCGTATGCTTCGGATCGCTCACGAGGACGGAAAAATCCAAACCGTCCCGATCATTCGTCTGCAAAAAGAGCCGCCCGCTCGGAAAGGGTTCTTGACCCCTGAGAGGTTCGAGGAGCTGTTGGGCGTCCTGCCGACCCATCTTCGCCCGCTGATCCTGTTTCTGTACTGGTGCGGGGTGCGGTTGGGGGAAGCTCAGGCAATCGAATGGTCTCAGGTTGACCTCCAAGGCCGTCTTGTACGCCTGGAGCAAGATCAGACGAAGAACGCAGTCGCCCGGATCGTTCCGCTGCCCGCTGTGCTCGTAGAAACGCTGACAAAGGCCGATCCCAAGACCGGGCGAGTATTCGATGATTCAAATTTACGCCTCGAATGGGCGCGGGCTTGCTCTGCGGTTGGACTTGGTAAAATGGAGGACCGCGAGAGCGAGGAAGGGAATGCTTGGAAGAAATACAGCGGTTTGATTGTGCATGATCTTCGACGCTCGGCGGTTCGGAATCTTGTCAACGCAGGCATACCAGAGCGGGTTGCTATGGGAATCAGCGGGCACAAGACGCGCTCCGTGTTCGACAGGTATCACATTGTCAGCACCGAGGACGTGTCGAACGCCATGCAGCGGCTCGAAACAGCGTCGTTGAACGGCCAAAAGAAGCCTGTGATTAGTGAAAAATTAGTGACAAAACCGGGTCGCAAGGCTCGTAAGTTGTTGAGGGCGCGTAGCTCAAACGGATAGAGCATCGGATTTCTAATCCGACGGTTGCAGGTTCGATTCCTGCCGCGCCTACCAACCTCAGCTATCACCTCAGAGGCTGAGCAATTCTCCGCTTTCTTGTCATTCAAGGCTTGGGCTTGCGGTGTTCGCAGGTTTCTGTATTCAGGCAGGAATCCGCCAGGCGGAGGCGTTCGACTGGCTTGCCACCGAGGATGTGCGACTCAACAATCTCTTCGACATCGGCTTCGGCGACGTGCCCGTACCAGACTGCGTCGGGATAGACGACAAGGTTGGGGCCGTGTTCGCATTGATCTAGACAGCCAGATTGATTGGCGCGCACTTTTCCCTTGAGTCCACGCTCGGCAAGCTTTTGTTTGAAGAGCTTCTGCAGTTTGGCTTGCGCCACGGGATCGCAGCATCCCCGCGGATGGCCTGCCGGACGCTGGTTTCCGCAGACGAAGATGTGTTTTTCGAATTTTGGCATCAGGCTGCCGCGGGCGCGAGCGCTTGTTCGGGCACGGTGAGTTCGGCATCCCAGATGCCGTCGAAGTCGACGAAATATCCTTGCACTTCGATGCCAGGAATCGCTGCCCGCAGGTTAGTAGCGGCGCGTTGCAGTTCGCCTTCGTGATGCGCGGCTTCGGCTCCGGCGTCACCGCCGAATCCTCCAGCGAGGCCGCCGTAGGCTCCGCAATCGGAATGCACCATCAGAATGACGCGGCGCGTGCCGTGCAGTCGCATGGATTTGCGAATCTGGTCGAGCACGAACTGGCGATCGGATTCATGTTCCGGAGAGGCCATGCACTTGGCGCCGCCGGCGATCTTGATGGGATCGGAATTCACGACGCCGACGCGCTTCAGGAATTTGCGGAAGCCCAATTCGAAGCGGTTGTCGAAGCACCACAGGATGGCCGCGTCGCAATGATATTTCTCGCGCGGGGCGTCGAAGTGGAATACTTTTGTCACAAGGCCTCCTCGACGAAAAAAGATTGTTCGCTCTCATCTTACCGTATCGCGTGCTGTGGACACCGGTGCGTTGCTATTCGCCGTACGGACGCGATAAGATAACTCGTACACGTCTTCTCCGCTCTTATCCCAGTAATTTTTTGTGACGGCGTCCCTGCGGGCAAGGAGTGTGCGACCCCGGGGGCAGCGTAGATATCTGCCTGCTTGAAATCTCCCTGACGGAGTTGCAATTGAAAAAAGGCAAGACCGCGGTGATTGTTGGCGCCCAGTGGGGCGATGAGGGCAAAGGGAAGATCGTCGACGTGTTGTCGGAGAACTTCTCGGTCGTGGCCCGCTATGCTGGCGGTCACAACGCCGGCCACACCGTCATCATCAACGGCAAGAAATTTGTTTTGCAGCTCGTTCCCTGCGGCGTGCTGCGAGCCGGTTGCCGCAGCGTGATTGGCAATGGGGTAGTGCTCGATCCGATTGCGTTTCTGAAAGAGGCGGCCTCGCTGCGCGAGCATGGCGTCAAGATTGACGGTCATCTCTTCGTTTCCAATCGCGCGCACGTCATTCTGCCCTACCATCGCATGATCGAACTGGCGGCGGAGAATGCCCCGGGACGCGTGAAGATCGGGACTACCTCGCGCGGCATTGGTCCGGCTTACGAAGACAAGATGGGGCGCCGCGGCCTGCGGGTCGCCGACCTGCTCGATCTGCAGTTGCTCAAGAAGCACATTGAAAATGCCGTGCGCGAAAAAAACATGATTGCGCACGCGCTGTTCAACACAGAACCGCTCGACGCCGACAAGATGTATACGGAATACGCGCAGGCGGCAGAGAAGATCGCGCCGTTCGTCTGCGACACCGCCGTTCTGTTGAATCAGGCACTGAATAGTGGCGAATCGATCCTGTTTGAGGGCGCGCAGGGCACCATGCTCGACATTGATCATGGGACGTATCCGTTTGTGACGTCGTCAAGTGCTACTTCTGGCGGCGCGGTTATCGGCACGGGTGTGGCTCCCAATGCCATCAATTCTGTGATTGGGATCTCGAAAGCTTACTGCACGCGCGTGGGCGAGGGGCCGTTTCCCACCGAAGACAAGACCGATGCCGGGGAGAACCTGCGCAAGCGCGGCAACGAATATGGCGCGGTGACGGGGCGTCCACGGCGCACGGGATGGCTTGACCTACCATTGTTGCGCTACTCGGGCATGATCAATGGCACGAACTGGCTGGTGATCACCAAGCTCGACGTGCTCGACGAACTGGCCGAGATTCCGGTGTGTGTCGGATACAAAATCGACGGCAAGCCGACCGTGGAAGCGCCCGCGGAGGCCAGCGGTTGGGACAAGATCGAGTGCGTTTACCAGAAGCTGCCGGGATGGCAGACTTCGACCGAAGGCATTACCGACTACGAAAAACTGCCAAAGCTGGCGCGAGAATATTTGGCATTCATCGAGAGAGAGGCGGGTGCGAAAGTCGGCATGATCTCGACCGGCCCAGATCGCAACCACACGATTCTCGTGAATGAATTCGCTACGGAGTTGAAGACGGCCGCGAAAAAAGCTTAGAATCGCTTCCCCGGCTAACCTGCGGGGAAGGAGCGAAACGATGGTGGTGTTGGCGGTTACCTGGATGGCGAAAGTCGGGCACGAGGCCGAAGTTTCCGCACTGTTTGAAAAGTTGACCGAACAATCCCGCAAAGAGCCGGGCTGTGCCATGTACCAGGTGCATCGGCACAAGACTGAACCGCGCCGCTTCTTCATCTACGAACAATATAAAGACGATGCTGCGCTCGAAGCGCACCGCGCCGCGCCGCATTTCCTGCAACACGCCAAGAAAGACCTACCCAAGGTAGCCGACCGCGTGGAAGGGCATTTGTATGAGCCGCTGGGGTGAGCTCTGTGTGGGCGCAGACGGCTCGCCCGCGCATTCCTAACCATCCAAACGAACAGACTTACTTCGTTTTGTCGATCATCAACTCGCCGCCCGACGCATAGCTTTCTTTCGACACTTCGTTGAAAGCGACGATGATTCCTTCGCGTCGCGCTCCGGCTTCTTCGACTAGAGCGTCGGTGATGCGCCTGGCGATCTTGCGCTTCTGGTCGGCGGTGCGGCCTAGCAGCATCGTGATTTGAACCATGGGCATAGATAAGCTCCACCAGCGCGAGCGCAAGATGCCCTCGCGACAGCCGCCGGGACGGCGGCGCTACTTTGCTAATTCGTATCCCGCGAAGAAAAAGCTCAGCTCGAAGCGAGCCGTGTCTTCCGCGTCCGACCCGTGAATTGCGTTGTGCTCGATGTTGGTCGCCCACTTCTTGCGGATGGTGCCTTCTTCGGCCTGGGCGGGGTTAGTCGCGCCCATCAGTTTGCGCAGGTCGGCGATGGCGTTTTCTTTTTCCAGCGCCAGCACGACGATCGGGCCGCTGGACATGAAGTCGGTAAGCGTGCCGAAAAATGGCCGGCTAGCATGCACGGCATAGAATTGCTCGGCTTGGTGTTTCGAGATTTCCAGCATCTTCATGGCGAGAATGCGGAAGCCATTTTTCTCGAATTGTTCAATGATGTCGCCGACGGCGTTCTTGCGGACCGCGTCGGGTTTAACGATGGTGAAGGTACGTTGCAGAGTTTTCATAGATTCGGTTGATGGTCCTTGGTCGTGTTAGATTATTTTGGCCACAGGGGCTGAAGCCCCGGAATCCCTTCGGTACTTACGCGGCCCTTAAGGGCCGCTCTTCCACGGTTGTTCAAAAGTCTACGGTTGTTGTGCGATGCTGTATTCACTGACCAAGCCGCTGGACCCAGTTCTTTTCCGAGTGCGCCGCCGCTAAACACTCACTCCAATCGCCGCCGCCAGAGTTTCGCCAATCGCCGCCGGAGATTTCGCGACGCGAATCCCGCACGCTTCCAGCGCCTTGATCTTCTCGGCGGCCGTGCCTTTGCCGCCGGAGATGATCGCTCCGGCGTGTCCCATGCGGCGTCCTGGAGGCGCGGTCTGTCCGGCGATGAAACCGACGACTGGCTTCTTCATGTGCGTCTTCACAAACTCGGCAGCCAGTTCCTCGGCATTGCCGCCGATTTCGCCGATCATGATTACGGCTTCGGTTTCGGGATCGCGATTGAACAGGTCGAGAGCGTCGATAAAATTCGTGCCGATAATCGGATCGCCGCCAATGCCGATCGCCGTGGACTGTCCAATGCCGCGCTGGGTGAGCTGATGCACCGCTTCGTAGGTCAGCGTGCCCGAGCGCGAGACGATGCCGATCGATCCTTCTTTGTGAATTGAAGCGGGCATGATGCCGATTTTACATTTGCCCGGCGAGATGATTCCCGGGCAGTTCGGTCCGATCAGGCGCGAGCGGCGGTTCTGCAGAAATTCCCACGCCTTCACCATGTCAAGTGTCGGAATGCCTTCGGTGATGCAGACGATCAGGTCGATCTCCGCGTCGGCGGCTTCCATGATGGCGTCGGCGGCGAAGGGCGGAGGAACGAAAATTACCGTGGCGTTGGCGCCCGTTTTGTCGGCGGCCTCGCGCACGGTATTGAAAATCGGCCAGCCCTCGTGTGTGGTGCCGCCTTTGCCCGGAGTGACTCCACCCACGATTTGCGTGCCGTAGGCCTGACTGGCTTTCGCATGAAACGTGCCTTCGCGGCCGGTCAGGCCCTGCACAATGACCCGCGTAGTTTTGTTAACTAAGATTGCCATAACTCCTCGCTTCTTAAGACCCAGGGGCTAAAGCCCTCATCAATTCAGGATCTCTGACGCTGCCCTGAAGGGCAGCTCTTCCACAAAACGCTCTGCCGCAAATGCGCGCCACAAGTCTCCTATCGCCATTCTGTTACGCCCGCAGTGCCGCGCGCCGCCGCGACCACCTTGTCGGCTGCGTCTTTCATAGTTTCGGCGACGACGAAGTTAAATCCCGAGTTCATCAGAATCTTCTTGCCCTCGTCGACATTTGTTCCTTCCAGGCGCAACACAATCGGCAACTTGATGTTGGTCTTGCGCGCGGCCTCGACCACGCCTGTGGCCAACGTGTCGACGCGCAGGATGCCGCCGAAAATGTTGATCAGCACAGCCTTCACACTCTTGTCGCTGAGCAGAATTTCGAACGCGTGTGCAACCTGCTCGGAGCTTGCGCCTCCGCCCACATCGAGAAAATTCGCGGGCATGCCGCCGGCGTACTTGATGATGTCCATGGTGGCCATGGCCAGGCCGGCGCCGTTGACCATGCAGCCGACGCTGCCGTCGAGCTTGATGTAATTCAGACTGTACTTTGAAGCTTCGACTTCCAGCGGATCTTCTTCCGTAATGTCGCGCAATTCGCGCAGGTCAGGATGGCGGAACAGCGCATTGTCGTCGAAAGTGATCTTGGCGTCGAGCGCGAACAGGCGGCCGTCCGTGGTGGTGATGAAAGGATTAATTTCGAGCAGCGACGAGTCGGTATCGAGAAACGCTTTGTAAAGACTGGATAGGAACTGCACCGCAGGATTGATTTGCTTCGCGCTCAGGCCAAGTGTGAAGGCGATCTTGCGCGCCTGAAACGCTTCCAGGCCCATGCCCGGGTCGATGTGCTGCTTGAGAATCGCATCCGGATTTTCCGCAGCGACCTGCTCGATGTCCATGCCGCCCGCGGCCGAAGCCATAAAAACCGGTTTGCCTTCAGCACGGTCGACCAGAATGCCCAGGTAAAGTTCCTTTTCGATAGGTAACGTTTCTTCGATGAGCAGGCGGCGCACGATGCGGCCTTCGGGCCCGGTCTGATGCGTCACCAATTTCATGCCCAGCATTTTCGAGGCGAGTTCGCCGGCTTCATCTACAGACTTCGCGATTTTTACACCGCCGCCTTTGCCCCGGCCCCCGGCGTGAATCTGCGCCTTGACCACAACTCCGTTCGCGCCTGAGTCGAATAGTTCCCTGGCGGCTGCCTCGGCCTCGTCTTTCGAGGCGGCCATTGTCCCCCGCGGCACGCTCACGCCGTACTTCTTGAGAATTGCTTTTGCCTGATACTCATGGATTTTCATAGTGAAGCTCGCCAATTAAGAACGTCAGTTAAGAATTGGAAGGATCCTGATTGCGGCGTCGCACAGCGGGCAGCAAACCTGTAATTCTATAGAAGGGCGGGGAAGTAGGGCAAACGTAGCGCGCACATCAAGGAGCCGGTTCGTGCCAGAACCGGAGCAAAATGCTAGGCTATTGGCCACGCTTCTGAAATCCCAATGATTCTTGACGCGCTCCATCGCATTGCGAACCATTCTCAATCGCTCGATCGTGCTCAAGCCCGTGAAGTGATGTCCGAGGTGCTGGCCGGCAAATGCACCGATGCGCAGATTGCCGCGCTGCTCATCGCTCTACGGATGAAAGGTGAGACCGTCGAAGAAATCGTGGGTTTCGCCGAAGCGATCCGCGCGGCGGCGGCGCCCTTGCCGATTCGCGGCGCGGATGCGCTGGCTGTCACCGGCACCGGCCGTGATGCTCTCGCCGACGAGTCTCTGGTCGATGCGTCCCTGGTCGACACCAGCGGCACTGGCGGCGACGCCAGCGGGACCTTCAACATCTCAACCGCAACCGCGCTCGTGACCGCCGGAGCCGGCGTGCGCGTGGCCAAGCACGGCAATCGCAGCATCAGTTCAAAATGCGGCTCGGCCGATGTGGTCGAGGCCCTGGGCGTGAACATCCAGCTTCTGCCGGAGCGTGCGGCGCAGTGCCTGCGCGAGGTTGGCATCTGCTTTCTGTATGCGCCGAATCTGCATCCGGCCATGAAGCAGGTACAGAGCGTGCGCCGGGAGCTGCGGATGCGCACTATGTTTAATCTGCTGGGTCCGCTGACCAATCCGGCGCGGGCTTCGGGGCAAGTGGTGGGCGTGTATTCGCTCGACCTGGTCGAGAAGCTCGCCGAAGCGCTGAGCATGCTGGGCCTGCGGCGGGCGCTCGTTGTGCACGGCCTCGACGGCCTCGACGAGATCACGATTACTGGCCCCACGCGCGTGGCGGAAGCGCGCGACGGCACGCTGCGATCGTACGAAGTCGAGCCGGAAGAATTCGGCATGGTGCGAGCCACGCTGCAGGACCTTGCTGGCGGGGATGCCACGGAGAACGCCGCCATCATCCGCGCCATTTTGAGCGGAGAAAAATCGCCGCGTCGCGACGTCGTGATCCTGAATGCCGCCGCGGCTCTGGTGGCTGCGGGCAAAGCGAATCGCATCGCCGATGCAGTCCCGCTCGCAGTTCAGTCGATTGACGGTGGCGCGGCCGCAGCAAAGCTGGACTCTCTGGCCAGTTTTACTTCGGCCAGCTGACTGCTGTACTCGTTGTCATCGCGAACAAAGCGAAAGACCTCCGCAGCTGTTAACGCCCTCAGAAGCCTCACTGCACTTCTACCTTCTCCAGATACTGCGCCACTTGTACATTCCACCCCAGCTCCCTGTTCATGAGATCGCGCAGCTGGCCGGAAGCGTCGGGCTCTCCGTGAACCAGATAGGTGGTGGCCGGCTGGTTGCGAAACGTGCGCAGCCACTGAAGCAGTTCGGGTGGGTCAGCATGATCGCTGAACTGCTCGAGCGCCGCGATCTGGGCGCGAATGGGAACGTAGTCGCCGTAGATCTTGACTTCGTCTGACTTGTTCTTGATCTGAAATCCGCGCGTGCCCGGTGCTTGGAATCCGATGAAGAGCACGAGATTTCTCGGATCGGGCAGGCGCTGCGCCAGGTGATGCAGGATGCGCCCGCCCGTCACCATCCCACTGGAAGAAACGATGACTGCCGGCATCGCTGCGGCATTAATCCGCTTCGATTCTTCAGGCGTCGAAGCGAATGTAAAACCGGGCCACTGCAACGGCGAGCCATACTTGCGGATCATGTCGCGCGTGTCGTCGCTGTACTCTTCGTCGTGTTTGAGAAATATCTCGACCGCCTTGATGGCCATGGGACTGTCGCAGAAAACGGGCAGTCGTGGAATCTGCCCCGACTCGATTAGATGCTTCAGCAGGAATACAAATTTCTGCGTGCGCTCGATGGCAAAGGCGGGCACAATTACGCTGCCACCGCGATTCGCGGTGGCTGTAATCAGCGCAGCCAGTTCCGGCATGGGATCTTCTTTCGGGTGAGTGCGGTTTCCGTAGGTCGATTCCATCACGACCAGGTCCGCTGTTTCGCCTTCAGTGGGGCCGGAATGCACCACCTTGCCCGGCGCAACTGTATGATCGCGCACGCGTCCAATGTCGCCAGTGAACAGCAGTCGGCGCGTTTGCCCATTCGTGCGCAGCGAAACTACAGCCATGCACGACCCAAGAATATGCGCCGCGCGCACGAAACGAAAAGATAATTCCGGGGAGAGCGTGACGTCCTGGCCCACGGCAACCGGCTTGAAATATAGCAGCGAATTTTGCGCTTGTTCGAAGGTGTACAGCGGCAGGGCGGGATCGTGCTTCGATTTTTTCGTCTTGTTGTAGTAACGCGCGTCTTCTTCCTGCAAATGGCCGGAGTCGGGGAGAATGATGCCGCACAAATCAATCGTTGGAGGCGTCGCGTAAATCGCCCCGCGGAATCCTTCTTTTACCAGGCGCGGAATCCATCCGCAGTGATCGAGATGGGCATGGGTCAGGATGATTGCGTCGATGTGCTTGGCTGGAATCGGCGTGTCGCGCCAGTTGCGTTCGCGCCATTCTTTCGGCCCCTGAAAGAGCCCGCAATCGATGAGCACCTGAAAGCCGTTCTTGCCCGACGGGTCGCCAGTGTTGATCAGATGCTTCGAGCCAGTGACGGTCCCTGCGGCACCGAGAAATTGAATGTAGGCCAAATATCCTCCCTTTGACGCCGAATTCTATTGTCCCGTTTGTTCCGCCGTCTCGATCTTAAACACGTTGTTCTTGGTGTTGGCTTCGGGCACGCTGCCGTCGTTGACCACGATTTCCTGGGGAATTCCGGAAACTTCCACGCGGGTG
>Ga0210391_10003647_pt1 | contig 12999 bp, 11 predicted proteins | sample IncBWC12OmetaG_FD_160573 | JGI IMG/M metagenome (GOLD analysis project Ga0210391, IMG submission 160573) | Forest soil microbial communities from Barre Woods Harvard Forest LTER site, Petersham, Massachusetts, United States - Inc-BW-C-12-O ... | reverse complement strand
AGTAGTGCAGTTGCCGCCCGCCGAGAAATTGAACGGCTGATACGCATAGATCGTGTTGGTGCCGAAGAAGCTGTGGTACGCGCAAAATGTTCCGACCGGCTCAGTCGGGAGCGCGAAGCAATTGGTCGCATTGAAACACTCGCCGACGTTGGGCGGCGTGAAGACGAAATACTCGACGTTGATTCCGGGCGTCTGCCACGCCGGATTCTTTGAGACCGCTACCGAGACTTCGTTCTGAATATCAGCGTCGGTCAAGGGACAGTTTACTCCCGCCGTGCAGGTGGTGCTCGGTTGGCTGCCGTTGTTCCCCGAGGGAGGCAGAGTCGTGCTGTCGATGAACGGAGCGGCGCCGAGAGAAGTGGCGTTCGGAACCGGATCACCAGAGGTATCGTTGTACTGCGTCACGATATTGTAGAAGGGCGTGCCGGCTATGTTTTTAAAGTAATTCTCGACTCCGGACTGGAAGCCGGCCGGAAACGTGTTAATGTTGTTCGGCGGCTGCCAGAAAATCAGATAGTTGGTCGGATTCCGCATGACGGGGCCGCCGTTGTACAAGAGGGGCGCGTTGGTTGGCCCCGCGAGCCCCGGCGCTTGATTCTCCAAGACCTGGGCGCGATAGGCCTGCTCGCCTTTCACCGTGAAAGCAATGTGAGCTTTGTGCTTGGGATTAGTGTCGCTCACGATACTCCGGCTGAGCGGCTGATCCTGAGACCAGGCCGGGCGTCCCAGCGCGATAGCACACACAATCACAACGAACGAGATTGATAGCGTAACTCTGCGGTTCATCGAATTCCCTCCCTACGGCATACAGCGAGAAACAATCTTCAGAGCACGAAACGATTCCCGACCGGCCGAATTGATCTAAGGCGGCAGTAGATGTGACGTCGCGAGCGTAACTCCGACTACCAGCAAACTGACGTGGCTCATCGTCAGTCCTCCTCCCGGCGTTCGGCGAGAACGATCAACGTTCGCTGAGACAGTCACTCTCGTCCCGCGTTGAGTCAAATTTTTAAACGTTTTGTAGTGGGTCACAGAAAAGTAATCAGAGTCGAAACTGCGCGGCGTAACTCAGTCTGGAGAATCGGAAGGTGAAAATGATCGCTAACGCGAAACTGCTCGCGCTGATTATGACCTGCAGATATGGTAAACCGCGGAACAATCTATGAGTCGCGTTCGCGCGCGAGCTCGGGAGACGCGACATGCCCAAAGCGCCTGCTGATTACCAGTTGCGGTATCCAATCGATTTCGGCGACATCGATCCGTCGTTTCGCCAACGCCCCGTGCAGCTTTACGCTGCGGACTTCGGCAAATCGCGCGGCATCCTTTATTTGCCCACCACCGGCAAACCGCGCACCGTCGTGATCATGGCGCATCCGCGCGCTGACTTCAGCACGCACTATTCCATTCCGTATTGGGTCGCCGCCGGCTTCGCCGCCTTCGGGTTGAACACGCGCTATCTGAACAACGACGCGATGATGCTTCACGAAAATCTCCTGCTCGATCTCGCGGCGGGAATTCGATTCCTGCGCGAAGAGGAAGGCTTCGAAAAAATCGTCATGCTTGGAAACTCCGGCGGCGGATCGTTGTTCGCGTACTACGATTCGCAAGCGCGCACGCCCGTCGGCAGTCGTATTGCGGCGCCGCCCGCGGGCGGTCCACCGGATCTGAACAAGTTCGATCTGCCGACCGCCGACGGCTATATCGCGCTCGCGGCGCATCCGGGACAGGGGATGGTGCTGATGTCGTGCCTCGACGCGGCGGTCGTCGACGAATCCGATCCGCTGGCGAGCGATGCGGCACTGGATATGTACGACGAGCGCAACGGTTTCAAGACGCCGCCCGCGGACAGCCGCTATTCGAAGGACTTCATCGAGCGCTACCGCGAAGCGCAGGTCGCGCGATGCGCACGAATCGATGCGATCGCGCGGCGCCATGTCACCGACGCCGCACGTGGCCGCGCTGCGATGCGCGCGCAAGACTTCGCCGCGTCGAGCGCAGACAATCGCAACTACGAGGCGCGACGCGCGATGGCGCCGCACTACATGGTCGTCTATCGCACGCAGGCCAACCCGAGTTATCTCGATCTGTCGATCGATCCGTCGGAACGCGCCGTGGGATCGATCATCTCGCCACGACCGGATCTTGTGAATTACTCGCCGTTCGGCCTTGGCCGAATCGTAACGCCCGACGCGTGGCTGTCGACGTGGTCCGGCTTGTCGTCGTACGCGAAGATGGCGTCGAATCTGCCGCGGGTCACGGTGCCGACGCTGGTGGTCGGCGCGAACGGCGACCAGGACATTTTCAATTCCGACGTGCGCATCGAATTCGCAGCTTCGGGGGCGAGCGACAAGACTCTCGCGTTCATCGAGGGCGCCGATCATTTCATGCGTGCGGGCGGCGCCAAAGCGCATCTCGGCGATCCGCGGCCGCGCCTGATGAAAGTGCTGACGGATTGGACGCGCGAGCGTTTCGCGAGTTAGATGGGGGAGATCAGGAGGGTTCGCAATGCCAAAGCATCCAATTCGATTCGGAATTCAAACCGGTCAGCAGCTGGTCGAGTGGAAAGACCTGAAAGAGTTGTGGCGCAACGCCGACAGTTGGGGCTACGACTCGCTGTGGAGCTTCGATCACTTCTATCCAATCTTCGTTCCCGACACGACCGGCCCGTGCCTCGAAGGATGGACGACGCTCACCGCCCTCAGCCAGCAGACCAAACGCGCGCGCATCGGCGCGATGGTCAATGGCAACACGTATCGCAACCCATGCATCACGGCGAAGATGGCGGCAACCCTCGACCACGTCAGCGACGGGCGTCTGAACCTCGGTCTTGGCGCGGGATGGTTCGAGCTCGAGCATCGCAGTTTCGGAATCGACTTCAAAACAATTCCTGGACGGCTGCAGGCGCTCGACGAGTCTCTCCAGATCATCAAGGGGATGTTCGAGCAGGAGAAGATGACGCTGCATGGCCGTCACTACAACGTAACCGACGCGGTCTGCAGTCCCAAGCCGATCCAGAAGCCGCATCCACCGATAATGATTGGCGGCCAGGGACAGCGCGTTCTGCTGAAAATCGTCGCCCAGCACGCCGACATGTGGAATGTCCCCGGGGCGAGCGCAGAGCGATACGCCGATTTGCTGAAGGTAATCGAGCGTCACGGCGATACCGTCGGCCGCGACACCGATCAGATTGAAAAGACGATCATGATGGGCCTGTGTTACCGGGCGCCGGCGGAGCGCGAAAAGGCTGCGCTCGCTCGCGCCGCTGCGATGGGCGCTACAGCGGAGCAAGCGCGCCGGCAGATAATGATCGGCTCGCGCGAAGAATGTATGGAGACGATTGATCGCTACGTCAAAGTGGGCGTGACGCACTTCATCTTCACGCTGCCGCGGCCATTCTTCCCGGACGAAGTCCAGCGCTTTGCCGAAGACGTAATTCCCGCCGTGCGCTCGAGTTAGCGCGCGGTTATCACGACGCAATCGGCGGCGTCGGCATGGGCAGCGTCGAAGATCGCCGCGATTCGACCAAATGCGCCGGTGTCGAGGTCGCGTTCGAGCACGGCAAGTCCGCGCGCAATTCCCGCGGCCGCTAGCCGCCGAAATCCTGAGGTCGATGCGCGGAAATCCGGATTGAAGAGCAAATGCGGCTGCGTGCGCGCCGCCTCAAAGGTAAGATCGCCAAGGCCGGAGTAGAAAATCTTCGCCACCGCGACGCGGGAAAATCCCGCCTGAAACATCGCCGTGATCAGACTCCCGAGCGTCGGATGAAGCGGCAGCAACACGTCGTCAATCTCGGGAAAATAATGGCGATACCAGAGCGTCGCCAGATTCTCGCGAACCACGGCCTGCAGCACGGCGCCGGCGCGGGCAACGCGTCTGAACTCGGCGAGAGCGGTCGGCAGAGCGCTGAGATGGTGCAGTACGTTGACGCCGGCGATCGCGTCGATCGAGCGCGTGCGGAGCGGAATCGACGATGCGTCGGCGAGAATCCAACGCGCCGAGGTCTTGTCGGCGCCAATTTCAAGCATGGAGGGCGACCGCTCGAGCGCAACCACCGATTGGCCGCGCTGGGTCAAAGCGCCGGTGTAATTGCCGGTACCGGCGCCGATTTCGAGAACCGATTGAGCGCCCAGCGACCGCAGTCCTGCAACCAGCGCGTCGGCGATCGCAGGCTCGACGCATCGCGATTTGTCATATCCGGAGGCAACCTGGCCATAGTTGATGGAGGTCGGTACTGGCACGACGGACGACTCGACGATGGACTCAAACAGACGATGCGCCCGCGCCAAGTATGAGGCAACCGCACTCGACGTCGGCGATATTCCGAATCGGCGCCTGACAAGAATTGACGAAGAATGGGCGCCCGATAAAGGCTGCTACGAAGCTGACGAGAGTCTTTCTCGCCAGCCAAACCTTCGCTAATCTGCTATTCCCTGTCAGCGAGCGCGCGACGGAGGCCACCCTAGCTCAGTTGGTAGAGCAGCTGATTCGTAATCAGCAGGTCGTCGGTTCGAATCCGACGGGTGGCTCCAGAAAGTCAAACAGATTCAACAGGTTTTTCAATCTCGGTACTCTGTTTGTTCGAGCGACTGCCAAATCGCTGCCAATCCGCTTCGGATTCGTCCAGCAAATCGGCATAGCTTTGATCGACGCCCGGCAAAAGGTGGGCATAGTGATCGATCGTGGTCTTCGGACTGGCGTGCCCCAATTGCGCTGCAACGTAAACGAAATCTCGGCAACGCGCCAGGAGCGCGGAAGCATAAGTGTGTCTCGCGTCGTAAAGGACGTGCCCGGCAATCCCCGTCTCCCCCATCGCCAGATCGAAGCGCTTTCGCAATCGGGAATCGTCGAGCGGAGTCCCTGAGGGATTCGAGAATACCAGCTCCACTTGGCCCTCGCCTCGATCCACATGAGTTCGCGTCGGGCGCTTGAGCATTCGTAGGCGCATGACGTCCCTCAGCGCCGCGCTGATATCGACGCTGCGTCCCAGACCGGTTTTTGTTGGGCCGAACGTTCCCTTGTCGCTCACCGAATATTCGACTCGAATTTTTCGCCTCGTGAAATCAAAATCGCTCCACGCAAGCGCGCGACACTCACCCGGCCGGAGTCCTGAACGGAGCAAGAGGAAAATCACGTCGTGAAGTTCAGGGTCGCGCTCGCCGCTCCATGACAAGAGTGCGGCTTGCTGGGTTTCGGTGAAGACACGTTCCTTGGGGACAGCGACTCGATTTGCGGCCTTCGCTTTCCGGCTGTGCCGAGACGCCTTCGCGTCGGAAACAGGATTGCGATCAATGATTCGGTCGTCGACCGCCGACGCGAAGACCACAGACAAGGTCGCCCTAATCAGCCTCAATGTGCTGATGGACAACTTTCGCGTGGCGTCGGCATCCTGCTCCGGCCATCGTTTCATCGTGGTGGAGTCAAAGTTGGCTAGATCGATCACTCGCGGCTTCTTGGGCTTAGCGCTGACGATCTTGACAGTGAGGATCGGTTGGCGCTTTTCGATGAGAAACGTCTTGATCATCGGCGCGTTGATTTCGACCACCCTGCGTTTGCCGAGATACTGAAGAATGTGAACGTTCAGATGCCCGCGATAAGAGCGCAGCGTTTTTTCCGCCAGCCCGTCGGCAGCGTTCGCGAGAAAGGTCTCTGCCTGCTCGGCGAATGTCACGTCGCGGCGTCCCGGCGAAAGTCCCCCGCCGCGTTTCTTGATCATATCGGCCAGCTCGACCTCGGCCAGTTCTTTGGTGGCGAACTGCGGACGGCCGAAGCCGAACTTCCTGCCGTTAACCTGCCAGACAGGATTGCCGGAGAGCTGAACGATTTTCCGGATATGATCCATCGGTGTTCTTGCGTCCCATTCGGGCAGGGACACACATCGCTCTAACGCGCGCCCGAATCCAGTGGCGATATTTCGCGAGATTTGATGAAAGCCGCGACCTGCTGGCGGGTAAAACGCACTCCGGGCTGCCAACGATTCCCGTGCTGACGTGGCCAATCTGCCCGCGACGCGCCATTTCATAGACGACGCCGGTCGTCGTCCCTAACATCTCCGCAACCTCAGCCGCCCTTAGGAGACGTTGCGGATCATCAATCGTCGTTTCGGCGCGGACGGATCCAGAAGTGAGAAGTGCCGTCATCAACGTCGTCGACACCGCGGTGCAAGCCATCAGCATGGCGGTGAGGATTTGCGTAGAGAGCCCGCTGACGGACGCGGGATTCTTGTGAACTGTATCTAGTGTCGGGGCGGTCATCATTCTATCGCCATTCCTTGGCGACCCCGAGCTTCAAACTTTCGCTGTATCATTCTGGCCAGTTTCCCTCTGCCACCGCCGCCAACCTTCACTAGCAAACCAACTCGTCAGCCAGTTCCTTCTCCACATCCGTCAGCAATCAGCTCGGCCTTCTTCCCGGTCAGTCGCTCCCATCGCGAGATCGCGACGTCGACGAAGCGGGGTTCCAGCTCGATCGCGTAGCAACGGCGCCCGAGCTGCTCGGCCGCGATTAGTTGCGATCCACTGCCGGAGAAAGGTTCGAAACAAAGGTCGCCGGGACGGTGTACAACTCCATCGGAATCGCAAAGAGCCGGTTCGGCTTAGAGGTTGGATGTTCGCTACTCTCGATCTCAGCGTTGGGCACCTGCCAGACCGTGCCGGGATTGCCATACTTGTGGTCGACGAGTGGCTTCTGGCCCTTAATCCATCCGAAGAGGCACGGCTCGTGCGCCCACTTATAAACCGAGTAAGCCAGAACGGCCGGCTCTTGAACCAAACGATCTGCTGATGATTAAAGGCCCCGACTTCGTTCCAAACGCTTTCGAGCATCGCTTGCCTGACCGACGCGTGCCAACAGTAGAAGGCCGCGTTGGGTGCGATGGCGTGTTCGATCGCGACTTTGTAAAAGGCGAGATAGAAGGATCGCCCACCATCGCCGCCGCCGTCCTCGTTATCGAAGGTAGTTTGGCCAGCTTCGTGGTAGACTTTCGAGCAGTCTTTATCGCGGTTGGCCTTAGCCCGTTCGCTCTTGTGGCTGGATGCAAGCCGGCAGAGTAGCCGACTGCGTAGGGTGGATCAGTAGCGAACAGGACTGCACGTTCATCGCCCATCAAGCGTGAAACGCATTCCGGGCTCGTCGAATCGCCACACATGAGCCGATGCTTGCCCAGTTGCCATATCTGCCCCAAACGCGCCACAGGGCTGGCCGGTGGCGCGGGAATAGCGTCCTGTGTGGCGACCTCGCCCAAGCCGAGGCGTGTGAGTTCCTTGGGATCGAACGCCGTCAGTTCGGCGAGCGCGCCCAGTTCGCTTATCTCGAGCTTGAGTAGTTCGTCGTCCCAGCGTGCTTCTTCGCCGGCCCTGTTGTCAGTGATGCGATAGGCGCGGCATTGAGCCTCGCTCAAATCAGCCGCGACGTGCACCGGAACCTCGAGCAAGCCGAGCTTGCGAGCAGCCAGCAGGCGAGTATGGCCAACCACGATAACGCCGTCGGTATCGACAACGATGGACTGGCGCCAGCCAAATTCCTTGATGCTAGCGGCGACCTTGTCGATCGCGGACTGCGGAATTTTCCGCGGGTTCTTTGCGTAAGGAACCGGCCGGTCGATGGGCCAGAGTTCAATTTTCATTGCGAGACAGCCTCCTCATCATCATCAACGCCATCGAGAAAGTCCGCGAAAAGATCTTTCTGCGCGGGATTGAGCGATTTGACTTTGCTGCGAGAGGCAGGCGAAAGGCCGAACTCGATTTCGATCTGATGCATCGCTTTCGAGCACATCGAGATCACACTCATATATGGAGAAATGTAGGGATTACCGACGCCGTTGGCGCGTACCACGACGCACTCTGGTTCACCGCGCGCGAGGCGAGGTCGCGCTTGGAATACCAGATGCACCAGGTCCCAAACATCGTCAGGTCGAGCGCGGTCAGGAGCCCGGCTTTGATCAGCCGCCGCCCCTCTGCTGACCAGGCGCGCTTACCCTCATCGTCGAGGAACTCTGGTGCTGGCGGCATACGCTTGAGCAACGGACTCGAAGGCTCCGCGGAGTTGAATGGCTTCCGGCTGCCATGCAGGATTCTCACAGTCGACGGCTGCGGTCTGCGTCCTCTCATCTTCCAACCTCTCATCCCATCTCCACCAACCCCCACCCCTATGAATTCGGTGCAAACACGCGCGTGGCCAGCGAACGGTCAACGCTCGCCGACTCCCAGAGATTTGACCCCCTACCCCGGCCAACGCGACTCTTCCGACAATCAACATGAATATTCGGTCAGACAAATCTTTCGCAGTCGAAACGAACCGGCGCGGCCGTCCGAACATGAACATCGACTGCCTCAGATTCATTGAATCATTGTTCTCGCCGTCGCTTACCGTCCCATCATCGCGACAGCTTCTTGCTCATCGCTCTTCGGTCCTCCAAAGTGCGTTGTGCCTTCAGAGTCGCCTCGTCGTGTGACAGATCAGCTCGCTCAACGACCTGCAAGGTGGCCTTTCCCTGTCGCTCCGGGTGTCCCCTCGTGACTCCCCCTCCGTTTGTGTGTCCATTTCCATTTTTCGTTTCATCATTTCTTTCGATCTCCAGATCTCCACTCTCAGTCTCTATGCTTCGAAGGGGCTTCGAAGTCTCATCGGACTTGAAGTACTCGGTCAGTTGGTAGCGCTGGCCATACATCTCAAGCAGTTGATCAAAGAATGGCAGATCGCGCATTTTTTTCATTTCACGCCAGACCCAGGTTACGTTCTTGTCTTTCTGCTCTAACCGCTCTCCGATCTGAAACCGAGCCATGTTCATCACGAAGACGACTTCGCTATCGTGGTCGTAAGAGCAAAATTCAATCTCGCAAAGTTTCGCAATGCCGCTTCGGACCTCTTCGACCGTCATTCCGGTTTCGTGAGCTACGGCCGTCAGAGGCAAGTAGTACAGCCCGGGCGCGTGAGCACTGGGACCCGTGATCAGATACAGCGCAAGTACTTGGCACTCGTGTCCAAACCGGCGGATCTGCCTGCCAGTGGCACCGTGCCAGAAGCTGGGCCTCACTTGGGCAAATGTTCGCATCGATCAATTCGCCTTCCACAGGCACCCGGCTGTGGATTGCTCTTCGATTTTCTTGGACCGATTTCTCGCATGCAGACGAATATAGTGATTAGATGGCAACAACACGAGTAGGAGCACTCAATCTGATTATAGCTTATTATGATGATGCAGCTGTGAGAGTAGACTTGCAGGCGCGGTTAGGCGACAAAGCCATCACCGACAAGGAGTGGAATTATTTCGTCAGCTGTGGAGATGTTCGGGCAGTAGTGCGGGGAGAAAAGGACACTAATTGGTTGGTTGATCGAGTCATCGCCTTCTGCGATGCCACCGATCGGCCGATCGAACGGCGTGTTTTGCCTGAGATGATCTCTGCCGCCCAAGTCAAGAAGCGTATCGAGCATCAAGCTCTGCTGTCCCGGCTTGCAGCCGAAGAAGCTGCGCGCCAAACAGGCGTAATCTCCTTTCGCAAGGAGGTGCTCGAGGACAGGCTCCTTGCACCGGAACAAGTCGAGTCCTGGGTAAATGAACAGGCGAAGCTGGATGGGCGGCCGACCCATTGGCTTGGTGACGTGGTAGTACCGTCAAAGCATCAAATTGAGTTCGATTCCAAATCGGGCACTCTTGTGCTTCGTCCCGAACTCCGGATTTCTCGCCTCGCCTGCTCCACAAGTGCAAAAGTTTTGAACTACGCCGTTTTGCCCGATCTATGGGTTCGCAGACTACCTACCGCCGCAGGCGGCGTCCTCGATCGGCTTAGGCAACTGAGCGAAGAACTGACTCGTTCTTACGATTGGGAAGATGCAGCAGCGACTCTCTTTGTCTTGACGGGCCGCATACCCCTCATCCAACGGCTCGTACTCAAGTTCACTTGGAGCGCAAGAACTTTCAAGCGCCGAGTTATAGAGTTATCCGTCGATCCGGCAACATCGCCGGCTGAACTAGCCAAACAGTATGGAGCGCTCCGGAACAAGCTTATCTCTGGCCGGCGTGTTCGCCCTTTGTCTGATAAGCATCTTCAGCTGGCTTCATCTCTCGTAGAAAAACCCGATGAAAGTTGGGCGAGTCGACTTCATCGGTGGAACAAAGCTTTCCCGAGGTGGAAATACGTGCACGCTACCAATTTTCGACGCGATGCCCTCAAAGCACGCAAACGAGTTGTCGGTCATCTAGTTCGCGAGCCCGCTCAGATCGGAGTCCTTTGAGCGCGCGGGCAGCTCAATTTAGTGTCCGAGTCGAGCAAACTCGAAACCCGGCTCGAGCATGGGCACCCAGTGGGCAGCGGATCTGAAAACGCCTACGCCTGTCAAGTCTGCGAAAGACACAACCGGTTTACTTAACCGGTTGGTGTCCGCACAGAAGTTAGTGCGAACCGGTATCGGCTTCAAGAAATCAATGTAAGCGCGGAGAGACTTCCCCCAATGAAGTAGCCGGATTGACCGGACGCGCGGACGCGCCGGAGTGATGATCCGCTGCATCCAGACACTGACAGTGAGTAAAATCGGCCAACACCAGACAGCTTTAGATCAGTTTCGGACCTGAGAAGGTCTCGCACATGGTTGGCGTGTTGCGGCCGAGAGGGCAGCGGGTTTGGTCAATTCCGCTGCGCGTGGAGGGCCTCGCGTAGTCGTCACCTATTTGCTGCAGAAGAACCGGGGCGGCCGCAAGGTAAACCTCGCGGCCGCCCCTCTACTACCCGATTAGTACGCCACTATGACATTCGGTGTGAAGGTGCATTCGTCCATCACGGCTCTGACGACCTTGGTCTTGGTCTTCTTGCCGATCTTGAGCCTGACCCTGACCCGGTACGTGCCAGCTTTCAGCGAGCGCGGATTGCTGATACCGCCGAATTCCGTGTGGAACTGGAACGAGGGACATGGCGCCGTGCCGGTTATCGTCTGTAACGCCGCGTGCTTGATCGTCTCCTTGGTGAACCAGTCTCCATTTGGCTGTTGCGGTCCAAACGCGCTCTGCAGTTCTATTGACTCCACCGTTGGCACTGGGACGCCGCCTAGAGTTACCAATACTCGCAGACCGCGATGGACGGCTTCGCCGCAGAACGGCACTTGATCGGTACTGGTAGTACCGGTGATCGGATCATTGACAAACGTGACGTTCACCGTACCTGTGCTCTCGCGCGCGAGAGTGAATGGCTCGAAGACCAGATCAAGGTCGCCGGAGCCAAGTTGACCGCCGGCGGGAACAGTTACCGGCAATCCGGGAAGTCCGGTCAGCGAGTAATCAGGGGGTGAACTCGTCTGCGTGAGAGTAACGGCATTGATCTGTACTGGACACGCGCCGCCGTCCGTGACCGGAATACCCATCTGGACAGGACACGCCGCAGTCTGCTGAATCAACGTCGGTGGGAAGGTGATTCCAGCCGGGAAGGTTAGCAACGCGGAACCCAACGGCGTGGTGCCGGTAAGAGGAATATCTACCGTGGGATTGACCGGGTCATTGCTGGTGATGATGAGAGTACACGTTTGTGGTCCTGCCGCTGTCGGCGTGAAGTTGACGCCAACGTCGAGACTCGAGTCCGCGCTAATCGTCGCCGGGAACTCACCCGGGTTCACCAGCGCGAATTGCGGGAGACCGCTGGGATTCGTAGCGGTAACGGGACAGGAGATGACTGCCGACGCTACGTTGAGGTTGCAGGGGCCGGTGTTGTTAACTTTCAGCGTCTGCGTTGGAGGCGTTGAGCCCGCGCAAACTGAAGTGCCGAAATTGCCGCTGCCGGTTACGTTGATGGTTCCACTTCCCTCCTGACCACTAAGAGGAATAAGGACCACGGGATTGACCGGGTCGTCGCTGGCGATCGTGAGACTGCACGACTGTGGTCCTGTTGATGTCGGCAAGAATTGAATGCCAACGCCAAGACTCGAGTCCGGACTGATCGGCGCCGGGAACTCGGCCGGGTTCACCAACGTGAATGCGGAGGAACAACCGGTGAGCGACGCCGACGCCACGTCGAGGTTGCAGGTGCCCACGTTATTGATCTTCAGCGTCTGCGTTACAGCCGATCCGCCGCCGCAGACCGAAGTGCTGAAAACGCCGTTGCCGGTTACGTTCTCGGTTCCATTACCCTCAGTGCCGGTCGCAGTCAAAACGGTTGTGGGTGCTCCGGGATCGTTGCTGCTGATTGCAATCGTCGCCGTCTGGGGTCCGACCGTGCTGGGCGTGACTGGGCTCGACGGCGTAAATTGAATCGTGAAATCTACCTCAGCGTTCGGACTGATCGTCACCGGGGTCGTTGGATTCGGCGCCACGGTGAAATCGCTGGAACCAGCCGATACCGTGACACTGTTGATGACCAGGTTCGTCGTACCGACGTTGAAGACCGCGAGGTTCAGCGACGCCGTATTTCCCGCGCAGGTCGTTCCGAACTGCAGATTGCTTTGAGGGTTGACCGAGATGACCGGTCCGGTCGCAGCGGCAAATTCAAAAACGCCACGGCCAAAAGTGGAAGCGCGGAGCACTCCGGCGGTCGGGTTGATCTGCAGATCCGAGACGACGGCATTGGGGAAGTGCAGGGCATCCAGCGTCGTCCAGGTGACGCCGCCGTCTACGGAGCGCAATACACCGAGGTCGGAGCCGGCGTAGATGGTGCTGGGGGACGTCCCGCCGTCAAGCGCGAGTCCGTCGAAGGGAACGTCGAGCGGCGGTGAGATGTTGGTAACCGGGCCGGGAACCACCACGCCGGCCGAAACCGTAAAGTTCTCTTCAAATACGTTGCCGCCGGAAAATCCCGACGTCACAAAATAGACGACCGTCGAGTTGTTTGGATCGAAGGCCATTCGGGTTATTCCCGACGAGGGGGTGCCTGGTATTAGAGTGAAAGTCGGGGTCGCGGCCAAAGCGTTTGCGGTAATATAAAGCGAGTTGGCCTGGATGGCCGCCACGTTATTGGAATTGCCAGGCGCGGCTGCAATTGGACCGACACTTGAGAATGCGGTGAAGTTGGTGAGCTGTTTCCA
>Ga0210391_10003646_pt1 | contig 13001 bp, 7 predicted proteins | sample IncBWC12OmetaG_FD_160573 | JGI IMG/M metagenome (GOLD analysis project Ga0210391, IMG submission 160573) | Forest soil microbial communities from Barre Woods Harvard Forest LTER site, Petersham, Massachusetts, United States - Inc-BW-C-12-O ... | reverse complement strand
GGCGAAGTATCCGAGATCCGCCGAATCTTGAGTCTTCTGTAAAGTACGCTTGCACACCGCTGGGCGTCGCCACCCGCCAGTTTACGCTTCGCGTGTCATGCTTCGGCTGACAGCAAAAGTTATCTGGCACGACTTGAGGTCCTCGTTCAAACGCCAATTACGGCACTTCGGCGGAAGCGTGTGCGAGTCGAACACGAAGCGGAGTGTATCGAGGCTGGGGGCGGAATCACTAACCCCTTTCAGCTCTGATTGCGGCGCAGTACACCTCCGGGGAGTTTGTATATCGAATCAGTATGGAAGAGTGAAACGCTGCTAACGATCCGGCCGAGAAGATATATTGGGCCACCGACACGGTACGGTTGCGGTGGCATGAAGTTGGAGCGGATGGGATCGTGATTGATGATTATTCTGGTGATGGGAGTTACTGGGTCGGGGAAGACGACGGTGGGGAAGATGCTGGCGTCTAGATTGGGGTGGGTGTTTTTGGATGCTGACAATTTTCACTCCGCGGAGAATGTGGAGAAGATGAGGCGCGAGATTCCGCTGAGCGATGCAGACCGCGGGCCTTGGTTGGCGGCGATTCATGCGGAGTTGGTGAAGTGTGCAGGGGAGAAAGTCGATGCGGTTTTGGCATGTTCGGCTTTGAAGGAGAGTTACCGGGAGAGGCTTGGGGCTGGAGTGGAAATGCGGATCGTTTATCTGAAGGGGACATATGGGGAAATAGCGGCACGTTTGCAGAGGCGGACCGGCCATTTCGCGGGAGAGGGGATCTTGGCGGGGCAGTTTTCGGATTTGGAGGAGCCGCACGGGGCGTTGGTGGTGCGGATTGGCGATGCGAAGGAGATTGTCGGGGTGGTTTTGCGGGAGTTGAGGATTGGGTAGCTCCCTGACCGGCAGGCGCCGGCAGTGGCGCACAGACCCATCGCGAACGCTCAGGGCAGGCGGAAGTGCGGCAGCGCGAATGTTCGATTGAAAATGCGCTAGCGCTTTGATGGCGCTAGCGAGTCTGCGAGTACCCAGGCGGCGCCGACTACGGCCAGATTTACCGCGCTCTCGGTCCAATTGAAGTGGCTGGCGTGATCGGCCAGGAGCATCGGCAGGTTCGCGAGCAGGCCGAAGGAGACTAGCATGACGGTGAGCAGGATTGCGGCTAGACGGGCTTGCACTCCGGTGAGGAACGCAATGCCGGCTGCGACGAAGGCAACTCCGGTGGCGTAGCCCCAGAACAGTTGCGTCGGCGGGAGCCATTTGGGGACTAGTGGAGCGGTGTAGTTCATGTAGACGAAATGCGCTCCGCCGAATATCAGTGCGCAGATGCCGAACGCGATGCGGCCTACGTGCGTGAGGCGCGCGGCTCGTGCTGCGTCGAGCTTGGCGGTATTGGCGTAGATGAGCAGCGCGCCGGCGGCGATGGCGAGTTGCATGGCGATGTTTTCGTAGGTGACGTAAACGGCGTAATCGGTGAGCAGCAGGCGGCCGTTCATCAGGATGACGACGAAGAGCGTGTAGTAGATGGTGAGCGCGGCGGCGGCCCAGGGTGCAGTGCGGCGCCAGATGATGGCCGCAGCGGCGAGGAGCATGAACGTGCCGGCGGCATCGGCTAGGGCGATGCGAGCAGGGAAGTGCTCGGGGACAGGTTGGCCTGGGTCAAAGGCGCCAAAAGCAAGGGAGCATGCGGCTATGGCCATTACGCCTAGCGCGTAGATGTGGCGGCCGACGGCGATCGTCGTTTTTTCTGTTGGCATGGGTGGTCTAGATTAGCTGGGATTTGTTTTTTTGGCATTGGTTCTGTGGTGTATGGCGGTCGTGAGTTGGAAGGCGGCGACGGACGGCGCGGGCTTCCGTTGGCGGGCTGATGCGGCAGAGCAGGGCGCGCGTGATTGCGCGGAGATACGGATTGACACGTCTTGGGGCGGGGTGTACTGTCGCGCCGTTTGGGCCCACTGTGTTTCAAATCCGGGAGGAACTTGTGAAATTGACGAAACTGACGGCAGGTGCGGGTGTGTTTTTACTTGGTGTGATTTCGGTGGCGGCACAGGCACCAGCACCGAAAGCAGAGATTGCTGCGCTGGAATTCCAGACGCCGAAGAACGGGATGGTGAAGCAGTATGAGGATGGTCGGAAACAGAAAGTGGATTGGCACAAGCAGCAGAAAGACACGCAGGCTTTGTTCGTGTTTGAAACGCTGACCGGCGAGCGCACCGGCACGTATATTGTTGGGCGGCTGGGGCAGCATTGGGCGGACATGGACACGCCGTCGGTGACGGACGCGGCGGATCTGGCGGAGTATCAGAAGGCGATTGGCGCCTCTGTGGAAAAGCTGACGACGGCTTACTACGAGTACATGCCGAAAGTGAGCAATCCGCCGACGGACATGAATGGGAAGTATACGGAAGTGATTACCTTTCACATTCGCTACGGTCACAACGACGATTTCCGCAGCGCGATTGCGCGAGTGCACGATGCGCGGACGCAGCTGAAAACGCCATCTCACTATAACTGGTATCACCTGGTAACAGGCGGACCGGGCGGGACATATGTGTTGACGATCGAGCATGCGAACTGGGCTGCGATTGAGGATGATCCGGCGATCAAGCCTTTGCGCGACGTTCTGCGAGAGGCGTTTGGGGAGCAGGAAGCGATGTCGGTGATTGAGAGGATCAACAGCTCGGTGGAGAGCACTTATGATGAGCTGATTCAGTTTCGCCCGGATTTGAGTTACATGCCCGCGAAATAGGAACGGCGCAACGTTGCCGCGGCGGGCGGGTCCCGCAGCCGCGGGACCCGCTCCTACGGCCGGATGCCGAAGTCTTAGCAAGGGTAACGCGGCAATCATGGACAACTGGTTGATGCGCGGCTAGAGTAGTTGCGCATTGGGACCAGGCTCCAACGGCATACGAATAATTGCGCTTCTGGCGCTCGCGGTGTTTGTGTTTTTGTGTGCGGCGGGCGGGGCACAAGATAGCAAGATTTCCACTCTCGGTTTAGCGCAACAGACTTCCGGTTCCTCTGGCACTTCACCTGCGGTTCCCATGTTTGAGGATGTTTCCGCGAGGTCTGGGCTTACTGTGGCGCACATCGCTTCGCCTGAGAAAAAATACATTGTGGAGTCTATGAGCGGAGGCGTGGGGTTTATTGATTGCGATGGCAGCGGGGTGTTATCGGCCGTGGTGGTGAATGGATCTACCGTTGAGCGTTACAAGAGCGGCGGGGATTTCATGGTTACTTTGTACCGGCAGGTGGGGAGTCGCGCTGCTGCTGCGGCGGCGGTGAAATTTGAAGATGTGACGCAGGCGGCGGGATTGACGCGCAAGGGTTGGGGGATGGGTTTGGCGGTGGCGGATTTTGATAACGATGGAGTGCTGGACATTTTTGTGACGGGGTATGGCGGGAACGCTTTGTATCGCGGACTGGGAAATTGCAAGTTTGAGGATGTGACGGAGAAGGCTGGAGTGCGCGGGAGCGGGTTCATGACTGGGGCGGCGTGGGCGGACTACGATAAGGATGGGTTCGTGGATATTTTTGTGTCGCGGTACGTGCAGGTGGATTTGGATAGTGCGGCGGCGTTCGGAACATGCAAATTTCGCGGGATCGTGGTGCAGTGCGGGCCTTGGGGAATGACGGGCGAGACGGATTTGCTGTTTCACAATCGGGGGGACGGGACGTTTGAGGAAGTTGCGAAGAAGGCGGGCGTGAGCGATCCAAACGGATATTACGGATTGGGCGTGGTGTGGGGCGATTACGATAACGACGGCTGGCCGGATTTGTATGTGGCGAACGATACAGGGCCGAATTTTCTGTATCACAACAATCACGACGGAACTTTCACGGATCAGGGAATGCCGGCGGGCGCGGCGTTGAGCAGCGAGGGTGATGCGGAAGGTTCGATGGGCGTGGATTTCGGGGATTACGATCACGACGGGCGACTGGATATTTTCGTGACGAATTTTGCGGATCAGGAAGACAACCTTTATCACAATTTGGGCGCGAAGGGATTTGATGAGGTCAGCTGGAAGGCGGGAGTGGCGAAGCCGAGCTACCCTTACGTGAAATGGGGCACGGGATTTTTCGATTTTGATAATGATGGCTGGGTGGATTTATTTGTGGCGAGCGGGCATGTGTATCCGCAGATGGACCAGTTGGAGGGCGTCGCGAGATACAAGGAACCTTTGCTGCTGCACATGAATAATCACGATGGGACTTTTACGGAATCTTCGGCGGCGGCGGGATTGGGCGCGGTGCCGGTGGCTTCGCGGCGCGGGGCGGCGTTTGGGGACGTGGCGAATGACGGGAACGTGGATGTGTTGTTGTTGAATGTGGGTGAGGCGCCGACTTTGCTGATGAATCACGGAGTGATGGGGAATCATCGGGTGGAATTTCGGCTTTCTGGCACCAAAAGTAATCGGGCGGCGATTGGGGCGCGGGTTACTGTGCGAGCTGGGAAGTTGGTGCAGATTGGTGAGGTGCGGGGAGGGGCCAGTTATCTATCGCAGAATGATTTGAGATTGCATTTTGGATTGGGGAAGGTTGCGGTGATCGATTCGGTGGAGGTTTTGTGGCCCAGCGGCGCGGTGGAGAAATTTGTGAACGCTGCTGCGGATAGGATTTATATGTTGGTGGAGGGGCAGGGGATTCGGGGGACGAGCGCGCTATCGGCACCTTAGTGAAGTACGCCAATCGGGAGATTGGCGTGCCCAGGGACTCTGCGAAAATGAAAAGGGCGCTGCGATATTTTGCAGCGCCCTTTTTTTGCCGTGCAGTTTGTGGTGCCTTGCTTGCCGTGCAGCTACTACTTTTGCTTAGAACAGGAACTTCAGGCCGAACTGGAAGATGCGGCCCAGGTGGGCGCCGGAGGGCTGCAGGAAACCGGCCCAGCCGCCGGCGGCGCAGGATGGATCGCCGGCGGAATTATTAGCGCCACCGTAGCAGCCGATAGAGCTGTTGACGCCGTTCCATTGGGTGTGATTGAAAATGTTGAAAGATTCGGCGCGGAACTGGAACGAATAGGACTCCTTGATTGGAAAATTCTTGTACAGCGCCATGTCGAAATTCAATCGGTTTGGAATGTTCAAGGTGTTGCGTCCGACGTCGCCGAAGGTGAGACCCTGCGGGGCGGCGTAGGCGGCGGGGTTGAAGAGCAATGGACCGGTGCTTTGGTTGAGCGCCGCCAAGATCGCGGAGGGCGGCGCGGCGTGAGGATTGCCGATAGCGTCCGGGTAGGAGCCGTTGGTACCGACGCCGTTGGCGACGCCGGCGTTGTCACCGAAAATACCATTGGTAACGCTGAAGGGCGTGCCGGTATAGAAAGTGGTGATGCCGGAATATTCCCAATTGGCGAGCAGGATCTTGGAAATACCTTCGCGATGGCCGGAAGGAATATCGTAAATGTAGCTGACGGTGAGAATGTGGCGCTCATCGAAATTGGAGCTGGCGTAGTTGCCTTTCAGGTTGTAGGAGTTGACGAAATTGACATCCTGCCAGTCGGACTCGTCGTCGAGGGAGTGTGAGTAGGTATAGGCGACGGCGACGGTGAGAGGAGCGATGGTGCGGCGCACGGAAATCTGGAGCGAATTGTAATTGGAGCTGGCGCGGTATTCTTTTCCGGTGACATCGCCAAAGCCGGGGAAGTTGGGGCGCACCTGGTTGGGGTCAATGTTGCCGCAGGCGACGTTGAAATTATTCTGGACTGATTGCGGCAAGGAGCCGACAGGAGTTCCATTGGCCACGCCGTTCACGCAGTCACTGTTGCTAAGCGGAACGCCCGGAGTGTAGGGATTCTGGCCAGCAGGAGTGGGGAACAATTGGTTGAGGTCGCGCTGGTCGGCTAGATTCGTGCCCTTGCTGCCGACGTAAGCGATGGAGCCGATGGTGTTCTTGTAGAACTCGTGCTGGATGCTGATATTCCATTGCTGCGCGTAGGGCCAGATGGCTCTGTTGGGAATGGAAGTGACGGACAGAGGGAAGGCGAGTGGTGGACCGCTGGCGTTTCCCAGGCAAGTGTAGCCGGTGGTCTGGCCGCAGGTGTTTCCAGCAATATTGGACTGGCTGGGAGTTAGAACTAGAGGAGCGCTGCCTTCGAGACTCTCGGCGTTGGCCTCATTGCCGTTGCCGTGGTCGAAGAAAATGCCGTAGCCGCCGCGAATTGCGGTCTTGCCGTCGCCCCAAGGATCCCAAGCGAAGCCGAGGCGGGGAGCGGGATTGAGCCAGTGTTGTTGCAGACATCCGCGAGGCTGGCCCGTTCCTCCGCATTGCACGATGCCGTTAAAGAGGAACTGCGCATCGCCGGGGTTGGAGTAAGAGAGCGGCACGCTGGTGACTGGATTGAGCAAGGCGGACGTATTGGGATCGAGCAAGGGCGCATTAGCTGGAGTCCAGACCGCAGTGTCGAAATTAAATTCACGATTGAATTTTTCGTGATAGGTGCCAAAGAAACTGAGGCGCAGGCCGAGATTCAGCGTGAGGCGCGAAGTGATGTGAAAGTCGTCGTTGATGTAAGGCTCGAGGATCTGATAGCGATCGTAGTATTTGATCTGGTTATTGGTTTGCGAATAGGACGCGACGTTGCCGAGCAGGAGATCGGCGAAGGCGTTTCCTGTGCTGACGGAAGTGTTGGTGGCATCGAAGGTGAGCGCGCCTTCGATTTGCGGAGAATTCTCCTGATTTTTCTGGGCGATGACGCCATAGGCGCCGAACTGCAGGGTGTGCTTGCCGATAATTTTGGTGACATTGTCACGCAAGGTGTAGGTCGGGTTGGCGTTGTTCCAGGGCTCGTCGGACGGATCGGTCTGGAACGCATATGCGTTATTTCCACTGACATTGATAGCAGGTAGCTTACCGCCGAAGCCGTTGTCGAAGAACGAGGTCATGGTCATGGATGGCGGGCGTTGGAACGGGCCGATGTTGGTCAAGCTGATGTGATCAGCGGTGTAGCTAAAAACGAATTCGTTGAGCAGCGAGGGCGAAGCGGTATAGGTAAGGCGCGCGACGGCGCTGGTGCCGGGGCCGACGAAATTGGTCTGAATGTTGGGGAGAGTGGCGTTGGACCAGAGGGTGGGGGTGACGACGGTGGACCAGGAGTCATGAATATAGTGGAAGGAAGCGCGAAGTTTGGGAGTGATGTTGTGATCGATGCGCACCAGCTCCTCGCGCCACTGCGTGGGTGTGGGCTGGGAAGTGTCGTAACAAGATTGTGTTGGCGATGAGCAGCCGACGGAACTATTGGCCTGAGGAATTGAAGCGAGAAGCGCGGAAACGTTGGGGTCGGTAGCGGGATTCACGCCGACGATTTGATTGCCAACAATTTGCGTGGGAAGAGCGGGATTATTTACGGGGCAATCTGTGGGACCGAGCGAACAAATGTCGTTGAAGTTGCCACCGCGTTCGGCGTTGGACGGAACGGAGATGGCGAAGGTGTTGGGGATGATCTCTTTACGCCATTCCTGCGAGAAGAAAAAGAAAGTTTTGGATTTGTCGGTGTTGTAGTGGCCGGGGATGTAAACGGGACCGCCGATGGTGTAGCCGAAGTCGTTCTTCTTGTACTCGGGAGCGTTGGGCGAGCTGAGATCGAAGTAGCTGCGGTCGTTGAACATATTGTTGCGATTGAATTCGTAGACGTCGCCGTGGAAGGAGCTGGTGCCGGACTTGGTTTCAGCCTCGATGGTGCCGGAGGCGTTGCGGCCGTACTGGGCGCCGTAGTTGGAAGTGAGGACGCGGACTTCCTGAATGGCGTCAATGCTGGGATAGACGTTGAGGGAGTTGTTGCTGCCGTTGTCCATGTTGTCGCCGCCATCCACTTCCCAGTTGTTATTTTCGTCGCGGCCGCCATTGACGCTGTACATGACGTTGCCGTTTACGCCGACGGTGCCTTCGTCCTGGCCGGACTGATTGTTGACGCCGGGAGTGAGATTGATGAGCTGGGTGAAATTGCGACCGTTAAGCTGCAGCTGGGTCATTTCCTGGGAGGTGACGGTGCCGGCGATTTCGGAGGATTGCGTTTCAACTTGGGCGACGTTTGTGCCGGCTACGACCACTTCGCTAGCGAGGGAGCCGACTTCGAGATTGACGTCCACACGCAATTTTTGGCCGACGCGGATGACCACGCCGTTGGCCTGAAATTTCTTGAAGCCATTCGCAGAGACGGAGATGTTGTAGGCGCCGATGGGGAGAGCGGTGACGACCCATTCGCCGTCGTTATTGGAGACGGTGTCGCGCGTGACGCCGATGGTGGCGTTGGTGATGACTACGTTGGCGCCGACAACGATGGCGCCAGAGGTGTCGCGCACCGTGCCGGTGAAGGTAGCGGTGTCTTGCGCTGCGGCGATGGATGCGCAGAGGAGAAACGCGAACAGGCAGCAAGCTTGGCGAAGAAATTTCATGTACGTCTCCAGGTAGCGCGGAGTTCGCGCGGATTTTGCGGCCCCAATCTCAAAACCCGAAGCTGCTGGTTTGCTGCAAAGCGCGGAGGTGGTGACAGGGCAGCTGGCAGGCTGCGCTGGGACGAGCGCGGGAACAGCTTTCCCGGCCGGTCGGCTTAAGAGACGTAAAAGACGCCACCCCTGACGTTTTATTAAATTTATTAAAACAGATTTATATACGGGAGCGGGGAGATGTCAAGCGAAAAACTCGGGGTCAGGGATGGGAGTGAGAAGCGGGGGTGGCTAATCGCAAACCCGGGCGCCTGGCGAGGCTGGCATCTTGGCAAGCTGGGGCGCAGCAAGCAGCGCCCCTACCGTGGCTCGCGCGAGGATGCGGCGAAGGGGAAGCGACGGGCGGGTCCCGCACTCGCAAGACCCGCCCCTATAGCGTGCGACGGGGTTGACCCGGCGCCAAACAGGAGATTGGAGGTCGCACGGAGCATCTGGCGGAGTGGAAGTGTGTTAGGTTTTTGGGCGTGAATTGCGGGAGGAAATTTCGCGTGGCGTGGATTCGGTCGCTTGTCGTGCTGATGACGGCCGCGGCGCTAGAGCTGGTGGTGGCGGCACCGTATTTGGGCGCGCGCGCGTTGGCGGGACGCGTGGAATTGGTTGCGATGCAATCGGAGCGGAGATTACTGGATCAGACGCAAAGCCAATCCGCGGGGCCGGCTGCGGATTTGGCGGGGCTTTTTGCGGAGGGGGAGGCGGCTTTGCGGGCTGGGGATTTGGAGCGGGCGGAGGGGGCGTTCAAGAAAGTTTTGGCCGCGGACCCGAACGCAGCGGGAGCTTATGCGAATTTAGGTGTGATTGCGATGCGGCGGCAGCAGTGGGGGCGAGCGCTGGAAATGCTGCGGAAGGCGGAGCGCCTGGCGCCGAATGTGGCGGGGATTCGTTTGAATATTGGATTGGTTTATTACCGCCAGAATGATTTTCGCGCGGCGATTGAGCCGTTTGAATCGGTAGTGAAGGAGCAGGCGGGGTCGGTGCAGGCGCGTTACTTGCTGGGGCTTTGCTATTTTTTTACGGAGAGGTACGGGGACGCGGTGACGGCGCTGGACCCGATCTGGGATGCGGAATCGGGGGACTTGAATTATTTGTATGTGTTGGGGAACGCGGCGAACAAGGCGGGGCAGAGCGACGTGGAGGAGCGGGCGCTGACGCGATTTGTGGAATTGGGGAAGGACACGGCGGAATATCATTTGCTGATGGGGAAGGCGGCGTTGAATCGCGAGGAGAATGACAAGGCGATTGCGGAATTGCAGCAGGCGGCTGAGTTGGATGCGCGTTTGCCATTTGTGCATTTTAATTTGGGACTGGCTTATCTGGCGCGGGCGGATTTCGAGAAGGCGCGGGATGAATTTTTGCGGGACGCGGAGATCGAGCCGGATGTGGCTTTTAATTACGACCGGTTGGGAGTGGTTTATTCGTATTTGCAGGAGGACGCGAAGGCGGAGGGGAGTTTTAAGCAGGCTTTGCAGTTGGATGCGCATTTGTCGAGTTCTTATTTTGGGTTGGCGCGGGCTTATCAGCGGGACGGGAAATTTTCGTTGGCGCTGGGGGCGGTGGATGCGGCTTTGCGGTTGGATGGTGAGAATGCGAGTTATCACAATCTGAAGGGGCAGATATTGATGCGGTTGGGCAAGGCTGAGGAAGCGCAGAAGGAATTGTCGGCGGCTACTGCTTTGCTGAATGCTAGTCGCGAGCGACGGCATAATGAATTGAATGAGGGGGCTTTGCCGTCGCCGGAACTTAGCGTTGAACCGAAGGTGCAGTGAGCGAGGAAAGCAAAAGCAGATTCCACACCCCGTCCCGCAGTCGCGGGACGGGAAAGAAAAAGCGCGGGACTCCTCTCGGGATGACACGAGGTATTTTTTTGGACTGCAACGGAGAGCCGCAGCCCCCCTCGCGGTTGGTTGTTTATTTCTGTGATGTCAGAAATTTTGTCACTTCGCGGGCCGTGGGCATCGAGGGTTGGGCGCCGTTGCGGGTTACGGAGATGGCGGCCACGGCGGAGGCGTAACGCGCGGCTTCGCGAGGATTTTTGCCTGAGAGCAGGCTTATGGCTAAGCCGGCGTTGAACGCGTCGCCGGCGGCGGTGGAGTCCACTGCTTTTACAGAGAAGGATGGGATCATTTCGCGGAGGCCGTCGGCGGTGGCGAGGAAAGCGCCTTGCGCGCCCATTTTGATTACGACATTTTTGGGGCCGCGTTCGAGGAGGAGATTGGCGCAGCGGGCGGCGGTGGCCGGAGTGACCGGTTCAGTTGGTGGAAGCGCGCAGAGGATGCGGGTTTCACTTTCGTTGGGAGTGATCCAGGCGACGACCTGGAGCAAGCCCTTCGGTAATTCGCGGGCGGGAGCGGGGTCGAGCATCAGCGGAATCTTGTGGCGATGAGCGAACGCGGCGACGGTTTCCAGAGTGATCAGTGGGATTTCCAGTTGGGCCAGGATCATGCCGGCTTTGCGGAGGAGTGCGGAGTGCGCGGCGATATCCTTCGGGAGGAGTTTCCCGTTGGCGCCGGGGACTACTACGATGTTGTTCTGGCCGTCGCTGCCGATATTGATTAGCGCAACGCCGGAGGAACCTTTTACGGTACGGACGGAATGTGTGGCGACGCCTGCTTGGCGGAGGGCGGTTTTCAGGGCGGAGCCGAAAGAATCGTCGCCGACGTTGCCTAACATGCTGACGGGATGGCCTAGTTTCGCGACGCCTACCGCTTGATTTGCGCCTTTGCCGCCATGGAATGTGCGGAAAACTTTGCCGATGATGGTTTCGCCGGGGAGCGGGACGTGATCGGCGGTGGCGACCAGGTCGAGATTGATGCTGCCGACTACCACGATGGGCTTGCGCATTTTGCGTTGCGCCTCCGGAATTACAATTCGGGAAAAGACGTGGCGCCGATGGCGCGTTAAAGTGCGCCGCTAACCTTCCATCCCGTCCCGCAGTGGCGGGACGGGATCTCGGGATGAATCGTCCTGCAGGGCGATTCACAAATTCAAGAGCAAAGGCAAAGACGCCCGCCTGAAAGGCAAAAGCAGGCGGCCGCTACAAGTTCGAACCACGACGGCAACTTCAAAAGCATCTTCAAAGGCGCCCACCACGCAAAGGCGGGGTGGCCACTACAAAGGAAAAACCTTGGCGCGCATTTTACCGTGAAGGGTGCCGCGGTTAAGGCTACCACTTACCGGCTTGGGGGCGGCAATCGCGGCCTCCTACCACTGCACTCCGGGATATAAGCTGGGGAGCCGGAATGCCCGGTACGCGTTCGCGTTCGAAACCGTCAACTGCCAGACAGTTTCCGCCGGCGAATCGGGCGTCACTTCCACTACCGAAGTCGATATCGGTGTGGATGGAATCGAACACAAGTCATACTCGACATTGCCGTTTGTAAGGACTTCCGCGTTGCCCCCGTAGAAAGAATAATTGGAAAGCTTGTCGAGAAAAGTGAGCGTCGCGGTTTTCGCTGTTTCGTCAATCGTAAACACATCCACGTCGCTATGCGGGCAGGTTGTCGCACCAGAATCCGCACAAGTTTCTCCAGTGGGAAAAACGCGCGTGTCTCCATTGTCGAACACCGCCAGGCCGAAACTCCCTGACGTGGTTTGGGTCGAGAACGAAGGACCGTGCTGCAGGCTGAACCAGTCCGTTGGAGCCGTCCCGCCTTCCAGCGTAAAGTCTCCCTCATACCCAAGACGCCAAAGAACGTCGCCAGCCCCCGCGCCGTTGGCGTAATCGATCTTGATAATCCAGCTCTGGTGCCGTATGGAAAGCAACAGGTTTCCATCGGTCGGGGAATATAAGACCGCGTTGGAGTGCGTCCAGTCGGGATATCCCTGCGGGGCCCTCGTGACGTCAAGATGGTCGAACGAATTCCACAACCACACCGGATTCAGATTCGTATCCAGATCTACTAACGCGTCGCCCAACACCGTCGTGCTTACTCCTTGTTTGCCCGGCAGGTCCGTGAGCTGCTCCGTGGAATTGACCAGCAAAATCCAGTGGCCGTTGGGCAATACGGCCACGTCATGATGGATATCCGAAGCTATGTAGTTCAATCCCGCCGTGGCCAAACGGCTGTTCAGCGTGTCGAGCGATATCTCGCGAATCGTCGCGCCCGTCAGGTCGATTTCCCGCACCACATCGAGCGTTCCTGCGGGGAGCGGATTTCCGTCAGAGGGCACCGTCGAGGACGGCGAAAATTCCACCAGAAAATGGCCATTCGCCAAGGGCTTCACTGGCTGCACGATGTCGGTCGGTGTCCCCACGGGCTGATACCACCAGATTACGTTTCCCGCCAGATCAACGGCGGTCACCGGCGGCGCTGGCGCTATGTCCAGCAAGTCCAGCATCTCCACGCCTGATTGCGGCGTCAGACCATTCGGAGTCGTCACGGCAATCTGCGGGACCTGCTTCGCCGGCAATCCACCCGTCGTGAATGTGTGATCTGTATCCGCGAGCTGCGTTCCGTCCGGCATCTGCAACATGGCTCGCATGTGGTATAAGGTTTGCCCTTTCATCCCAGCCACCAGCATGCCCAACGACGCCGAATTCCCTGCGGCTTGCTGGGTCCAGGTGGTCAAGCCGTAGGT
>Ga0210391_10003645_pt1 | contig 13002 bp, 11 predicted proteins | sample IncBWC12OmetaG_FD_160573 | JGI IMG/M metagenome (GOLD analysis project Ga0210391, IMG submission 160573) | Forest soil microbial communities from Barre Woods Harvard Forest LTER site, Petersham, Massachusetts, United States - Inc-BW-C-12-O ... | reverse complement strand
GCCGAGGTCGGGCGCCAGCCGTGGGTCGTTTACGGTTTGATGAAGACGGCGGCCGGAGGCTCGCCGACCGTTTCCAGCGGGGAGACGATCTTCACACTCATCGGGTTTGCCGGAATGTACTTTTTGCTCGGCGTCCTCTTTCTGTATCTCGTCCTGCGGGAGATCGGGCGAGGCCCGTCGTGGAGCGAGCCGGCGTGAGCGTCGCCGGCTTTATCGCCATCGCCTTCATGCTGACGATGTACGTGCTGCTCGACGGCTACGATCTCGGCGTTGCGGCAATCGCGCCGCTGATCGCGCGCTCGGATCGCGAACGCGCCGCGACGATGGCCGGTATCGGGCCGTTTTGGAACGGCAATGAAGTTTGGCTGATCGCCGCCGGAGCCGCGCTCTTCGCCCTCTTTCCGGTGGCCTATGCCTCCTCGTTTTCGGGCTTCTATCTCCCCTTCATCGTCGTGCTGTGGCTGCTGATGTTCCGCGGCATCGCGCTGGAGCTGCGCGGGCACTTGCCGTCGGAGGTTTGGCACCAGTTTTGGGACGCCGCGTTCTGTCTCTCGAGCGCGCTCTTGATCTTCGTTTTCGGCATTGCACTGGGGAATCTGCTGCGCGGCGTGCCGCTCGACGCGGCGGGATACTTCCAAGGCACCTTTGCGTTCTTGCTCAATCCCTACGCGCTGCTGGTTGGAGTCTTTGCGCTCGCGACGCTGTGCGTGCACGGCGCCGCATTTGTGGCGATGCGGATTGAGGGGAAGCTTGCCGCCAGAGCGCTCCGCATCGTCGCCCGCGGCTCGTGGCTGGTCTTGATCCTCTACCTCGCCGTCACGGCGCTGACCGTTTCGATGAATGCGCCGCTGCGAGCCCCCTGGCTCTTCGCGATGCCGCTGCTCTCGCTGATCGCGTTGGCTGCGATGTGGCGCAGCGCGCGGGCGGGACGCGCCGGTGCGGCCTTCGTTATGTCGTCGTGCTTTATCGCAACGCTGCTCGCCGCGTGTGCCGGCACGATCTTCCCATACCTCCTGCCGGCCTTTCCCGCGCGCAGCAGCGGCATCTCGATCTTTGCGGCCGCCCCTTCCGAGGCCGCGCTGGCCTGCGCGCTGACCGCGACGCTGATCGGAATCGCCGGTGTCGCCGTCTACGCGCCCATCGTCTGGCGGCGCATGGCCGGAAAGGTTCGCGTCGAATGACGCGCCGGTGGTATGTCATCCTGAGCGGAGTCGAAGGATTGTCGCAGCGTACGACCCTGCTCGCCTCACGCTCTGTTCGATCGGAAGCCACTCGGCGCTCGAGGTGGCCTACGGCGCGCGCGCGCAGGCGCTGCGCAACCTGGTCGTTACCGCCAAGGGCCGCGAGCAGACCTACCTGCGGCATTTTGCTCGCCGCGAGCAGCCCGTCGGCCGCGGCTGCGTCGACGCCGTGCTCGAACTGCAAGCGTTCTCTGATATCCTCGACGAGGAGGTGCAGCAACGGCTGCTTCGTGAGAACGTCATCTTCGTTCCCAATCGCTCCTTCGAGGTCTACCTCCACGAAAAGTACGAGTACGAGGAAATCGAGCGGCGGATGCTGGTGCCGTTCTTCGGAAACCGCGCCCTGCTCAAAGCCGAAGAGCGCCCTTCGTCCTTCGACTCCGCTCAGGATGACATTACTGCGCTCAGGACAGGCTCCGTGGAGACGGACCAATACTCGCTGATGCGAGCGGCGGGGATTCGGCACCCGCGGCGGTATGCGACTCCCGACGAGATCGACTGCCTGGTGATGGTGAAGGCGCCACACGCGCGCGTTTCGTTTGAACGCGCTTTCTTTCTCGCGTCGTCGCCGGAGGAGTACCGCGCGACGGCCGATCACCTGATGGACGAAGGGACGTTGAGCGCCGCGGGCCTTGCGTCGGCGAGAATCGAGGAATATGCCCTGGGCCCCTCGGTGAACTTCAACTTTTTCTACTCGCCGCTTTTGGTGGAGCTCGAGTTGAGCGGCACCGATACGCGGCGGCAGACCAACTTGGAGGGCTTCCGCAACGTACCGCCGTCGGCGTTCGAAGCGGTTCGCGGAATCACGATGCGCTTGGAAGAGGCGGGTCACATCGCGGCGACGGTCGTGGAGTCGATGTTGGAGCCGGCGTTTGACATGGGCGAGCGCTTCGTTCGCGCCGCGCGTGAGGCGCAACCGCCCGGCGTCATCGGACCGTTCGCGCTGCAATGTATCGTGGCGGCCGGTCCGCCAAAGGAACTCGTTTGCTACGACGTGTCGCTTCGTATACCGGGCTCGCCGGGGACGCGATTTACTCCGTATTCGGCCTACCGCTGGGGCCGCGACGTCTCAGTCGGCGAACGGATTGCGATGGAAGTCGTAATGGCCCGCGACACCAAACGGCTCCCGGACGTGTTGACCTGAATTCATTCGATTCGCTTTTCTGGAGGTAGTACATGACCGTTGACAACGTTCAAGAGCGTGCCGGCGTGGTGACGTTCAAAGGACAACCGATGACGCTGCTCGGGCCGGCGCTGCGACGCGGCGATCCGGCACCCAGCTTTACCTTGACCTCCGGCGATCTCTCGACCGTCACTCCGGAGACGCTTCTCGACGAAGGTAACCGCGCCGCGTTATTGATCGTCGTCCCTTCGCTCGACACGAGCGTCTGCTCCCTCGAATCCAAGAAGTTCAACGATCGCCTGGGCGAGCTACCCGAAGGGGTGAAGGCCGCCGTGGTCAGCATGGATTTGCCGTTTGCGCAGGCCCGCTGGTGCACGGCCGAAGGCGACGTGAAGCTCGACATGCTCTCCGATTACCGGAGCCACAGCTTCGGCACGAACTACGGCCTGCTGATCTCGGAGCTCGGCCTTTTGGCGCGAGCCATCGTCGTGATCGGAAAAGATCGCACGATTTCGTACGTCGAGATCGTCCCCGAAGTTGCCAGCGAACCCGATTATGATGCCGCCCTTCACGCCGCTGCCGCCGCCGCTGCGTAAGGGAGGGCGATGCAGCCGACCGTTCTGATCCTGGATTTCGGCGCGCAATACAGCCAGTTGATTGCGCGCCGGACACGGGAGCTGGGCGTCTACTGCGAGATCGTGCCATACGACGCTGCCTGGAGCGCCCTTTCGTTGCGCGATCCCGCGGCGCTGATTCTCTCCGGCGGCCCCGAAAGCACGCTGGCAGACGGTGCGCCGAAGATGGATCCCGCGATCGTGGAGGCCGGCGTGCCGATTCTCGGCATCTGTTACGGCATGCAGCTTCTGGCTCGCGACATCGGCGCGGAGTTGGTACAGCTCGATCACGCCGAGTACGGTCCGGCCACGCTCGTGGTCGCCGATCGTGAAACGCCGCTCTTTGACGGCGTCCCGGAAGAATCGCGGGTGTGGATGTCGCACGGCGATTCGGTCGTCGCGCTGCCGGATGGGTATCGTGCGCTGGCTGCGACGGCGCGCTGCCACGTCGCCGCAATCGGCAACCCGGAGAAGAAGATCTATGGCGTGCAGTTTCATCCCGAAGTCGTGCACACCGAACACGGGCGCACCGTTCTCGACAACTTTCTGCACGCGATCGCCGGCCTGGGCCGCGACTGGAAGATGGAGTCCTTTCTCGATAGCGCGGTGCGCGAAATCCGCGAACGCGTCGGCAGCGATAGAGCGATCTGCGCGCTCTCCGGCGGGGTGGATTCTGCCGTCGCCGCGACGCTGGTCGCGCGCGCGATCGGAGAACAGCTCACGTGCATCTTCGTGGATCACGGTTTGCTGCGAATGAATGAAGCGCAACAAGTCGTTGCAGCGTTTCGAGACGTGCTGCATCTCAACGTAATCGCGGTCGACGCGCGCGAGCGATTTCTGGGCAAGCTGGCCGGCATCGAAGATCCCGAGCGCAAGCGGCTGGCGATCGGCCACGAGTTCATCGCCGTCTTCGACGAGGAGGCCGCGAAGATTCCAGGCGTCAAATATCTCGTGCAGGGCACGCTCTATCCCGACGTCATCGAATCGAAGACGCCGCAAAGCAAAGCCGGCCAAAAGATCAAGTCGCACCACAACGTTGGCGGGCTTCCCGATGAAATGAATCTTTCGCTGATCGAGCCACTGCGCGCGCTTTTTAAAGACGAAGTGCGCGTGCTCGGTGCGGCGCTCGGCTTGCCCGATGCAATCGTATCGCGCCAACCGTTTCCCGGTCCCGGTCTGGCGGTACGGATCATCGGCGACGTGACCGAGGAGCGTTTGGCGATCGTTCGCGAGGCCGACGCGATCGTTCGCGAAGAGATCGACTCGGCGCCGCTCGAACCGCACCCGTGGCAGTATTTTGCCGTGCTGACGCCGGTGAAGAGCGTCGGCGTCATGGGCGACGGACGCACCTACGCAAATCTCGTGGCGATTCGGGCGATCACCAGCGAGGACGGCATGACCGCCGACTGGGCGCGTCTGCCGCATGCGCTCTTGGAGCGAATTTCGTCGCGGATCGTCAATGAAGTACGCGGCGTCAATCGCGTGGCCTACGATATTACGACGAAACCGCCGGCCACCGTCGAGTGGGAGTAGAACGTGCGAATCCTCGTTGTTGGTAACGGTGCGCGCGAAGATGCGCTCTCCTGGCGACTCGCGCAATCGCCCTCCTGTGAAGCGATTTTTGCCGCGCCGGGAAATGCGGGCACGGGCTCGCGTGGAGCAAACTGGGAGATTTCGGCAACCGACGGCAAGGGATTAGCGGATCGTGCCCTTCGCGAAGACATCGACCTGGTCGTCCTCGGCCCGGAGACGGCGATTGCCGCCGGCGTTGGCGATCGGCTTCGGGAGGCCGGGATTACCGTCTTCGGCCCCAACCGTTCCGCCGGACGTTTGGAGTCAAGCAAGATCTTCGCCAAACGCTTCATGGAACGTCACGGCATTCCGACAGCAAAAGCCATCGTCATCCATTCACTTGACGCAGCTCGCAGCGCGCTGTCGCAGTGGAAAGGCGGCGTCGTCGTTAAAGCCGATGGACTTGCCGCGGGTAAGGGCGTCGTCATTGCGCCGGGCCCGGATGTGGCGCGCGCCGTCGTCAGCGATTGGTACGAAGGCAGCCGGATTCCAGGAGGCGGCCTCGACCTGCTGCTCGAGGAGCCGATCCGCGGCCGCGAAGTGAGCGTCTTTGCAATCTGCGACGGACGCGCGATCGTGCCGTTCGCGGCTGCCTGCGATTATAAACGTGCCGGCGACGGCGATAGCGGTCCAAATACCGGGGGCATGGGTGCCTACTCGCCGCCGAACGGTTTTCCCGACGATCTCGACGATGCGGTGCGCGAACGCATCCTCGCGCCGTTGCTGCGGGGACTTCTTGCAGAGGGTGAAGAGTACGTCGGCGTGTTGTACTGCGGGCTGATGTGGAATGCCGCCGGGCCACACGTCATCGAGTTCAACGCGCGTTTTGGAGATCCCGAAACGCAAGTGCTCGTACCGCGCATCGGCGGAGATTTTGCGATGCTGCTGCACTCCGCGGCGCAGGGTGCGATGGACCTTTCGCTCGCGACGGTCTCGCCGCAACGGTGCGTCGGCGTCGTACTCGCGACCAGCGATTACCCGCGCAGCAGCACCCCGCTGCGGGGTCTCGATTCCGACGTTTCGCTTCCGCAGGGTTGTCAGGCATTCTGGGGAGCCTCAACGCTGGCCGACGGAACCGTCAGCAGCGGAGGCGGACGCGTTCTTACCGTTACCGCGCTGGGCGAGACCCTCGACGAAGCCCGCTCGCGAGCCTACGAGAGCGTCAAGGGGCTCGCCGGCCGCCTGGGGAGCGCCGCCTTGACCTACCGCACGGATATCGCCGCGCCTGCAACCTGGCAGTCGGAAAGAGGATAGTAGAGGGCGTCATGGCTTTTGGCATTCAACCGCAAAACCAGTTTGGGCAACCGCTCGCGCCGGCGGTTCCCGCGCGGTCGCTGCTGGCGCAAGTTCTCGGAATCACCGCGCTGGGCTTATGCATAACGGCGCTTGCGGCGTGGCTCTTCCAAGACCTCGCGCCCGGCGTCGGCCTCGTCGCGATGATCGTCGGCTTCGTTCTGCTCATCTCCATCAATGCCGTCCGCCGCAACGAACCGCTGTCGCTCTTGCTCTTTTATGCCTTCACGTTCTGCGAAGGCGTCGGCATCGCGCCGGTCATCGGCCAGTACGTCCGCGCCTTTGGCCCCGACGTCGTGGTCAACGCCGCCCTAACCACGGGCCTGGGGATGTTCGCGCTTGCCGCCATCGTTTATGCGACCGGGCTGGATCTACGGCGCTTCCAAGGCATCTTCATGATTGCGCTGCTGGGACTGATCGTGCTCGGCGTCGTTTCGATCTTCGTGAAGTTCATCCATCCGGAGACCTATGCGTGGCTGACGCTCGTCATTTTCTCCGGCCTCGTTCTGATCGATTTCGCGCGGCTGCGCGCCGGCGGAGACGGCTTGACGCCCGTCCTCATGGCGACGAGCATCTACCTCGACGCGATCAACATCTTCCTTGCCTTGCTTCAGATTTTCGGTGGGAGGCGCTCGTCGGACTAGCAGCCTGGTATAATGGTGTGAGATGTGCGGGATAACGGGGGTCTTCGCACCCGGGCGCGATGCCGCGCGGCTCGCGTTTTTCGCGCTATATGCGCTGCAACATCGCGGGCAAGAGTCCGCGGGCATCGCTGCAGCCGACGGCGGCTCGATTCGCTCGCACAAGGAGATGGGGCTGCTCGGCGCCATCTTCGACGAAGACATCTTAAGCGACCTCAGCGGTTACATTGCGATCGGCCACACGCGTTATTCGACGAGTGGTTCCTCGATCGTCGTGAACGCACAGCCGCTGCTCGAGCGAAGCGAGCTGGGCGACTTCGCATTCGCCCATAACGGAAACCTCACCAATACCGACGAGCTTCGCGAAACGCTGTCGCCGACGACGGTGCTGCAGGCGACGTCGGATTCCGAAGTAATGGCCAAACTGATCGTCGAGTCCAAAGGCACGATGCTCCAACGGATCGAGGCGGTCATCGCCCGGGCTCGCGGCGCGTACTCGACGGTGCTCTGCACGCAAGACGAGCTCTACGCGTTTCGCGATCCTTGGGGCGTGCGGCCGCTTTGCCTTGGCAAGCTAAGCGACGGCGGCGGCTACGTCGTCGCGTCGGAGTCGTGCGCGCTGGGCACGATCGGCGCGCAGTACGTGCGCGAAATCGAGCGCGGCGAGATCGTGCGCATCAGCGCGCAAGGCTTGGAATCGCACCTCACGCCGGTCGAGACCGCGGAGCCGGCGCTGTGCACGTTTGAGTATATTTACTTCGCGCGTCCCGATTCGCAGCTCAATGGCCGCTCGGTCTACATGGCGCGCTATGCGATGGGGCGTCAGTTGGCCAAGGAGCATCCCGTCGACGCCGATGTCGTGATGGCGGTGCCCGACTCCGCGGTCGCGGGCGGCATCGGGTATGCCGCCGAGAGCGGGCTACCCTATATCGAGGGCCTGATCAAGAACCGCTACATCGGGCGGACGTTCATCAGCCCCGACCAGAACATGCGCGCCCGCGGCGTGCACCTCAAGTTCAATCCGCTCGTCGAGAATCTGCGCGATCAGCGCGTCATTGTGGTGGACGACTCGATCGTGCGCGGCACGACGACGCCCCGGATCGTCGCGCTCCTGCGCGAGGCCGGTGCGCGAGAAGTGCATCTGCGCATCACCTCGCCGCCGATCAAACATCCGTGCTATCTCGGCGTCGACATGGCAACCTACGGCGAACTGATCGCTGCCAACTACACGGTCGAAGAGATCCGCGCCAAGACCGGGGCAGACTCCTTAGGCTATCTGAGTTTAGCTGGCTTGATCGCCTCGGTCGGAAGGAAGCGCAGCGAAATGTGCCTCGGCTGTTTCGTCGGCGAATATCCCAACGTTCCCGCCGGTCATCAGGCGTTGGCTTCTCCCGTCTAGCAGCCATTCGCCAAGACCAATCGGTTCAAGGGCCGCGGCTGCGCGGTGCTACAGTCCAGATGAGTGACGCTGGGAAAAAGAATCGCCGCGCGGCGCCGTGCTTTGGGATGGTCCCAGAACGAGCTGGCTCGCCGCGCCGAGGTCAATCACCCCACGCTTTTTAAGATCGAGGCTGATCAGCGGCTCAATCCCTCAATCAGCATCGTCGTTCGTCTTGCGCGGGCGCTCGGGACGACCGCAGAGACGCTCTACGGTCTCGAACGCGAAGAAGCGCGACTCTTCGTCGAAGCCAACAAGTCAGCGATGTTCGTGGACGTCCGCCCGCTCGGGCGTAAATCCGGCGAAGCCGCGCGCGCCCGCGCGCAGAGCTTTATCACCGCTGCGCTCGAGCGCGCCGGTGCCCGCGTGCGTGAGGAGCCGGCTAGCGACGTCGAGGACGCAACGGAATCACCGTCGCCGGCGCAGGCGGGTCATCTAGCTGCCGGGGGCCTCGCGCTCGTCGAGGAACTGCGGGCAATTCGGCGGCGGCTCGACGCGCTCGAGGGCCTTCGTCGGACGCAAGAAGGACGCGTTCGAAAGCGCGCAACGCGATAACCAAAGGGTCGGACCAATCGTTGGTTTCCAGCATGCCGCGACCGTAACGCCCCAGAGTGCCAACTGGCCGGCATTGTCGAAATTCTTCAGCGGGGGAAAGTGCGGTCGCGAACCTCTTCGGCGTAGGCCTCCAGCGCCTGCGTCGCCAGTTGCCCGATCTCCGCGTAGCGTTTGGCGAAACTCGGCGAGTGCGGATACATCCCAAGGATATCGTGTAGTACGAGTACTTGCGAATCGCAGTGCGGGCCCGAGCCGATGCCGATCGTCGGAATCGATAACATCTCGGTAATTTCGCGAGAGATCTCGTAATCCACGACCTCGAGAACGATCGCGTAGGCGCCGGCCGCCTCGACCGCGCGTGCATCGTCGATCAACCGGTCGCGGTGCGTCCGCATTTTGAATCCCGGGCCGAGCCCTGCCGTTTGCGGGGTGACGCCGATATGGCCGACGACCGGAATCCCGGCGCCGGTGATCGCGCGGATACGGTCGGTTTGATCGCGCCCGCCCTCGAGTTTCACCGAGCACCCGCCGCCCTCTTTGATGAGCCGAATCGCCGAACGCAACGCATCTTCGTTGCTTACTTGATAGGACCCGAACGGCATGTCGGCCATGATATGCGCGCGAGTCGTTCCACGCACGACGGCCTGCGTGTGATAAATGATGCTTTCGAGCGTGACCGGCGTCGTTTCGTCGAAACCCAAGACGACGTTGCCGACGCTGTCGCCGACTAAGATCACGTCGATTCCGGCGCGTTCGACGAACTGCCCAAATGGAGCGTCGTACGCGGTTGCGATCGGGAAAAGCGCTTTACCTTTTCGGCGTTTGATGACGCCCGCCGTCAAACGGCGTATCGCCGGATTCTTCTCCGGCTCGTAAGGACGCGCGCTCTCGCTGCCTTTCACACCTTCAGCTCGGCTGACCTCGCACCGTTGCCGGAGACGCCGCCCATCAGAGGCTGGCCGGCGAGCGATTCGACCAGCGAGAGAAAGGCGCGCACGGGCGTTCCCGTCGGGCCCTTCGCCTGCCAGGGCGACTCGTTTTCGAGATAGGCCGTTCCCGCGATGTCGAGATGCAGCCACGGCGTCTTGTCCGCAAACTCGCGCAGGAAGGCGGCGGCGGTCAGCGTGCCGGCGGGACGGCCGCCGGTGTTCTTCAAGTCCGCGATGTCGCTCTTCATCGCGCTTGTGTAATCCTCGTAGTAGGGCATTTGCCAGTAGCGCTCGCCGGTGGGCTTGGCCGCAGCTAAGAACTGGGCGACGAAAGCGTCGTCGTTCGTTATGGCGGCCGACGAAGCATGGCCCAGCGCGATGACGCACGCGCCGGTCAGCGTTGCGGCGTCGACGATTTTGGTCGCGCCGAGTTTATTTGCATAGCAGATTCCGTCGGCCAGGACTAGCCGGCCCTCGGCATCGGTGTTGATGACCTCGATCGTCTTGCCGTTCATCGCCGTCACGATATCGCCGGGTTTGGTCGCCTTGCCTCCCGGCATGTTCTCCGTTGCCGGAACGATGGCAACGACATTGAGTTTGGGTTTCAGTTTTGCGATCGCGGACATCGCCGCGATCACGCCGGCGCCGCCGGACATGTCGTATTTCATGTCCTCCATCCGCTCGGCGGGTTTGATCGAGATGCCGCCCGTGTCGAACGTGATTCCCTTTCCGACGAGCGCCAGCAGCTCTTTGCTCGACGGATCGCCGTTGTAGCGCATCACGATGAACTTCGGCGGCTGCGCACTGCCCCGCGCGACCGAGAGAAAGGATCCCATGCCCTCGCGGCTCGCGCGCGCTTCGTCGAGCACGTCGATCTCGAGCCCGTTTTGTTCGGCAACTTTTGTCGCCTCTTCGGCCAGGCGGGTCGGCGTCATCAAGTTGGCCGGCGTAATTGCCAGCCTACGCGCCAGGTTTACCGCATTGCCGAGTGCGGTTCCGCGCGCGATCCCGCGCTCGAGTTCGGCTTGGTTGAGGCCGCCGTCGATGATGGCAACCTCAGTCATAGCATTGCGACGGTCAGGCTTCTCCTGGTACAGAGTCGTCTCGAAGATGCCGGTAATGGCGCCCTCGCTAATAAATGAAGCGCACGCAGCCTCCTGGCCTTGCGCCTGTAACGGCAGCACGATCGCGATCTGCTCGATATTGCGGCGACCCAGATAGCGCACGGCACTGCCCGCATAGCGCGCGAGAAAGTGGGGCTCGAAGCGCGCGCGCTCGCCCAGCGAAACCGCGAGAACGCGCTGATACGGCTCGCCCTTCGCATAGATGAGGACGTTCTCACCGAGGCGCCCTTGGATTTCTTTGGCGGCCAGCGCGCCGGCGATTACGCCCCCGAGTTTGTCATCAATCTCTTTGGCCGTGGATTCGAGCGCGGTATCTGAGAAAAAGGGGACGACGAGCGCTCCTGTATGCACGTGGCTGGGCGCATCGTGAGTAAGACGAACTTGCATGGTGGACCTTTCCGATGGTGAACTACTGCCAGCCTATGGCAGAAAGCTGGGAGAATCCTCGTACGGAGGAAAAAAGCGGTTCGGACAGCTACGCGCGAGCCGGCGTCGACGTTAGCGCCGGAAATGAAGCCGTCGCGCGTTACGGTGCGGTGCTGGGGCAATGGCGTCACGCCGGCCAACTCGACGCGATTGGCGGCTTTGCAGGGCTTTTTCGCATGCCGGGCGACCCCAGCCGCGCGCTCGTGGCCTCGACCGACGGCGTCGGCACGAAGGTGCTGATTGCAGCCGAGCTTGGACGGTACGCGACGGTCGGCGCCGACCTGGTCAATCACTGCGTCAACGACATCCTCGTCTGCAACGCATCGCCCCTCTTCTTTTTGGATTACCTCGCGGTAGGCAAACTCGATCCCGCCGTCGCGGCCGAAATCGTGCGCGGTTGCGCGCACGCCTGCCGTCTTCACGAGTGCGCGTTGCTCGGCGGAGAAACCGCCGAGATGCCGGGGCTCTATCAGCCCGCGCATTTCGATCTTGCGGGAACCATCGTGGGCATGGTGGAGATCGCAGCCCTCGAGCGGCTGGGCGGCGTCGAGCCGGGCGACGCGATTATCGGGTTGCCCGCGGTGGGCTTGCATACCAACGGCTATTCGCTCGCCCGTTCGCTGATCTCGCGCGACGAAGGGAACCTTCCGTTTGACGGCGGGACGTATGCCGATGCGTTGCTCGCCGAACATCCGTCGTACTATCAATCCGTTCGCGCCATCCAACGGGTCGCGCGCGTCAAGGCGATGGCGCACATCACGGGCGGCGGTTTGCTGGAGAATCTCCCGCGCACACTGCCGGAGAACGTCAAGGCCGTCTTCGAGCAGCAACGCTGGCAGGTGCCCGCGATTCTGCAAGAACTCGTCCGGCGTGGAGACTTGGGCGAAGAGCGATACCGTATCTTTAATATGGGCGTTGGCTTCACGCTGATCGTGCCGGTCACCGATGCCGCGGCGGCGGTTGGCGCGGTTCCCGGTGCAAAGGTCGTCGGTTGGATCGAATCGCGCATCGGCGAGGAACCGCGCGTCGTCGTCCATCCCTGACGTGGCGACGCTCTGCAATCTCGTCGTCGACCTCTCCGCATTGCCCCCGGACTCATCGGCACTAGCCACCGAAGTTGCCGGCGATCGCACGCTGGCGTGGATCGACCAAACCTTTAGCGGCACGTGGAGCTCCGAGGCGGCAGCGGGCGTGAATGTCGTCGCGCGCTGCGACGACGCGCCGATCGGCTTTGCGACGCTCGATGCGCGCGGCTTAAAGTTTCGCTGGCTCAATGGACTGGCACGCGAGCGCGACGTCGGGCTCTTCGGGCCCTTTGGCGTCGTGAGGGAAGAGCGTAAGACCGGGCTCGGCGTCTTCATTTTGCGCCGCGCGCTCCAAGCGTTGCGCGAACGGGGCTATGCTCGCGCCTTGATTCCCGCGGTGAGCGGCGACGGGTTGGTCCGATACTATGCCGATACCGTGGGCGCGGTCGTCGCAGAAGAGTTCGATCGCGCGGTGCTGCTCGCGCCGCGGCCGCGCACGCTCGTCATGGCGTCGGGGAACGGAAGCAACTTTCAAGCGGTCGCAGATGCCTCGAGCACTGGCAGCCTTCCGATAGAGATCGTGGCACTCGTGAGCAACGATTCGCACGCGCGTGCGATGGAACGAGCGCGCGCCGCCGGCGTTCCGGCGCGCGTGGTGGCGTGGCGTCGCAACGAAGAGACGCGCGCATTGTATGACGAGCGACTGCTCGAAGTGGTGCGCTGCGAAGCGCCCGAACTCGTGCTGCTGCTCGGCTGGATGCATCTGCTTTCGGATGCCTTCGTAGCGGCATTCCCCGAAATGCTCAACCTCCATCCGGCGTTTCTGCCGCTGGATCCCGGCCGCGACGACGTCGGGCTCCCCGACGGTACGCGCATTCCGGCGTTTCGTGGTCCGCGTGCCGTCCGCGACGCGCTGGCCGCCGGAAGCCGGTGGGCCGGGGCGACGGTCCATCGCGTGACGCCCGCAACCGACCGAGGACCGGTGCTGGCGCGCAAGCCGCTGCCGGTTGAGCCACAAGAA
>Ga0210391_10003644_pt1 | contig 13002 bp, 13 predicted proteins | sample IncBWC12OmetaG_FD_160573 | JGI IMG/M metagenome (GOLD analysis project Ga0210391, IMG submission 160573) | Forest soil microbial communities from Barre Woods Harvard Forest LTER site, Petersham, Massachusetts, United States - Inc-BW-C-12-O ... | reverse complement strand
CGGCGCTCGCTGTGGCATTCACGCGGTTGCTTAAGGCGCAACTCTTTGGCGTCAGTGAGACGGATGCTATTACGTTTGCCTCGGTCGGGCTGCTTCTGGCCGTTGTCGCTCTGGTCGCGTGCCACATCCCCGCCCGCCGCGCCACGCGAGTTGATCCGATGGTCGCATTGCGGCACGAATAACTGTCCAAATCATGATCTCTTTCCACATCGACGCTGAAGCGGACGAAGAGTTCCTGGTAAACGCGGAAATCGGTAAGGTAGATTTTCAAGTCACCGGTACCCCGACTTGTCGGCCAGAACCTTTCGACGCCCGGGAGGCATGCACAAATATCCACACGATTTCCAGAAGCATGGGCCACACGATCACCAGCGTGATGAGCCATCCAGGTTTGGACATCGAACCTCCAGGTACTTGGCCATAGACTGGCAGGCACGAACCCGCATTAGCGAGATACGCGGCGTTCAAACCAATCAGACACGTCTGTGTAGGCGAGATTTCGGCCCTGAACTTCATAACTAGCACGCCAGTGACTATCGGAACTCCATAGCCCAAAAACAAAACCGCTAGGCGTTGTGCTTCGCTTGTCCCGGCGCGGTGCAACAAAAACGGCACCTCTACGGCACCGGAAACTGACCCACTACCCGGTTTTCTCGGCTCTCGCGCGCGGCCCAATTCGGGCGTATAATTCAATATGCCGTCTCCCAGTAATGTTCCTCTAAGCTTCCAGCGGGATCGAGCTATCCGCCAGCTGGAGTCTCGCTTTGAGGAACTCCTCGAAAAACTTCGCAAAAACCGGCCTTCCGAGGACCCTTGGGTAGTTCGCCGCGCCTACGAAATTGCCTGTGAGCGCCATCGGGACCAATTCCGCAGCTCTGGCGATCCGTACATCTCGCATCTTCTGGAAGTCGCCCACATCCTCGCCGACATGCGCATGGATGCAACCACCTTGACGGCTGCACTTCTGCATGACGCTATCGAAGACACCGAATATCCCGTTGCGCGCATTGAGGAACGTTTCGGACCGGACGTCGCGCACCTCGTGGAAGGTGTCACCAAAATCAGCCGCCTGAATATGACGGCTCCGGAAACGCGCCAGGCCGAAAACGTCCGCAAAATGCTCCTGGCCATGGTCAATGACGTTCGCGTCGTGATGGTCAAACTGGCAGACCGGCTTCACAACATGCGCACGCTCGAGTACCTCGGGCCTGAAAAGCAACAGCGCATTTCGCGGGAAACGCTGGATATCTACGCGCCGATCGCGCATAGGCTTGGAATGGGAGTGATCCGCGGCGAACTTGAGGATTTGTCTTTCCGCTTCCTCGAACCGGAGGCTTTTCTCGCTCTTCAAAAAGAGGTGACGGAAAAGAGTCCCGTTTACCAAAGATTTTTGGAGGAAGTGCAGGGCACGATTCGCACCAAGCTCGTCGAAAGCAGCATTCCGGCGGAACTCGAAGCGCGGGTTAAGGGGCTCTATTCACTGCACGGCAAGATACTGCGGCAACAGAGCAGCCTTGAGCAGGTGTACGACTTGCTGGCCGTCCGCGTGATCACGGATTCAGAGCGAAGCTGTTACGCCGCACTGGGGGTGATGCATCACATTTGGCGGCCTGTCCCGGGGCGCTTCAAAGATTACATCGCCATGCCACGGCCAAATCTTTATCAGTCGTTGCATACCACCGTTTTGCACGGCGGGCAGCCTTTTGAAGTGCAGATACGCACACAGGAAATGCATCGGATCGCGGAAGAAGGTGTCGCCGCTCACTGGAAGTATAAGGGCGGCAAACCTGCTTCCGGAGACGACGATCAGCGCATCGCGTGGATGCGCCAACTCATCGAATGGTCGCAAGAGCTGCAGGAACCTGGCGAATTTCTTTCCACTCTGAAAGTGGATTTGGCGCCCGTCGAGGTATACGCGTTCACGCCCAAAGGGCGCGTGCTTGAGTTGCCCCGAGGGGCGACGCCAGTCGACTTCGCCTATTCCGTGCACACCGAAGTTGGCCATCAATGCGTCGGCGCAAGAGTGAACGGCCAGATGGTGTCGCTGCGCCATGAAGTTGTCAGCGGAGACGTAGTCGAAATCCTAACCAACAAGAGCCATACGCCAAGCCGGGACTGGCTCAGCTTCGTCAAGTCTTCGCATGCGCGCAGCAAGATCCGCCAGTGGATCAACCTGCACGAGCGCGAAGAAGCTACCGACATGGGAAAGAAGTTGCTGGAGAAGGAATCCCGCCATTTCGGCCGCGGTTTGAAGAAAATCCCGGAAGCCGAGTGGAACAAATTGCTGGAAGATTACGGACTTTCGAAGCAGGAGGATCTTTACGCCGCTGTAGGGTTCGGCAAGTATTCAGCGCGGCAGGTTCTCGCGCGCTTGCTTGGCGAACCGGAAAAGGGCCCCGAGTCGGAAGCGGAAGATTCCAAGCCGACGTTGGTAAAGACTGTCAAGCGCATGCTGGGTTTCGGCGAAGCGCCATTGATCGTCAAGGGTCACGACGACCTACTCGTCTATCGAGCAAAATGTTGCAATCCGATACCCGGCGATGACATCGTGGGCTATATTACGCGGGGCCGTGGCGTCGCGGTGCACACACGTGCCTGCCCCAATGTTCAGAACCTGATGTATCAGACGGAGCGCCGCATCGCCGTTGAATGGGGCGGCGAGAGCGCGGCTACTTTCCCAGTGCAACTTTCGATACGCGGCAAGGACCGTGCCGGCCTCCTTGCAGAGATCACCGCCGTTATCAGCGGAGCGGGCTCGAACATCCGAAGTCTTGAAAGTCGTCCCGACCGCCAGAATGCCCGCATCGAAGCCAGCCTTGAAATCGTCGACCGCCGTCAGCTGGAGACTATTCTCGCTAACATTCGAAAAGTGACCGGCGTGTTCGGTGTCGAACGCGTTTATCAGATCTAATCTCCAGCCTTTTTGCACCTGTCCTTTCTGCCGGGTATCACCCAAGCACACGCCCGCGTTTGCCGCTTCCCCGCCTCTACAATATATATATGTGGTACCAACGATTGCTTCTCGGTGTGTGGGTCTTCGCAGCGGTGGGCTGCCACCAGCATCCCCTCGCGGATTATCGTCCGCTGGACCAGGCGGGGATGTTTTCCAGCGACATAGAGCAGCTCAAAGGCCTCAATGTCTCGGACCTGGAAATCGCTCAAGTCGTCAAGATGAAGCACGCAAGAATTAGCGATGACACTTGCGTGGAGTTGGTGAGCTCCGCGCACGTTCACAAGCGTATCTTCCTCAGCGCCGAATCCGCTTCGGACTTGGCTGGCGCCGGATTTACAGAGCAGCAGATTCTCGATATCGCTCACGCCGACCAGCTCGATGCCATCAGCATCGACGCCGTGACTCTCAAGCTGATCGGTCTTTCGGACTCGACAGTTCAGCTCGTCCTGCAGCGCCATTTGGATGGCCTGCCGGTCATGGCCAGCGCGGAAATTTCACGGCTTAAAAACACCGGGTTGACGGAACGCCAAGTCCTCGAGCGCATCAATGCCGGAATGACAGACGAACAGGCCGAAAAAGAAATTAAAGCTCGTGAAAGTACGCGCAATCACAAAGACACGTCTTTTGTACGCGTGCACGGCCGCAAACCGAGCTGACGTCTGTTGTCTCTCAACACGCCTGAACTGCCGTTCTCCCTTTTGCTTCTTCCCATTTCCCCCGCTACAATCGTGTCGCTTTGTTGCCACGCTCGCATGTCCGTCCGCTTCTCAGTTTTCTTATCGCCGCGGTAGCTTATTGGGTTTCTTCCTGCGCTGTGGCGTTGGGGCCGGGTTATTCCATTGAAAAGCAGGAAATCCGCGTACAGTTCTTGGCTGGGCCGGACCGAAGAATTCGCGTCGACTCCGACTACCAGCTTCGCAACACGGGCAATCAGCCGCTTTCCTCGATTGAACTGCGTTTGCCTTGGAGCAGCGGCTTCCACGTTACAGATGCGCAGGCCGCATGGGATGGCGCCGCCCTCGCCGAACAAAACTCGGCTGCGAATCCTCGCAACACATTGCTTGCGCTTCCGCAGAGGTGGACCGTCTCCCAGCGTCACACTCTCCATCTCTCCGCGGAATTCCAGTCTTCTGCCGCAGGCCAAGCCGGTTTCCGTTTTGCCGCCGATGCATTTTCCCTGCCTTCGGAAGGCTGGGCGCCGCAGTTGCTTCCCTCGCAGGGCTTGTTCGCCACCGGGGGAGTTCCTCCGAAGGAATGGAAGTTGGTGGTGCGCGTGCCCGACGGATTCCTAGTTCACACGAGTGGGGGCTCTAAAAAGACATCTCGCAACGGCCACGAAATCACTGTTCAAGTCTTGCAACATCCCGAGGATCGTTATCCGTTCGTTGTCGCCGGGCTCTACAAAGAAATGCCTCTGGACGCCGGCACGGGTAACAAAGTTTTTCTCTGGACTCGTTCTCAAGAAGATTCCGCGCGTTTGCAGCAATCCGTGGATGCTCTCGTCCGCGCGGTTCAGGCTTATGACGCGACCTTTGGGGCTCGCACCCAAAAATCCAAGCCGTTCTGGATTGTGGAATGTCCCGTGTTGGACGGCTGTTTTACCGCCGCGGAATCCGTTTATGCCAGTCTCTTGAGCGCGGAGCCTGGCGCCGTATCCTCACAACTCGCCTCGTTCGACACGCTGCTAATCGATTCTAATGGCGGGGCGCCAAAGCTTGCTGCCGCCGCACCGGGGCTTGCTGCCAGTTGGCTTGGCTATGGGCAGAACCCCGGCTTCTACGAACAGCGGCCTCCCCTTTCGGCTCTTCCAGCGTTCGCTTCCGCAGTGGGACAAGAAGCCATTGACGGGCCCACTTCTCGGACGGAGACAATCCGCCGGGCCTTGCGTATGATTCCCAAGAGCGCAGTGGCTCGCAAAACGGAAGATGAAAACGTACTGCGCGCAAAGAGTTTTCTTTTCTTCTACGCTCTTCAGGAGCGCTATGGGCAAGAGGTTTTCCGCCGCGCGATCAGCCACATGCTCTCCGCTCGCCAAGGGAGGGGTTTCGACCTCGACGACCTGATCGCTGCATTCGAACAGGAAACCCACCAGAACATCGCGGAGTTTGTTCGTTTGTGGATGAAGCGCCCCGGCGTTCCTGACGAGTTTCGCGCACGTTACGAGAATGCTTCCGCTGCTATTGCCACCACTTCCAAGGAGACTATGCCATGAGAGAAATTGTTCTGACGGATCGCGGTCCAAAACCTATCGGCCCTTATTCGCAGGCCGTCAAGGTTAACGGCCTTCTCTTCGTTTCCGGACAAGTTGCCATCGATCCGAAGACCAACGAATTTGTTGCGGGAAATATTCAGCAGCAAACGGAGCGCACGCTGGAGAATGTGAAAGGCATCGTCGAAGCGGCGGGCAGTAAGCTGGGCCACGTCATAAAAACCACGGTATTTCTGAAGAACATGAGCGACTTCGCCGCGATGAACGAAATCTACGCGCGCTACTTTTCCGCAACTCCGCCGGCTCGCTCGACCGTGGAGGTCGCTCGCTTGCCAAAAGACGCACTTGTTGAGATGGAAGTTATCGCGACGATCTGAAGTGCTCAGAAAAACAAATTAGGGCCTGTCGGGACTTTCCAGCCCCTTGTGAATCGCGAAGACGGTCGCGAGGGTTACAAGTGCGATTGCATACCACACAAACTTGCTGGTTCCTGCCTTCAGCGGTCCCTTGTTTGACCCTTTCGCGCCTGCGCCTTGCGGCGGAGGTTGGTCCTGGGCTTCTTCCGCCGAGGGATCAAGAACGATGCGATACGCTTCGCCTTCCGCGATCACCCGCGAATCATCGCCAACCGTAATCGTCAGCGACCCCCGGATGCTTTTGACAAGCAATTGCTTCTCGCCAAGCATGGTTACCTGCCCGATCGTGGGTGCGTCGGACTGCGGCTTGATCACAGCCGTCAAAGCGTTTAGTGCAAACGCGTTTGCGTTGGAGGTGGAAAATGTTCCCGATCCACGCAGCAGCGTTGCCGTTGGCGTTCCGCCATCTTCATTAACCGTGGCTGCAGAAGCGGCAGAAAGTAGAAATCGCGCCGCCTGGGTCCGCAACTGCATGCTTCCCATGTCGGCTGTGCTCAGTCGATCGCCGTTAAAAATAGTTGTGCCCACGGCTGCGCCCGCTCCGCCTACACTCGCGCCGTCCGACGATACAACTGTCCCCAGAGCGCCCGTAGTAGTAGCGCCCCATACCGGAGTCATCAGTAAACAAGAAACAAAGAATGCAGCAACAATTTCGCGCGAGCGCGCCATTGAAGCCTCCAAGAGGGCTACTCGAAGAATACTCACAGGCTTCGCCCCCGTCAATAAAGAATCACCCGGGCGGGCAAGAATCTTTTGCCTCTAACTTCCCGCCTCCTCTGGCTGTAGCAAGCTTCCGCTGCTACAATGCAAGCCAACACATGGCTGACTGGAAACAGATCACCGCCCGTATCCGTCGGGCCCGCACCGGCAAGGACCCCGTCGGGCAACTCTCCAATTTGTACGAAAAAACGCGCGACGCCATGGTGGCATTTGAACTGGCACGCTATTTTGAAACCGCCGGCCAAAATCCCGAAGCCGCTAAATGGTACCTCGCCGCCGCGGATCGTTTTCGCAGAGCGGATTGGAAAGTCAAAGCGCAAGAAGCGGCCGTCAGACTTGGCGCGGAAGTTGCGGCCGTCGATCCCGCGCATTCATCCGGTGATTTTATGCTGGCACCTCCTTCGGTTGTCGCTCCTGAGTCGGCCGCCACGCACGAAGAGAATTCCACCGCGCCTGAAACTCCGGATGCTTCTACTGAATTGGAAGCCGAGACCGAAGATGCTTCCGTGAAATCCGAGGGAGAATCCGCGGATTCTCCGGATAAAAAACGCCGCCGTCGCGGCCGTAGAGGTGGCCGCAATCGCCGCAAGAGTGAAACTTCCAAAAGCTCTGCAGCCGTCTCCACGTCCCGTACCTCGGAATCTACAACTCCCGTGAAGGGCTTGCCACCGCGAGTATTTGATGAAAAGGCCGAGGCCAGACCCTCGCGAGCGGCGGAAAGCCGGGCCATCCCTTCACTGCCGATCGAACCGATTGGAGAGCCCGGCGGTCCGAGCGTCCGTGGCCGTTCCGGAGATCCTGGTCTCTCCTCCAGATTGTCTCTACTCGAAATGCAACTCCGCCGCTTGTTGACCTGTCCGCCTGTAAAACTTAGCGAAGCAGATCATGCGCCCGTCGGTCCCGGCGTTTTCGTTCTCACCGATTCCGATCTCACCAGCTATTACTACGTTGAAGCCTGCCAGACTCTGCGCATCGCAGTCGGAAATCTTTTGCGAGGAGGGGCCAGCCGCCGCGGCGCGGATTCTCTCAAGCCGCAACTTGCGGAGCATCTCGGCATACCAGAAACGCGTGTTACAAAATATCTTGCCGATCACTGCGTTGTCCGCTGGCTGCAGCTGGACGAAGGCGCTTCGCACTTTGCTCATTTTGTGACGGCCGTCATTCGCCCCACGCTGAACGAGTAGCGCAACCAAACAGGGACTACTTTTCCGAATCGAAACACCACGCTTCCCAAAAGATGCAAAGTTCTAGCCCATTCGCACTAGAAGTAACCCCCACCCCACCCCTCCCTAGACTACCGTTCACTGCCCCTAATTACCGTTCAACCCCCATTTTTGACCGTTCGACGTATCCTTCTGGCATCCTCCCCCCTTTACCGTCAAACTATAGGCGTACAAAGACTTATTGGACGTACCAGTAGAAAATGGTACGGTATTTCGAGCCCGGGGGCTGTTTAGGGCTCGGTTTTCATCCAATTTAGTGAGCAGTTGGGCTGCATTTTTTGAAAGTGGAGGGTAGAGCTTTATGCCGAATCGTGTGGGGACGCAGATTCTGAGAACTTTTGACTGGGCGCTGTGCAAGGCTGCTGCTGCCACGTTTAACAGCATTCAGCATTTCAACAAGCGCAATCCGAACCCCTCTGTAACGCCGCAGTGGTCAGAAAAGCCGCTACTCAAGTCCTGGGAAAAGACCAAGCCCACGCTCGGCTTCCCGCGGCAAACAGATTCTCTCTGTCCTGCATGCGTCAAAGAGGCGCGTGAAGCGATCATCGCCGGCAAAAAAGACTGGCGCGATCTGATGAGTGAGAAAATCGGCGAAATCAAAGCGCAGATCATTGAGCGCGACAACGAGATTTGGATGGTCAAGGATTGCCCCATCCACGGCCACTACGAAGACATGATGGCCATTGATGCCAAGTTTCTTGACTGGATCGAAAAGCAGTTCCCTGGCCGCGATATTCCCGCGCACAACGACGAAGATCTTCACAAGCACGGCTCTTCGACCGTTCGCTATGGCCGCGGCTCCGTTCTTACCGTCGACCTCACCAATCGCTGCAACATGATGTGCGATCCGTGCTTCATGGACGCTAACCAGGTCGGCTACGTTCACGAACTCGGCTGGGACGAAGTTAAAGAAATTCTCGATAACGCACTCAAGATCAAGCCGCGCCGCCAGATGTCCGTGCAATTCTCCGGCGGTGAACCGACCATGAGCCCGCTCTTCCTCGACGCCGTCGCCTATGCCCGCAAAATTGGCTACAACAGCGTGCAGGCCGCCACGAACGGCATCGAGTTCGCCAAGAGCAAGGAATTCTCGAAGAAGGCTTTCGACGCCGGTATGCGCTATGCCTACTTGCAATTTGACGGCATCGGCAACGACGCCAACAGTCATCGCCAGATCGGCAACCTCTTTGACGTGAAGCTCCGCGCCATTGAGAATATGCATGAAGCCGGCATCGAGATCGTTCTCGTCGTCACCATCGTCAACAACGTGAACAACGACCAGGTCGGTTCGGTCGTGAAGTTTGCGATGGAAAATCCGAAGAAAATCGCTTTCGTCAGCTTCCAGCCGGTTTCGTTCACCGGCCGCGATGAAGACATCACGCCCGAGCGCCGTCTCCGTCAGCGCTACACGCTTTCGCATCTTGCGAAGGACGTCAGCTCGCAGGTGGGAAAAGTTGAACCGACGCGCGATTGGTTCCCCATTTCGTTCATCAGCACGTTCGCCGGTTTCGCGGACATGGTGAAGGGTACCGAGTCCACATGGGGTTCATTGAGCTGCGGCTGCCACCCGAACTGTGGCGTCGGCACGGCGATGATGATTAACAAAGAAACCAAGGAATGGGCGCCGGTTCCGCGCTTCCTCGATGCGGTGCAATTGACGAAGGACGTCACCGCCATCACCGACGCGGCTCGCGGCAAGAATTTCTCTAACTTCATGATGGCCATGGCCCTCTTGAAGAACTATCACCCGTTCCGCGGACCCAAGGGCCTGACACTCAGCGCGCTCTTCAAGAAATTTGACAAGACCTGGGCACTCACCAAGCGCTCGACCACCAAGTACGGCCGTACCTCCCCGGATCGCAAGATTGACGACGCCATGAAGCGCCGCCAGGATCCATGGAATTTCCTCTTCATCGCCGGCATGTGGTTCCAGGATCTTTTCAACTACGACTTCCGCCGCACCGAAATGTGCATCATCCCTTACGCCACGCAACAAGGCGAAATTTCCTTCTGCGCTTACAACACGGGCGTAGGCTGGCGCCAGATCATTGAAAACATGCACAAGAATGCGACGGTTGCCGAGTGGTACAAGAACCACGGCAAACACGAAATCTATGCCAAGGGCAAGAGCGTCAATCTTCAGAGCTTCGAACACTCTCTGAATATTGACTCTGATGATGCCGCCCGCGTCCGCCACCTCGAACACGACATTCCGCAGACCGCCGCGGAAGAAGATCGCGCTCGCCGCAAGAAGGCCTTCGAGGAACAAGCCAAAGTCCGCGCCATCTACGAAGAACTCGTTCTCAAGAAGCCCCAGCCGACGGTTGTTCAAATCGGCACGGTCTCTGACATCGCCAAAGCCACGCCAGCCAATTTCGCCAACGCAGGCAAGCCAGTAACAATCGCCCCAGCAAACGGCAATGGCAACGGTCACTCGAACGGCAACGGCGCTAACGCCGCCGCCGAAAAAGCCACCGAAGCCGTAGCCGGCGACTAAACGCATCGTAGGGGCACGGCACGCCGTGCCCGTCTTGGCATCGAATATCCTGTCAACTCCGCAGTTTGTATCTGGCTCCGGTCACCCGGAGCCAGACGCATTTAAAATGCACTTGAGTGAGGAGGCTCCGATGAACACACTCATAGGCCGAGTCGCCCTGGTCACCGGCGCAAGCCGCGGCATCGGCAAAGCCATCGCCATCGCTCTCGCCGAAGCCGGCGCCGACGTCGCCATAAACTATCGTGCCCAATCCGAAGCCGCCGACTCGGTTTGCCAAACAATCCGAGCCGCCGGCCGAAAGTGCATCGCCGTCCAAGCCGACGTCTCCATCTCTGGCGAAGTCGAGCGCCTGGTCAAAACAGTTGAAAACGAATTAGGCCCCGTCGGAATTCTCGTGAACAATGCCGGCATCGGCAAAATGATTCCCCCCGACCAAGTCACTGAAGAAATCTGGAACGAATTTCTCCGCGTAAATCTGACGTCGGTTTTTCTCCTCACACAGCGAGTGCTTCCCGCCATGCGCGCCGCTCGCTGGGGCCGTCTAATTCACTTGTCTTCGATTGCGGCGCAGTACGGCGGCATTATCGGCCCACACTACTCTGCCACCAAGGCCGGCATCCTTGGCCTGATGCGCTCCTACGCCTCGCAATATGCCAAAGAGGGCATCACGTCCAATGCAATTGCCCCCGCGCTGGTAGAGACTGATATGACCGCCGACATCCCGAAAGACTATATTTCTCGCATTCCTGTTGGCCACTCAGGCGAACCGGAGGAAGTCGGTCGCCTCGCTGTCCTGCTTGCCCAAAGCTCTTTCATCACCGGCCAAACCATCAACCCCAACGGCGGCCTCTACATGAGCTGATCGCCTTGGGAATTCCGTCCGGCACCCTCTCGAGCGACGCTCCTGCTATAATCAAAAGGAATTTACCGGAGTAAGAAGATGCCTATCTACGAATACGTCTGCGACGACTGCCAAGCCCAGTTCGAAAAAATCGTCATCAACAAGCAGCAGGAAATCGCCTGCCCTAAGTGCGCCAGCAAGAAGGCAACTATCCAGCTGTCAGTTTTCGCGACGGCTGGATCCGGTGGCTCATCTGCCCCTTCCGGAAGCTCTTCTGGCGGCGGAGGATGCTGCGGCGGCGGTTGCGGCTGCCATTGAGTACTACAGGCATTTCGGCGCATGTTTCTAGATACACGACCTGTGAGATTCGCCTTCGAAGCCCCCAAGCTTCTTTTCCTTACGATCTGTTTTTTCTTAGCTATCGCGTCGTTCGGCCATTCCACGATCTTCGGCCAATCCGATCAAATCCTCAGCGGCACATCGGAGCTCCACATAATTCTCCAGCCCGAATCCAACCCCTTCATTCTCCCGCCGTGCAAGTCGCCCGCACCTGGAGTGCGACGCATTCAGGGGGGCTTCATGGGGCTAACCTTCGACATCTCGAAAAAAGATTTTGAAATCCTTGGCGGCAAGCCAGACACGGATTACGTCCGTTGGTCCATTTAGCTCAAATCCAACAATTCGTTCGTCAGCCTTTGGTTCGGTCCGTACGCCTTTAGCCCCGAACCTAACGATGATCTTCTGCATGATTCCGTCTCGATTGCTCAAAGGAGTATCGAAACCCCCGATGGGGAGCGCGTCGGAAAAGATAGCTTCGGACAGCTTCACAACGGAGACAAGTGGCGCCATTTTTACGTTGCCATCGCGGACGGTGCTGAATATCGCGCATCCGCCACGGACGCGCCGCTCCTCGACAGAGTCATGAATTCCGCTTGTCAAATACGGAATCATCATTGAAAGTCTAAGCTGCTCGCGATCCGTACGACTCCAGGGGAACGGTCAGGACGATGTCCATCACCACCGCTGAACAACTCGAAAAACTCCGCGCCTGCGGCCTGATCGTCGCCAAAGCTCTCCACGCCATGTCCGCTGCCGTGCGCCCCGGCGTCACCACCGCAGAACTCTCCGCCATCGGCTCGCGTATCCTCGCTGAAAACGGCGCGCAATCCTCGCCTCCGCTCATCTACAATTTTCCTGGCGACGTTTGCATCAGCGTCAACGACGAAGTCGTCCACGGCATCCCCGGCCCGCGCACGATCCAACCCGGTGACCTCGTCAAACTAGACCTTACTGCAGTAAAAGACGGCTACCACACCGACTCCGCCGTCACCATCCACGTCCCGCCAGCGCAAGAAAAATCCCGCGAACTGGCCCACTGTGCCGAGCGCGCGTTTCGTCAAGCTCTCGCAGCAGCCCGCCCCGGCAATCGCACCAAGGACATCGGCCGTGCCGTCGAGCGCGAAGTACGCCGCCGCGGCTTTCACGTCGTCCGCGAGCTAGGCGGCCATGGCGTAGGCCACACGATTCACGAAGAGCCCAGCGTCCCCAACTACGCGGCCCCGGAAGCCCTCCATCTACTCACCGAAGGCTTGGTCATCACCTTCGAGCCCATCATTGCCGCCACCACTGGCCGCGTCTCCCTGGATCGCGACGGTTGGACCGTTCGCACTGCCGACGGCAGCCTTTCCGCCCATTACGAGCATACTATCGTCATCACGAAGCGCGAACCGACCCTGCTCACCGCCGCGTAGAGCCCCGTCTAAACGCCTATGTTTCCCAACCACACTTCTCTTCTGATCTTCGTCAGCACCGCCGGGCTGCTCCTCGCCATTCCAGGCCCGGCCGTCTTGTACATCGTCGGCCGCAGCATCGGCCAAGGCCGCAACGCGGGCCTCGTCTCCGCTCTCGGCATCGGCGTCGGCACCTTGGTGCACACTGCCGCAGCCGCCGTCGGGCTTTCCGCGCTGCTCGTCTCCTCGGCCACCACTTTTAGTGTCGTCAAATATCTAGGCGCTGCATATCTCGTCTATCTCGGCATCCAGCGCCTACGCAGCAAGGAATCGCTCGCCGCAGCATCCGATACCAGCGCGCCGCGCGTCACGCTTGCCCGTGTCTTCTCGCAAGGCATCGTAGTGAATGTCCT
>Ga0210391_10003643_pt1 | contig 13002 bp, 11 predicted proteins | sample IncBWC12OmetaG_FD_160573 | JGI IMG/M metagenome (GOLD analysis project Ga0210391, IMG submission 160573) | Forest soil microbial communities from Barre Woods Harvard Forest LTER site, Petersham, Massachusetts, United States - Inc-BW-C-12-O ... | reverse complement strand
TTAAGAGGAAATCCTTCATGCCGCGAATGAAAGTCGTCCAGGTCGCCAAGCCGAACGCCAATCTTGAGGTCGTCGAGCGCGACATTCCAGAACCAAAACAGCGCCAGGTGCGCATCAAAGTGCAAGCCTGCGGTGTATGCCACAGCGACATGTTCACCGTCACTGGCGCCTTCCCGGGCATTCAGTATCCGCGCGTACCCGGGCACGAGGTGGTGGGCGTCATCGATGCCATGGGACCCGATGTACCCGACTGGAAGATAGGCATGCGGGTTGGGGTGGGCTGGCATGGCGGTCATTGCGGACATTGCCACTCCTGTCGTCGCGGCGATTTCATCACCTGCATTTATGGGCAGATTCCCGGCATCTCCTATGACGGCGGTTATGCCGAGTACATGATTGCACCGTTCGAGGCGCTCGCGTCGATACCGGACGATCTTAAATCCGACGATGCGGCGCCGCTGCTCTGTGCCGGCATCACAACTTTCAATGTGCTGCGCCACAGCGGCGCCGGCCCCGGCGATCTCGTGGCGGTTCTCGGCTTGGGCGGCCTGGGTCACTTGGGCGTGCAGTTCGCGGCCAAGATGGGATTTAAAACCGTGGCGATTGCGCGGGGTGCCGACAAGGGACCTTTCGCGAAGAAGCTCGGCGCCCTGATCTATATAGACAGCACCGCGCAAAACGCGGCCGAAGAATTAACCAAACTCGGCGGCGCCAAAGTAATTCTGGCAACCGTCACCGACGCCAAGAGCATGAGCTCAGTGCTCGCGGGATTGGGCATCGACGGCAAACTCCTGGTGGTTGGTGCGAGCGGCGAGCCGATTGAGGTGCCGCCCTTGTTGCTCATCGGCGGGCGGCGTTCCATCACCGGTTGGCCGTCAGGCACCGCCCTGGACTCCGAAGACACGCTGAAATTTAGCGTTCAGTCGAACGTGCGCCCGATGATCGAGACCTTTCCCTTGGCGAAAGCGGCCGATGCGTATCAGCGCATGATGAGTGGCAAGGCCCGATTTCGCGTGGTCTTGGTACCCTAGCGCCGATGAAAACCTCGGTTACCGTTGCGGCTCTGCTCGCACTCGCGCTGATGCAGAGTGATCGGGCCCGTTCCGCCTCCGCAAGCCCGTGGAAGGCGTTGGCCTTTCTGGAAGGTACTTGGGATGCGCATGAGCAAGCAGGCGCAGCTGGAGCCCAGAGCGACGGCAAGTACACGTTTAAGCCGGAACTCAAGCATCACGTACTGGTTCGCAGCAGTGAGGCCTACGCTGCTTGCAAAGGACCGGCGAGCTTCGACTGTAAACACAGCGATGTGCTTTACGTCTACCAGGAAGCGGAAAACCAGCCCCTAAAGGCTATTTATTTCGACAACGAAGGTCATGTTATTCACTACGATGTCTCAACGCCGAATCCCACTACGGCGATTTTCATCTCTGAGGCATCCACGTCCGCGCCACAGTTTCGGTTGATTTACGAGCTGAAAAATGCGGTGATGTCGGGAAGGTTTCAGATGCGTATGCCTGGACAGGCAGAATGGAAATCCTATCTCGAGTGGAGCGGCGCGAAGAGATAACCACCGGGCTGGCACAGCGAGGAGGATGCCCGTGCGTTCGGGGGCGTCACTTTGCGCATTCACCGTCCGCATGGACGTTTACGGTATCGCCATCGTTCAGACGAGACTTTTCTTTGTGGCCACACCGGCGCATGTCATGATCAACAGTCATTGCCGTCCATGACAAATGGCCATGCCCGGAGCGATCCGCGGCAATTGACACCGAAATCGATGCGTTGCCATAGAGTGTTGAGTGGGAAAGCACTTTCTGTGGCGGGGAGGAGCTTCGATCATAAACCGTGACGAAAAGGTTGTCGGTACCGTCGTTGTAAATCGTGATCATCAAGCCGTCCCCGCCCAACGCGGCAGGAATACTCAATGACAGACAGGCTAGCGTGAAAATCATCCGGCCGAAAGCGCGCGTGAGCATGGGGGACATTCTCCTTCCAGATTCGTGTCGGTCTGACGTGAGCGGTACGCCCACTTTGCCGCCATTAGACCGCAGCGCATAAAGCCGTGGCAAATAGTGCGTCATGGCGTTGCCCGATCTCTATAATCCAGCGGCCCAAAGGGGAGTGTCTGGCGTTCGTTAGGCAGCGCCTGCACAGACCATCCGCCGCCCAGGGCGCGGATCAGGGATACCGAGGCCTGCAGCTCGCGAATTTGCAGTTGCACTTCACTGGTCCGAACCGTCAGCGCCTGTTCTTGCGCGACGGCGACATTCAAGTAATCGTCGAGCCCATCGTTGTAGAGCATCGTTGAGATAGACAACGCCTGGGTCGCCTGGTCGCTCGCCTCCTGCTGTTGTGCCACCTCCGTGGCGAGTCGTTGTGACAGACTGAGACCATCCTCAACGTCTTGAAACGCGCCGAGCACCGTCGCCCGATAGTTATCGCGCGTTTGCGCATATTGAGACTGCGCGTGCAGGAGTTGCGCTCGACGCAAGCCGCCTTCGAACAGCGGCAGGGTCGCGTCCGCACCGATCGACCACAAGCTGTTCGGCAAGCTCAGCAAGCGCAACGCCGTATCCTCAAAGCCCGCGTTGCCGCCAAACACGATATGGGGGTAGAACGCCGCGCGGGCCACGCCGATCGATGCATTGGCGGCAGCCATTTGCCGCTCGGCGCTCGCGATGTCCGGCCGGCGCTGCAACAGCTCCGAAGGTATTTCCGGCGGAAGCGGTGGCGGCTTTAGTTCGAATTCTTTTGCCGCTTGAATGGTAAAACTGCTGGATATCGCGCCGATCAGAACAGCCACGGCATGTTGCATGAGATCGCGCTGCAGCGCCGTCTCGGTCTCCTGCGCTTGCGCCACCTTGAGTTCACTCAATGAGCGCGCGAGATCGAGACCGGACGCGATCTGCCCTTCGGTGCGCAGACGCGCCACGTCTACCGCCTTTTGGTACGTCTCGATGGTCTCGCGTAAGACCTCGAGCTCTGCGTCCAATCCACGCACCGCGATGTAGTCATTGGCGAGTTCCGCTTGGAGACTCAAGCGTGCGGTGGCCAAATCGGCAGCGCTTGCTTGCGCAAGCCGTTTCTGCGCATGCGCGGAGTTACGGATCGCATCCCAAAAATCCGGTTCCCAGGTTGCCGCCGCGCCGATTTGATTCGAGGAGGCCTCCTCGGCCACCGTACTGGTCCCGAAGAGTCGATGGGCCGATTCGCGGTTGTACGAGCTCTGGGCTTGCGCCGCGACTTGCGGATAGAGACCGGACTGCGCTTCGGCCGCGAGCGCGCGCGCCTGAGTGTAGGTTTCGGCGGCGGCTTGCAAGGTGGGATTCGCGCTCATCAGTTGCTGCTCCAGTGCATTTAACTGCGGATCATTGAACAGCACCCACCAATCGCCTCGCGACAGACCGTCATCGGGCCTGGCGACGTGGAACGCGCCACTGCCCTGGTAGGAGTCGGGCACGACGAAGTGCGGCGGATCGTAAACCGGCGCGAGATCACAGCCCGCGAGCATCGCTAGGCTCATCGAGACAACCCACCGGGCAGGCCGAATCATCAGCGTGCCGCAGCCTGATTCGCCGTTGACGGTGCGGATGGCGCCGGCGAAGGTACAGCTTCCGCGGGGGCGGCATAGCCTGGCGCGGGTTTCACCGGCTGCACGAGCTGCCCTTCCAGGAGACCCGCCGGCGGATTGTTGATAAAGCGGTCACCTTCTGCCAGACCGCTCACCACCTGAACGATTTGCCCCAGATTGTTCCCCAACGTCACATTTTGCAGATGAACCCGGTTCTGCGCATCGACGAGGGCCACCTGCGGACCGGGCGCGCGAAAGATCAGCGCCTGTTCCGGCATCGTCAGGAGCGCAGCGTCCGCCGGCAGCTGAAAGACCACCTCCACGAAAGTTCCGGGCCAGAGCGCGCCATTCTTCGGATCGACCGTCAATTCCGTCACCGCCGTGCGCGAATTGTCGTTGAACGCTCGGGCGGTGGTTAAAAATTTCGCCTGAATTGATTTTCCGGGCTGGGAGGGAAGATGGATGGTCACGGGCACATCGTCACCGAGCTGATCGGCGTAGTCCTGGGGTACGGCAACGAATACGCGCAGCTGATGCACGTCCGAGACGGTGAAGAGTTCGGTTGCATTCGCCCGCGCGCCGGCGTCTCCACCGCCGGCATTCACATAGGCGCCCACATTGGTGAGGCGGGCAGTCACGATCCCGTCAAACGGCGCCACCACCCGCTTGAACGCCTCGAGCGCGGCATACCGGGCGACGTTCTGCTGGGCGGCTTCCTTTTCAGCCTTGCGTGCGGTCGCGCCGGCTACTTGGACATCGACCGCCTGTTTCGATACCGCGGGCGTGCCCGCAAGCGCCTGCCAGCGGGCCGCCGTGCTGACCGCAAGTTGATAGTTCGCCTCCGCAACATCCAGCGTCGCCTTCGCCGCGGCGTATTCTGCATCAAGTCCTGGCGCTGCAATGGTTGCCAAGAGCTGGCCTTTTTTGACCCTAGCCCCATAGTCCTCATTCCAACTGCTCACGTAGCCTGTGACCTGGCCGAAAATAGTCGCCTGGTACCAGGCCTGGACTGTCCCTGGCAAGACGAGTGTGCGCGATGCGGGCCCGTGCTGCGGCGTGATGATCTGTACCGGCAGCGTGGCTTGATCATTGGCGATGTCTTGTAGATGTTTGACCGCCCATTCGCGTTTGATGATCCCATACGCCATCAAGACCACTACCACGAGGCCCGCAAGGATCAGGATTGTGCGTCGTTTCATGCGCTTGGAACTCCTGTCGGGGATTTCTTCTGGTGCAGCAAGGCGAACACGCACGGCACGAAGAGCAGCGTTGCGACGGTTGCCACGAGGAGTCCACCAATCACGGCCCGGCCCAAGGGGGCGTTCTGGGTATTGGACATCGACATCGGCAGCATGCCGATGATCATCGCGGTGGCGGTCATCAGCACCGGACGAATGCGGGTATACCCCGCTGCGATGGCCGCGCGGACCGCATCGCCGTGCGCGGCCATCTCGTCGCGGGCGAACGACACCACCAAGATCGAGTTGGCAGTGGCCGTACCCATACACATGATCGCGCCGGTCAATGCCGGTACCGACAATGTGGTGTCGGTCAAGAAGAGCGCCCAAATGATCCCCGTCAATGCCCCTGGCAACGCGGTGATGATGATGAAAGGATCGAGCCAGGACTGAAAGTTGACGACGATCACCAGATACACCAACACGATCGAAAACGCGAGACCGATCAAGAGCTGCGAATACGCGTCCTTGATCGTCACGGATTGTCCCTGGACGCTCACGCTCGCGCCGTGCGGTATGCCGGCCTTCAATTGTTTGAGCACCTTATCGACCGAGGTGCTCACTGAGCCTAAATCGAGGCCTTGGGCACTCGCGTAGATGTCGATCACCGGCATGATGTCCCGATGCGACACTTCGAGCGGCCTGCCCGTTTGCGTGATGTCACTGAGGCCTCCCAAGAGCTGGGTGCCGCGCCCGGTCGGATCACCATCGCCTTGATCGATCGGAATCGTCTCCAAATCGTTAACGGAGGTCAGCTGATCCTGCGGCGTCTGCACGTTCACCAGATGGGACACGCCGGTTTTGCTGTCGAGCCAATAGGTTGGCGCGGTCTGCCCCGAACCGGACAAAGTCGCGAGCGCATTGTCTGCGATGTCGGATTCCGTCAATCCCGCCCCCAGCGCGAAGGCACGATGAGCCGATATCAGAAGCGTCGGTTCGGCGAGCGATTGCTGAATCGCCACATCGGCAATGCCGGGTATGCGCTGCATTGCCGCGGCGACCTGATAGGCATAGCTCATGTTGACGGCGATGTCGCGCCCGACGATTTGCACATCAATGGGCGCTGGCAGACCAAAGTTCAAAATCTTGGCGGTGATGTCACCGGGCGGAAACGTAAACACAGTGCCGGGAAACAGTTTCGGCAATTGCGCCCGGAGGGTTGCGAGATACTCCTCGATGGGAGAGGTTTGATTTTTAAGACTGACGGTCACATCGCAGTCTTGCGGGCCAATGGTGGCGCTCGCGCTGTAGGCTTGATTGATCCCGCTACTCGGCAAGCCGCAATTCTCGATGACATTGGCTATCTGTCCCGGCAATAATTGATGCAGCGCCTGGTCCACGAGCACCGCCACTTTGCTCGCCTCCTCCAACCGCAGTCCGATGGGCGCGCGAAAGTGCATGTCGATCTCGCCGGATTTGATATTCGGGAAAAAATCGCGCCCCAGAAACGGCACGAGAATGATCGATACCAACGGAATTACCAAAAACCCAAAGACGAAGGCCCAGCGGCGCGCGAGCGCCTCGGTGAGGAGCTCTCGATAGCGCACGCGGAAGCGCTCGAAGCGCTGCTCAAAACGCGCATGAAACCGGCCGAAGAAACCTTTGGGTTTATCGCCCGCCTTGCGTTCGGCGACCTGCGCGCGCAGCAGATAGGCGGCCATCGTCGGCACCAGCGTGCGTGACAGAATAAACGAGGCCAGCATCGCGAAGATGATCGCCTCCGCGAGCGGGAGAAAAAGGTAGCCGGCGATCCCTGAGAGCTGAAAGAGCGGCAACCACACGATACAAATACAGAGCGTCGAGACCAGGGTGGGAACCACGATCTGATTCGCCGCTTCGATAATGCCCGGCTCGAGTTCCAGCCCTTTTTCCAAATGCGCATCGATGTTCTCGATCATCACCGTGGCATCATCCACGAGAATGCCCACCGCCAGCGCCAGGCCGCCTAAGGTCATCACGTTGATGGTCTGCCCGAATGCGGCGAGGGCCGCAATCGAGGATAAAATCGCCAGCGGAATGGAGGTCGCGACGATCATGGTCGAGCGACCCGAACCCAAAAACACCAGAACCACCAGACCCGTCAGCACCGCGGCGGTAGCCATTTCCTGCAGGACGTCTGCCACGGACTTACGCACGAAGGTGGAGGCATCGCTCACAATGGTGATCTTGACGCCCGCCGGCAAAGTCTGTTCGAGCTGCGGAATCTTCGCTTTGACGCCGGCCACCACCTCCAGGGTCGATGCGTCGCCCGCTTTCAGAATCTCGAGCAGCACCGACTGATGTCCCTTGACCAACACGGCATTGGTCTGCGGCGGCCCTCCCAAATGCACGTAGGCGACGTCGCCAACCGTCACCACGGCACCGTTCACGGTCTTGATCGGCAGGGAATTAAAGGTCGCGATTTGGGCCGGCGAGGCATTGGTCTCGACCAGGAAATCCAGTGCACCAATCTTCTCATCGCCCGCGGGCAGCACGATATTTTGCTGCGCGAGCGCGTGCCCCACATCCTGCGCCGACAAATGATGGGCGAGCAGCTGTTGTTGATTGAGATCCACTTCGACATCGCTTGCCGTCCCGCCATAGGGCGACGGTATCGCAACCCCGGGCACGGCGACCAACCCAGGGCGGATCAGATTGGAGGCCAGGTCATATAACTGCGATCCTGTCATCTGATCGGCGGCGACCTGAAGTTCAAGCACCGGCACGGACGAGGCGTTATAGGAGAGGACTTGCGGCGGGGTGATCCCAGCGGGCAGTTGCTTCAACACCGTTTGAGAGATGGCAGTCACTTGCGCCTGCGCGGCCGCGACATCGGTCCCCGGTTGGAAGAAAACCTTCACAATCCCGCGGCCGTAAAGTGACTCGCTTTCGATGTGTTCGATGTTGGCGACGGTTGTCGTCAGCGAGCGCTCGTAATAATAAATGACCCGTCCCGACATATCCTCAGGCGTCAACCCGTTGTAGGTCCAAATGATGGCGACGACGGGAATGCCGATGTTCGGGAAGACATCCGTGGGCGTGCGCAAGGCCGCGCGGCCGCCGAAAATCAGAATCAGAATAGCGAGGACGACAAACGTATACGGACGTTTCAGTGCTATGAGGACAATGGCATTCATTCGACATCCCTCGCCAACTGAGCGACGCTGCCGTTGTAATGTTCTTAAGTCAAGGGCTTAAACCGCCACCTTTCGCTGTTTACCGAATGCCGCCGATAGGAAAAGTGATCGCTCATTTGTAGGAAGTTTCTGACTCGGCACCCCTGGACCTGGGGGCCGGCTTCGAGGACGATAGCGTAGAACTACGGCGATTTGGAGAGCGATATGCGAAGTTTTCTTGCCGCATGCTGTGTTTCTTTGGCCATAGCCGTGATCGCGGCGGTGATCCTGGATTCCGTCGTCCAAGAGTCAGCCATGAAAGCGTTCTCGACATCAGAGGTCCGGAATTAGGAAGCCCTGAATTTCGATCTCCATGAAGGTTCGCCCGAGCGTGCCGACGACCGCGTAAAAATCCACGGATGCGCTTTTCTCCAGGTCCGAAAAAAAGCTTGCGATCCACGGCGCGAGGTAATTATCGAAAATCTCGCGCTCGGTGCCGGGCGGCGCGGCAATTTCCGCGCTGGCAAGACCTGCCATGATTTCCAAAAGAATGGCGGCATGATCTTCCGGCTCCGCTTCGGTCTCGGCACGCTCTATGCCGAGACGCCCCAGGGTTTGGCGGAGATTCGCCAGCGGTCGTCCGTGCAGAAAACCCGTTAGATAATGCGAGGCATACGGCATCAGTTCGCCGCGCCCGAGCCCAACGAACAACGCGAAATGCTCCCGTGCGGTGATGTCGGCATCGGTCCGCGCGGCCGCCTTCGCGAGCGAGGCATGTGCAAGGCCTAAGGGACTGCCATCGCCGCGCAGCTCAGCCAAGCGGCCGAGCATTCCCGCATCAGGACTGCGCATCAGCAGGGTCGCGAGTAGCGAATATTCCGCTGCACGCGCAAGGTCGACCTCATCGACCGCCGCCGCTTTTCCAGACTCGGGTGCGTGCATGGACTACTGCGGCAGCGCGCCGCCGTGAGACCGTGGAGCCACGGCGCCAGAACCTGCTTCACTACCGTGCGCGTCTCCGAAGGCGCCCGTGTCTCCCAAGCAGGCCCTCTCCCCTACGCCGGCTGTCTGCCCCACGCCGCCCGCCTCTCTAACACCGGCTGCCCCTACTTCGTCTGTTCTTTTTCCTATGCTGGGCGGTGCTGCGACTGACCTCGCTGCCTCGAGCGCATCGTTGCCCTGCGGTGCCGACTGCTCGAAGCTCCCGGCGTCTTGCGGTATTTCTTGCGTGACGTTCGTCAGACTTCCGAGGGCTCGAGCCACGAGATCCGGCGCTTCGAGCGGACCAAAGCCCGGTATGCCGTGATGATCGTTGAAGTCCCACTGGTTCTCTGCGATCCCGACAAAATCGCGAATGGCCGGATCCGCACTCCACGCACTGCGCAATGCGGCGCGCGTCAGTTCCGGGGGGACGCCCTCATGCAAAAATTGCCGGATATCGCTGTCGGCGACGATCGATTCAATGGGCGGCAAGCTTGCCGGATCGAAAGCGGCTGGCGAAGGCGCGTCCGCCGGCGGCAATGAGGCTTCCGATTCGCGCTTCAATCTGAGCCAACGGGACAGAAAAGTCTCAGAGTCGCTCACGCTTCGTCCTTCGAACCACCGGCTTGGCGGGTGGGTGGCCGCGACTTGGCGCGCTCGCGCTTGAAGAAAGCTTGTTCCACATGGTGTTCGGCGATGAAATCTTCCACGATCTGTCGGATGGACGCCGGCATCGGCACCGATTCCACCAAATCATTCCCGGCTCCCGTCAGCGCCTCTCCTTCTGCCGGATCCGCGGTGACGCAGAGCAGATCGAGCCCCACCTCTCCGGCTCCCGGTCGGAGAATCACCCACAATCGCGCAGCGCCCGACGCCAGGTTTTCGCGATAATTCGCGGTTTCAGTGCGGTGAAGTTCGATCACAGCGTCACCCGCATAGTAAGTCGTCAGATCTCCTGCGGCGTCAATCTGGGTCCAAGGCGACGCCGCGGGTACGCCTTCGAGCACCGACACCGGCCGATACAAGAAGTCCGCCCACGGGCTCTCTGCCTTGCGCCGCTCCACGATCACTCCGACACGAATGCGTGCAAGTGCCGCCCAGTTCAATTCAGTGCCTCGGTGCCATGCCGAACTGGCAGGCCGGTAATGAGATTCTGAGGTTTCAATCGCAGAGTCCTATCGATCGACATGGCCGCAATCATATAGGCCGGTGCGCCTCTGGCCTGCTCGACAATCTCGACATCGTCGGCAAAAGTCAGCCGATACAAGCCAACGACGAGTCCACGCGCGGTCTCATCAAGCTCATCACCGTTCCAAAGTGCATCTCCGATCCGCGTGGCATTGGCATCCAGGCTGACATACCAGGTCAGATTGACGTCGTGCAGCTCAGTTACCGGGTCGATCTTTACATCGATGGCGAGCAGGTGGCGTACCCAGCACGTGACCACCACGCCGAGTGCAGTCAGCCCACGCCGGCCTGCCGTGAGATCGAGCGCCATGTCGAAGGAATCACTACGGTCCCAATACGTGCCGGCGTTGTCCTCATTCAGCACGTCGAGCTCCGTTGCGGCGGACAGTCCCAACATCGCCACCAACGGTGAGAGCGGCTTGGCGCTCGAGCCGGGAACGGCTTCCTCATCGGCAGCGATCAGTGATCCCTCATACGAGGTCAATCTCTGGCTGCGGAACAACAGCTCCGCCGCGCGCAACACGAAGGCATCCTCGCAGCCATCCAAGATATTGCGCAAGATCACTTGTACAAGTTGATCGAGAAAAATGCGCGGAAATTTGCGCCCATGCCGTACGATCGCGAGATAGGCGGCCTCCAAAGTTGCATAACCCACCAGATGATCCCGCCACTCAATCATCAATTCCCAGTTCTCGCGCGCGTCGGCGTCGGCGATCGCCGCGATCCGCCACGGTTCCACCGGCTGTCGTGGATGCGCCAGCAATGCCTGGTGCAGCGCTCGTTCAGCCTCGCACGCGCCCTCCGGCGGCACCATCTCAGGGCGCGCCAGGTAGGCTTTGAGGAATTCGTCCGTGGCGACCAAGCCGCCGTCCGGACTGCGATCGAGCAAATGATGACCGCAAGAAAGCCAGAAATCGCGGCTCCCGCTCATTGGCGCGCTCGATCCAGAAGTCCTGCCAGGTCGATGCGCTCGGGCGCCGCCGCGTCCTCGCCGACGACTTCTACAAAGCTGAAGACAGGCGCCGGCTTTGCGCGGGAATTCGCCTGCAGCGTCCGAAACGATTCGCGGATAGCCTCATTTTCGTAGCGGCGTGACACGGCGACCAGCATTCCCGGGGCGTGATCGCAAAGGGATGCGGCGAACGCCATCTCCTCCTCTGCGGCGGCCCGGCCGGTCGCAAGATCAGGAGCCCCGCAGCGCTCAACCAGTCCGGCCGCCAATTGTTCGACTGCCGTGGAGCGTTGCTCCTCGCTCGCCTCAACGATCTGCGCCAATGTTGACCAGCCGAACGAGCTGATTCCCAGAAAACCGCTGCGAAAGGCGGTCCGGCGTTTGCCACTCAACGTTGCCGAATCCAGATTCGCGAACAACAAGGCGCCGGATATGGCCCATTCGCCGGGCTCCGCCGCCTTATCAAAGACAAACGTATCCGAGGTATCCGCTCGGACGGTCTTCAGAAGTTTCACGCGCGAACTCGCTTATCCACCCCACGACTATAGCCCCGGACCGGTACGAAGAGACAGTCCCGGGCGATGGCGGCACTCAACCGCGCTTGGTATGCTCAAAACAATGACGGGCTCTCACAGGAATATCTTGCTCTGTACCTGCGAGGGCACGATGCCGCTCGACGCCGAGGCGCTGCGCCGGGGTTGCGGCGGCGCGCCGGCGACGGCCAATCGGCTGTGCCGGGCGGAGCTCGACCAATTTCGGGCCATGGCGACGGGCGCCGCCCCGCTCACCGTGGGCTGCACGCAGGAAACCGCGGTGTTCGCGGCGGCCGCCGCCGCGGCCGGACGGAGTGCCCCCGTCGATTTCGTCAATATCCGCGAGACCGCCGGTTGGTCCGACGATGCGGCATCAGCCGGACCGAAGATGGCGGCACTCATCGCGGCGGCTGCGGAAGCCTCGCCCCCAACAGCCTTGGTCAGCCTCAAGAGCGAGGGTGTCGCTCTCATCTACGGCCGCGACGCGCAGGCGGTGGAGGCCGGTAACTTATTGAAGGCGCATCTCGATGTCACGGTGCTGATCACACCGCCCGCTGCGCTCGTTCCGCCGCGCATCAGCGAATTTCCGATCGCACAAGGCAAGATCCGCTCCGCCAAAGGCTATCTCGGCGCCTTCGAAATCACCGTCGATGATTTCGCGCAGCCCTCGCCCTCCTCGCGTGGGACCTTGGCCTTCGGACCCTCGCGCCACGGCGCGCTGTCTCGCTGCGACATCGTTATCGATCTTTCCGGCGGGGCCGCGTTGTTCCCCGGCGTCGATTTGCGCGACGGCTATCTGCGTGCCGATCCGGGCAACCCTGCGGCGGTATTGAGTGTCGTCCTGAAGGCGCGCGATCTCGTCGGTACCTTCGACAAACCGCGCTACATCAATTTCAGTGAGCATCTGTGCGCGCATTCGCGCTCGCAAATCATCGGCTGCACACGTTGCCTAGACCTTTGCCCTGCCGGCGCCATCGCGCCGGCCGGAGATCATGTGGCGCTCGACGCCAATATATGCGCCGGCTGCGGCCAATGCGCCGCCGCCTGCCCCACGGGGGCCGCTGTCTATGCGCTGCCGCCGTCGGATGCATTGCTGCGCAAGTTGCGCGCGCTACTGATGACATACCGCGAAGCCGGCGGTGAACACGCCGTCGTGCTGTTTCACGACGAGCCTCACGGGGCGCCACTGATCGACGCGCTGGCCCGCTTCGGCGGCGGTCTGCCCGCGCACGTGCTGCCACTGGCGGTCAACGAGGTCACACAAATCGGACTCGAGGCTATTGCGGCACTGTTCGCCTATGGAGCATCGGCCGTGCGATTCCTGCTGCGCGCGAAAGCACGCCATGATGTTCTCGGACTGACCCGGACCCTCGCGCTGGCGGAGCCGATTCTCTCAGGCCTCGGCTTCGGGCTTTCGCGGATTGCCACCATTGAAGTGGATGATCCC
>Ga0210391_10003641_pt1 | contig 13005 bp, 13 predicted proteins | sample IncBWC12OmetaG_FD_160573 | JGI IMG/M metagenome (GOLD analysis project Ga0210391, IMG submission 160573) | Forest soil microbial communities from Barre Woods Harvard Forest LTER site, Petersham, Massachusetts, United States - Inc-BW-C-12-O ... | reverse complement strand
CGCTCGAAGCAGCGAGCGCTGCCGCGGCGAGGGCTCCGGAACGAATGAAATCGCGACGGGCGAAGCTATTTTTCATACTGGGCAAGTCATTCGCTGTTTGCTGAGAATGCTTTCATAACTGGCCGTTGCTCCGCGCTTTTTTCGACGCGATATCCGCGCGGACGCCACCAGCGCACGCTAGACACGTGGTGCCCAGCCATCCTCATATTCGCGCCCCCACATCTTCATCGCTTCCGGGTCGCCCTGGATCCGGCCATCTTGCGTGTCGAGATGCAGCTCCCGGTTCACTTCCCACGCGATGTTGGAAATCTGCAGCATCGTAACGGCGATATTGCCGACGGAGACAGGCGCGTTGAGCTTTTCGCCATTGCGGATTCCGGCTATGAAGTTGGCGAAGTGAGCGTCCGTCATGGAATCACGGCCGACGAGGTCTGAAGTGGAGGTTGTACCGCCGCGCCTGAACTCGCTCGTCTTCTTCCCTTCCAGATCGTAAATCTCGTAGCCATCGCGATCGAGGAGTACCGTGCCAGTCGTTCCCATGATTGTCGAACCACGATCACGGCCGTAATACTTCATTCCCTGGCAACACTTGCCCTCCCAGGAGATCATCTTGTCTGGGTAGGTGAAGCTTGTCACCAGCGTGTCATAGAATTGCCAGTCGTCTTTGAACTGGTATCTGCCGCCTGACGAGCTGACGCGGTCCGGATAGTCGACGCCCAGCGCCCAGCGGCAGACATCAACCTCGTGCGTGCCATTATTGAGCGTTTCGCCTGTACCGTAGATTCTGAACCAGTGCCAGTTGTACGGCTGCACATTGTCACGATACGGACGGCGTGGCGCGGGACCCTGCCATAATTCCCAATCAAGCTGCGGCGGCACAGGTGCGTCTTTTCCCGTCCCAATCGACTTCCTCGTGTTGCTGTACCAAGCCTTGGCGAAGTACGGCCTGCCTATGATGCCCGCGTGAATCTTTTCGACAATCTCAATGGTGTGGGGCGAAGACCTCTGCTGCGTGCCCATCTGCACGAGCTTGCGATACTTCTGCTGCGCCCGCACCAGCATCTCTCCCTCAGCCGCATTGTGGCTGCACGGCTTTTCCACATAGACGTGCTTGCCCGCTTGAAGTGCGGCGATGGCCATAGGTGCATGCCAATGGTCCGGGGTAGCAATTGTGATAGCGTCCACATCCTTCTGCTCCAGAATCCTGCGAAAGTCTTTGTCCGTCGCAGCGGTCTCATCCATCTCCTGCTGCACTCTGTCGGCGAACTTTCTAAGAATATTGCCGTCCACATCGCAGACATGCGAAATGCGGACAGCGCTCCGATTCGCCTTGAGTGCCGACAGATGAGCGTAGGCGCGCCCGTTAAGGCCGATAACGGCAAAATTGAGACGATCATTGGAACCGAGGATTTGGCGATAGCTCCGTGCCGTAGTTCCCACGGCCAGCGTCGCCGCGCTCACCGCAAGTGCATCCAGAAACTCGCGTCGCGTGGCCATAATTTCCCTTTTGTCCGGCGGCCTTTGACGCTCCGCCGCCAACGGACAGGTTCGCTTGTGATTAGCAGGAGATTCCGGCCTTCGTCAGCGTCTTCCGGAATCCGTCCATGCTGATCCGGGTGGATGCCTCGGGCGTACCCGCGCCGCGCCAATGAGTTTCGAGGCTCACGGCGCTGTGGAAGCCGTCGCGCTGCAAAGCCTGAAGTTGCCCGACCCAATCCACGATGCCATCGCCTACAGGAGCCCAATCGTATTTGTGATCCGGCTTGCGTACCACATCCTTGCAGTGGCAGTGCCCAATCCGATTTTTGGGCAGCAACTGATACCCGGTCGGATAAGGCGTACTTCCGATCGCTGCGGCATTGCCGGGATCCCAGTTCAACATGAAGTTTCTCTCTGGAATCGCCTTCAGCACGGCAGCCGCCTCTTCCCCTGTTGCTGTGTTGCAGGACATCTCGTTTTCGAGCAGCAGAATGATATTGTCTTTGGCGCAGCGCTCCGCTGCCTGCCGCAGCTTGCGATTGATCGCTTCCCTATACGGCGTTTGATCATCCAGTCGCCAGAAGTCGAAACAGCGAATCCTGTCCGTATCGAAAAATTTCGCAAGCGAAATGCACCTGTCCAGCAGCTTATCCTGTGCATTCGCATCGAAGTCCGCATGGAACCGGTCGCGGCTTTCGCTCTGAGTCGAACGGGGAGCCCCAGGCAAGTCAGTCTTGAACAACGGGCTCGCAATATCGGTCACGTGCAGTCTGTGTTCTTGCAGGAGCTTCCGCGCATCCTCTAGCTCCTTCGCATCGAGTTCGGTCACGTTCTTGTTCCACGTCGTGCGCAACTCAATCCAATGCAGACCGAAATCGCCGGCCACGATCTGGCATGCCTTCTCGAAGTCCTGCGTGATCTCGTCATTAATCACCGCCAGCCTGAACGGGCACGAGCCTGTATCGAATGCCGCCGCGAGCGGTGCCATTTCTGAGAACGCTCCGGCTTTGTTCACCAGCGGGGGCATCGCCGCTTCCAGGGCCACCATTCCTAAGCCCCCCAGCACGCTGCGTCGTGTGTATTCCATGTGTCCGTCTTCAGCACCCTTGACCGTGATTGAGCCCGTCTAAGAAGCAACGGTCTTGCGCCTCGGTTCGCCGATCGTCCGCTTGGTTTTCCGGCCGAGATTGTACCGAAACCGTCCGTCGAGCGTCTCCCTTTTTTGCTCCTCCCTCCGGCTCACTATTTCCTCGCGCCTGCCGCGCTAAACATCGCGGTGTGGGTCGCGCGACGTCGAGAAGATGTACTCGGCTCGAACGGTAGACTGCAACTCATTCGACGGTCCGTTCTTCTCGGCAAGCTGGCAAGCATACCCACGCGCAGGCGAGCACCAGCCCGTCGCGGTTTGCACTGTGATTCGATCGCTTCATTAAAGATGTCTGGAGGCCAACCATTCTTTACGTTCGTCGCCGTCACTTGCAGCAGGCGTTCACTGACAGACCGGTATGCGAAATCCGCCGCTTGGACATACGCGATTCATCACCGAAAAGGTAAGCCAGCAAAGCTGTCCTGCCAAACCGCCGGCTGGTGCTCAGATTCGCGCGTTGCGCGAAACGAAAAGCGAGGGCTGAATCTTAGAGTGTTTATAGTCTGACTGCGGCGGCGGACCGGGAACGCAGACGAAGCTTTTCCAGAAATTCCACAAATACGGGCATTCCTTCGCCGGTTTTGGCCGACAATTTGAGCACTCGCATACCCGGTCGCACGGCCTGAATGTTTCTTCTCGCCAGCGTCTCATCAAATTCCACAGCAGCGGCGAGATCCGATTTGGTGATGACAGCAACGTCCGCGCTGTTGAAAATTGTCGGATACTTCAGCGGCTTGTCTTCACCCTCGGTGACCGAAAGCAGCACGCAGCGCAAGTCTTCGCCGAGATCGTAGGAAGCGGGGCAGACCAGGTTGCCTACGTTTTCGATAAACAAGAAATCCAAATCGCGCAAATCCCAACCGTCAAGAGCATCTTGCACCATGGCCGCTTCCAGATGGCAAACCGTGCCGGTAATGATTTGCTTCACAGGAGCTTGGCTGCGAGCGAGACGCAGCGCGTCATTTTCGGTGGCGAGGTCACCTACTAATGCCGCGACTCTGCAGCGGGAGTGCAGGAGCGTCAGAGTTTTTTCCAGGAACGCCGTTTTCCCTGAGCCCGGGCTGGAGACCAGACTGATCGCCACGACGCCGGCTTCACGGAAGCGCTCGCGCAACGCACGCGCCTGAACATCATTTTGTTTCAGGACGTTTTTGCGGACCTCCACCAGCCGAGGTTCCGAGGTCATAGTCGCAACTCCAGAGCGGTCACCATCAGTTCGCGCCCTTCCAGAATTTCAGGCGTCGGAGTGCCGCATTCGGCGCAACAGAGCGACTGGATGGACTGGACCGAGCGGCGTTCCATGCATACTGGACAATTCACGACAATGGGGACCTCTTCGATGAGCAGTTTCGAACCTTCCAGAGGCGTTTGCTGGCAGGCGATTTCGTACGAGAAAAGCAGAGCTTCCTTTACGACGCCGGATAGCGGTCCAAGTTTGAGATAGACCACGTCCACGCCGGGTGCACCGTGCGAATCCGCTTCTGCGCACGCGAGGTCAACAATGCTCATGGCGATTGAAAGTTCGTGCATGGGGACGTCTCACCTCAATAGTTACAGAGCAAATGCTGCGTCGCCGGCCGAACGCATGTTTACGTCACCTGTGTCGTCCAATCCAATTCTGATTCCGTTGGCGCGACTGAACCCTGCGAGCTGCGGTCGCCTAGCGCGGCCAGCGCGGCTTGGCCGAAACTGATGCCGCCGTCATTTGCCGGCACGGCGTGATTCGTCCAGATTTGCTGCTGTTCAGGTTCTAAAAGACCTTTTAGATCGCGCAGGAGTAGTTCGTTTTGGAAAACACCGCCGGAAAGCACAACGGTATCGGTGTTGTGGTTGTGGCAAAGAGTCGTCGTGGCGTCGTGCAGGCCTTCGGCAATTCCGCGCTGGAATGCGCGCGCGATTTCACATTGGTCGCGGCCGCGAAGCATGTCGTTGATCACACTGTGAAGCAGCGGACGAAAATCGAGTTCATCGCCGACCAAAGGAAAAGGATATGCATCGGCGGCGGGCGCGCGGGCGGCGACACGCTCGAGCCACATCGCGGCCTGACCTTCGAAAGTTACTTCGCGCGTGAAACCGAGCAACGCAGCCGCCGTGTCAAAGAGACGCCCCATGGAGGTGGCGGCGAACGAGCGGACGTTTCGGTTCACGAGCTGCGCAGCAGCGCGGAAGCGCAATGGGAATGAGAACGGAGGGGAGGAGAAGTCCACCAGCTCATTTAGTTGCGCAAGAAAACCGGCGGCTGCTTGGACTGGCTGCGCGGCGGCCGCATCGCCGCCGGGCAGAATGGCGGATCGCAGATGAGCGACCCGCTCGAAGCCATCACGTACGCTTCCGGCAAAAATCTCGCCGCCCCAGATCGTTCCATCGTCGCCGTAGCCCGTGCCGTCGAAACTGACGCCGATGATTCGCTTGTCCCATGCAGCGCGCTCCGCAAGGACGGAAGCGATGTGGGCGCGATGGTGCTGCACAGCGCACTTTTCCGCTGCGGAAAATTCGCTAGTATGGAGCGTCGAGACATATTGGGGATGTGCATCGTGCGCGACTAAAAGTTCACTCGGATCGATTTCATACATTGCGAGCAGATCGCGGACGGTTTCGCGGAAGGCGCAGAACGATTCATAATGATCCAGGTCGCCGATGTGCTGGCTGACTAAGGCTTGGCCATCAACGACCAGGGTGATCGTGTTTTTTAGGTCGGCACCAAGCGCGAGAATCGGCCGCTTGGTTGGAAATCTAGCCGCGGCGCTGGGAGCGTAACCCCGGGAGCGACGAAGAATTGCGGGGCCGAAAACGCCGACACGAGCCACGGAATCGTCCACGCGGCGGGCGATGGGGCGTTCGCCGATAAGGAAGCCGTCCGCGATGCCGGAGAGTTGCTCGAGTGCGCCATCATCCCTGTAGGCGATTGGCTCGCTGGAACGATTTGCGCTGGTCATAACCAGAGCTTCGGGTGCTCCGGCGGCAAAGAGCAAATGTTGCAGCGGCGTGTAGGGCAACATCACGCCGAGCTCATCATTTTCGGGCGCGACTGCTGGCAATTCGACCTTGGCGCGCGCGAGGACAATGGGGCGGGCGACGGAATTCAACAACGATTGCGCGTCTGCTCCCAGCTCCACCAGGCTGTGCGCGACCTGAATATTTTCCACCATCAATGCGAACGGCTTTTCCTTGCGAAACTTCCTCGCGCGCAAGGCGCTGACGGCTTGGGGATTTCTCGCATCGCAGCTCAGATGATAGCCGCCCAAGCCTTTGACCGCGACAATCTTGCCCGAGCGAAGGTCTTGCACCGCCATTCGAATGGCTGCGTTGTCGCCGCGCTCGATCTGACCGCCGGCCTGATAAAAATAATGCGGGCCGCACGCGGGGCACGCAACCGGCTGTGCATGAAAGCGTCGATTCGCAGAATCGCTGTACTCCGCAGCGCAATGATCATCGAGCGGCCAAACGTCCATGGTGGTATTGGGACGGTCGTAGGGCAGGCGGCGAATCACGGTGTAACGCGGACCGCAATTCGTACAATTGATGTAGGGATACTGAGAGCGGCGATCCTGGGGGTCGAAAAGCTCTTGCAGGCATTGCTCACACACGGGCAGATCGGGCGAAATCCGGACGGTGGGCCGCCCCTCGCCGCTGCTTTCGCGAATTGAGAATTCGCTGAGGCCAGCGACTTGCGCAGATTCAACGCGCACGTCTGAAATCCGCGCGGCTTGTGGTGGATGAGATAGCATCTCGTCGAGAAACGACTTGAGCGCTTCTTCGTTTCCCTCGAGATGGATTGCGACGCCTTGTTGCGCGTTTAGAACCCAGCCCTGCAAGTTGTTCGCGCGCGCCAGGCGGTAAACGAACGGACGAAACCCGACGCCCTGTACCACACCGTGCAGGTGAATGGAGTAGGCATTGAGCATGGATTTTATTTTGAGTTCACCACGCAGCCGCGGCCCTGCCAGCCGACCTGAATGACTTTGCCGTCCTCCACGAGCAAAGGAACGGTGAACGGAGGCTGCGCCAAGCGGCACATACGCTCGCGAGCCTGACTATCGGATTCCACATCGAACTCGGTGAACTTGCGTCCTCTCCACTCCAGCCATTCGCGCATTTCGCTGGTGTAGGGGCAGCTCGCCGTTCCGAACAGTTCCAGATTAGGCATGGACGGAGCCCTCCAGTCCTTCGCGCAGCAGATGGTAAATCGAGGCTTGCACCTCCTGGATGCGCGGAATGTAATCGGACCGGACGATCAAGGGAAAATCCGCGAGGCCCCGGCGCAGGACTTCACCGCCGTCATAGCCGAGCAATGCCACGGTGAGCAGATTCCTTTTTCGCGCTTCTCCAAGAGCCATGACAATATTTTTCGAGCCGCCGCTGGTGGAAATTGCGACAACTGAGTCGTTGGGACGCGCCTGGGCGATCAACTGGCGCTGAAACATTAATTCCGTGCCGACGTCGTTGGCGATGGCGGAGAGATTTGCGGGCTCCATCGAGAGTGAAATGGCTGGAATGGCCGCAAGTCCCGCGGGCGGCATGATGCAGTCGATAGCGAAGTCGTTGGCATCGGTGGCCGAGCCGCCATTGCCAAAAATAATCAGCTTGCCGCCGCGTGCGAGGCGTTCACGAATCGTGGCGGCGGCATTGCCAATTTTTTCGGACTCCTCGTGCGCCACTTGCGTGCGCAGCAGCGCGTCGTCCTGCGCTTTCATACGGATGGAAGCCGCGATTTGCGCGACGATGTCCGACGTTTCCTGTTTGTCTTTGCCGAGGAATGGGTAGAGGAAGCCCGCTTCGCCGACGTCGTGGCCTAGTTCGCGGTGTTCGAAGAAGACGTGCACGGTTTCCCACAGGGTGTGATAGAGAATCTCAATCAGCTCCTGATGAATGAAACTGTCGTGGGTGGCGGGATTACAAAAATAGGAGCCGCTGGCGCCGGGCAATGCAAACGTCATCGCGCGGCGTTGACGTGCCGCGTCTAAAGCGGACCAGACTTCGGCGTCGCCTTCGGGGGGGCCGAAGCCCATCACGATGTCGTCAGGCTGCACCAGCGTTTTGAGCCACGGCTCGAACGCAAGGGAAAGATCGAGCGCCGGCAGCGCGCGTTTTCCGACGATCACTGGATGCACGAATTCCACGGAGACGTGTTGCGCGTCCGTTGCGTAAGGGCCGCGGCCAAAAGCGAGCAGCCTGCCGCCGCGCAGAAAGCGCTCCGACATTTCGCGGCAAGCTTCGGCCAAGCGCAGAGATTCCGCGGCGAAGAAGGATTCGATCAGCTGATTGCGCGCCTGCAGTCGGTTGCTGATTTGCGCGGTGAGTTCCAGGTCCGTGGGCATCGGGCTTCCTAACAAATACGGGGCAGCGGGTCGCCGACCAACATATCCACCAGGCGGCTGCCTCCGTAAAGAGTGGTCACTAAAACTGCGCCGGCCGGTTGTTCGCGAACTTCGCCGATTATTTTCGCTTCCGCGCCGCCAGGCGTCGCGCGCAAAGCCTGCAGCGCGGATGCGGCGCTCTCGGACGAAACGACGGCCAGAAATTGGCCTTCGTTCGCGATGTGCAGCGGATCGAGGCCCAACAGTTCGCAAGCGCCGCGCACGGAATCGCGGATAGGAACTTCTTCTTCAAACAGAGCAATGCCCAGGCCGCAATCGCGCGCGAGTTCGTTCAATGAAGTCGCCACGCCGCCGCGGGTGGGATCGCGCATCCAGCGAACGCCCGCGCCGGCTTCGCGCACGAGCGCCTGAACGAGCGGAAAAACGGAGCGCGTGTCCGATCTCAACTCCGCTTCGAGGTCGAGATCACCGCGCGCGAACAAAATCGTGATGCCGTGATCGCCGATGGGGCCGGAAAGCAGAACTTTGTCGCCAGGGCGCACGAACTGCGGCGAAATTTCCACGCCGGAAAGCAGACGGCCGATTCCGGTGGTGGTGACGTACATTCCATCGGCCTTTCCGTGCTCGACGACCTTGGTGTCGCCGCCGGCAATTCTGACGCCCGCAAGTGCAGCGGCGTCGGCCATAGCGCGCACTTCTGCTTCCAAACTTTCGGTGGGCAATCCTGCTTCCAGAACGAAGGTGACGACGATCGCTTCTGTGCGCGCGCCGGAAACCGCAAGATCATTCACCGTGCCGTTGATGGCGAGCTCGCCGATCGAGCCGCCGGGAAAACGCAACGGCTTCACCACGAAACTGTCCGTGGTTATGGCAATTTTTGTGCCGTTGATTTGTACGAGAGCGGCATCACTGAGCGGACCGGTCGAAGAACCAAAAAGAAGCGGAGCAAACAATCCTTCCACCAGTCTACGGCTGGCCTTGCCGCCTGCGCCGTGCGACATTTCGATCTGCGGTTCGCGGAATTTAATATTTGTGACAGCGGTGGCCATGAATCTCCCGTCGAATTAATGCGTCGCGGCATTCGCGATCATAATTGGTTTGCGATGCTCGTAGTTGTAATACGCCGCGCACGAACCTTCGGAGGAAACCATCAGCGCGCCGACCGGTTGTTCGGGTGTGCACTCATGTCCGAAAAGCTTGCATTGCGCGGGCTTGAGTACCCCTTTGAGCACTTCGCCGCATTGCGCGGCCTTGGGATCGGTGACGCGGACGCCGGGAACGGTGAAGCGCTGCTCGGCGTCCCATGTGGCATAGCTCTCGCGAATTTTCAGCGCCGATTGCGAAATAAATCCCAGGCCGCGCCATTCAAAGTACGGGCGAAGTTCAAATACTTCCGCCATGGCGCGCAGCGCAGCGCGATTCCCTTCCCAGGGCACGACGCGCTTATACTGGTTTTCAACTTTCGCCTCGCCGTTGCGAAGCTGGCGCAGCAACATCACAATGGATTGCAGAATGTCTAGCGGCTCGAAGCCGGAGACTACCACGGGCTTGCCTTCGTCTTTGGCGATCCAGTCATACGGCCTGCAGCCAATGACGGTGGAAACGTGGCCGGGGCCGACGAAGCCGTCCAAGCGCATGTCCGGCGAATCCAGAATCGCGCGGATCGCTGGAATAATCGTGACGTGATTGCAGAACACCGAGAAATTATTCAGGCCTTCGGCTTTCGCACGCATCAGGGTCAAAGCAGTGGAAGGCGCCGTGGTTTCGAAACCGATGGCGAAGAACATTACGTGCTTCTCGGGATTATTACGCGCGAGTTTGAGCGCATCGGCTGGCGAATAGACAATGCGCACGTCCATACCGCGCGCTTTGTATTCCAGCGGGCTGCCGTGCGTGCCGGGAACGCGCATCATGTCGCCAAACGCGGCGAAAATAAAATCGGGCCGCGCTGCGAGCGACAAACCATCGTCAATGCGGCCCATGGGGAGAACGCAAACCGGGCAGCCTGGCCCGTGAATTAATTCGACGTTGTGCGGCAACAAATCCTTTAAACCGAAACGATAAATTGCGTGCGTGTGGCCGCCGCACACTTCCATGATGCGGTACTGGCGATGGGGATCAGCAAGCTTGCGAATTTCTTCGCCGGCTTTGCCTATAAGTTCAGGGGCGCGGAATTCATCCACGAATTTCATTGTTTCCACCTTTGCGGCGGGTAGTCTGGAACTTCATTCTCGAGACCGTAGCCGCGAACTTCCTCCAGCGCGGCGGCCGCCTCACCAAGCATCGTGAGAGTTTCCATTTGCTCGGCGGCATCGGCTTCGCTGATCTTGCTCATGGCGAAGCCGACGTGTATCAACACCCAATCGCCAGGGACGGGTGGTGCATCCTGCAACAGTCCCAGATCCACTTTGCGGCGCACGCCGACGACGTCAACTGTCGCCAGATGCGTGTTCTGCGAATCAATCGCCACGATTTTTCCGGGTATCGCCAGGCACACGGCGCAGCTCCCTTTACCAGTGTTCTGTTGCAGCTATGCGCCCGCGCCCGTTTCCTCTTGCATACGGGCTACGAGCTCGAAAGTGAACTTAAGTTCGTCTTTCAAGCGTAATGCGCCACCGGCGAATGACACGGGCTTAATGGCGTAATCCGATTGGCGCAGCGAGAAGTCGCCGGAAATTCGCAGCATCGTTCCCAGACGCGAGACGCGGGCGTCCAGGGATTGCGTTTGGATGACGCCGTGAAAGGAAAGCGTACCGGTGGCGCGGGCGAGCAACAGATCTTCGGTCTGTTTTTGTACCGTGATTTGTCTGGATTCGTAGAGCGCGGTTGGAAAACGCTGCACTTCCAGAACGTCGAACATAGTTTGTTCGAGCTTCTTGCGATCGTCGCCGCTCATTTCGTCTTGAACTTCCATGGCGCTGGTGCGCACGCTCACCCGCAAGAAGGCGTTTTCATACGTGTCCGGCACGAACTGGACGTCGCCATCATAGTCGCGGATGGAAATTTTCGGATTGTGGCCGAAGGTGGAGAGCATGCCGGTGGCAAACGCCTGCACGGTGAAGCGGCTGGCGTTGGTATCTAGCACAAATTTCACTGGCACGAGCCCTCTTTGCGTTGCTGTTTGCACGACATCATCCCTTAGTTCGCAATCGGTGCGGCACGCGCCAAATGCGGAGAAATTGCCCGGCCGCTTGCGATGCTGGCACGCGCTTACATCGAGCGCAGGCGAAAATATCGCTCGATGTCTGGTATCGCGGCGGAGGCCAGGTTTCCCACGCCAATCTGCCCGAGATAACGGCGTACGGTGGGATTGGAGAGCACCAGCCCGGCGCCGAAGATCACTAGCGCCACGCCTCCGAGCATGTAGAGAGTGTCCTTGTCAGTTCCGTTCAATTCTGCCGCCTGATCCATTAATTCGACCGCCATGGCTTTCCTCCTTTGCGCGATAGGAATACGTTTTATTTTTTTGCAGGCCATTCTTCCGCGAGAATTCGGACCACCAGCGAATCCACCAGCTGCACGGCTTCGTCAAGCGCAGCGGCGACAGGTTCGCTTAGCCCCATTTGTCCTTCTTCCGGGCCAAGAGTTGCCGGCACGCACCCGACCAGGAGGATTCGCTTCAGTTGCGCACCCATGTTTACGGCCATGTGCAGAACGTTCAGCGGATTCATCCCGTGTGGATCAACGAAACCCGCCCGCGGCCCGGTCGAATTCAAATTTTGCAGATCGGGTTCGACGACGAACAGGGTGCCCGGCTCGCCTTCACCCGGATAAGCATCCACGAGGATGGTGGTCTCGTAACCGTCCATCAGAGCGTAGGCCAGATCAAAACCGCGGATGCCGAAGTCCGTCACGCGCACGCCTTGCGGGAACCTGCGGCTGGCGAGTTTGCTGGCAACTTCGACGCCGAAGCCATCGTCGCCGAGGAAAATGTTGCCGATTCCCGCGACCAGGATCCTTTTCCTTTCGGCGGCGGATGCTTCCTGCTCTTCCGCGGCGAGTGGTTCCACTTCGGTGGGCGCGAAGAAAAAACGGTGACCCGGTTGGCGCAGCAGGCCAATGTCTCGGCCGGGGTCTTCGTCCACGACGACGCACACGTGCAGATGGCCTTCGTAGTCCTGTTCGATGGATTCGATGGTGGCGATTTTGCCTTCGAGCGCGATATCGAAAACATCGCCGCCGGCGCGCGGCCGCAGCCTGACGCGTTCGCCGCGCCGGACTGGAACGCCCTGAACGTCGAGCGATTCCAGTGTCGTCTTATCTTCCAGCGCTTGCCATTCCCATTCGTTCACGTCGTCTCGCTTTTGGCGGCACGCAGGCCGCGCAACGCTCCGTGCAGTTTCATCAACTGCTGCTCCGGCAGAGTTTCGGTGCGCTCCAGAATCTTGCGCGCGCGATCGTCGGACTCACGCATTTCGCGCTTTTCATCGTCCGTCAAGGTCATGATGCGCAGCGACAATATTTCGTCGATCTCGGCGCCATCGAACAAATCGCCGGGGCTTTCGGGGGCGATCTGGGGATAGTCGTACAGAATAATCGGCGACGAGAGCATGGTGTCGCGCTGGCCGTCTTCGCCTACGAGGACCGGCCAAGTGCCGATGTTTTGACAGGCTTGCGCGACTTCGCGATAGGCATCGGGAGGATCAACCAGGGAAACAAATTCTCCGGAGCGGCCTTCCAGGATGGTGTGCGCGGAAACCAGAGATCGCGCGAGCGCTTCTTCACGGCTTGCCGTGCCCGGACCCTCGAAGCGCGAGGTGTTTGCAATCCGCGCGGTGAGCTTGAACAAGCCATCCTGCAGCCGCTGCGCCGCGAGCTCGACCATTCCTACGACGCTGGCTTTTTCGCGCAGGATTATTCCCACGATCAATCCCTGTTCATCGCAAACCGCTTCTCTTTCCTGCTTCACTGATAGCCGGAATGGCCATGGCATCGGTTGGGCGCACAAAGTCGGGAGATTGAACTCCGGCACTTCGATCACTTCTTCGACGGCCTCTTGCCACGGCTGGAAGATTCTGCCGTTGACTTCCAGTCGCTCGACGTTTTCGATGGCTGCGCCCC
>Ga0210391_10003638_pt1 | contig 13008 bp, 9 predicted proteins | sample IncBWC12OmetaG_FD_160573 | JGI IMG/M metagenome (GOLD analysis project Ga0210391, IMG submission 160573) | Forest soil microbial communities from Barre Woods Harvard Forest LTER site, Petersham, Massachusetts, United States - Inc-BW-C-12-O ... | reverse complement strand
GGCGGCGGGCGCGAGGCGCGCGAAAATTTCAGTCATGCGGTGCGTGCGGCCTTGCACCATCGTGGCGGAAAGGTGATGCGGGCTGGTCACGACGTTGGCGAAGAACTCGGTTTCGACCGGGTAGGGGACCGACGGCTCAACGACGCCGATGATTGTCGCAGAGCGGTTGCCTTCGAAGCTGCCCAGCTGAACCGTCTTGCCGATGACGTTGGGATCGGAGTGCAGCGCGTTGCGCCAGAATGGGTAGGTGAGTACGACGGCGCCCTGTGCGTTCGGGCCATCGTCGCTCGGGCTGATCAGGCGGCCGAGCACGGGCTTGAGTCCCATCACATCGAAGTAAGTGCCGTCCACCACGCCGCTGCGAATTTCGCGCGGCTCGCCCAGGCCGATCACAGTGAAGTCCACCTGCGAGAACGTGCCGAGTTCGGTGATCGTGTGCAGGTCGCGGCCCATGTCCATGATCTCCGGCACGGAGAACGCGCTGTCGTCCTCGCCGTAACCGGGCGCGCTCTGGCGGATATAAAGGAGGCGGTCTTCGTCGCGATTGGCCAGCGGGCGCAGCAGCACGCCGCGCACCACGCTGAAAATGGCCGCGTTGGCGCCGATGCCGAGCGCGAGCGTTAGCGCCACGGTGAGCCACAGTGCGGGAACCCGCGAGAGCGACCGTGCCGCGATTTTCAGTTCGTTCAAGAAAGCCATGGTGGAACTCCTTCTGTATTTAGCGTGGCGGTGCGCGCCTTAAACCCTTCCCTGGGCCCTACAGCTTGGGTTCTACCTATACGACGAACGAGCCGGTCAAATATCGACAGCTCTTTTGAAAAAGTTTGCCCGGCAGGTCGTGTCCCGAAGACTGCACACCGGCAAGATTGCCCATGCTACGACCAGACTCAGCGACCGGAAGTAGCGTGGGCAATCTTGCCGGTGTGTGGAGTGGGCGTTCACGCGGAACCCACGCAACGTTCGACGGCGTCGTCATCGGGCGCTCCTGCGCCGTTTGGCGGTGCGGCGCCTTCCAGGGCGTTTTGCGCGGCGCTCAGGCAAAGATTGGAACGGCGGGAGGATGGGTGTCAGGTCGCGCTCTTTCCAGCGGCGGTACGTTTCCACCAGCACCGCCTGGCGGTTGCTGGCCAGGTGATCGATCACTTCGCAGGGCGCGCCGGTAGTTTCGTGGCGCGCGGCCCAGATCAGCAATTCGAGCATCACCGGACCGAGGGCGATGCCTTTTTCGGAGAGCCGGTAAGCGTTGCCACGGCGGTCTGGTGCAGGCTCCGTCCCCAGAATATCGGCGGCCTCGAGCTTGCGCAGGCGGTCGCTCAGGATATTGGTGGCGATGCCGTCGCCGTCGTGCTCCATTTCGCTGAACGTGCGATAGCCGCGGACCATCAGGTCGCGGACGATCAGCAGCGACCAGCGGTCGCCGAGGATGTCCAGCGAGATGCTGACTGGACAGGACGAGCGACGGGGGCCAGACTTCTTGCGCATGGCGGCAAGATTACCCCACGGAGCTTGCAGTTTGCAAGTCAAGGGTTGTGAGGCGGCTAGCGGTTGTGACGAAGCCACAAGCGGAGCGTTTTCCGGAGCACTTCCCGGTGACGAAAAGTGGGTGAAGATTGCGGAGTTAGCGGCTTCAGGTGGATGGCTCAACCCGCGCCGCACTGAGAGTGGGTCGCGCACGGACTCCAGAGTCTATGTTACAGCGCACTGCGCGCGCCTGAAGCGCGAGGGCTGAAGTCTTCGCCAGAGACAGAGCTTTCAGGCTCGGGCAGGTCGCTAGGCGACGCTTCCGCGAGCGCGGTCGGTGAGATCGTGCACCGTCCATACGTGGCGACCACGACTATGGGAGTGCGGCGGCTAAGACGCCGCTTTTCCGAAACGCAAATACGCTACAAGTGCTTCTACGCCGAAGGCGAGGCGCGATTTCCACCAACTGAAGTTGATCTGCCACCACAGACTGAGAGTCTATGTTACAGCGCCCGCTGGAGCGGGCGCCTGAACCCGCGAAGGCTTACGCCTTCGCCGCCCTACACCGGCAAGATTGCCCATGCTGCTACCAGATTCGGCGGCGGGTAGTCGCATGGGCAATCTTGCCGGTGTAGGAGTTCTATCCCCCGCTCGGATGACTGGAGGTCGTACTAGCACTGCCATCGCACTGTGCCGGTTCGGAGCGACGCGCCACGTCGTTTGTACGGCAAAAGCTGTATGGTGGCCACGTGGCGGTCCTCTATACTGAAAATCGGCTACGCCCCAGCGACCGCGAATAGACCAACCGTGCAGCAAAAGCTACGGATACTCGTCGTGGACGATCACGCCGCCGTGAGGCGTGGGATATGCGATTTGGTGTCCACGCAGGCCGGTTGGAATGTGTGCGGCGAGGCGTTCGACGGGATCGACGCGGTGAGGAAGGCGCGCGAACTGCGCCCGGACGTGATCCTGATGGACGTGAACATGCCGGAGATGAGCGGCATGGACGCGACGCGCGCGATTCTGCGCGAGCAGCCGGACGCGAACATTATCATCGTGAGCCAGAATGCGCCGTCGATTGCGCGTCATGAAGCGCTGCAAGCCAAGGCGCGCGCGTTCATTAGCAAGGACACGCTGGCGGACGCGCTGATTCCCGCGATTGAAGAGCTGGTGGCGGGAGGTCACGCCCTGACATCGAAGCACGCATTGGCAGCAACGCCGAACGGCGCTCCCTCGAAGGATGCCGGTAAAAAAAAGCCGGCGTCGTTCCCTGCGAAGACCGCACCCATCACCCCGCCGCAAGTTGCGGACGGCCTGCTCGCGGCGATCGTCGACTCCTCCGACGACGCGATCATCAGCAAGAGCCTCGACAGCGTGATCACCAGCTGGAACGCGGCGGCGGTGCGAATGTTTGGTTACACGCCGGAAGAAGCGATCGGCTCGCACATTTCACTGATTATTCCGCCGGACCGCCTGCACGAAGAGACCTTGATCATCGAGCAGGTGACGAGGGGGCAACGCATCGAGCATTTCGATACGGTGCGCCTGCGGAAAGACGGCACACCGATCAGCCTCTCGATCACGATTTCACCGGTGCACGACGCTTCGGGCGCAATCGTCGGCGCGTCGAAAATCGCGCGCGACGTCACTGAACGCAAGCTCATCGAAGAGGGGCTGCGGCGCAGCGGAGAGCGGCAGTCGTTCCTCTTGAAGCTTTCCGACGCGCTGCGCCTGCTGGGAGATCCGTTGCGAATTCAGGAGGAAGCCGCCCGCATTGTAGGCGAGCTGCTCGGGGTAAGCCGCGCGTATTACGCGGAAGTGGAAACCGACGAGCGCGGAGACGTTTTCACTGTCTATCGCGACTATCACGCGCCGGACGTGACGCCGCTCGCAGGCAAATATTTCGCGCAGGATTTCGGCGCCGTGCAGCTCCGGGACTTTCGTCTGGGACGCACCATCGTGGTCAACGACGTTGAAACCGAGGCTCGCCTCACGGCCGAGGAGCGCTCGCGCTATCCGCAGATTCAAATCCGTTCGCACATCGCAGTTCCGCTGGTGAAGGATGGCCGCTTCCTCGCCGTTTTTGGCGTTCACCAATCCGGGCCGCGCGAATGGTTCCGGGAGGAAATCTCGGCCGTGGAAGAGGCGGCCGAGCGCACGTGGGCGGCGGTGGAGCGGGCGCGCTACGAAGCGGAATTGAAAGAGAGCCAGTCTCGGCTCGAGAGGGCGCTGAACGCTTCGAAAGCTGGAGCGTTCCACTGGTTTCCGCAGGAAGACCGCGTGGAAGCGGACGATCGGGTTCTGAACCTTTTCGGATTGTCAAAGAACTCGGAACTTTCGCTCACGGCGGCGCTCGAAAGGCTGCTGCATCCTGACGACCGGCAGCATTACGCGGACTCGGTGGCGCGGTCGCTCGATCCTGCGGGTGACGGGCAGCTCAAAGAAGAAATTCGCGTGGTCCTGACTCGCGGCTCGCTGCGTTGGCTCGCCGTGACGGCGCAGGTTGAGTTCGGCGGCAATCCGCGCCGGGCGCTGCGCATGACCGGCCTGATTTCGGACATCGACGCGCGCAAAACGGTGGAAATTGCGCTCCGCCAAAGCGAAGAGCGCTACAAAGACCTGGCCGAATCGCGCGAAGCGGAAGTTCTGGCGCGCACCGCCGAGTTGCGCCAGCGTAACGAAGAACTGATCCGGCAATCGCGCATCCTGGAAGAAGTGTGGGGGCGCATGACGCGGACGCAGGACGAAGAGCGCCGCCACATCGCGCGCGAACTGCACGACAGCGCGGGGCAGAGTCTCGCCGCGATTAGCATGAATCTCGCGAACTGCAAGCGCCTCGCGGCAGACAAGCCTGACGTCGCCGCTGCGATCGCCGAGACCGACACTTTCGTGCGCCAGCTGACCAAGGAAATCCGCACTACGTCTTACCTGTTGCACCCGCCGCTGCTCGACGAGATCGGCATCACGGCGGCGCTGCGCGTCTACGTGGATGGGCTCGGCCAACGCGGCGATCTGGCCATCACGCTGAACGCTCCGGAAGACATGGAGCGCCTCCCGCATCACATCGAGCTGGCGGCTTTCCGCGTGGTGCAGGAGTGCCTCACCAACATTCACCGCCACTCCGGCAGCAAGACCGCCGACATCTGCATCGCGCGCAACAATGGCGACGTCACCGTACAAGTACGCGACGCCGGCCGCGGCATCCCGGCCGACAAGCTCGCGGAGATCAAAGCCGGCGGCACGAGCGTCGGCATCGTCGGAATGCGCGAGCGCGTGAAGCATCTGAAGGGCGAGATGCAGATCGATTCGGATTCGCACGGAACCACCGTGTTCGTCCGCCTCCCCGTTCCGCACACTGCGCCTGTCGCCGCCGGCGCCGCGTATTAACCCCTGTTCCGCGTTCCCGCGCTTCGCGGGCCATTCCCCAATTCGCCATCATCTAAGTGGTAGAGGATGACCATGGCGACCCGCCCAAACGCTGACGAACCATCCGGCAATAAGCACGAGATCAAGCAGCAGCCCGCCAAGCCGTCAACACACTGTGAGATCGCATACCCGAAGGTCCTGAGTTTTACGACCAGCACCGCTCCGGACAACCTTCGCGACGATCTCCGCTTCGTATTCGAGGCCCGCGGCGTGAACCGCGCCGACGCGACGGAAATTGGAGATATTTGCCACCAATTGGACCGTTGTGTGCAAGAATTCAAGGAAACTGTGCTGTCTCGCGACCGGGAATCCGCGGCGAAGTAACCAGGGACAATCAGAAAGCAGGGAGCGGAACCGGCTGCGCATTCGGGGAATTCCACGCGCGGGCCGGAGCCGTATTTTTTTAAACGGGGGACACAATGTTGATTGGTGAACGTTTACGTGCGATACGCGAATCGAAAAACATGTCGCAGGGTGACATCGAAGAGCGTACCGGCTTGATTCGCGCCTATGTGAGCCGCGTTGAAAACGGCCACACGGTGCCAAGCCTCGAAACTCTGGAAAAGTTCTCGAACGCGTTCGACGTGCCGTTGTATCAGATTTTTTACGACGGAAACGAGGAACCCAGGATGAAGAATCTCGGCAAACGCAGGTCGGCCGACGATATCGTCTGGGGAGCGCACGGCAAGGAGCAGAAGATGTTCAACCGGCTGCGCATTCTTTTGCCGCGTATTCCGGCCCGCGACCGTGAATTGTTGTTGGCCGCCGCACAGATGTTCTCGACGCGCGGCTCGAAGTCCTAACCTACGCGCTCGATCGAGCGCGGTAACGAAGCGCTGCGATGATGCCCCCGACGCCTCCAGTCCCCAAGTCGCGTCGCAGCGCTGATCAACACTATACTCATAAAATTACGTATTCGTTTCGCTGCGTTGAGCTGGCGTGCCCGGGTAGGTGTGTTTGGGCATGCGCTGCCACAGACTGAATTTTATGCCAGGAACGGCTCCGTAACGGGCGGCTGGGTCGTGCGGATTCGCTATTTCAACTCAGTACACAGACTGCAGAAATGCCAGCTAACAGTCATGAATCGTGTGTTTTACTGTCCGGAAAGTAGCTAGTTCCAAAACGGGAAGACCAAGAGGTCTTCCGAGGGGCCCCGCGCGATGCCCAGACTTCGCTTCATCTGCTCTCTGATCACCAAAGAAAACGATTACCAGATGGAGCAGGCCTCGTCGGCCCGCATCGCCGGTCAGAATCTAGGCGTGGACGTCGATATTCTCTTCGCCGACGGGAATGCGATCACCCAGAGCACGCAGATCCTGAAGCATGTTCAGGTGCCGCAGGAGCAACGCCCGAACGGTATCGTGGTTGAACCGGTGGGCGGCACAGCTCTGCCGCAGGTCGCTAAAGCGGCGGTGACGGCGGGCATCGGATGGGCCGTTCTCAATCGCGACGCCGACTACGTCAGCGATCTCCGGCGCATCGCCAAAGTGCCGGTTTTTTCGCTGAGCACCGACCACGAAGCTGTGGGTGAAATTCAGGCCAAGCAACTGGCCGCGCTGCTTCCGGGCGGCGGCCATGTGCTCTACATTCAAGGACCGTCGGAAAATCCCGCAACCAAAGGCCGCGTGCTCGGTTTGAACCGCATCCTGCATCCTGGAATCAAGCTCACTACGTTGCGCGCGCAGTGGACGGAAGAGAGCGCGCGGCGCTGCATTGAATCGTGGCTCACGCTTACGTCGGGGAAGAAAGTCACGATGGATGTGGTGGTGGCGCAGAATGACGCGATGGCCGTTGGCGCGCGCAAGGCACTGCTCGGCGTGCCGCACCCGATCGAGCGCGAGATGTGGCAGTCGCTGCCATACACCGGCGTCGACGGCGTTCCCTCGACGGGGCAGACCTGGGTGCGCGCGGGAACGCTTCGCGCCACCGTGGTGACGCCCGCTACAGCCGGCGAAGCGATCGTGATGATGGCGCAGTCGCTCACCAAGAACACGATGGTGCCCGAGCGCAGCTTCATCAGCCCTACCTCGTATCCGCCGCTCGAAAAAATTTCAGCGACTGCTCCTCAACCTGCGTAACGCCAAAATTTGCTCCAACATCGTCGCCGGCGTTGTAGGTCGCTACTCAAATTTGCCGGCGCTAAAAATCCCACAGGTAATATACCTATGCCACACAGGGCTCCGTAACGATGGTCCGTGCTGAGTTCGCGGGCATGTGGCCTTCGAACGATTGCGCAAAACACTCGAAGGCCTGAAGCGTCAGCGTTGACGCCGCACGCTCTAACGGCGGGGTGTGTGGCATAGGTATATTACCTGTGGGACTTTTGCAGTCTTAGCCGAACCACTGCATATCGTCCCAGAACTGGCGCCAGCCGTTGCGTGGAGTGCCGTCGCAGACGTAGATGTCGGGATGCTCGCGGCTTTCTTCGTTGTCGACGATCAGCGGGTTGCCGTTGTGGCCGGCGACGCGGCAGCCGGTGAGCTGCTCGTCCATGTCTTTCTGATCCCAGCCAACGACGATCAGCACGCTCGGCGGCGTTTGCGGAAATGTGCGATACCAGCCGGTATTTGTGACTTCCAGCTCCTGGGGCAGGCCGTATGCTGGGCCAAAAAGTTCCACCGCGCCCGCCTCGCCGTAATTGCCGACGAGGATGCGCGCGCCATCGCGCTGCTCGGGCGGCAGCTGATCGCGAACCAGCGCGAGCGTTTTCACAAAATCCGGCCACCCGATTTCCTCGCGCAAGTCGCCATTGTGGGCGAGCGCGAAATCGCGCAAGGGGCCGCTCGACGCCCATGGCACGAGAATCAGCGACGCGTATACGCCGGTGACGCCGAGCCAAATGAAAAACGTCCTCTGCATTGCGTTGCGCGGGGTGCGGCGGAACGTCGAGACCCACTGGACGGCGCGCACCGAACCCATCGCGAGCAGCATGGGATACGCGGCGGCGAGGTAGTATTCGCGTCCGTTATTCACAAGGAAAAGCAGGAAGGGAATCACGTACATCCAGCCGAGCATGCGATAGCGCCGGTCGCGGAAGTACGCGACGAGCCCCGCGATCCACAGCGGAACCGAGGCGACATTGGTCGCGTGCAGAAACTGGTCGATCACGAAGCCGTGGGTTCGGCCCTGGCGAACGTCGCGCGCGTGGATGTAGTGGAGGAAGTGGTAGGAAATCCAATCGTGGCGCGCTTGCCAGATGATGTTCGGCAGGCAAATCGCAAGCGTGAGCGCTGCACCGGCCCAGAACCAACCGGATTTCAGGAAGCGGCGCGCGGGTGTGAGCAGCACACCTCCCGCAATGCCGGCGAGAAAGAACGCCATCGTGTACTTCGTCATCAAGCCCGCGCCGACGGCTGCGCCGATGCCAATCCACCAGCGTGGATTGTCTGACGTGAGCAGGCGGACGACGAAGTACGCCGCGAGCGTCCACCACAGGTAATCGAAAGACGAGTATTGAAATTCCGTCCCTTCAAAAATGGATAGTGGAGCGAGCGCGACGCACAACGCGGCGGTCACCTGCGCGAGGCGGCGGCCGCCCAGTTCGCGCGCCATCAGGCCGGTGATGAAAATCGCGAGCGCCTGCGCGATCACGCTGAACAGGCGCAATCCGGTCAGCGACTGGCCGAACAGCGCCCAGCCAACGCGTTCGATCGCCGGCGTGAATGGCGGATAGGCGACGAAGCCCCACTCCATGTGCCACGCGTCGGTCATGGTTTGCAGCTCGTCGCGGTGGAAGCCGTAGCGGCCGTTGGTGGCGATGTGGATCAGCGCGACGGCCGCGGCGATCGCGGCGAGGATCAGCGTGTCGTTGCGCGTTTCGCGCGGCGCGCCCGTAGTGAAAGTCGTAGGGTTGTTTGCGGCGGCGGCCATGGGAACGCGCATCGTACCGCACCTCGCGTTGCGCATTCGCATAAAAAGTGGCACAGGCAATCCTGCCTGCGCAGATTCGCGCGCCGCGCGCACATATACGCACAGGCAGGATTGCCTGTGCCACGACTTAAATTCCGGACCGTCGCCTCGTGACTGCTGAAAATCCCACAGGCAATTGCCTATGCCACACAAAGCTCCGTAAGGGGTGATTCCGAACGCCACGCGCATTTGGTCTTAGAGCGTTTGGCGAAAAGTATCTGATCAATCGCGGCGTAAACACTTTCAACAGACGCAGAAGTGGCGGATTGTGTGGCATAGACAATTGTCTGTGGGCCTTTCGTGGTGTAATGAAGGCTTGAGCTTCGCTGTGGCGTCGGGACTTCAAAAGCACACAGGTAATACACCTATGCCACACAGGGCTCCGTAACGGCGGTCCGCGACGGAGCTCGCCCACGTGGCCTTAAATCGATTGCGCAAAACACTCGAAGACCAAAAGCGGCAGCACGAACGTGGCGCACGCTAACGGCGGTGTTCGTGGCATAGGTATATTACCTGTGGGCCCGTGGTCTTGGGACTCGTGCCCAGTTGCGGTATTGTTTTCCTCATGAAAATTGAGGCGAAAAGGGTCCAAGCTACCGAGATCGACGCGCTGCGGCAGGCTTATCGCGCCGAAGCCAAATGCCAGATCATTTACGATTCGTTTCTGCCGCGCTGGCTGGCGGATGCGTACGCGCTGAGCGTCGAAGGCAACGTGGTCGGTTACGGCGCGCTCGCCAATCGGTTTTACCCGCGCCACATCGTGGAGTTCTACCTCGACCCCGAGTACCGCATCGACGCGCTGGAGTTTTTCCGCGAGCTGCTCCTGGTGACGCGCGCCACGCACGTTCGCGCGCAGACCAACATGCCGCTGCCGATGCGCATGCTCTTCGATACGACGAAAAATATCGCCGCCGAAAAAGTTCTGTTCTCCGAAGGCCCTGCGCCCACGCAGATTCCCGCGCCCGACGGCATGAAGTTCCGCCACATCACCGAGGCTGAAGCCGAGGAATTCGCGAAGCACCAGGAAGTTCTTACGGAGTGGATCCTCGAAGGCAAAGAGGGCATCGTCGCGACCGGCGGCTACTTGACGCATTACAATCCGCCATACGCGGACATTTTCATGGCTGTGGGCGATGCGGGGCGACGGCGCGGTTACGGCAGTTACATCGTGCAGGAGCTGTGCCGCACCGTGCGCGAAGCGGGAAAGATCCCCGCCGCACGTTGCGATCCCGAAGTGACGGGCTCGCGCCGCGCGCTCGAACGCGGCGGGCTCGTCGTGTGCGGCCACCTCGCGTTCGGCGAAGTCGTTCGCGCGGGGTCGTGAACTCGAGCGCCAAGCTCCAACGCCCAAGGACAGGCCGCCACGCATGAGAGAATTTCTTGGGTCGATGTCGATGGGAACCGGAGCGCTCGTAGTGGCGATCGCGTCGCTGCTCGTCGTTTGGGTCCTGTGCATAGCGTTTCCGCTACGCTTGGGAGCGCTGTGGGCCGTCGTGGTCCCGTTCACCATCGCATTCTGTGTTTACTGGGCGCCGGTGGAAGCCGGCTCTGACACATCGGAATATAGCGCGTGGCAACTTCTCATTGTGGGCTCGTGGTTCATCGCCGGCTTTGTGCCGTCGGTAATTCTTGTGCTTTACCTTCGGAGACGCCGCCGGACTTGATCTGTTTGTGGAGCGGACGCCCTGGCCGAGTGTCAATGTGGAGGCGGTGGCGCGCACCCTTTGCGAGCAAAGGATGCGGCACCCGGATAGGCGAAGCGGACAGCCGGGCGGGCTATCCCACGAGGAGGTGCCTTCGACTCCGGCGGCCATCGGTGATAGGATTTGAGCATCCCAGAACAAATTCCTAAGGGGGAATTATGAAGACGTTCAAAATTACCTTGTCGTACGAAGATCGCGAAAAGGGCCGCGAGCACCACCACGTGAGCGTGGATGCCTCGAGCCTGCCCGGCGCGGTGGCGAAGGCGACGCGCGATTACGTGAAGGGCCTGGATCGCAAGCAGCGCTTCGATATGAACAAACACGGCCTGGAGATCAAGGCTGTCCACGTGGAAGGCGCAGAAGGTGGCGAGAAGGCTGAAGCAAAAGCCGCCGGCGCGGAGTAGTTCGCGCGAGGCTAGGGCAGTACAGCGGCGCGTCGAAGTGTCGTTAAGGCATGATCCGATTCGCCGAGCAATTCAGCGATAAATCGAATTCGACAGAAACCTGAGCAGGCCAGGCCTGCGTAGTGTCCGCATTCAAACGAAAAGCGGCCCGACAATACGGGCCGCTTTTTTTTGTACTCAACTCGAGCTGCATGGAAGGGCTAGCGGTGCGAACCTCCACCACCACCGCCTCCGCCGCCTCCACCACCCGAGTGGCCGCCGCCGGAGTACCCTCCGCCGCCACCGCCCGAGTAGCCTCCACCACCTCCCCCGCTGTAGCCGCCTCCGCCGCCACTGGAATGTCCGCCGCCATAACCGCCGCCACCAGAGTATCCGCCGCCGCCGCGTGAATACCCTCCACTCGGGCCGCTCCACGCGCCGGCTCCGGTCGATCGTCCAGGCACGCCCGTTCCGGCGTAGCCTCGGCTCAAGCTGGCGTAGACCGTGCCGCGACCGCCGCCCGTCGCGCCATTCAAAGCCCCGATCGAAGCACCGCGTTCGCCGTGCATCCCTGCGGGTTCTCCCGCGAAGCGTTGATTGTGATAATTGAACGCCACCGTACCAACCGGCATGCGCGTCGCGGGCATCGCGGTCGCCGTGTGAATCGAGCCGGCGACGACTTTTTCACCTGTACTCTCCGTCTTGTTTGCAGCGGCGAGCACGGCGCCGTGGATTTCAGGCCGCTCGGCTTTTACCGGAACGGGCGTTTCGGCGTGAATCTCGCGCGCTACCGCATCGTGAATCGCGCGCGGCTCCTCGGTGAGCCCTTTCACACGTTCGTGCGGATCAAATTCTGCGTGCGTCACTTCGAGATGGCCGTTCTTCGGCTCAACGAAAAAAATGCCGTGATGGAGATTGCCCAGCGGCACGCCGGCCTTGTCTCCCGGATGCCGAGGGACGAACCCGGTCCGCGAACCGGCCTTCATCCAGTGGTGGTGCGGCGGATGCGGCGGGCGATGGTGCTTGGGGAAAATCAGGTGGTAGCGGCCGGTCGAAGAGCCGTAGACGAAGCCACCGTATCGGCAGCCCGGATTGTCCCACCCGTTCCGCGGCGTCAGAGTTCTTTGCTTTAGCACTTGCTTCTCTTCGTCCGGCGAGAAAACGACAACGGTTCGCGTACCGTTTATGTTTAGTGAGCACTCCCGCCACGGGGAGAAAAGCGAGATTCTCTTCGGGTAGCCGGGATACTGCGACGTTCCGGCCGCTTCGGATTGCAGCCCGGCCACAGTGACTGTGTAGCGCGAATTGGCGGCGGGCGCGCTCGATTGCGTGGTCGGAGTCGCAGACTGCTGCGCTTTCGAATCGGCGGGTCCACTCGATTGTGAGCTCTGCGTCGCGGCTTGCTGTGTTTTCGTATCCGCCGCGTAGGACTCACCAGTGATGTCAATGAACGGTGCGTCGGCCATCGTCGGAATGCCGCGCGGTTCGAGCGTTTCACCCGGCGCGAGCGGCGGAGGATCGCCCTTCGGAGTCCAGCACATGCCATACGGCGCACACGGAGTGAACGTCCCGTTCTCGTAGAGATCGATCAGGCCTGGAATCGGCTCGTCCATGCCGGAAGCGGCGAGCGCCTTTGCCAACTCCTTCTCGCGTGACGCGTGTTGCGCCTGCACCCAAAAATCAAAATCGTCCGGCGTGCTGGAAACGATCGCGAACGGCGACGGTTTTCCGTTCTCGACCTTGGAGACGCTCGACTCGCTGTATGTGAGCGGGATTCTTGTGCTGTCCACCAGGCCGTTGAACAGGTGGTTCTTGTCTTGCGGCGTGATCGCGAGACCGTCAAGAAACGCATCCACTCGAACGAATGTATTCTCGCCACGCCCACCGCTTACGCCGTATCGGGTGGTGTTGACAATGAATTGTTCGGCCGGCCCGAAATGGCCTGCGATGGTGACCTCGCCGGTCACCAGTTGCATCACACTTTCCGGGCTGTCGCGGTACGTTTGAAGCTGGTCGAAAAGCAGAAGCGAGGTCTCGCCGACGTACAGCACGGTGCCGCCTTGGAACTCGACCTGCGCGCGGCCATCCTTGCCCGTCACGAGCGAATAGTATTCGTGGACTGGCAT